>Ga0272445_1000355_pt1 | contig 44239 bp, 40 predicted proteins | sample YNPCB0031_FD_194404 | JGI IMG/M metagenome (GOLD analysis project Ga0272445, IMG submission 194404) | Hot spring sediment microbial communities from Yellowstone National Park, WY, United States - YNP-CB-003-1 | ecosystem: Environmental > Aquatic > Thermal springs > Hot (42-90C) > Sediment... | reverse complement strand
ACCGCTTTCATCCGGAAACTCACTAAATACCGCTTTTACACCAAAAATCACACCTTCATTTGGCTCATACACAAGCGGCATGCCCTTGCTATCAAGATGTACTTTAATTTTATTTGCCCAATCCGAATTTCCCCAGAAATTAAAAGATATAACCGCATTGTCAACACCAGGAACTACGTTTACTATCTCATACAAATAACCAACCTTAATAGGTGTCCCAAAATTAAAACTTCGAACCCAGTCTGTTAAAACATTTTCCAACTTAGGTCTAACATCGCCCCATGAATAACCACGAGCAAGCTGCACAGAAATATGAATTTTAACGGGAACCACACGACTTATATCAGAAATAACCTCTATATAAGTAGCAACAGGCATTCTTGGGAATAGCCAATTGTTTTTAAGTTCATCAATTTCGCTGCTGCTTAATGCCTCAACTTCATAACCAACCCCTGTTTTCTTTAAAACATTAACAACAACTATCGGCAACGCATAACCCGCACCAAAATTCATAAGTAAGCTTTCTAACTTACTCCACTCAGAGTATAAACTTTTAAAAGTAACATCAGAAGCTAAATTAGAAGCACTCAACTGCTTTAAAAGATTACTGACATTTTCAACATAATATTTGAAAAACGGGAAAGAAGTTGTGCCATAAGAACCACTAACTACAGAACTTTGCGGGGTAAAAAGACTAGCGACATAACTTGGATTGTACCTAGTTATACCATATAGAATATCCTCATAGGTTATAAAGCGATTACCAAACCAATAAAGATGGGGCGCCAAAGCCCTAACACTTTCAATATCTTCCATATTGCTACCTAAATCTATAACACTTACATTATCGTCCCTAAATCCAGCCAATAAAGGTAAGTGGCCATGTGTCACCAAGTATCTAAAAGTTCCACTTGTGGGCGGGATACTTAAGTAGTTACCATCTCCAAAATAAACAATTATTGCATTTGACAAATATCTAACCAAAAACTTACGTCTGCTTTCAGCTTGATTATTGACTATACCATCGAACGGGAAATAATATTGCGAGCCCCCAGTATCTAGGTCAATGCACTCAAAAAACAAACAGTTGTGAGCAGGTTGAAAACCCTCGGGAACAGGTAAAACAACCTTTTGTAATCGCTGCGGTTCTGATGTTAATGATTGCGTTAAAACCTGTCCTTCAAATAGTGTATTTGTTTGAAACCACTTATTAAAAGTGTATGCCGACACAGTGTAAGTTTCGGGCATAAAGCCAGAACCTATCCACCTAACTTTAGCAGGCTCAGCCCCACGCCTTATATAACCCATTTGACTTGCCAGCCGAACAATGGCCTCTTCCGTCACAGCAGTATCCAAAAAAAGCTCATTAAACTGCAAATCTAAGTAAAAAATCAAATTATCAACAATATAAACCATAGTCTCTAACAATATAGTAACAACATCTTGGCTGGAATACAGCTCAAACCCCCTACTACGTAAATACTCAACCAAGTCTCTAAAAAGTTCTTGATACGACTTGCCTATATATTTTCTTTTCGCATAATTCATTTTCACAAAGTAATAGAAATCGTTCCACCCGTGCCATCGTACAAACTCACTTCAATCAAAATTTCAACAACCTCATTTTCTTTATTCACTGTAACGGAGTAAGAAACCAATTCATGTGCTAAAAATGGATCGGCAACTTTTGCCTCGTTTATACGAGTAACTATAAAGTCAGCAATATCAAACTCATGCTCAAAAAGAAAACTATCCAATCCCTTACCTGGCAAAGAGTTTACCGAACTAGTAGCCATTAAATACGATAAAATAGCATTTTTCACTCGTTTAAATGAATTACTTGCAAAAGCAAGAACAGAATTGTCTGGGTCAAGAACAAAATAAGTCATAGTGAAATTTTATTTCACTTTAACTATTATTGGAGTTGTATTTGGTATACCCGTCGCCTGCCCAACAACATTTATCACAACCTTACCAGGCTCTATATAAAACATCTTATCCTCTATAACAGCTTCTATAAGTTCCTTTATAGCATTGGCTATCTCGTCAGCAGCATCTTTACCCAACTTATTGGGGTCTTGACTTATATTACCCTCATTATCAACCGTGATTTTGCGTGCAGCTTGAAGTGCTTTTTTCAACTGCTCCATTTTTGGTTCTGTTTTGCCCATATTCTTACAGAATTTGTTTTATTTCATGGTAACTGGGACACCATAAAACCTCACCAACTTTAATATCTAAGCAATGTTTTTTATCATTTGCCAAAGCTATAATCCACCACCAATGTGGGGTACCATATAGCTTAATACTTATAACATCCAAACGATCGCCCAATCTCACTACGTAACGAACAGGTTTAGACAGCTCTTTTACTTTTTTAATATAGTCATTCCAAAGGTAAAATTCAAAATCCCCATAGCTATATTTTTTCGCTCCCTTCTCACGCATTTTACTCTATTGAATTTACTTTTGAAAGTAAATCATTTAAGGCTTTAATTTTTTGTGCAAACTGCGAAGCCTGTGCCGGGGGCGAATTCGGCGGATGAGTATGTTGTGCTAAAAGCTGCAACAACTCACGCAAAAAAGAAACTAATTTATTGCCCAAAACCGCCGGCTCAACACTTCCCTTATTCCACAACTTTATTTTCTTACCCTCAATCACTATTTCATCGTCTCCCTTAATATCAACTTGGAAATTCTTAACCTTTATATTAACATGGTCTTTTTCAATCAAAATTTTCACACTTTTATCCTGATTTTCAATCATTATTTTTTCGGAATTTTCAGTATCATCAAAAACTACCAAATGCCCGCTTCTACTGCGGAAAAAAGTTTCATAGACCTTGTCGTTATCATCTTTCAAAAACTCGCCGTCAGCTTCCTCGGTAGGATGCAGATATCCCAAAATAATCGGGTGCGATAAATTGCCACCCTCGAAAGTAACAAGTAAAATATCGTCCTTACGAGGCAAAACCTGAAATGTAGCAATTTTTTTACCTTTTGAACGCCCACCTGCAATTGAACGAACAGAATTAACCAAGTAATTTATGCTAACAGGAAGCTCAGAAATATTAAGTGATGGAATCGATACTTTAATCATATTGGTTTTTTCATCAACACTTTTAACTACAGCTCGATATACAGAATAATACAAACCATAAGCCTCCAAAGGAAACCTAACATCACTCAAAGAATAAAACGTATAAAAATTATCTGCCCCACCATTGGTTTTAATCACTCTTATATTTTTTGTTCTCTTCCCTGCCATTTTAAGCCCTATTTAGTTGCACGTCTCTTTCAAACTCGAGAAAATTATAGTAAGAAATAATTGTAAGAGTAGTCCCTACCGAACCACCCCAAAGACGATGCTCTATACCCAAAACCATTCCTCCCATCCCAATATAAGGGAAATTAACCGTATCAAAAACCACAAAATCAAATAAATTTATAAACGGCGCTAAATAGGTTTCAATTCTTACCCCCAACAAAGGCAAATAAAATCTTTTCTTAACATAAGATAGGGAAAAATCTTCTGTCTCTTTATCCAAACCTGGAACATAACCCTGGTAATGTTGCAGCCATACGAAATTAAAGAAATCCCCCGCTGTAAAACCACTTATTGGATACACCGGCACATTTCTAGGCTGGCCTAAAAATTTTTCAACATCAAGCGACAAATCAAAACTGAAAATTATCCTAGCCTTCTTCTTCAATTCTTCAATTGACAAATCCACTGTCTTATCCTTGTTAACAAAAACCACCTCAAAATCTAAAACTAAATCCTTACCAGCAGTGTTTCCTTTGTTCTTACCACTAGGCGGAACAACGTAAAAAGTATAATTCTGCAAAGTTTCATCGCCCTGATTCTTCATAAAGAAACCAACTATTTGCCGAATATAATCAACTGCCATCTCCATTCTTTTGCTTAAGTCATCAACTACAACCCCCTTCAGCGAAAGGTCATTAACGTCTAAAACTTCTGCATTTAACTTGTCTTCTTCAACTTTATCTTTCCCATCAATTGCAAATCCCCAAACAGTTTTAGGATTCCCGTCGTTTTTGTCTTTTTTATTTCCCTTGGGCACAACCTTAATTTCCCTCAATTTCTCTTGTAAAAAATTACCGAATTTCTGAGCTAAATTCAAACTACCTCCACCATCTCTTACAATGATCACAAACCTAAATTTTTCATCTGATAAATTCTTTGAAAACCCGGCCAGTAAACAACTCACCAGAACTTTCTCTATAACATCAACCAGCTCATTATCCTTACTAACAGTTATTTTGTTCTCCCTACTCTTCCCACCTTCACTTTTCTTCCCGCTACTATCCTTGTTTCCACTACTACCTTCGGGTTTCACCTCGATAATAAAATCAATCGTTTTACTCTCACCTTTTAAATCCCTTTCTTTTGGCTCTTGAAATAACGATTTACTATGATATGGTATCCCAATTGCTCGATAATTCACACTAATTAAAGTTGTACCTTCAAAATTCAATGTTGGGAAAGAAGCGATAAAAAATTCGCCCTCAAAAACTAAATCATACGAATAAGAATCATTATTGGAGGTCTTAACTGGCATATAAACACCCACCCAAACCGTATCGCCTACAAAAGGCAGTAAACCCAACGAGCTATTGGCCAAGTTACCACTTGGTCCTAAAGCACCACCGCCACCAGCTCTTAAAACAGCTAAGGGTAACCTTAAAGTAAACTCCAGGGTTGGAACTCGTCCCTCTAACGGCGAAAAAGAATACGTCAAACTTTCAATCCCAAAAAGCGAAGAACGGAAAATTTCGCTTTCAGGGTTACTTTGACCCCAATCCAATAACCCCTGCATTTCGGACAAAATATCATAACCTAAATTCATACTTCCCAAAATCTCCATCAAAGTTCTATAACCACTATCTCGCTTACTTTTAACCGCCGAAGGCATAGATTCTAATTCCTTAATACTAATTCGAGATGGAATATTAACAAGAACACGCTCGCTTTCGTTATCACCTTTCTTGACAACCCGCCACAACTGAAAAAGCACAACCACATCAAACTCCCCAGTCAAAGCAACATTAACCGGTTCGTGTTTACTTTCTTCAGTTACTATTTTAACCTTTTTAAACTCTTCTGCCATAGACTTTGTTCTTTCGAATACTACCCTCTTATTCTATAATTTTCATCAAGCGAATAAATATTAAGTGCTATATCTTGCTTTTGATTCGCACTATTCCTTAACAAGCTCTTAATTTCCGACAAATGCGTTGCAATTAGCGTTAAAACTTCAAGTTGCTTACCACCAACATCGACCAAATAAGTACCCCAATCATTCCCGCCTTGCTTCACAGGAACATCTTCTTTTGCTAAACCGCTTGCTGCAATACCACTACTCCCTAAATCTCTACTGGCCTCACCAATAATATAACTTCCTTTTACAACCCCAGGATTAACAACACCGCTACTTCCCGACATCTCTACAGACTTTTGATAAACAGACGACCACGGTGACCGCCCGGGAACAGCAACAGCCCCAGAAAAACGTTTACTAAAACGTTCAAACCAATTCTCTGCATTATCCTTCACCCACAAATGCGCAGGCTCTTGGGGTTTTTCAACATCACCCAAGACCTTTTTAAGCCAAGAGTTAAAATCAAAGTTAGACGCATCTATCTTTTTATTTAAATTGTCCATCTTTTTATTTTGCTCTCCAACAGCATCAGTATTAAACTTAGTTGCCACTGTATTTTTATCTATATGATCACCTAATACGTTTAACGCTTCACCAAGCGCTTCTATATTCTCTCCCCAACCTTCGTATTGTTGAAGTCCCTTATCAAACTCAGCAGCTTTTGCTTCGCCAATATTAATTCCTACGAGTTTTCCTAAAAACTTAAGTACCGACCCAAGTGGGTTCCAAATCAAATTCCAAAGAGTTTTAACTATACCCCACAAAACCTTACCCAAAATTTTAATAAATGAAATAAAAAGTGCTGGAAGCACTTTAAATATTATCTTGAAAACAGCACCTATAATATCACTCAATAATTTTAGCCAGTCGATATTAGCCAATACCTCAAAAAGGCTATTAACAACATGACCAATCGCTTCGCCAAGAGCGGTAACTAAATCAGGAAGAGCATCAATTAGAGTATTCAACAAAGCAGGGACAACTTCATTAATTAAAGAAATCAAAACATTAGCCAGTGCCGTAGCAGCAGCCTTGATCAATGGAGGAATGTGCGCTACCAGGGATTTAAGCAAATTTGGCAAAAGTGATATAATCGACATTACTATCTTAGTAAGAATTGACGGCAAAGCCTCCAAAAGCTTGATAGCGACTTTAAATGCAGTTGGAAGAATATTATTAACAATAGCCCCAACCAGTGTCTCTATTAAAGAAGGTAGAGCACTAGCAATATCAATAATTATATTAACAAGTAAATCAGCAATGGTTGCAACAACTTGCCCAAATTGGTCCAAAAAAGTTTTCATAAAATTCCCACCGCCGCCACTTAGCGCACTTAATATAGTATTTTTTATAGCCTCATATATTTTTTGCAACCCGCCACCCGTAATAAACTTATACAAAAATTCCCACGCCATTTTGAACCCATCAATAAACCCTCCAATAAAAATACTTAAAAGAGTGGTTACAAATTGCTGTAAAACATCTCCCTTTAACAAATTATCAAGTAATTTTTTGAAACTCTCCACACTTTTGTCACTAAACAATCGATTGAAAGCCTCCACCAAATCACTCAAACCTTTCTCGCCCTTCAATATACCCATAAAAACTTCCCATACATTTTTAAGATTCTCAAAAAAAACACCACTTGATGCAGTTAAACCTGCAAATAAATTTTTAAGATACGTGAAATTTTTAACCAAATACACAACCACCGCAATTCCACCTGCCATCAAACCAAAAAATCCTGAAAGTATAACGGGTAATGCAGCCAATGATATTGAAACCCAGGTAATTATACCACCAAGTACCAAAAACTGAGCCGCCAAAGATACAGTTAAGTTAATACCAGCTAGCAATGCATTACCTATAAAATTAAAGGACTTACTCAAAACGGTAGATACAAACTTCTGAGCTTTACCCAATTTTTTAACTATAAATTCACCTAATGATGTAACAGAAATTTTCACGGCATCAAAAAAATCCATAAAAACCTCACCAGCATCTTTAAAGGCAAATTTAATATACTCGTAAACTTTACCTATTTTTTGAAACAAGAATTTATCCACTAAAACACTCTTTTCTTTTATGAAACCATAAAACTTGACAGCAGTATCCTTTGCCTTTTTAAAAGTTGCAACCAACTCACTTACAAGTTTAGGAGCTTTTTTCAGAGTAACCGCCGCTAAATCAAAAGAAGAAACAAACACCTTAACAAAATCTCCAGCAAGAGTTCCAAGCATACTAATCAACCCGGAAATCAATGAACCTAAAAAACCAAATACCTTTCTACCCACCTCATATACTACCCCAAATGCCGGCACTAATATCAAAAGCGCCGGCGCAAGCTGTAACAAAACCGTTCCCAAAACCATCGACAGTGTCGTCAAAATAGCTAGAGCTTTCGCCAACCATTCATGTTTTTCCAAAAATGCAACTATTCTAGAAACTGCTTGATCTATAGCTTTTGAAAAATTGCTAATAATTTTATTAACCCCTTTCATAGCAAAGAAAGAAGCCAAAATCGTTTTAGCCTTATCTTTCATAGCTGCGAGAGTACTGTCAACAATCTTTATCTGAGATTGTATTGTCTCTGTTTCTTTCGCAACTTTATCTAACCTTTCTAAAACTTTTTCATCAACTGCAAACAAAGGAGCAAGTGAAGGTAAAAGAGTAACAGCCAACATCCTACTTGTTTCATCCATTTCCTTAAACTTTTTAACAACACCACTAATATTACCCTGTGCATCCTTAAATATATCCTGCAAACCGAACATTTCCCCCATCATTTTAGAAATAAATAACGTCGACACCTCAGCCTCTTTACCCATAACACCAAGAGTAATCCCCATTTTCCCTATCTGTTCCCAACTTAAATTAGTAGCAGTAGATAAATTCATCAACGCAGCACTAACCTCCTCCGCCCCCGCAACACCTTGCTGCTTTAAGGCAACTCCTAACACGGAAAAACGCTTAGCATTATCGGTAATTTGATCTCCAAACGCTCCCGCTGCCTGCGTTGTCATCCTATATGCCAAAATAATATCATACATACTCTCCAAAAGCCTAGATTGAAGCTCAACTAGCTGCTGAACACTAACACCCATCTTTTTAGCAGCTGCCAAAAACATTTTAGCACTACTCTGAAAATCCTTTGAAGCGTCTTTCACCGAGCCACGTAAAAATCTAAACTGCTGAGCAAGACCACCTGTTGTTTCTGCAGAAACACCAAGAAGGGTAAAATAACCCAACATTTTTTGCGCCTCGGGGCTACCCAGAAAATCTTTAACGCCTTCACCTAACGCAGCAAAAAGTCCCTGAACTTGTCCAATGGCCTCTCCTACCCCTATACCAAACTGTGCCAAATAATAGGTCGTCTGCTGGAAAACACTACCTGCGGTTGAGAAAGTTTTTGAAACCATCTCGGCAGCAAGCTCCATGGTTCCTGCCAGTTCCCTACCGGCCAAAATATCAAGCCCAATTTCATCTCTCACCTTCTCCATTTGACTAAGCAGTCCCCCTAAAACAGACCCTATCAATCCGCCCAAAGCACTCCAAGCAAGAGGACTTAGAAAACTACCTTTAGGTATAAGAGAAGATAAACTTACTTTCTTTTCAGTTTCAAGCATATCACGCAATTCTTTCTCCATATCTTTCAAACTTCGCCAACCCTTATCACCTATAGTGCCTACCAATTTTTCCGCCAACCCCTCACTACCAGCCTCCTCCAAAATTTTACCGAGTTCCCCTTTTACATCTTCTCCTAAATCTTTCCACTCTTTACCACCTATCTGACCAAGCAATTTCGACAATAATTCCTCATCGCCAATCTCTTCTAAAATTTCAGAAAGTCCCCCCTTCAAACTTTTGCCTAAATCATCCCATTCCCCGCTGCTTATTTTACCTAACAAAAGCTCTGCCAAATCTCCCTTGCCTTTTGACGCTTCTTCGGATAAACCAGCTAATATCTCCTCGGGCGCTTTTCCCCTGCCACGTCTTCTCCCCCTACCACCAGTTTCACCTCTCGAACTTACACTTAAATTTTTACCAAAGCCTTCAAGCGATTTACTAAGTTTATCACAACACTTAGACAAATTAGAGATATTCTCACGTATTTTCTCTAAGTTTTTTACAACATTTTTACCCTTGTCAGATGTCCATAAATCATTCCAATTAATAACCTTAACTTTGATAGCTTGCTCACCACCCCGCCTACCCCTCTGGCCACCACTACCAACTATCCTAGAAAATGCCCTCAAAGATTTATCGATGGAACTCAATAAACTTTGAACCTGCTTATCAAGCGTTATTTCTATTACACCTTTCGCCACCCGACACTAAACTTTCATTTTACACCTATATCCGAACCCGCCGTGTAGTTCTACTCTTAGCTTTAACCTCTTTCAATTTTTCAAGCTCTTTGCGATTCAATTCAACCTTCTTCTCAACAAGAACACGACGCCAACTCCGCGGCATCGCCATAACCTCACCAAAACTCAATTGCAGGTCTATAATACAGAAAAGAACCTCTTCAGTAAAAGACTCCTTATACGATTTTAAGGTCAAGTCATCTTGGGGAAGAAAAAACTCGGCTGTGCGAAGTCTATCTCAACTTTCACCTCGTTACCACAAGCTCCACACTTTAAAATCTTTGTAGTATCCAAATTACCCTCATATTCATTAAATTTCTCACGTAGATAATTGCGATCACGCATGCTTAAAGCTCTAACAGCGTTCAAATCGGCTGGCTTTCCATCCAAACTAACTAAACGCAAGAGAATAGACTTTGAAGCATAATTTACATCTTGCACTGAAAGTTTCATAAGATTAACTGACGTTTCCCCAACAGGCAACCTACACACAGCAACTTTACCACTCGGTAACGTCAATTGATACTCAAATTGAACCCTTTCTGGCACAGTACGCTCTATCTCATCCAAATTAATCTTATAAAGATTTTTGGTGCCGCAATTCTCGCAGTTATATTCAAACTCGAAGTTCGGACCCAAAGAAATTGACCTTAACTTAAGAAAAAGCCAAATTTTATCAATAGGCGAAAGCCCCGCCACAACAACATCAGCAAAAGTTCTTTCTATCTTTATAGTTGTACCATCAGGTTTTACTCCCCAAATATCGGTAACACAGGAAGCTATAACTTGAACAATTTTATCTGTAGGGTCCAAACGACGTGATAATAAAAGCTCTTCCTCGTAACCCGTTATCTCGCGAAGGGCAATTTTCTTAACAAGGACTTTTTCTTTGTTGTATTCAAGAGGATAACCAATCGCCAGTTCAACGGGAACCGGCACCGTACCACTTTGAACCGTCGTTTTGTCCATTGCTAACGAGGAACTTTGTTTTTAAAAATTACACTAAAAATTAAGTTAGAAAATCTACTTTATCAAGCTTGATGCTTTCCCTACCAAACTTTTAACAGCGTCAAACATATCCACTACCTCGTAGTTATTATATACCAACTCTACTTCTTCTATTACTATATCGCTAGAAAGAGCATCCATCTCGCCCCAACTAATTTTCGAGGGCGAAGCTTCTATTAAACGATGCATCATCACCGGCACCCAGGCAATCTTCCCCCCAAAAACGCTATCAATGGGCCCCAAAAGGGGCACCTGACCAGGGCGTGCAAGCTGCAAAATCACTACATTTTTTCTTTCTACTATGCCCTTGTCATGCATGTTTCTCAACCAATGCCAAAAAGGCGAATAAAAAACAGTAAGACCTCGCCGCAACGTTACAGGCGAATAACTAACATGTTTTAATGCTTGATAGGGAACTAAACGATTAACCGAAGTTATTTGGTAATATTCAATATCAACTTCCGGTAACGAAATTGATGAAAAGGCCCCACCCAAAAAATAGCTCAATCCGCCATCGCTCGTATAAAAATTCTTAAATAAAGATAAAAGCTCTTTTATGCCTTGCTTTTCGTTCCCAGTTGTTTTATCAAGCTTCGCATCTGTAAAGAAAGCAGTGAAAAAAGCACGACGCTGAAAATAATCAACACCAAGCCCTAACTTATCTAATAATTTTCTGGCTATAATATCAATATTCGAATTAAAACCAAATAAATTCACCCATGTCACATCGCTACCCCAATCCATCAAACAAATAATACAGTAATTTTGTTTTGAACAAATAGAAAAACGTAAATATAAACTATATAGTGACAGATCCAATAGTAGCTGCCCAATCTTTAAATTCAAGATCTGCCGCTACTGATTCAATCGTGAAGTATTCATATGTAAAATCAAGCTCCACAAGAGAAACATCGCTCGACATAGAATCCAAATCCCCATCAACCTTTATTCGCGAAATAACAGCGTTATATAATTTAATAATCGTTTTTTCCTTTGGGTGATAATGCTCAATTAAAACAGAATACCTATGACCGCTAAGCTTATTATTAGCACTTATAATCTCTTGGATTTTACTAACCTCCCCCTTCAGCTTACCTCTTTGTAACGATACCTCATTAAAGGTGGGCAAACCTAAAGGACGATTTCTGTAGCTTGGCGCATCTCCTGCACGATACTCAACTACATCGTAAGTAATTTCTGGAATATTAACATTAGCAAATCCACCTTCAAAAACTGCAGTTCCACTGAAGTTGTCTCCTCCCCTGTAAATAAAGACCTTAAATGGATAGTTCAAATAAAGATTATCTGTCACTATTGTTCCTGTAAGAACTGGGTCAGCCATTTCTTCTTTTTTCTTTGTTTATAAAATAGATATATTTTATAACACCTTCATCACCAAATTAACCTCCTACCTTCTCTGTAAACCTGAGAACAATAAACTCTGCCGGTTTTCCAGGTGCTATACCAACATCAACAACTAAATAACCACTATTAACAAGATCGGGCGGATTGTTTGTAGAATCACAAATCACAAAATATGCTTCACTCGGCGTCCTACTAGCAAAATAACCATCAAGCGTTAACCTACGCAAGAAGCTATCTATTTGCATCTGAACCTTAAACCTTGTATCAGGTGTGTTGTTCTCAAAATTAACCCAAGCAATAGCGTCTTTGATTGACTTCTCAATAAAATACAAAAGTCTCCTCTTGTTGATATACTTCCACTCATCAGACAAAGTACTTAACCTCGCACCCCACAAAATTATGCCTATACCGTCCTTGTATATTATAGGATTAAAATGCTTCGGGTAAAGAGTATCAATAACGGATTGCGGAACAATAAAGGTTTTGGAATTGGCAACTGACAAAGCAGTTGCGCCATTGATCACCGCATTTACACCAGCAGGTGTTTTACCAACGTTATACTGCACATCGTTGCGAATGTAAACACCCGCAATAGCACCAGATGGCGAAACCTCCTCCTCTACACCAGTTGCAGGGTTAACCATCCAAATATAAGGATAATAGAAAACAACCTTGTCAGAACGTAATGCCCCATATGCATCAAGACTAGTTGCAAAGTTGGTGGGGTCATTCATATCAAAACTTAAAACTAAAAGGGAATAAGGAATAGATGAAATTGCACTCTTAATATTCCCCAGGGCAGAGGAATCATTTTCATTTTGAGGCGAAACAAAAATTAAAATCTCATTCAGATCAGAAAAACGTGAAACAATGGCAGAAATATTAGTGTCCTCAGAGGGCGCAGTTCCACCCGCTAGCGTACTACTTATACCTGAAAATCCACTACCTGGCAAAACACTTGCATCAAAATTCGCAAAGGAAAAAGTAACAAGTTTCGAAGATAATTTACTAATATAATTTTGTGCATTTGGGTCATCAAACGAAACCTCGTCAAACACCTCGACAACTTCAACGTTGCTAGCGCCCCAATCTACTTTAATAACTATCTTAAACCTTCTAGGGGCACCAGAACTAGCCATGGTAACATCAAATTTAATGTTATTACCATAAGTTCCAGGATATTTCGCCATAACAGTTAACTGGTTTTTGCCGCTACCACTCGTTACAATATCAACTGTTGCAGAAGCTTTCGTCCCACCAGTGATAGCATTTACAACATAAGCCGAGGCCCCACCATTAAGGAAATACTGATAAACTGCGTAAGCAGGTAACTTTGTGCTATTAGAAACTCCAAAGCCAAATAATGAATTCAATGCCTTTGCATTATCAATCCCACCCCATTCACCATACTCTTCAACGAATTGTTTCCAACTAGTAACTAACGTTGGCGTTGTCGGACCCCACGGGAATTCCCCCCAAATAGCAAGAGAACCAGTCCCAACCGGCGCAACCGTTCCAGGAACAATGGGTTTTTCTACTATATAAACCCCAGGCGACCTGTAAAATGACATTGCTTTCCAAAAGTTAAATTATTTATTTCATTACTATCCCCCAATTAAAAAAACTAAAACACAAAATGCAAACCTCTTTGCAAAATATAAACAAACAAAAAACAATTTCCAAATTTTAAGGATTGAAATTAATAATAACTTCATCAATGGGCAAAATGTCTTCGCGCGAAACTTTTGCCCAATAATCAATCTGACAAAACAAAGTAAAAGTAACATTGAAACCTACATATCTCTCATACAAAGAATTAATCTCGCTAATATCGTCAATGCTAGTTAAACTATAAGAAAAGGGGCGACGAATACCCAAACTATCTCTAACCCATAAGATTCCATAAGGCTGAGGCAAGTGGCGGAACAGATGCCAAAGCATACAGTAAGCCTCGCTTCTTGTCTCGGCAATTGAGGATATCATAACATCAACTTGAAACTGCCCACCACGATATTTGGTCTCTATTTTACCATCAACAACACGGCGATATTCAATATCAAATCTGTTATAACCTTCTAACGATGGAACAACAGCCATATCAAAATGAACTATGTAAATTGGTGGAACATATCCCCGCAAAAGTGCATGCGGATTAGCAGCAACAACCAATGCTTCAAATGTTCTAGCTTCATCACAACCAACATCTGTAACAAAAGATTTAACCCTTCTCTGCTGCGAAACCGGTTGATCTCTTTCAACTAATCTTGCACGAAGGGCATCAAAAATAGCTTGGTAATAATGTCTTGGCGTTAAATATCCGATTCTTTCTCCCCACTCCCTAGCCATAACTTAACTAATCTTCCTTGCTGCTTCTTTCTTTTCGGCGAAATACGAAATGCCTCACGCATTTCTTTTTTAAGGTCATGATAAATCTGAGTGCCACGCATCTCTTTTCTTTCTTTTCGTCGGCGTCTTTTTTCTTTTTTAGGGTCGTAAACTTTGAAAATATCTAAACCATAAAGACGCCGACCCGTCTCAATAGTTCTTCGTCTAGTACGATAAAACATCTAAACTAAAGTTACTTTAACTGGTACATCAAAATCATTAATAATTTGAGCAAATAAAGAACTAAAATCAAGTTCTACTTTATCCAACCTTTCGAAAGGAAGATTCTTATATTCCTCATCACTTTCAAGAGGAGTAGAAACAAAATACAACAAATATCGTGTACCATTTACGTTATATATGCCATCGGAAGCCCGATAATCTCGCGCGAATAATTTATCCGAGCCCTCGGGCAAAAAAATATTACCACCCTCTACTTTTTCATATCTTACTCCCATAAAATCAAGGGGCAAGTCTGCAATAGGTATTGCCTCGGGAAACCACACTTGCAATCGATTATCAACAATCTTATACTTAGCATATTTGGGGATAAAAGCATAAATTTTTGCTTCTTTAAGCCTTTCCCAATACTGCTCAAGCCAGTATAAAAGCAAATCTGCTTGCCAACTTTTACCACCCACTCGCAAGCGCTTGCGAGTCTGCTTGTTCATTTCAACGTTTCACTCTTTTGTGCTTAAGTAAAAAAGTATAGTAATCTCTGGCAAAATCCTCTCCGAGGATATAATCAACTAGTTGCTCAACCGTTTCCGCCCCCTCAATTAATCGCGACTTAAACTTTGGACACAAAACAACCTCTAAGAAATTCTTGCACTCAACTAAAGTCCGCTTCTTCTTTAAGTACCCCTTAAAAGCACTTTGAATAGTGGCAATTTCAAGAGAGAATAAATCATCTAAATTTCTATCGTAAGACAATGACATTTGCCCCCTCTATTTTCTTTCTCGTTACAATCGAGGTTTTCGCCTCAAGTGTAACCTTCAAAAACTCAGGCTCACGATCATTAAAAATATAAATATCTTCTGTATCCTGTGTAACTTCATACAATATATCATCAAATTCGATTATAACACCAACCATGCTAATACGAAAACCTTCTGCAAGTCCTAAACTGTCAAAAAACGGCTCAATTTCGGGCAAATAAAAAGTATATTCAACCTGATCATTCAACAAAACACTTCCTCTTTCACTCACATCATAAGTATTCTGAACAATCTGGGCCATCACCCTAACATTACTAACTTTATAATAAATGATTTGCCCCGGTCTCGCCTCCCCAAAAAGGGGATCGTAGCTACTACCCGGGGCGTCCAACTTTGGTATATACAGGTTACAATAAGTATGAGATTTATCAAAAACTTCCCTTATAACAGCAGCAAATAAATGATGATCCCGCCTATTCCAAAAACGAGTATCTACTTGGAACATTTATTTTTTCTTCTTTCTTTTGCGCTTTTTAGCTAAATAGCGCCTATAACGACGGTAATACCTTAAATACTTCTCATACTTTTCCCTGTCCTCTTCATTGCGCTCACGTGCGTGCGCCAACTCCGCTCTCTTGCCTTTTGCCGTCAACTTTAAACTACCCGGTTTTAAATAACCTTTATCTTGTAGCGAAGCTATACATATCTTCTTAGCTATCACCCAAGCATCGGGTTTATCCTTATATCTATCTACTACCCCAGCAACGCAATGAATAAGTATATCTTTCGCTTCTTCATCCTCAACAAGTAAATCTACTAAACGACACAACTCTAACGCTTCCGACAAAGTACAAAGCATAAAAGCGAGAAAAATAAAATTTTAGTGTTGAATTACCTTACTTTGACCTCCTATTTATAAAAATAAGAACCTCCCACCCCTACAACAAAAACATCAATTGCTTGGATAACTAACTAGACTTTAAAAGCTTTTGAGCAATCTCAACAATACGCTTAGCCAAAACTGTTTTAACCTTGCCTGTCTGAAGCAGCTCATTCTTAATTTTACCTTTACTTTCTCCTTTAAATGCTCGTATAAGTTCAACCAAAAACTCAGCCAACTTAATCTTAAAGTTGGTACCAACCCCCTTCAAATCCATAAAGGCATGGTACAATTGCTGATTCAAAATTGGACGCAAATTACTTTCATGCCATTTTTTATATTCCTCTTCATCTTCAATTTCCTCACCCCAAAAATCATCCTCATCACCCTTCTCAAATGTATCTTTCCTTTTAAATAATGTCTCTTTAAATTTCGAGGCTTTTTCCTTTACATCCCTAAGAAGCTCATCGATTAAAGATTCACCTAGCTGTTCCTCTTGCTCATCATCTCCCCAAATATCATCTACCCATTCATCCTCCTCCCTTTTAGGTTCATTCCCTTCCACATCATCAAATTTCCAAAAATCATCATCTTCAAAATAAAAATTCGCACTTTCTTTCAAATACCTTTTCCTTCTCATATTCCCTTTCTAAGTTATGTTTTTAAATTTCGTCAAAAATTAATCAAAACAAAATCAAAAAACAACTTTACCTACCTTATCACAATGGGCAAAGGTTCAGATAAATCAGCCAACTCCTTGTTAACTTTCTCGTAAATATTTTTAGCTTCCTCTAGCAACTCATCAACCCCTCCAAACGACGTTTCGCCCCCAACCACTGGAAAACTTGAATATTTACCTCTTATCCTACCCAAACTTTCCAAAACATGAGCGTAAACATACTCTCTTACAAGTAAGTACTCAACCGGTTGGAGCAATGGCAATCTCTCCTCCGTCAAAGCAACACGGTAATCAACGTAAGCAACTAAAACATCACTTGGCGCTGGATAAATTTTAATACTTCTATCAGGAACGAAATCCCACCTGTGATATGTTGTATAATACTTTCTAAGCCTTTTTAACAAATGCATAACGCTATAGAAATCAACCCAATTATACGACAAAACAGCACTGTCGATATTAAAAACAAAAGGAAACCCAAACTCCTCCCAAACAAATACGGGCGACTCAGCCCCAGTATAAAATGCACTAATTCTCATCACAGGCTCCGTATCTATCTCATAAACATCAACCCCGGGAACCAATTGCAAAAATTTTATTTTACGCAATCCCCTTCTAGACGAAAACCATAAAAGCGCAGCCTCAATTGCTCTCGAATAAATCCAATTGCGGTTGTCAACCATATAATTGATATAAACTTGTGTACCATCCTTAACAGGATAATCAAAATCGACCTCTAAAACCCCTTCCTCGTAATTAATCGTTCCTGAACCACCTGTCCCAACAAGATTTCCTGCATTATCAGATAAAACGGAAGTTACATCACTTGAACCATCATAAAGTGTAGCTCTAATACTCACAGACCCTATCTTAACGGGTCTATCAGAAGTACGATATCTAATAAACTTTGTAACACCATTCCCTGTAAACATCAAATCAGTTACAGGATTAGGGTTTATCAACTCCGTTTCAAGACTTACCACTGGGTAACCAAGCTTAGCCTTAACGTACTCTATGATATTTTCAATATTCTGATTGTAGGGCATAAGGGGACAGTTTGATGTTAAACTAAATAAAAACCTGCCCCCCAATAAAGGGGGGCAGGCTAACCACTAAGATTACCAGTTAATTGTCACATACCCATAATAGTAGTTACGAACGGCTTTCCTACCGAAACGCTCAATAGCTCCTCTCTTGTATTTCAAAGTTTCTGGGTCAAAGAATGTCGGCGTGAACATAAGCGGAACATAAGGCGCATAAACATAACCCGTGTCAAACAAATCTGGACCTTGATAGCCAACCAAGATAAAGTTATCAGGCTGATAAACGTTGACATACACTTTGTATTTGTTACCAATTCTACCAACCCTTGCGATTTGAACCATATCTTCGGTTTCAGCAACAAATTCCGGAAGCGTTCTCAAAAGCGCAAGAACTTCACTCGGGATAACAACATAGTTAGCTTCACCACGGAAGCTGAGTTTGTAAATCGTAGAAGCCACGTAGTTAAATTGAGTAACTAATGTTCTAATATATTCTGCGGAATCCGCTGGATATAAACCAGAAGCAGGCGTTCTATTCCAGCTTCTTGTATTTCCAGAAGCTACTGCAAGGTTTCTAAGGTCCTCCACGATGCTACGGTCTATTTCAACTCTGATTTCATTCGCAATAAATTGAACCAAAAGCTGCTCAGCGTCCTGACCCCACAGTCTTTGCAAATCATTGAGCGTCTCAACTGACCAAGAAGCTTTCAATTTGCGCGTCTCAGCTTGAACAGGAGCCATCTTAAGCTCAAGGCTAACCTCACCAAAGTTAGAGCTTGACTCAACAAAATATTTGTAGGAGATTTCAACATCTTGGTCGCTTGAAGGACCATACGTACCGGCATCTATATCATGAGATGTTGTGACAACAATTGTCCCCGTAAAGTAATCAATCATACCACTAACAGCAGCTGTACCAGCACCTAATGAGGCAGTACCCGAAATATGCCCCTTACCATCATCAACTGCAACTACTTCGGCAGTGTTAGAACCGTCAGTAAGTTTGACCTTAATTGTAACCCCACCTCTAACAATTGGCTTGGAAGTAAGAGTAGCAGTGAAACCAGTTCTACCTGCAACATTATCAACATACTGAGCTGTTTGTGTTGCAGCTGACGAATACTCTGGTGAGAATGGTGATTGATAGAACATTTTCTCACCAGCTGTTATACCAGATTTGGTAGTTCCATAAACCGCATCCAGATAGAAAATAGCCCCAACCGGACCAGTAAGAGGCTGAACCGAAACAATCTCATTGGCTATTAACCCCGGGAATACACGCCTTATAAGAGGCAATGTAATTGTCGGGATAACTTCGAGACTGCCCGTTTGAACATCCTCGACCAAAAGATTAGACTTGGCCGAAACCATCGTATTTTCATACAAAATCGGAAGAACAGTTCTCATATAATTATCATCAATACCCTCGATCAACTTATGCCACTTTTGCTGGAGTCTCCTTATCTCATCAACAGAGACTCCAAAGCGTTTTCTGTCTTCAACGTTAAATGTTGCCATGTTATGTTTTTTAAAGTTTATTTCCCCCTCCTATTCGGTAGTAGACACAAATAACTAAATAAACCCCCGCATAACAATTAGGCGAAACTTTTGATTTAAGCTGCCTCCCTCTTTCGTATATATAGAGAGAGGCAGCTCAAAATCAACTAAATATAAATTTTTTTTATTTAATCATCAAATTTTATCCCCAAAATTTTGTAGTATCAGCAATTACCTCAGCTCCCCCTTTTCTTTACCCCCGCAAGGCGTAAAACAATCTCGGTTTCTTGGGGGCTCAACCCTTCAATCGTTTCTCCTTCATATAAATTCACTGGACCTCTGACAGGCGGTCGCTCACTAACCAATTTTACATCTTTATCTTCAACCAACTTTTTCAAACCACGTAAATGTTCTTTCTCGGATTTTTCCCCTGTACTAATCGCGCTGCTCGAACTAGCCTTTAAACGCTTATCAATCAAACTTTCAAGACTTTCCCTAATCTCCATCAAGCGGTTATCTATATACTCATAAATCTTACCCAACCCCTTATTAAGATTTTCCATATTTTCATTTATCCGATTCAAATGCTCTACAAATTTATCTTCATTTATCGCTTCTCTCAATTTAACATCAAATCGGCGCTGAATAAATTTGTCAAATAAAGTGTACAAGCTATCGTAATTTATTTCTCCATTTTCACTCCAAATTAAGCTACTTTCACTATCTTCCGTCAAAATATTTGCTACATATTTAATGAAATTTTCCATCTCCGTTAATTTGCGCAAATAACTTTCTTTCAACCTAGCCTCCTCCCTAGATGCTTCCTCAACCTTTCGAGACAATTCCTCGTAATCTTTCTCAAGCTGCTCAGCTAATTCCTGATACTGAACATTTTCCCTTAAAAGCTGTTCATTAATCTTATTCAATCTCTGAATTTCCTCATTAAGCTGTTTGTTAATCTTTAAAAGGTTTTTATTTTCAGCTAAAAGTTTATTGTTAATTTTTTCAAGACGCGCTATTTTTTTATCATTTTCCGCCTGTGCCTGTCTATTCAACTCCTTCATTTTCTCGAAAAGCACTAAAATACCGTTAGCCAAACTATCATCATTAAACTTAATCTCTTCATAGATTTTCTTGATTTCCTCCGACAAACCACTAAGTAAATCACTAACATTACTCAAAGAACGCGATATATTCAAGTAATCAACAACACCTTTAACTTGTACGTCGCTTATAACTGAGTTTGCTGTCGACTGACCGCTTTCACTTTCACTTATTGCCTGTGTAATTTTCTGATCTAATTCAGTTTCAGTCAATAAAGCATCTTGCACACCACCCTGCGTAACTCCAACATACTCCAACGCCTCATTTATTTTCGCCCAATCGTATTCAGATATAACAGCCACTTCAACGGCAGGATTAGCAACAAAATCATAGGTAATCAAATTGTAATCCTCTTGTACAATATAAACACCCTCACTAGTAGGTGCAAGACTACCCAACCCACGGCTTGAAACACCAACTTTTCCGCCAGACAAAAGTATCTCTTTAACAATATTACCCGCTGGCGTATTCAAAACTAAAGCTTCTCCCACCACGTAACCCTCATCGGTCAAAGCAAGCTTAGTTATTCTATGACTTACACGTGGCAACTCCGTTTTGCCACTTGCAGGATGTTCGCACTCACCGTATAATATCCCTTCTTTAACTTTATCTTGCAATTTTTTAATCTCACGCTCTATAACCTGGCGCGGGTAAATACGCCCATTATTAGTCTTTTTATCAACAACACCAAACACACCACGAACCACCAACCTATCACCAGCCTGCGAATGAATTCGCATATCGCCTACTACCGTTTCAACTAAAACCTCAACTTTACCTTTTTCGGACATATGCTACCCCTAAATACTTGTTTTCACTATATCAACAACTCCTTAATAACCTAAAGCAAAAAATTGAAATTACTTGGATACTACTTTTTCTTCTTCAGCATTTTCCCCTCATTCTCCTCAGGCTCTTCCCCACCTTCCTCTTCTCCTTCCTCCTCATCGCTTAAAATCGGAATAATATAGTCACCCTCTTCTTCCTCCTCCGCATCACTAACGGGTTCAGTTTCTTCATCACCATAGTCTTCCTCCGCTTCTTCCTCCTCCGCTAGCTCAGGATAAATATAACCAAAGAAATCATCAATGGCTAATTGCAAATCAACAAGTATCTCATCTGCCTCATCAAAATCACCCTCCTGAACGGCGTTTCTCAACTCAACAAGATACTCCTGGAGATAATCGATAAATTCATTGTACTCATCTTGCAGTTCTTTTAATTCGTCCATCATGTCCATACTGTGTTCCTCTAGTTTAACTTTGTTTAAAATTTTCTTCGCTAACTTAGTAGTCAAAGAATTTACAAAGTCTTCAAAAAGCTCAATACGCCTTAAAAGCTTAGCCTTCAGCTCATCTCTACTCACTGATTCGCCCAAAATACCAAAGTTGTACCCATCCATTAAGTCTTCAATTTGATCAAGCACAGAAGTTAGTATATAGCGATAACTAATCAAATCTTTGGTTTCCGGGAAATAGGACACAATATCCTCAAACAGTGGAACTTGTTCAGACTCGCCAAGTCGATGGAAACCGCGACGGCCGCTTTTAACAGCAAATCTCTTGCGTCTCAACGTACCACTACGCCTCATAGAAAGAATGCGTTTATATTCCCTTACACTAACTCTACCCCCACGAGCTTTTCTACGCAAAGCCGCTCTTCTTTGTCTCATTCTCAAACGCGCCTTCATCTTACGATAATACCGCCTTCTCTGTAGTCTCAATCTGGCCTTTTTCGCCCCAAGAATAACCTTTCCTCCACGAACTATTTTAGAATCAAACAAACCCTCGCCCAGCACCTGCTTATTGCCACCAATGGCGTCAGCACGAACTCCAATAACTACAAATCCCTCTGGTAAATAATACTCTTCTGGCGTAAAAACCTCAAATATATCCCAAACTTTTGAAATATTCTCATCCTCGTTTAAAACTCCCACAAAACGCAAATACTTTTCCAGCTTTTCAATATCTTCAACTGTCTGCTTAGGTACAACATAGCCATAAACTTCAACCTCCTCTTCTTCCGGCGCGCCCGCTTCATCACCTAACCAATCCTGCTCCACTTCACCCCCATATTCCCACCCAAGTGGTTGCTCATCATCGCAACAACTCTCATCTTCTTCGTTCTCATCTTTATCTTCCTTCTCTTCATTCTCATCTTCTTTTTTCTCATTTTCATCCTCAACACCTTCTTCTTTCTCTTCAAATTCCTCATCCTCGCCGCCTATTTCATCCAGTATGCCATCGATTTCCTTAGCGGCAGTTTCAGGAGTATAAACCTTTTCCTCGTCTTCTTTCTTATTCCCCCAAGGGTACCCAAAAGGATAAAATGAAGCAATATCAATAACTTCCCCTTGCGGTTGATTTTCCGGCTGGTTCTCAGACTCGTTCAACCTTTTATCTTCATTATCATCGTACTGAAAAAACTTGTCAATATAGTCGTTAAGCTTTCTGATACTCATTCTCATTTACCTTTACTTTGTTGTTTCAAAATTAATGAACCTCAACGCAGTAATAAAAACATCAAAACTCAATTAACATCAATTTGCTAAAATCTAATCAAAAAAATAACAAAAAACAAATTAATCAAATTAACGTAAAAAAGATAAAAACTTATCCAATGGAAAGGCAACACTTACATCTGTTTTGTCCGCCCTTACAGTAGAATGAGCAATTATCCCCCCGTTCTTATAAATATCCTGCGGAGAGGTGTAAGTAAAAATATCGGAAACAGCCAAACTCCGCTTAATATTATATTTCTCACAAAGATAAAGCACAAGTTTTGCCAAACTTTCAATTTGCTTATCAGGGTAAAAAGCAAAATGAATGTATCCCCGCCATATACCATCAAAGGTATAAACCTGATGAGTATAAATAGAACCAAAAGTTGTTAAATATTTATCTCCCTTTAAAACCAGCGGTCCCTCATTAACTAATTCAATACCAATAGAAACCATATCAAACCATTTTCCTAAACCAGTGTGATAGCTCCAGTATTGCTCGTCAAAACAACGATATATATTCCCGTTGGTATCAATAACAAAAGGTGTGGCAACGGGTCTACCCGACTGGTTCCACCACCGAACTACACCTTCAGCACCCGCTTCCCTTTTTGAAACAGTATGGTGTAAAACAATAATTCTTTTACCTGCTTTTTCTTTAAAATAAAGTTTATCATCTAATTTTAAACTCTCGTTAAAAACCATATTCCTACTTTTCTTCTTATAATATAGTTGCATAATACAAGACAAAATCCAAAAACAAACTCACCACATCTACTCAGTTTCTTCCTCTTTTTTCTCCTCACCACCCTGAGTTTGTTCTTCTGTTTCCTCAGCCGTTGTTTCCTCACCACCCCCTGCTCCCTTTTCTCCCTCAGCCTCAGCAGTAGCGGTTTCTTCGCCTTCCTCTGCCGTTTCTTCGGCTTCCTCTTTCCTCTTTGCCCCTTTACCAAACCCTCCACCACCAAACAAATCAAAACCTCCACCTAAACCGCCCCAACCAGCCTCACCTTCTTCTTCACCACCACCTTCTTCAATCTTACGTAAACGTTGAACTTCTTTAATTTGCTCATCACTAAGACCAAAAAAGTTTTTCAAAATCCATAAATTGGGGAAAAATCTCGTCATTTTCTCCGCAACATCATACTTCTGACTTTCCGCATCCCAATTAGCCAAATCGAAAATAACACTTGGCTGAGCCATTTTAACTTTATAATCCACTTTGAACGGGTCGTAACCATGTAACAAAAGCTCAATGGCACATAACTTTTCAATTCCTCTTATGATAGATTGTTGCAACCTCATCACCGCTTTAGCAAAACGCATATCCTGCATACCTAAAGTCGTTTTATCAGTTTGCTCCTGGAAAAGGAGATATGTTTTCGGTATTCTCAACCCACCTGCAATTTTAGAAACAAAATAATCAATCTCATCCATCACATCGTACTGGCGAGGTTCAAGTGTTTCTATTTTAGTCCCATCCCTTTCGGACCTAACAGGAATATAAAGGTCCTCGTCCTCCAACCACGACTCATATTTAAATTTAAAATCAGCCAACTGCTTCCCAAAAGATACCGAAGTTTTGATCAAATCTATAAACGATTGCAAACGAGCCTGAACAGATTCAACATTAGCCTCTCCTATCTGAACATAATAAATATATCGCGATACGCTCTCACGAAGTTTTCTAAACCACATAGCATTCTCGAGGTACACCAAGCGCCGCCAACTTACCAAAACAGGTTCTAGGATAGATTTACCATAAAAGCTACTACGTTGTCGACTAGACAAGTAAAAATGTATAATATTCCACTCGTCATACAATATACAATCATCATCCCTTCGCTTACCTTCTTGCAACATCTTCGACGCGCGCTCAATAGCAGCCATCTGCGTCATCGTCTCAGCAAGGCTAGGATTAATGATGTACAAGTAATAAACATTCTTATCAATTTCCACAACTCTTACATTTAAGGGGTGTATGAAATCAAGAAACTCAACCTTTAACCCTTCTTCACCATACATATCCGATTTACTGAAAATAATCAAATTAAAATCATTACCATACTTCGCAACATTACGAGCAATTTCATAAACTGTTTCTTCGATATCTATTCTTTCCAGTAAAGCATCTAAAATTTTCTTCACTTCACCATCCGAACTTTCAACCCAAATACTACGTCCTGTTCTGACATCTTTAAACGTTGCTTCACTAGCATAAATATCAAGAGCCGCTGAAATAATATCGTAAGCATCCATCATTTCAAATTCCCTAGCAAATCTAACATAAGAGGGGCCCTCTAAAAGCCCTACTTCCTGAACCGTTAAAAAAGAACGTCCAAAAGACAGATTATGAAAACGCCTGTAAATATCTAGCAAAGTTGCATCGTAGTCGGCCTGTGCCGTGCCATATCTAAACTTAAAAGCACGCTTAAAAAATTTTCTTAATGTATCTACAATATTAGCCATAACCCATTACTTGTTTTTTAAAACTTCATCAAAATAACGATCAATAATATCATCTTTGGACGAAACTACACCATAAGCCCTTTTCAAAGCGTCTCTCGTGTAAATATCTTTCTTTAAAATTCTAGCAGCTACTCCATAATCAGGAGCAAATCCCATCTCAACTTTATCTGTGTATAAATATATGCTATTAACAACACCACAAACAGCATCAGCAACATCCTTACTACCCTTGGGCGGATGATCAACCTTATTCCCGTCATAAGTCAAATTTAAAAACTCAGTGAAAAAAGGTTCGTAAAAGTAAAACCTAATTCTCTTGGAATAAATCAAATCCTTCAAAAGCTTATACCTATCAATACTTTCAACGCTCAACCAATCCGCTGATAAATTAAGGCGCCTAAAACGCTGCAAGCTTTCCAAACTTTGATACTTGTCAAATGTAATTTTAGCTATATTAAAATTCGCATCATAAAAGGTTAGTATCAAGTTTTGAACATCTTCTATCAATATCTCTCCATCCTTTGGAGGTACTATCTTAAGCATGAAATCGATGTATATAACAGGATTATAAAATAAACGCCCCTCTTCAAAATAGGCTACATGACCCATTGCAATCCCACAAGCATCATTGCGAACCCCCAAATCAACATGCACAAATCTAGGCGCTGTCGGATTCACCCTCGGGATATATCTGCCATTCAAGTCCCTAACACAAATCTTCTCCAAGTCTACATAAAAATCTTTGCCATACTCATAAACAACGGAGGAAAAAGGATGAACTAACAAAGAACCATCTGGCAAAGGATTTTTTTCATCGACAACACACTCATAAATACGAGCTATATCACCTTGCCAAAACGGATTAACCGAAGCCACAGAATAACCTGCAATATCTCTTAAAGCAAGATAAATATCCTGCTCAAAATCACGCCTGAAATCAACAGGAACCCAAATTACCTTGTTACCAATAGGTGGATGATCGGTATAATTTTTTTGGTAAAACTCTACTTCTTCTGGCTTAAGAATTTTTGGTGGTAACGTCAAAGTTCCGACAAATACAGGAAACTTTTCATCAGAATAATAACCCTCCTTTACTTCCCATATAGAATACCTACGAATAAAAACACTTTCATCATCGCGTAGCTCTTCTATCTTTTTTTCAAGAAAGCTGTTCATATAAGCAGCAGAAGAAATCAAAAACAACTTCCCTGGGAAACCAAATTTATCCAAATATCGTGAACGCATTCTTACAACAATTGTATTGTATATAGTATTAACCCTTCGAGCACCAACACCCCCATAGAAATTCGCCTCATCTATAACCGCCGAAACAACATTTAACCCCAATAAACTACCATCCTCTGCAGAACGCGCCAAAATACGCAACCTTTTGCTAGGAATTTCTATAATACCATCCTGGGCATCAATTTTAATATCAAATTTATCCTTAAAAAAAGGAACACTCATCAGAAGAGAGGCAACGTTATCAAAAATTGTTCTGAGTGCGGTATCTTTTTGTGGCGCAAGCAAAACTATATCAACCGGCGCCGTTTCCATTAAACCCAAAGCACTTGGGGGACTTTTATAACAAACCAACTCGTAAACTATACGAACGGTAGCAATAGTAGCTGTTGTTGTTTTCCCCCACCCAATAGACCCCGTTAAAATAACCACATTATACTTTCTATTACTGAACATTTCGATCAAGTCCTGACGTAATTTAGGGTAAAGGGAAGCAGCAAAACGCCCCAAATAAAGAGGGTCTTGTAAAAACTCTTCCATAGAAACGGGAGTAAACTCATAAACTAAATCGTGTAAATGCTCAACTGCTTCCCTTAAACCCTCAGGGCCAGCATTCCCCTTTTTCAAAACAGCTCCTAATAAAGCAAGCTCCTCAGGACTTAACCCTTTTATTATTTCCTCTAACTTTTTCTTCGGGGTGGAGCTCATGGGGTCAAAACTTGAAAACAAAACTCTATCAATACCCCCCTTATAAAAAACATCAATCACCCTATTCTTTAGGTACAGAAACCCTATGCCCTTTCTTTATTACCTCTACTCTGTGGGCTTTAACCTCAATAACCGAAGCCGACCCATCTTTTAACCTCCTAGACATTAACCGTCCCCAAACAATAACATAATCCCCCTTAGAAACATTTTGAGCAACCAGCTTAGCAACGGTACCATAGCAATTTACCCTAACCCAAACGGTATTGCCAAAAACAAAAGACGGTTCATAATTACCAACACTATTCTCTACCGCTATAACCATGCTGGCAGCGGCTGATGAGGTTGTTTTTGTTTCCCCAACCTCCACTTTTCCAACATTACCTGAGATAAATACCTGATTAATATAAGCCATACAAGTTTTAGATTTAGTTGTTAAAAGCTACCATATTAACAACATAAATCGTCATCCAAACCTCCAAAATAAAAACTATCTGTAAATACCTTAACATACAAAACCGCTCCTCAATCGAAGGAACGGTCGTCAACAAAATTTACTTAAACAAATATAAACAAATAAACACCTAATTACAAAATTACTCATTCATTTCTGAACTCTCATTATCACCAGAATCATTATCTTGCCCACCAACTTCACCTTTTACCTCAACCCCATCAGCCCTACTAATACTATTAATATCCCCAATATCTACTTCACCATTTAATATCATTTGTATTACATCTAAAACACGCTTCACACTTCTAATATTCGTACTCTCCAAATTTATCTGCCTATTATCCACAAAAATATTCGCAAAAACACCACCACCTTTCACTGAATCAGCAACACTAGGTAAGGTATACTTACCAACAACTTTATCCTTCATAGCAGCTATCGTTTTCAACAATTCTAAAGCCAAAGCTATTTCCTTGTTTAAACTAGGCATGAGCTTGTTCAACCTCACTTCAAGCGCATGTTCTATATCAATTCTCTTTTTCTGCATATTATATAAATTAATCATCTCCTTTATCTCATCTAGAACCCTATCCAAATTAAGTATTTCATACTCCCTCGAAACTATGGTAGCGCTTTTCAATATCGGAAGCTTTCTCTTTAAATAAACAACATCCGCAACAAACCTCTTCATCTCGGGATAAAATTGACGTATTTCCTCGTGCTGGTTCCACAACTTTTCGGCCGTTTTCCTTATACGCCCACTTGCTATCACTTCCTGCTCAATGGTAGGATAAATACTTAAAGATAACAAACGAGAAAGGCGGGATTTAACCCTCATCATCTTCTTAAACTCGGTAGACGAAACAACCCGCCCCGGGTCTATGTATATAGAGCCATCTCCTCTTTTAATAATTGACATATAACAGGTTAAGAAATATTTGTGTTGAAAATATCAGGAAAAATTTTATCAGAAAATTTAACCACCCTTTCTATCAACTGCTCGGCTTTAATCCCCATAGAGGCTAAACGCCCCAACAAAGACACAAAATCGTCATAAAGCTTCTTATCAACATTTATATAAACAAAATCAACACCGCTACTTACAGATATAAACCCAAGTTTTTCAAAAGAACCATAGTTTTTTAAAATCTCATCAACAACCGCAACTATCTGATCAAGCGTCTTCTTTTTATTCATCTTCTTGACTGACTGCTTAACTACCTCCTTCGGAACACCCATATCATACAACACCTTAATCACTTTATTCTTGAGAGAACGCCAAATCTCCTCGTTAAAACCTATCATATCCCCGAACCCCTCCAAACCATACTTATCAATAAGCCCCTTGTACTCCTCAACAAATCTCTCTACTTCTATGCTACCATGTAAAACATTAAAACGCAAAGATAAAATTCGCCTGAAATCATCATCATCTAACCCATCATAAACAAAAGCATCAATAGTTTTAAACCCCAACAACTTAACAGCACGATAACGATGCTCCCCGTCTATTATTATATACTCCCCATTTTTTTCTATTACATGAATTGGGTTCAAAACACCGTTATTTTTAATATCCTCAACCAACTTATCAAACAAAGCGGGACTCATCCTATTAGGGTTATATTCGTTGGGTCGCACCCTTTCAACCTCTATAGTCCTAAAAGTTCTACGCAAACTCATTTCTGCCCCTGCGCCGCTTTAATATACTCCTCCCCATAAACAACATCACCAGTTTTAGTTGAAACGGCTATTATGGCCAACCCCAATTCATGTTCAAGACGCCTGAAAAACTCACCCAACAAATTCTTATTCTTATCACTTAAATCTCCATGGGCCGCTAAAAACTCAAGAGCAATAGTATGCAAATTAAATCCACGTGACTCGCTATTCGTAATCCTCTTAGCTAACGACAACGCCTCAAGCACTACTTTATAAGCAGATTCATACAATACAAAAGTCATCTGATATAACTCTTTGTCTTCACTCAACATGTCTCCTTCCTCCTCCACTAATATTTCGTCTGCCGCATTTGCTACTTCATCATTCTCATTCATACCATCCTTCTTAATTACCTTTTTCATCATAGCAGCTCTAGCCTTTTTAGATACTTGCCTTACATAATTTTCAAGCTCACGCAAGCTTTTATTCTTAGCCACCTCTATCCATTTATCCAATGCGGATGGGCGCCCATCCAATTTAACAAGTCTCGCCAATTCCTTCGCCTTAGTCCACCCTATCTTCTTGTATTCTTCCTGAAGCCTCGGGTACATAATAGTCGTTTCCCAAATTTGAACCAAATAATCCGCTTTCCTCACCCCAACCCCAAGCTCAATCTCACAATAATCGCTCCATGTATCGTAACCCCAATCAAAATAAAAACGCCCCATCTTAACCTCGTAAAGACGCTTCGCCAACTCGAGATAATAACTTTCCAAGCGACTAATAAGATATTGAACCCTAACTCTCAACTCTTGTGGGGGCAAAACGTCATCTACCCCAACAGTAGGCTGCTCCTGAATTTCAGCAACTTTCTGTTTTTTACTTACCAAATTGGACATATTAACTCACCCCTATTTTGTTTTACTTTTTGTTTAACTCACCAAACATTTGATTAAAAAAACATTCTTTGGCCACAGGGCACAAACGTGCCCGCGGATCAAGAGGCGTAACACAAACCCCTGGAGGTAAAACATTATTTCGTATACCCTCCGCAAAATCGCTAGCTTTCTTCTTAATAACCTCAACAACTTTCTCGTCATAGTGAATGTAGAAAAGTTTTACTAATTCACCTTCTGAGGTTGCATCAACATTGACAACACAAAATAATGTTCTCCTGAAACCCGACAAAAACATATAAGTCTGAACCTGATAATAATACCTCTCACTGAAGCCAACCCTCTTAACATACCCCTTAAAAGAATTACTTCCAACCAGCTTAAACTCCACCAAAATTTTATCCACTACCTCTTCGGTACCATTATTGGATAAAGACAGCTCCAATATGCCATCAACATGAGCCAAAAGCAAAAGATTATCATCCTTGAAAGTAATTTCCATATAAACAAACTGCGAATTACCACAATCACAAGCCCCTGGCTTACGCACCCAACTATCATCGCTCCCAAAAATTTTTCCACATTTAACACAAAGCCATTTCCCTACAAGATAACCTATTCTCCCGTTTCCAAAATTCATTCTGACAAACGATGACCTAAAAGCCTCATGAAAAGCCGTTCCAGCTTTTACCCTAGCAGCAGATTTAGCAGAAAACAACGTTTGTCGCGGAACCCCTAAAAATCTTACCAACACCTCTTCACGAGGACAAATATCGTATATTTGACTGGCTCTCAAATAATCGCCATTGACTATATCTTGAACTAATAAACTTTTCTTAACATTGTAGTACAATAAGTCCTCAGCTTCTTCAATAAGTAACGTGTTTATCAAATTTCCTGTCTTTTTTCTTTTAATTCAGCTAAAAATTCATAAAAATCTTTACTACGCATAACAACCCAATCATCCCCATCGTAAGATACTATCAACACAGGCTTTTTAGCCAACCTAAACGCCTGACCTTTTACCTTCTCCAAAACCTCCTTATTTAAGCTATAGCTTTTTTTGGTAGTTGTTTTAACTTCAACAAGAAAATCTTCTAAAATCAAATCACCTTTCTTAACACCGGCGCCACTGCCCGGCTGCTGCTTAACATCAAAACCCATTTTCCGCAAAGAATTATAAAGATAACGTTCATACTTAATTCCCTTCATTGCCATATAGTAAATACTCCAATAATTTTTGTTTAAAATACCAAAATTTTTCCTTATTCGCAAGGAAATAATCCTTGATACTTTCAAGTGTTGTAAATTCAACACCCTCTTCAACTTCAACGCCATCAAAAACATATTGACCTTTCTCCTTTCTAATAAAACCGACATCCTTTGCTTGCGATATAACCACATCTTCTTCCACCACATCACCAGGGGAATAACGATCAAATGGTGCTACAGCCATCTTATAGCTAAACTCAACACCTGTTCTATAAAAACGATTTTTATTAACCACCCCTCCAACTTCAACCATCAAAATTTGGCCATCTTTCTCAACTGGTTTGGCCTCTTTTAGCCTTATCTCCAAAGAGGACAAAAATCCTATGGCTTTACCACCCGGTCTAGTCAAGGGATTGCCAAACATAACAATCCTTTCACGCACCTGATTAATTAACAAAAGAGTGGGCACCTTTTCACCCGATGCCATAACATCACATACATATTTACGTGAAAATTGTCCCAACAAACGAGCCAACAACCCCTGCTGCCATTCACCTACAAGCTTTTCCTTTTCAACAACAGGCGACAACGAAGCAATAGAATCCAAAACTATAAAATCTGCAACTTTCTCCTTGCCTACCTCTATTATAACGTTCAAAGCTTCCTCGGCAGAGGATGGCACAACAACCACCACCTGGTCCGTATTCAACCCAAGTTGTTTAGCCCAACTTTGATTGAACGAACCCTCAACATCAAGCCAAAGAACAGCACTAACTTTACCCATTTTAAGTGCATTAGCAGCAAAACGTAAAGCAAGCGTTGTCTTCGTACTCCCCCACTCACCCCACAAAACACTAACTTTACCTACTGGAACACCACCACCTGTGGCATAATCAACTGCAAAAACACCACTAGGGATTCTATCAATCAAAGAAGGCAACCGAGACGCCAACGCAGCATTAATCTTATTCTTATTGGATTTTAAGTAATTAAGTAGCGCCTCGGCGCCTTTCACTTCAAATTCTGATGCATTCTCAATTTTCTTTTCTTCGCTCTTCTTTTTGCCACCCATTTATAAAACCTCTCTTTGTTCTCCACCCTCCGTAAGATATCTAACCTCCCCTACCTTTTCATTTAACTTCTTCTCCACAAACTCAACTAACTTATTGTAAGTCTCATCTAAAGAGTTTACATCATACACAGGCATAGAAAGCCCAACTTGTATCTTGAAAGATTGGTAATTATAAGTGATGGTAGCTGTCGCACTATAACTAACAACAGCCGGATAATTGAGCTTGATTTCACCATTTTCCTTAGCGGTCTTCTTCGCCCTAGTCTTTTTTGTTTGCTTAATTTTAGCTACAACCTCCCTACTGACAGCTTCTCTTAAATTTTTCTCCACCATATTAGTATTCCCCTTTGTTTTTTTTTATTTTAGTTTAATTTTCAACTTTTTCTTCAAATGGGAAATAACGAGACAGAATTCGCTCGTTATATTCTTTAATCTTTTCTACATCAAGCAACCAACCTCTTGCTCCGTATACCCGCCATCTTTTCTGGAAAAAACGCAAAGCTATTGGCACATTCTGATCTATTAAATCAACCACAATAGGCGGGTTTTTCTTTTTGTAAACCCTTAAAATGCGCCCAACTGACTGAACAGGGTCCACAATCGGCGTTGCCATAATTAAAGTGTCCAAACTCTTTATATCAAAACCCTCTGAGATAAACTGATAAGTACCAATGATAATGTTCTTATTCTCAAGCCCCTGCACTTCTTCGCCGCCCATAGCATAACCAACGCTATAAAACTTATTACGTGCTTTAGCCTCCTCGACTATAAACTTGTGCAATGTTTTAACATGAGAACGGCGATGCGTCAAAATTAAAACCTGCCGCCCCGCATCAACTGCATCAGCAGCCAACTTAGCTATTAACTTATTACGTTCTGTATTTTTTACAATGAAACGCAACGCATAATCAAAACTTTCCTCATACTTAGAAATTCCCCTACTTGGAACTATTACATGGGATGTAACAACTCTCTTAATAGCCGGCTTCAAAACTTCTAACGATGGAAACTCAACAACATCGCCAATATGCCATTTAAAAACATTTTCAGCGCCATCTTTCCTTGTAGGCGTCGCCGAAAGACCCAACCTATATCTAGCAGTATAAATTTTAGCCACTTGCGAAAAAATCGGCGCCCCCAAATGATGAACCTCATCAAAAACTATAAACCCAAAAGCATCATTCGGAACTTCAGCAGCTCGCGAAACTATCGTCTGAATTAAAGCAACCACAACATCAGCAGAATCCACATCGTTATTTTCTTGCTGCCACTCACCCACTTTCAATGTCGGCGCGAATTTCCGAAACGCCTCAAGCCACTGGTCCTTTAAAAAAGATTTGTGAACAACAACCAACGTTTTCAGTTTGAGTCGGGTTATTATGTTAATAGCCATTACAGTTTTACCTGAACCTGTCGGGGCACTCAAAATAGCACCATAATTCGCTTCCAATTCTTTCATCACCGACTCAACAGCTTTTTGTTGATGCTCATTAAGCTCGCTGTTAAAAGCATAGCTTTCCTTATCAACGCCCCACCCCAAACTTGTCTTATCCTCGACCAAATGCCTAGGAACTCTTTTTAAACCAAACGCCCGCGCTATACCCAACCACTCACCACGATATTCAAACAAATATATTGGCTCAGGCAAATCTACCGTGTCACCAATACTAAAAGGACGAGGTATAACTGTTAAAAGTCCCAGTAAAAACTTCTCATTTTTTATCTCACTTCTTTTAACCCATAACAATCTATCTAAAACTGCTGTGCTATACAATTTGTCCCTCCTTTTATTGGTTCTCGTTAATTGAAGACAACAAAACCGCCCCGCCACTTAAAAGGCGAGGCTAATTTTTAAAATTACCTGTCATTAAAATTCTACATCCTTATCGCCACTTAAATCCTCAAACTCCTCAACATCATCATCGGGAGGCGTCTCATCCTCTAAAAGAGGCTTAATTTCGGTATTATACCAATTCTCCAACATCTTGTAGTCAGTATATATAGTAACAAAGTCAGAAGGCTGATAAGGAGATAAGCTAATACCGTTCTCACTAGCAAGTTTCTCAACATCTTCTTTCTTCCATATTTTAACAAACGTAAACAAATCGCCACTTGAAGGCGAATTTGAGGTAGGTGTTCTACTCACCTTGAATTCAGCATATTTCAATGTGAAATTAGGTATTTCACTCATCAAATCCCTTATATACATACTCAAAACTGAGGAAGAGCGGTATTTTATAGCATAAATTCTCTTAACAGGCTTAACTCTGCGCCCTTCTCTAGTAATAAACCCATCCAAATCCAATATAGTACCGACAGCAACCCAGTACTTTTTCAAGCCCAAATCACAAAGATAACAACGATTCCTAGAATCATTAGACCTACTACACCAAACGCGAACTCTGCCCGTAGGCAGCACTATTTCATGCTCATGATAATTAACGAAGTCCTTCTCATCCTGCAAGAACAAAACACGCTTTGATTCACCAGGCCTTAAAAAGAACCTGTACTTCCGCTCAAATGTTTGAACATTACCCACTGGCGGTTCAATACCTGTTCTAAAAATATTTGGCAGCATTTTGACCCTCTAAATTAGTTTTTAATTTAGTTTAATTATTGAGAAATCTCAAACCTGGGTAAATTTAACAAAAAATCCGACAAACTAAAAACGTAAAACTTCCGACCATTCCAATAAACCTCCAAATGATTAATCAAATCATAACGAAATTCAACATAATTCTCAAGCTTATCAAGCTCTACATCTTCTATAACAACATAAATAGCACTTCGGTTCCTGGCCACAACTAGAATTCGCACTTTTCTCGGGTCATAAAGCAAGTAATTCCTCATTTCATCAACTTCGGTAATATAGCTTGCAAAAAGACCACGCCCACTATCTAACAAACTTTCTATACGCCAAGCTTCCTGCTTTTTACATTGTATCAAAAACGGGAAACGCTCATCGGATATAATATCATACTTAAAAACATTCATGCCCGATAAAGGCGCTCTTTTAACTTCCTTGCCATACCAAGATTGAAACTCCTTCGCAACCCTACGCTCAAAATTATCACCCTTAGCTTTTGGATTCATAACCTACAGAATCCCATTTTCTTTTAAAAATGCATCAAAAACCTCTTTATCTTGAAAATCAGATGGATCAAGCCCAGAAGGAGCTAAAACCGTATAAACTCTTATAAAATGCTTACTAAGTTCCTTACCTAATTTTTCAGCATATATTTTCCCCGCATTGTCACCATCAGGCAATAAAATAACGTAACAATCATTAGGAATACCAGCAAGCTCGGAAAGTTTCGCATAAGACTTGTAATAACCAAAAAGCAGAGAAAGTCTACGCTCCTCAAAGCCACTACTACCCATAAAACCTAACGCCGGATAACCAAAATCGTAAATTCTCAAAACATCAAAAGGGCCCTCAACAATAAACAAAAACCTATAATTCAAATCAACCAACCCATCCTTCAACTTACTTTTAACAAACTCCAAATGCTTTCCTTCTATTCCCGGGATAAAAGTAGAATAAATTATGTGCTCGTTTAACAAATGCTCACCATAAAAGGTAAGCGAAAACTTAAAACCACTTTTATGTTTATACTTCAAAAAACCTTTATTAATATAACGCTTACTATATGCTACCAGCTCCAAATCCTTGGTAAAAAGAGGGAAAATAACCGATTTATCCCTCTCATCATATCCAAGCTTGAAATCATAAGCTAACTCCTTGGTTATTCGTCGCTTTTCATAATACTTAACATAACGCAAAAGACGCTGTTTAATATCATCCTCAACCTTCTCGTTTTCAAGTGTTCCATTTACTCTCCTTTTAATCAAAGGTTGGCCAATAAGCTTTCTCCAATACAAACCATCAAAATTATCTAATTTAGTTATCCTAATTTTAGGATTATCAGAAAAACCATAACGCTCAAATATATCCCTAATCCTCTCGTAAAAACCATGCTCCTTAGCCAAACGAACAAAAGTAATCTTATTCCCTTTAACACCACAAGCAAAACAATTAAAAACAAAATCATCATCATCAAGAGGCAGCATTGAAAAAGAAGGATGCCTGTCCACACCATTTTTATGGTTTGCTAACGCGAAAGGACAAGAAGCAACGTAATTACCACTAGAAGTTACCCTGTATTTACGGCCTAATGCCGTCAAAATTTCCTCTACCATATAACGTCCCTTTTTTATTATATTACACCCAAAACTTTCAGCTAAAATGGATAATCATCAGACTTTATATTATCATCACTCAAATTCTCACCCTCGATATCAAAGTCACGTTTAAAGGGCCTCAAACCAATTCCAAAAATTTTATCATCATCTACTGCATCACTTTCCTTTGCCACTTCATTCAATTGCCCACTAACAAAATCATCGGAAACCCCACGCTCTTCAACCTGATTATTAAGCAAAACATTAACCTGCTTTCCCCAAAATAACGTTTTACATTTAGGGCTTTGAACCAAATCAGCGATAATTCGCGAAGTGTCATAACCATGCAAGTAATAAATATTAGGCGATAGCTGGCTATGAGGCATTAACGCTTCAACAACATACAACCCATAATGAGTAAAGCTAATATTTAAATCAAGATGATACCCAACTAGACCATCCCTAACTTTCAATGGCCTCAACTTAAAAGCTCTAAAATGAGCAGTTTGATATCTCTCAATATCACCACCCCACAAATCGTCAATATTCGGCATATATTCACTAGATTCTAACGAAAAAACGTAATCTGCATCTTGAACTATTGCATCCGAAAAAGCCACCTGACTTAAATCTGTTATCTCAGCAATTGATGCGGCACGGTTTAGCTGAGTAGTTACAATGATTGGTATATTATAAAAAACCGCCATCCTTTTTATCTCATCAACAACCATCTTAACCTGCTCCCAAAAACTCCCCTTAAAACCAACAGGACGCAAAAGGTAAAGCGCATCAATTAAAACAACATCAGGTCGATGCCTTTCTATATAAGCACCCACCGAAGTTACTTTGTTGTCGAAACCATCCGCTACTATCAAAAATCTCTCTGACATTTCTACTTTGTCGACCAAAGTATTAACAAACCGATTTAAAGTTTGATACTCCTCATCATTCAACGAATATGATTTAATTGCATTAAATGATAAACCCGCCGCAAGAGTAACAAAACGCCTGGATATTGAAATAGTATTCATCTCAGGGGAAACAAATAAAACCTTAAACCCATTTAACCAAAGCTTAAATGCATTCATAAGCAAAAACCAAGTTTTTAACATACCAGGGCGAGCAACTAAAACAAAAAGCTCTCCCGGCAAAACACCCCCGCCGTTAATATTATTAAATTCACGCCAGAACAACTCATACTTTTTAATTCTCCCCAACCTGCCATCCTCATAATCATCCCGCAATTTTAACAGAGCCCCTCCCAGACTTTCAGCACCAAATCCAACGCCTTGAACATTGGACAATAATTTAGATAAATAATCTCTTGCCTCTCTAGGGCGCCCTTTTTCAAGCAAAGATAAAGCCCTATCTAAACCAACTTTTATGGTGTTAAAAATAAACCGCTCCTCCAAATAATCATAAAGAAAAGAAAAAGTTAAACTCTCATCATCTTCAACTAAAACCCCTAAAGCACTAACAACAAATTCAGCGCTAGGTAAAACACCATTTTTCCGCTTGTATTGCTCAATAAATTCATAAACATTTTTATGATTGATAAAAAACTCAGGGCGAAGGCTGTTCCAATAATCTAAATTTCGGGTTTTAAGAACACGTATAAGTGCAAGCAATTCAAAATCAATCATTTTTTATCTCCTTTAATTTTAGCGCTATTTTTAAAGGTATGGGGACTGAAAAATACAAAAACTCAAAATTATAATCAAATTTCTAACTCTAGCCTGTAGAACCAGGTTGTTTTCTTTCAGTAGTTTCACCTGAACTAGGCACTCCATTTTTTAACCCTACCGCAAGATTATGCGGTTTAATACCAAACTTATTGACTAGTGACTTGTATAAACCCAATAAATCAACCCATTCATAGTTAACAATAAACAACCCCGCCAACATTTCGGAATCCAAAAAACCTAGAATATGCTGAGCACAATGATGATAATCTCTCCCTCGCAAATCAACCACAACAAAAGTATCAAAATACTCCAAAGAGCTGTTAAAAGCATTAACTCCTAAAACCTGCTGCTGAACCCTACTTCTCAAATAATCAAGGAAAATAAACACTGGGAAATCACGAGCCGACAAAACAATAGACCTTTGCGACATTAAATTTTTCTTAATTTCAGTAAAAATATTATAGTAATCCCGCGATAGTTGTGAAATATCTCTCGCCTCGCTCTTATCTCGATCCTCTTCTAAATACTTGAAATCAAGCGCCAAATAAGTCTCCGTTGGAATTATAAAATCATAAAATGGCGCATCTTTTAAGTTAATTAAATCAACATAAAGATTAACTACTGTTTTTGCTCCGTTTTTCTCCAATAATTCACCGCCAACACCAACAAAAGACTCAGAAAATGGAGAAGGCAAATAAAAATTCCTAATATATCCCATTTCACGACAAACAAACTTAATAGCTTGTATATTGTTTTCATAAATTTCCTTAATCTCAAATGAAGGCGGGCACTTTAAATTAAAACCATCGTCAACTACGACTTTATTACCAACAGGCAAAACCCTATACTGTCCAAATTTTTCTTCAAAATATCCCATAATTTTAGCCACAGGAACCCTATAAAGGTGTAAACCCACCTCATACTGTTTAATTGTCTTTAAATTTGTGTTTTTATAGGCTTGCTTTGCGACTTCGGCTGCAACCAGTGAAATAGTAAAGGCCTGATTGGGTGCGAGGGTATCCGCTATCATATCCAGAGCATCATAATAACATTCCTCACCATAGACCCGCAATATATTTTTCAAAACCCCCAAATCTTTAGGCGTTAAAACCACAGGCTTAATACCAAGCTTAAAATACTCCCTATACCTCTCCTTAAGAGAACTTGGAGTTATGCCACGCAAAAACAAATCCGTTGAAACGCCTTTACAGCGCAGTCGATATTTCAAATAAGCAGCTGAATAAGCAGCAGCAGCTCTTCTAACCACTCTTTCGCTTATTTTCTCCTTCTTGTCATCCTTCTCCGATTTTCTTTGTCTCCTTTTCTTTACTATTTTTTCCTCAACTTCTTTTTGCGTTTTTACCAAAATTTCTTCCACCCTGTTTTTCTCCATAAACTATCCCCTTTTAGTTAGTTAAATTGAAGTAACAAACATCAATTTTCTATCGGATAAAACAAAAGAAAAATATCTCTTGCTTAATTCATCGAAAGATTTCAGAGCCTCTAAATACTCCCTGCCTTTGAGAACAAAGGGATAAACCGAACCTATAGTACAAAGTTTTCTAGCACCCCAAAAATAGCGGCAATTCCCCCACTGGTTAAATTCAAGTGAGGAAATCAAAATAGATGAAATTAATTTGTTAGAATTCAACACTAAAACATAATTTTCGGTGGATTTGACTTTCTTCGCCAAAAGCGGGACTTCCATCACAAACAAAGACAATACACTATCTATAGATTCAAACATAGACACGCATTTTGAGTAATTTTTTAATTCCGAAACCCTATACATAACAAGCCCTTTGCCACACTTTTTAGATTTCGAAAACCCCTCATCCAAAGGTGAATAACAACGAATAGCGAAATAATTAGGCTTAACCTTTCCAAATGAAGATAAATCAACTCTTAAAGCAAAAGGTTGTAATTGCTTTAAAAATGTAAAAAGATAATTTTTTAAATCACCTCTCCAACGAACTCTTTTGGATATACCAGTAACTTTCAATAAAGCTTCACGCAAAACATTAAAATTAACCCAGAACCAAGCTAACAAACTGTAATGTTTATTATTACCTTCTTCATCGCCCATTCTCGCTTGCTCTGAGGTAACCTGTAAAATTTCCAAATCCGGCATTAATCCCACAATAATCTTTTTCTTTTTATCATCTCTTGTAGACCCTTTAGAAAATTTAACAACCCAAAGAGGCAAAACCAAAGGCACAGGATAATATCCCTCGCTCTGTTTTATTCCCATTGTCTCTGCCCAACTTAAAAATGTGCGCATTTGTAAATCTAAAAGCTTCACATAAAACTTCTCCTTAAAACTTGTGATAGCTGTATTCATTAAAGCAATCAGCATCTCTGCGGTATAAAAGCCCGCAAATACATCTTCACTAAACTGCTCCCAATAACTTTCAAACAATGCCGTTATCACCTTAACAGCATCCTCGTCATCCCTAACAGATATTGATTCCATCTGAACAACCTTTTCCCTGTTTCTGTAAAGAACCTCAGATACCCTATCTTCGTAAAAAATCACCTCAACTGCTTCTTTGAATAAATCAAAACGATAATTTAATTTCTTAGATGGACGACCAACAGAAGAATTACCAAAAATAGCAGCATTCTCTTTCGTATCTTGATTTGTAAAACTCAAATATATCTTAACTGATTTATCCTTATCCAAAAATTCTCTATAAGTAAGAGGTACTACAACCTCGCCAAGAAGGTCAAAATTAACAAAACGAGTAATAGTAGATCGCCCATCATATCTAGCTAGAATACAAAATGAAAAACCAATCGGCGGTCGCACTACCACCCATTCTCTCCTAGACGTGCTTTCGCTTTTTATAAAATAATCACTATTGTGATACCAAACCGTTAAATAAAATATGTACTCCCCTTTACCGTTCTCTTTGATTATTCTGTCAATTGTTTGGCTACCAAACATCAAACGCTCCTATTTTTATTTTTAAGCTATTTGAGCTCTAATATATTGTGTTTTAGCGTAGTGAATTAATAAATCGGTTAATTCTGGTATATCGCTATAAAAGTAATTATTTTGCCTCTCAAAAGCATACAATAAAGCAGAACTAATAGCAGCTATCGTTTTACACTCCATCATAAATCTTTTTACAATAGGTCCATTTTCGCTGATATATCTGAGCGTAAGATATTCAACGGTTTTTTCGAGTTCGCTACGAATAGCTTCGATTTGTCGCTTAATTTCCTGCTGAATTGCCAACACAATCTTAACAGTAGCTAAAATATTAGAAGCCGTCGCACGCACACTCAAAGATATTAACTTCGTGAATACGTCATAAAGTTCCACAAGTGTATAATAATACGTCCCAAAGGAAATATCTGAACCAACACCACGCTTAGTTTTTAACCTCTCACTTATCTCTTTAAAGTAGTCTGGCAATTTATTGGCTATATGAATCGCACGCGCTTGCAAGTCAACGCAATTAGCTGGCTCGCTCATAAGCATATAAATAAAAGTTCTAATCTTATGCCAATCTTTCTTTTCAATTAACTTTGACCCCACTCCTAAAAGATTATTAACCGCCACAGCCCCCAACATTTGATAATGCTCTAAATCCCCTTTCTCAAAAACATCGCTCCCAAATTTCTTACCAAAACGATCGTGGTTAAACAGTCCCAATCCTTTTTTCAAATCATAGATAGCGTCGTCGAGATGCTCAGCAAGCGTTCCATGTCTCCAGGTTCCAGCCTTACCCAGTATTTTCGTCAACGCATTAAAGCCATCAACAAACCCCCACAATCTACCAATCAAAGCCTCCATTTTCAAAAATGTGTAAAGATGACGCCTAATAAACTCAAACGATACCTGATGCCTCAAAATGCTGCGAGCCAAAATTCTATAACCTGCCCGTGTGGTATCCCTTTGACCAAAAAGACGACGCGAAATACCTCTTACCATATTACTAAACATCTCAAAAACCCTACGATGGCTAATTAAACTCATTTTAAATCTATCATAAGATTTACGTGAAACAACAGGTACCAAAAGCATCGTCGCACCATAATCCATTCCCGTTTCCCCCAAAGTTATACCTCTTAAACGACTACTAAGTTCGAGATAATTTTTTATTCTAACTCCCTTCAAAACCCCTATCGGCGCCGTAACATCATAATACCATATCCTGTAAATTTTCTGTCTAGGCGCCCAGTAATATCTTTTTTCCTCATCTGTGCGCCAAATGAACCAGTAGTTATGTGCATCCACCTCGGGAGAACAATCAAAAAACGCAGCAACGCCCTTTTCATAGTTAAACCTCAAACCAACTGCAACAATAACGCGCCCTCGTTTTTTCTTTCTCACAATAACCGCAATATCCAACCGCCCCGACTTTTGAAACGACGGAAAAATCTGCTTACTAGACCAACCATGATTATTCAACCTGTAAACCTCATACTCCCTCAAAAAATCCTCATCAAAACCATCCAATAACCAATCACGCAATAAACCAATATCTTCCTTCTTTGTAACCAATTTGAAATAACCACTTCTAAATTTGAACTTCCCTCCAATAGGCAACGCCCTTCGTATAACATCATATATCGCCTTAACATTAAACGAACCCTTACCAATCAAAACCCGAGACAATTCTTCATCCAAATTATATGGCTTACTTTCAAGGTTTGTCCCCTCTTCACAGATAACGTCCAAATCCAACAGGTCTTCTTCAAAGTTTCTGGCATCTTGCTCGCCAGCCGACGCCGACCCATCACCCCCCACCCCCCGCAATTGCATTGAGTCTAAATTCGACAAATCCAGTGGGGAAGAATATGAATCTTCCCCTTTCCCCATTGATTCTCTAATTTCCTCCAATTTTTGTTTAACATTTAAACTACTAGGTATTACCCTAGTTTTACGAGTAAAAAGAGAAAATTCTCTCTTCTTCTCTCTCCTTTGGTAAATAATATTCTCAACTTTAACTTTATTACCTAAAAAAACATTAAAAACACTACTTTCTTCCCCTTGTTTATCCTTATCCCCTGAGGGGGAAGAAAACTTTTTGTAGGTATTTGAATTACTATTTAAGTCCAGGTTCTTATCTATATTATTAGATAAGAAACTACTATTACTGTTACTAGAGGTTGCAAAATTATTTTCTTGGGCAAGAGTCTTGCATTTGCGTGTTTTATTTATATTTTCATAAATTTTGTTTTCTTTAAGGGTTTCTGCGATTTTTAAAAGTTTTTCTTTAGCCTTGTCCTTATCGATGATGATGCCCCGGTAGGTTGTTTTTTTGCCATTTTTGTAGCGTGGTCTGATTACAACGTTTAAAATTCCAAGCTTTTCGAATTTTTTAAGGCTTCGCCAAACGGTGCTCCTGCTTATGCCCCAAAGTTTAAAGAAATAGCTATTTGTGGCCATAATAGCTTGGAGTTGGTCGCCTTCTGGGGTTGTTATCGTGCTGGTGAATTTGTATGGAGCGGGAACACCGTTTAGAATCGCCTTAATTATTAAAATTTCTTTTAAGGTAAGCGCTTGAGCTCGCAAAAGGGCTAGTTCGTAGCTTTCTAAAATAACGAATCTCGAATTTGACAAATCGGCAGTAAGCATGACAATAAAACCTTTGCTTTTAGTGTGTTTTATGATTTTTATTACGTTATTGCGAGCAAGCGCCCTAAGGGCTTTTCTAACAGCGTCAACGGAAAGTCCCAATTTGGGAGCAACATA
>Ga0272445_1000354_pt1 | contig 44266 bp, 47 predicted proteins | sample YNPCB0031_FD_194404 | JGI IMG/M metagenome (GOLD analysis project Ga0272445, IMG submission 194404) | Hot spring sediment microbial communities from Yellowstone National Park, WY, United States - YNP-CB-003-1 | ecosystem: Environmental > Aquatic > Thermal springs > Hot (42-90C) > Sediment... | reverse complement strand
CCGCCTGGTACCCAAGCGGCTCCGTAAGGTGCGTTCCAGCCGAAACCCCTAGGGAGTCTCTTCCGGCTCGGGGAGGTGGAAAAACCGCCCCCGCTCCTCGTAGGCCAGGAGGCCGGCGAAGCGTCCCCACTCCCGGAGCACCCCCAGGACGTGCCGGGCCTCGGTGGGGGGCATGCGGGCCTCCAGCCACTCCAGAACCCGCTTCTCGGGCAGGCGGCCCCTTTCCAGGAGGACCCGATGGAGCCTGGCCATGAGGGGGACGTGCCGGAGGAGGTGCTCGGCGAAGAGGGCCTTTTGCCTCTGTAGGTCCGCCTGTCCAAGGGCCAGCCCCGCCGCCGTCAGCTCCACGTCCCCGTGCTCCACCCGGGCAAAGCCCAGAAGCTCCAAGGCCTCGAGGAGGGGGAAGAGGTCGTCCACCTCTAGGCCCTCCTCCTCCGCCAAAAGGGGCAGGTCGGCCCGGCCGCCGAGGCGGGCGATGGCCTCGGCCAGGCCCAAAAGGGCTTCCACCGAGGCCTGGGGCAGGCGGAGGGCCTCCTCCTCCAGGCGGCGCTCCACCTCTTCCCGCTGGGTGAGGGTCTCGTAGATGGCCTCCACCAAGCTCCGGAACCGGGCGTCCCCCGGGTCCCGGGGGTGGGGCAGGGGAATGGGGATCTCCCGCCCCACCCGGGCCGGGCTTCCCTGGAGGACCAGGGCCCGGTCGGCCAGGGCCACCGCCTCCTCCATGTTGTGGGTGACCAGGAGGATGCCCCGGGTGGAAGTCCTTCCGGCCTGCCACAGGTCCAGCAGATCCTCCCGTAGCCCCTCGGCGGTCAGGGGGTCCAGGGCGGAGAAGGGCTCGTCCATGAAGAGGATCTCGGGCTCCACCACCAGGGCCCGGGCAAAGCCCACCCTCTGGCGCATGCCGCCGGAGAGCTCCTTGGGCAAGGCGTTCTCAAAGCCTTCCAGGCCCACGAGGGCGATGGCTTCCCGGGCCCTCCGCTCCCTCTCCGCCTTGGGGAGGCCCCGGGCCTCGAGGCCCAGGGCCACGTTCTCCAGGACCGTGAGCCAGGGGAAGAGGGCGAAGCTCTGGAAGACCATGGCCATGCCCTCCATGGGGCCTTCCACCCGCTGGCCCTTGAAGCGCACCTCGCCCTCGTCCGGGGGGATGAGGCCCGCCAGGATGCGCAAAAGCGTGCTCTTCCCCCCGCCCGAGCGCCCCAGAAGGGCCACGATCTCCCCCTCCCTCACCTCCAGGTCCACCCCCTGGAGGACGGGCTTGACCACCTGGCCCGCGGTGTAGGTCTTGCCCACGTTGACCGCCTGCAAAAGCGCCATCGGCCCTCCTAAAACCGGAACCGCTCCTCGGCCCACCGGTAAAGCCGCCGCCAGAGAAGCCGGTTCAGGGTCACCACCATGAGGCTCATCACCACGATGCCCAGAAGAAGCCGCCCCTCGTCGCCGGCTTCGGTGGCCCGGGTGATGTAGGCCCCGAGACCCGTGGCCTCGAGGCGGTGCGGGCCCCACTGGACCACCTCGGCCACGATGGAGGCGTTCCAGGTGCCCCCGCTGGCCGTCACCAGCCCGGTGACCAGATAGGGGAAGACCCCGGGCAAAAGAAGCCGGCGCCAAAGCCGCGCCCCCGAGAGCCGGTAGGCCCTGGCCGCCTCCAGGAGGTCCGCTGGTAGGGCCGTGGCCCCGGCGGTCACGTTGAAGAGGATGTACCACTGGGTGCCCAGGGCCATGAGGAAGGCGGAGAAGACCTCCATGGACAGGCGGTAGCGCAGGAGGAGGTAGGCGGCGAAGGGGTAGAGGAGGTTGGCGGGGAAGGCCGCCAGGAACTGGAGGAGGGCCTGGACCCGCACCGCCACCCTCGGCCTCAGCCCCAGGAGTATGCCCACGGGCACCCAGACCGCCGTGGCTAGGAGGAGGATGCCCATCACCCGCAAAAAGGTGAAAAAGCCCAGGGCGATGGCTCTGAGCCACTCCCCCGGGCCCAGGGATAGGAGGAGCCTCGCCGCCGCCTCGAGGCCCAAAAGCCCCAGCGCCGTAAGTAGGGCCGGCCCCAGCCAGGGGGGAAGCCCCAGGGCCCTGGGGGGACGGAAGCGGAGGGCCCGCTCCAGAAGGGCCTCGGCCAGCCACTCCCCCAGGCGGCGGGTCGCCCGGCTCCGCCTGAGAAGGTCCAGGACCCAACTTCTGGCCGTGGCCTCCCCGGGCCGCTCCTCGTACTTAAAGCGCTCGCTCCAGGCCACCAGGGGGCGGAAGAGGAGCTGGTCGTAGAGGAGGATGGTGAGGAGCATGGCTAGGAGGGCGTAGGCCAGGGCCTCCATGTTCCCCTGGGCGAGGGCGCGGGCCAGGTAGGAGCCCACCCCGGGAAGGTCCACCTCGGTCTTGCCCACGCTGATGGCCTCGGAGGCCACCACGAAAAACCAGCCGCCGGACATGGACATCATGGCGTTCCAGACCAGGCCGGGCAGGGCGTAGGGGAGCTCCAGGCGCAGGAAACGCTGGGGGGGCGTGAGGCGGTAGAGCCTGGCCGCCTCCTCCAGTTCCCGGGGCAGGGTCTTCAGGGACTGGTAGAAGCTGAAGGCCATGTTCCAGGCCTGGGAGGTGAAGACGGCGAAGATGGCGGCCAGTTCAAAGCCCAGGGCCTTACCGGGAAAGAGGCCGGAAAGGGCGGCCACGCTGGCGGCCAGGAAGCCCAGGATGGGCACGGACTGCAGGATGTCCAAAACGGCGATGAGAAAGGGCTCCAGCCGGGTCTTGGCGGCCAAGGGGGCGTAGACCAGGGTGAAGAGGGTGGAGAGGAGGAGGGCGACGCCCATGCGGAAGGCGGTGCGGAGGGCGTACTCGGGCAGGTGCCTGGGGTCCAAGGAGATGGGCGTGGGGGTGTAAGGTCCCAGGGCCTCCCTCGAGGCCAGGAGGAAGCCGCCCAGAAGGGCCAGGGCTACGGCCCCGGCCAGAAGATCGTAGCGGTTGGGGCGGGCGAGGGGGTCTAAGGGGCGCATGGGGACCTCTATCTGCCGCTTGGCCTGGAATCCAAGGCCTTTGGGGACGGCCGTCCCTGGCCCATCCTAGGCCCGCCCTTTCCCTGGGGTCAAGGCCAGGCGCCCGAGGCCTCGCCCGGTAGCTCCAGCAAAAAGAGGGCGCCCTCGCCTCGCCTCTTGTAGACCGCGCGCCCCCCGTGAAGCTCCGCCACCCTCCTGACCAGGGCCAGGCCCGCCAGGTAGTGCTGGAGGCCCAGGTCCAGGGGGCGCTTCATGCGGTTTTTCAGGATGCGATGGGTGTCGTAAAGGGCGAGGAGGTAGGTCGCCAAGAGGAGGAGGTAGCCCAGCCGTTCGCCGAGGAGGAGGCCCAGTAGCCCCAGGTTGGCGGTCCAGAGGAGAAGCCCGAGAGCAGTCTCGTCTACCCCATGGGTAAGGGTAAACATGGAGACCAGCTTGTATCCCACGCCCAGAATGGAGAGGAGAAATACTCCCACCAGGCCTAAAAGGGCGTGGGCCAGAAGGCGGTCGGGATCGTAGAAGCCGTAACGCTGGGTAAGGGCTTGCAGGAGGCCCAGAATGGGGGTCAGCGCCAGGTAGAGGACCACCCAGGCCAGCGCCGTGGCCACGCGGTTCCAGCGGGGGGCCGTGCGAAAGGTGCGGAGCATGTGGTAGGCGAAGAAAAGGAGGCCCAGCAGGGCGAGGCCTCCTCCCCAGGGAACCAGGGCCGGGTTCCAGGCGAAGCCTGTGACCAGGAGGGCCACGCCCAGGCCCCAGTGGAGCATGACGGGGTAGCCCCACCTATGCCGGTGGTCACGGGCACCAGCTGGTGCATGGCCCCCAACAGGACCCCGACCCCAAACCCCAGGGGGAAGAGGTGGGCCATGGCCAGGCCTAGGGGATGCCGGGGGACGGCGAGGGCCTCGGGGTGGAGGGCGAAGAGCAGGGCGAAGGCCAGGAGGAACCCCTCGCCCAGGAAGAAGAAGCCCCTGGGGATGGAGAGGGGAATGGTGCGGTTCTTGCTGGTGACGATCACCCGGGCACCCCGGGCCTAGGCCATGACCTGGGTCATCTCAACGCCCTGGGGGAAGGAGGGTGAGGCCGTCCCCTTCCCGAACCGGTGTCGCCAGGCCCTTGAGGTAGCGCACGTCCCTGCCGTTCAGCAACAGGGTCCAGCGGGGGCGGAGGCGCCAGAGGAGCCTGGCCTCGGTCCATAAGCCCACCTCCTCCTCGTCCGGGACCCCCTCCAGGGCCACGTCCCGGAGGCCAGGGTTCACCGCCAGGACCTTGGCCAGGGCCTCGCCCGCCGTGGCGGCCCTGAGCTCCAGGGGTTCGGGCTGGGCCGGGTGGGCCAGGCCCAGGGCCTGAAACCGGACCCTGGCGCCCCCTTCCTTCAGGGCCATGGCCGCCTCGTAGCCCTTGCGCATGACCTCCTCCTGGGCCGAGAGGTAGACCAACCAGGGCCGCACGTCCCCCACCCTTTCCGCCACGTAGCGGGCCACCATGGCGAAGGACAGGCCCACGTACTCCGGGGGGATGTGGGCCCGCTTGGGGCCCAGCCCCCCGTGCCAGAGCCCCGCCCGGTACACCTCCCGGGCGAACTCCGCCGAGGTGTCCACCCCGATGGTGCGGGCAAGCCAGGCGCCGAAGAAGGCCCGGCGCACGTAGAGCTCCTCCTCGGGCACCCGGCCCTCCCAGCCCAGGGCCTTGGCCGTGCCCGGGTGGCGGCTCAGGTGGTCGTACACCCCGGCCACGAAGGCGGCCGCCCCTTCCAGAAGGCGCTCGGCCTCGAGGCGCATGGCCCGCCTGGCTCTCTCGTCCAGGCCTCCAAAGGCCAGGAGCTCGGCGAAGGTCTCCTCCGGAAGGGGTGGCAGCTCCAAGAGGGCTTCCTCCAACCTGGTTTCGGTCATCTCCCCCTCCTTTCACGCGCTTCGCGCATTTTCCTCAGCATATCGGCGGTGACCACCCGCTGGTTCATGGCGAAGGCGAAGACCAGCGTGGCCAGGAGCTGGAGGGCTCCTGAGAGGGCCAGCCAGGGCCTCAGGCCCTCGTGCCCGGTTAAGAAAAAGGGCTCCAGGGATAGCCGGAGGAGAAGGCCCGCGTTGAGAAGGGCGAAGGTGAGCCCCTCCAGGCGGTCCTGCCTGAGCCCCCCGGGCCTGGGCATCCTCCAGTAGGCCACGCCCATGACCATCTGCAGGAAGAACCCCACCAGGCCGGCGTGGACGTGGCTTGGGCGAAAGGGACCTGCCAGGCCGGGGAAGAGGTAGAAGAGGGTTCCCAGAAAAGCGGCGTGGACCAGGTAGAAGAGGGCGGCCCGGACGAAGAGAAAGTGCCAGAAGCCCATCAGCTCCCTTTCCGAATCAAGAGCTTCACCTGCCCAGGGCCCAGGTCCTTAAGGGCGTAGGCGTGCCCTTCCTCCTCCAGGCGGGCCAGGAGGTGGATGGGGCGGCGCACGTGGTGGACGAGAAGCTTTTCCCCAGGCTTCAGGGTTGCCAGGGCCTCGAGGACCCGCATCATCGGGAGAGGGGGCTCCAGGTTCTCCTCAACGAAGACCTCGGCCTGGAAGTCCTCCCAGTCGGCCTCGGTGAGGGCGGCGGCGCGCCCTTCGCCCTCCTTCCCACCCCCCACTCCCTGGCGGTAGAAGTGGGCCCGGTAGTGCCCTTCCCCCACCCGCTCGCACCAGGCGAGAAAGCCCTGCCTGGCCAGGACCCGGTAGAGGGGGACGGGCTCAAAGAGCACCTCCAGGACGAGCCTTTTTCCGGGCTCCACCTCCTTGGCGGCGGCCATGATGCGTTGGAAGGGCTCCCCGCCGGCCTCGAGGACGGGCCGCACGTCCAGGTGAAACCCCACGGGGGCGGAGAGCCAGGCGGGGGGCGGGGTCCCGAGGAGGCTCTCCGCTCCTTCCCCGCCCCCCTTGGGGGCAGCCTCCACTCCCAGGGCCCGGTTGAGGCGCGCCACCAGCTCTTCCGGCTCCAGGCCCCCGATCCTCGCCGCCTGGGCCACGGTCACCAGGCGGGGCATGGTGCGGCGGAGGAGGGGGTTCTTGAGCCTCTGGAAGGCGGGGCTCGCCTCTAGGAAGACTTCCAGGAGCTTAGGCCAACGCCTCAGGACCTCCTCCACCTTCATCCCAGGGTGGACTACCCCCTCTTGACGATCCTGACCCGCCATACTTCCGGACCCTCCTCCAAGTAGGTCCAGTCCACCTGACCGGGGCGCTCGGCCTGGAACTGGTAGTAAAGGGGCTTGGGGTCGTGGTCGTTCACCAGGACGAAGCCTTGGCCGGGCTCGAGGCGGTCAAAGAGGGCGAAGATCCTGGGGTGCCTCTCACGGGGTGGGATCTCGCGGACGTCCAGCTCCATGGCTCCTTTATGCCTGGCCCCTTGCCCCTTGGTCCATGACCTGCATCAAAAAGGGGGGCGCATGCCCCCCTTCCGAGCTCCGATGCCCCTTTAGCAGGGCTTCTCCGCTCCCTTACGGGCGTAGTAGTACCAGTTCAGGAAGAGGTTGAGGGCGTAGAAGACCATGAGGCCGTAGAAGAAGGCCGTGAAGCCGCCGGTGGCCTTCTGGGTGTAGGCGGCCAGGGTGGAAAAGATAAAGGGGCCGTAGGCGGCGATGGCCGCCGTCCAGCCGATGACCCCCCCTGCCTGCCGGGGCGGGAAGATCATGGGCATCTGCTTGAAGGTGCTGGCGTTGCCCACCCCGCTGAAGAAGAAGACCAGGAGCATGGCCAGGATAAAGAGAGGGAACTGCTCCAGGGAGGTGGGGCGGGTGAAGAGGGTGACGAGGAGGGCGGACAAAAAGATGCCGATGGCGGATATCTGGGTCACGAAGGCCCCGCCGAGGCGATCGGAGATGGGGCCAGCGATCACCCGGGCCAGCGAGCCCACCAGGGGACCCAAGAAGGCGTATTTCAAGGGGTCGGGGGCTCCTTCAAACTTGCCGTAGACTTCCCGGATGAGGAGGGGAAAGATGGCGGAGAAGCCGGAGAAGGAGCCGAAGGTCATGATGTAGAGGCTGGTCATGACCCAGGTGTGCTTGTCCCGGAAGATGTCAAACTGCTCGCGGAAGTTGGCCCGGATGGGCACGCTTCGCAGATAGGCCCAGGCCAGCAAGACCCCCACCAGCACAAAGGGCACCCAGACGAAGGTGGCGTTCTGCAACCAGATGGGCTGCGCCACCCCCGGCTTCGGGGTGAAGGTCTGCGGGCCGCCCAGGAGGGAACCGAACAGCGCGAAGCCGATGATCCAGGGGGTAACGAACTGGACCACGGAGACCCCGAAGTTGCCGATCCCCGCCTGGAGGCCCAGGGCGGTCCCCTGGAGGCGCTTGGGGAAGAAGTAGCTGGTGGAGGGCATGAAGCCCGAGAAGTTCCCGCCTCCTATCCCCGCCAGGAAGGCCAGGAGGAGAAGGACCCAGTAGGGGGTGGCCGTGTTTTGCACGGCGAAGCTCCAGCCCAGGAGGGGGATGAGGAGGAGGAGGGTGGAGAAGGTCACCAGGCGCCTTGTGCCCAGGATCGGGGGCAGGAAGGTCCAGAGGATGCGCAGCGTACCCCCGGAAAGCCCGGGCATGGCGGTGAGCCAGAAGAGCTGGGTGGTGTTAAGCTCAAACCCCACCTTGGGCAGGCGCACCACCAGGGCGCTCACCACAAACCAGGTGATGAAGGAGAGGGTGAGGTTGAAGGTGGTGATCCAGAGGGTGCGCCAGGCCAAGGCGGCGTCCCAGAGCTTGGGGTCTTCCGGGTTCCACTCGGTGAGCCACTCGGAAGCCGGTTTAGAGGCGCGATTCACGGGCATGGGCGGTCTCCTTTCAGCTCAAACTCGTTCCTAAGGTGCCGAGCTTCCTGCTGCAAGAGCTGGAGCACGGTGAGGTGCATCCACACGAAGGCGATGGCGGTCAGGACGAAAAGGACGAAGAAGGTCATCTGGGGCAGGCCGGTCCAGGCCTGGGCGTAGGCGAAGAGGGGCGGGAGGAAGAAGCCTCCCAGAGCGCCCAACATGCCCACCAGGCCGCCCACGGCCCCCACGTCGTTGGGGAAGTAGGTGGGGATGTGCTTGTAGACGGCGGCCTTCCCCACCCCCATGCCCACGCCGATGAGGAAGACGAGAAGGGTGAAGAGCCAGACGTTCATGGTGAACTGCATGACCTCTTTGGGCCCGGCCTTGGTGTAGAGGACGATGTGGCCTTCGGGCATCATGAGCACCCCGGAGGCCAGGAGGATGATGCCGAAGGTCCAGTACATAAGCCGCCGGGCCCCGATGCGATCGGAGAGGTAGCCTCCCAGGGGCCTGAGTAGGCTCGCCGGGAAGATGAAGAGGGCGGTGAGCAGCGCGGCCTCGTGCAGGGGGAGGCCGAAGACATCCACGTAGTACTTGGGGAGCCAGGCCGAGAGGGCCACGTAGGCCCCGAAGACCACCACGTAGTAGAGGCTGAAGCGCCAGACCCGAACGTACCGCAAGGGTTTGAGCATGTCCAGGAGGGGACGCCCCTGGCCCGGGCGCTTGTCCACCCTGGGCGCCCCGAACCACATGGCAAAGCCCATGAGCACCAGGAGCACGGCGTAGAGGAAGGGGATGAAGCGCCAGCCTCCAGGGATGAGGCCGCCTAGATAGCCTGCGGCGGGGATGCTGGCGATGAGGGCGGGCCCGATGAACTTGGTGACGCTGGCCCCCACGTTTCCGGCGCCGAAGACGCCCAAGGCGAAGCCCTGCTGGTCCTTGGGGAACCAGGCGGAGTTCCAGGCGATGCCCACGCTGAAGCTGTTGCCGGCGAAGCCCACCAGGAAGGCGTAAAGGAGAAGCTCCTCGTAGCTTCCGGCCCGGGAGACCAGGTAGGCGGGGATGGCGGTGAACAGGAGCATCAGGGTGAAGACCAGTTTCCCCCCGTAGCGGTCGGTGAGGATGCCGGCGATGAGGCGCCACAAGGAGCCGTTCAGGATGGCCACCGCCGAGATCCAGGAGAGCTGCACGTCCGTGAGACCAAACTCTTTGCGGATGGGCACCCCCAGGACGCCGAACATCAGCCAGACGGCGAACATGAGGGTGAAGGCTATGGTGGAGAGCCAGAGAACCCGCAAGCGGTCGGGCTTTTCCCTGTTCAGCAGTTTGGGATCCGTCACCATGGTTCACCTCGCCAGCTTGCGCACCCAGATCACGATCTGCCAGGGCCGGAGGGCGTAGCCCAAGGGCACGGTGATGATGTGGACCAGGCGGCTGAAGGGGAAGACGGCCAGGAAGAGCCAGAAGTTGAATACGTGAAGCTGGGTCCAGAAGGGGAGGTCCCGGATCAGCTCGGGCCTGGGCTGAAGGGTGAGGATGGACCACAGGTAGGGGGTCATGACCGCCGGGAACCAGAAGCTCCCGTAGCGGTAGAGGACGGCGGTGAGGACTCCGGTAAGGGCCGAGATGAGGATCACCACCAGGACCAGGTAGTCCATGGGGGTGGAGGCCGACCGGACCCGGGCCACGGAGATGCGCCGGGCCAGGAGGAGGTAGGTGCCGAAAAGGGCCCAGATGCCCAAGGCCAGCCCGGTGATCTCCAGGAGGTAGAGCCTCACGGGCACGGCGTTCCAGAGGAGAAGGCCCTTGGGGAGGAGGAGGGCCACCAGGTGGCCCAGGAGGACGATCACCAGCCCCCAGTGCATGGCCACGGAGCCGAAGAAGAGGCGCTTCTGCTCCAGGAGCTGGCTGGACTGGGCCGAGACCGAGAAGGGCCTATAGACCATCCGGTAAGCGGTGACCGCCACCGCCAGGGTGAGGGCGATGTAGGGGAAGATGCCGAAGAGAAGGCTGTTCCAGTTCATCCTTCACCTCCTAACGAGCCCCGCCACCGCCTCCGAGGCCGCCTCGAGGACGAGGAGGTAGGGGCTCTTAGCGTCCAGGGTCTTCAGGGTCTTGTGCATGGTGGCGAGGGCCTGGGGCAGGATCTCCACCAGCTCGGGAAGCGGGTTCTTGGCCCGGGCCAGGTAGCGGAGGACGTTGGCCAGGTGGTCGGGGAGCTCGCTTCCCGGGTCCACCCCCTCCTCCCGGAAGGCCCGGGTGAGGGCGGCCAGGAACTCGCCCCTTTGGTAGCTTTCCCCGTAGACGGCGAAGCCCACGTAGGGGGCGGTGGTGGGGGTGAGGTCCAGGGTGCGGGTGTAGAGCTCCTCCCACTCCTCCAAGGAGAGGTCCTCCACCTGGCGCAGGAAGCGCTCCAGCTTCTGCTTGGGCCCGCTCCGGGGGCACTCAATCCAGAGCCGCCAAAGGGTCTCCAGGCGGCCCGGAAGGGGGTAGTCCAGGGCCAGGGCCAGGGCTTCCAGAAGCTTCTCCATGCTGGCCTCCTACTCCCCCCTCAGGGGTGGCTGGATGTAGCCGAAGCCCACCTCGCCCTTGTGGGCCAGGGGGTCGTTCCAGACCTCGGCGGCCATCTCCCGGTGGTAGGGGGGCAGGACGAAGCGCTCCTCCACCGTGGGCAGGGTGGTGAGGCGGTAGATGGCCTCGGCCTCCTCCAGGGTGAGGCCCGCCTCCTTGAGGACCGCCAGGGCCTTCTCGGTGACGCCGCCCTCGAGGCTCTCCTGCCGCTTCAGGATCCGCACCGCCAGCATCTTTTTGAGGACGGGAACGATGAGGCCCTCGTTGCCGGCGGCGAAGAGGTTGGCCAGATAGCGGATGGGCATCCGGGCCTTCTCCAGGTCGGCGAAGACCTCAAAGTCTAGGTCGGTCTCCGGGAGGTCCAGCCGCACCAGGCTCCCGTCCGCCCGCGGGGACCTCAGGGTCTTTTCCAGGGTGGAGACCACCGGGGAGAGGGGCGGGACGTAGAACATCATGGCCAGGGTGCGGTACTCGGGGTGCAGGGGGAGGGCCAGGCGCCAGACCTTGACGAACTTGTAGATGGGGGAGTTCTGGGCGGCCTTGATCCAGCCATCGTCCAGACCCTCCGCTTTGGCGGCGGCGATGACCTCGGGGTCAAAGGGGTCCAGGATGATGGAGAGCTGGGACTCTACCAGCCGCTCGTCCGGCACCATGGCCGCTTCGGGGATGCGGTCGGCGTCGTAGAGGAGGACCCCCATGTAGCGGATCCGGCCCACGCAGGAGTGGGCGCAGGCCGGGGCCTGGCCCGTCTCCAGGCGGGGGAAGCAGAGGATGCACTTTTCGCTTTTGCCCGTGGCCCAGTTGTAGTAGACCTTCTTGTAGGGGCAGGCGGCCACGCACATGCGCCAGGCCTTGCACTTGTTTTCGTTAACCAGGACCACCCCGTCCTCGGCCCGCTTGTAAATGGCCCCGGAGGGGCAGGCGGCCACGCAAGAGGGGTTCAGGCAGTGGTTGCAGATGCGGGGCAGGTACTGGAAGACTACCCCCAGGGTTTCCTCCAGCTGGGCCCGGACCTCCGGGTCCACGCCTCCTAGGTTGGGGTCGTTCTTGGCGTAGAGGGGGCTTCCCGACAGGTCATCGTCCCAGTTGGGGCCGGCCTCTGGGGTCATGGGCTCCCCGGTGATCATAGAAACGGGGACGGCCGTGGGCTGGTCCTCCCCTTCCGGGGCGGTGAAGAGGTCGCTGTAGCGGAAGGTGAAGGGCTCGTAGTAGTCGTCCAGGGAGGGAAGGGCGGGGTTGAAGAAGAGGCGCAAGAGGCCCTGCGTCCGGGAGTGAAGGCGGAGGTCCAGGTGGCCGTCCTTGTACTCCCAGCCGCCCTTAAACCGGGCCTGGTCCTCCCAGCCCGTGGGGTAGCCCGCGCCGGGCCGGGTCTCCACGTTGTTCCACCACATATACTCCGCGCCCTTGCGGTCGGTCCAGAGGTTTTTGCAGGCGATGGAGCACGTGTGGCAACCGATGCACTTGTCCAGGTGGAAGAGCATGGACATGTGGGCTCTAACCTTCATGGGCTACCTCCTTACCATTCGGGGGCCTTATCCAGCTTGCGCACGAAGACCCAGGTGTCCCGGTTTACCCCCACCGGGCCCCAGTAGTTGAAGGCGTAGGTGAACTGGGCGTAGCCGCCGGACATGAGCACGGGCTTGAGGCGGGCCCGGGTGATGGAGTTGTTCATCCCCGCCCGCTTACCCCTCAGGGGGCTCTTGGGGATGCCCACGGTGCGCTCGGTGGCGTGGTAGACGAAGACCGTCCCCCTGGGGATGCGGCTGGAGACGATGGCTCTCTGGACGAAGGCCCCGTTGTCGTTGAAGAGCTCCACCCAGTCGTTGTCCTGGATGCCCAGCTCGGCGGCGTCCTTGTCGTTGAGCCAGACGGGGTAGCCGCCCCGGGAAAGGGTCATCATGCGGTGGTTCTCGGAGTAGGTGGAGTGGATGGACCACTTGCCGTGGGGGGTGATGTAGTTCATCAGCTTCCCCTGGGCCTCCTTGGCGCTCTTCTCGGTTTCCTGGAGCATGGCCACATCGGGCCTGGGCTTGTAGGTGGGCAGGTGCTCGCCGAAGCGCAGGTAGTTGGGGTGGTCCAGGTAGAAGTGCTGGCGGCCTGTCAGGGTACGCCAAGGGACGAGGCGCTCCACGTTGAGGGTGTAGGGGCTGTAGGCCCGGCCGTGGTTGATGATGGCGCTCCAGGTGGGGGTGGTGAGCTGCCGGCGGGGCTGGGCCACGAGGTCCTTGAAGGAGATGCGCACGTGGCGGTTGCCCTCGGCCAGGTCGGTGAGCTTGACCCCGGTCTTCTTCTCCTCGTCCAGGAAGGCCCGGTAGGCCAGCTCCCCGTTGGACACGGGGTCCAGGAAGAGGATGGCCTCGGCCACCTGGCGGGCCTCCTCGAGGCTCGGCCGCTTCTGCCCTTCGTAGAAACGAGGCTGCCTTTCCGCAAGCTCCCGGTAGAAGTCCTCCACGGGGATGGCGAGGCCGTGCATCCCCACCCCGTTCTTCTCCACCGCGGGCCCCAGGGTGACGAACTTCTCGTAGAGCCTGGTGTAGTCCCGCTCCACCACCCGGAACTTGGGCATGGTCTTACCGGGGATGGCCTCCACCTCCCCCTTCTTCCAGTCCCGGTCCTCCGTCTGGGCCAGCTCGTCGGGGGTGTCGTGCTGGAGGGGGATCATGACGATGTCCTTCACCGGCTGGGGCAGGTGGGTCTTGGCCAGCTCGGAGACCTTTTGGGCCAGGGCCTTGTAGATGTCCCAGTCCGGCTTGGACTCCCAGGAGGGGGGAACCGCCGCCTGGAGGGGGTTGATGAAGGTGTGAAGGTCGGTGGTGTTGAGGTCGTCCTTCTCGTACCACGTGGCCGCCGGCAGGACGATGTCGGAGTAGAGGGCGCTGGTGTCCATGCGGAAGTTGAGGTCCACCACCAGGTCCAGCTTTCCCTCGGGGGCGGGCTTGCGGTAGAGCACCTCGGTGACCTGACCCTCCGCCTGCTCCTCGGCGATGGCGCTGTTGTGGGTCCCCAGGTAGTGCTTGAGGAAGTACTCGTGCCCCTTGGCGCTGGTGCCGATGGCGTTCCCCCGCCAGATGAACCAGACCCGGGGCCAGTTCTCCGGGGCGTCGGGATCCTCTACGGCGAACTTAAGCTCGCCCCGCTTCAGGGCCTCCACCACGTACTGGACGATCTCGGCCTCGGTCTTGGCTCCCTTGGCCTCGGCCTCCTTCACCACCTCGAGGGGATTCTTGTTGAACTGGGGGAAGAAGGGGAGCCAGCCCTTGCGCACCGCCCGCACCTGGTGGTCAATGGTGTGGTCGGAGAGCCCCTCAGGAGCCTTATCGTACGCGGCGAAGCCCCGCTCGTAGCGCCACTGGTCGGAGTGGACGTAGTGGAAGCTGGGGGTGTTCTGCTGCCTAGGGGGGTAGCCCCAGTCGCCGGCGAAGGCGATGGGTCCCCAGGAGGCCTGGTTGGCCAGCTTCTCCTGGCCCACGTAGTGGGCGAGGCCCCCGCCGTTCACGCCCACGCTGCCCGTGAGCATGAGGGCCACGATCCCCGCCCGGTAGAGGAGGTTGTTGTGGTACCAGTGATTGATTCCGGCGCCGATGATGATGAGGTTTTTGCCCCCGGTCTTGGCCCCGTTCTCCGCCCAGGCCCGGGCGTAGCGGAGGAGGGTGTCCCGGTGGATTCCGGTCCACTTCTCCTGCCAGAGGGGGGTGTAGGGGAGGTCGTCCGCGTAGCTTTGCGGGTAGTCCCCGGGCAGGCCTCGGCCCACGCCGAACTGGGCCATGAGGAGGTCAAAGACCGTGGCCACGGCCACCCGGCGGCCGTCCTTGGTGGTGACGTACTGGACGGGAACCCCCCGCTTGAGCTTGCGGTCCGAGCCGAAGTCGTCAAACTCCACCAGGAGGACCTCGTCTTCGGCGCCCAGCAGGGTGAGGCGGGGGTTTAGGGGCTCTCCCGTCCTGGGGTCTTCCAGCTTCAGGTTCCACCTGCCCTTTTCCTTCTGCCAGCGGAAGCCGATGGTGCCCCCCGGCATCCTGGGGCCCTTTTCCTCGTCAAAGATGAGGAGCTTGAAGTCCCCGTTCTCCTCCTCGGCGTACTCGCTCAGCGCGTTGGCCCTCAGGTAACGGCCCGGGCGGCCGTTCTGGATCTCCACCAGGAAGGGGGCGTCCGTGTAGCGCTTGAGGTAGTTCTGGAAGTAGGGGATCTGGCGGTCGGCGTAGTATTCCTTGAGGATCACGTGGTTCACCGCCATCCAGAAGGCCCCATCCTGCCCCGGGTGGATGGGGATCCACCAGTCGGCGTACTTGGACACCTGGGAGAAGTCGGGGCTGAAGACGGTGAGCTTCGCCCCTGCGTGCCGCACCTCGGCGATGAAATGGGTGTCGGGGGTGCGGGTCATGTTGAGGTTGGAGCCCATGACGGCGATGAAGCGGGCGTTGTACCAGTCGGCGGACTCGTGGACGTCGGTCTGCTCCCCCCAGATCTCCGGGGAGGCGTTGGGGAGGTCGCAGTACCAGTCGTAGAAGCTTAGGGGCACCCCGCCCAGGAGGGACAGGAAGCGGCTCCCGGCGGCGTAGGAGATCTGGCTCATGGCGGGGATGGGGGAGAAGCCGATGACCCGGTCGGGGCCGTAGCGCTTCACCGTGGAGACCACCGCGGCGGCCATGAGCTCTAGGATCTCGTCCCAGGAGGTCCGGCGGAAGCCGCCCTTACCCCTGGCCTTCTGGTAGCGCTTGCGCTTGTGGGGGTCGTTCTGGATGGCTTCCCAGGCGGCCACGGGGTCCTGGTGGGCCTTCTTGGCCTCCCTCCAGAGGTCCAGCAGGGCCCCCCGGGCGTAGGGGTACTTCACCCGGATGGGGCTGTAAAGGTACCAGCTGAAGCTGATCCCCCGCTGGCACCCCCGGGGCTCGTAGGGAGGGAGGCCGGCCTCGAGGCTGGGGTAGTCCGTGGCCTGCAGCTCCCAGGTGACCACCCCGTCCTTGACGAAGACCTCCCAGGAGCAGGAGCCCGTGCAGTTCACCCCGTGGGTGGTCCTCACCCGCTTGTCGTGCTGGAAGCGGTTGCGGTAGAACTCCTCCCACTTCCTCTCCGTAGGGCTTTCTATCTCCTTGATCCAGTCCTTCATGCTTACCTCCTAAGCTGAGCGCGAATCCTTTCCGCCAGGCTCCGGGGCCGCATCTGCCAGAGGATGAGCTGGTAAAAGAGGAGGAGGGCAAAGAGTACCAGCCCCGCCACCAGGAACCGGCCCAGGTACAGGGAAGGGGGCCGCGGCGCCTCCTTTGAAACCTGCACCAGGAAGGCGGCCAAGGCCGCGGCCTCGGTTTCGGTGAGGGGCTTGTCCTTGTAGGCTTCCCGCATCACGGGGAAGGCGGGGTTCTTGAGGAGGGCGGCGAGCCCCGCCTCGCCCCCAAGCCGCTTGGCGGCGTCCGTGAGATCCTTGCCCATGGAGCCTCCGCCCAGGAAGCCCACCTTGGCCACGGTGTGGCAGGCCTGGCAGGGAGCCCCCCCGTTCTGCAGGGACCTCTGGCCCAGGTACAGGGCCCGCCCCAGGGCGGGATCCCCCTGCGCCTGGGGGACGGCCTGGACCTCCTGGCTGCCCCCGGACAGGCTCTTCAGGTAGAGGGCGATGGCCCTGGCCTCGGCCTCCGAGACCTGAGGCATCGGGGGCATGACCCCGTTGTAGGTGGTCCCCCCTACCTCCAAGGGCCCGGAGATCCCCTCTTTAATCGCCTTGAGCACGTGGGCCTCGTCCTGCACCCTGGGGTTTCCTGCCAGGGGAGGGATGGCCCCCGGGACCCCTTGGGCCTGGGGTCCGTGGCAGGCGGCGCAGTGTTGCCCGTAGAGGGCCTTGCCGTCCTGGGCCAGGGCCAGCCCCAAGAGGAGGCCTAGGGCGAGCGGTACCAGCCTTGCTCCTTTCATCCTCACCTCCGGCCTCCAGTCTGGGGCGTGGCCCTGGCGGGCACTGGCAGCCCTCGGGACATCTGTCCTAACAGATGCTCCCTAGTCTGAGGACAGATGGAACCCTTGGCCAGGATCCGCTTGGATGGGAACGGCGTGGTGCGGGAGGTGTGGTCGCACCCCTCCTTGGGATTGGATGGGGCGAACTTCCCCTGCGCCACGCTGGTCCAGGGCCAAGACCCCTTCGGCAGGCCCCTATGCGTCCGGTGCCCGGTCCAGCGGGAGCTCAGGCGGGGGGCCTATCGGGCCAGCACGCCTCTTCTGGTAAAGGGGCGGCGCCTCCGGTGCCAGGGGTACCGGGAGGATGGCGGGTATCTGGTGGAGCTTTACCCCGAGCGGTCGGCGGCCCCCGATCTCCTTGTGGAGCTTTCCCGGCTCACCCAGCACCTCCTTCGCCACCCCGAGCGCTTCGCTCAAGGGGTTCAGGACTTCCTGAGGGCCCTGAGGGAGGCCTTGGGCATGGAGGCGGCGGAGCTCTTCTTGGCGGATCCCCAGGGGCACCACCTGATCCTCACCGCCTACGAGGGCCTCCACCGCGAGGCCTTTCTGGAAAGGCCCTGGTTTCAGCTGGGGGAAGGGTATCCCGGCATCGTGGCTCTCAAGCGGGAGCCGCTCTTCACCCACGCCCTTCAGGAGGACCCCCGTTATTTGCGGCAGAAGGTCAAAGAGCTGGGGTACCAGACCTACGTCTGCTACCCCCTGGAGCTTCCCCACGGCCTGATCGGGGTTCTGAACCTGGCCTCCCGGGACCCCGGGGTGGACCACGAGGGCCTTCTTCAGGCCCTTGGCCTCATAGGCCCCTTGCTGGCCAGTACCCTTTTCACCCTCCTGACCCGGTTGGGGGAGCAGGGCCTCGAGGCCGTAGGCCGCCATCTCCACCGGGGTGAGGTGTCCCAGGCCCTTCACACCCTTCTGCAGGAGGTCCGAAGCTTCGCGGGGGCCACCGGTGTGCGCCTGGTGGAGCGGGAAGGGCGCATCCTGGAGGTGGGTTGGACGCCCCCTTGCGCCATGCGGGACTGCCCTGCCTGGAAGGGAGAGGTGGTGGGCCTCAAGAACGGCCTGCGCGACTGCCCTGAGGCTGAGGGGCGGCCCCGGATCTGCCTGCCCCTTTGGGCCCACGGCCAGGTGGTGGCGGTGGAAACCCTCTTCCACGCCCGCCCTCCCAAACCGCCCACGGCCCCGGCGGCCCCTACCCTCTGGCTGGAGCGCCTGGCCGCTCCCCTCCTCTTCCCCAAAGGCGAGGCCAAGGAGGTCCCTGAGCTGGAGGTCTACGCCCTGGGGGAGTTTCGGGTGCGCCATAGGGGAAAGGAGCTTGGGCCTAAGGACTTTGGGCGGGCGGGGGTTTACCGGCTCCTCAAGCTTCTCCTGGTCCACAAGGACCGGGCCCTTTATGTGGATGATCTGGCGGAGGCCTTCTTTCCCGAAGAGCCCCCAGAGAAGGCCAGGCAGGAGGTCTACGCCCTGGTCTATCACCTGCGGAAGAGGCTGCCCGGGATCGTGGAGCGGGAAGGGGAGTACTACCGGCTGAGGCTCCCCGAGAGGCGCTTTCTGGACTTTGAGCGCTTTGAGGAGCTCATGCGCCGTGCCGACCTGGAGGAGGGCCTCGCCGCCTTCAAGACCCTGCGCCAGGCTCTGGAGCTCTACAAGGGCCCCCTCTTCGGGGACGATCCCTATGGGGAGTGGGCCGAGGCGGAGCGGGCCTACTTCCAGGAGCGGGCCCTCTCCGGCCTCCTGCGCCTTGGCGAGCTGGCCGAGGCCCTGGGGTACAAGGAGGTGGCCAGGGAGGCCTACGCCCGCGCCCTGAGGCTGGAGCCCTTTTTGGAGGAGGCCCGGTCCAGGCTGGAAGCCCTCAAGGGGTGAGGATGGAGCTGGCCCAGGTGCCCCTCTTCCGCGAGCTTTCCCCGGAGGACCTCGAGGCCCTCCGCCGGGAAGCCAGGCCCTTGCAGCTGGATAGGGGAGAGGTGCTTTTCCTCGAGGGGGAGCCTGTGCGCGCCCTTTACGTGGTCCAGCGGGGGCTCATCAAGGTCTACAAGCTGGACCGCGAGGGGCGGAAGCAGGTGGTCCTGCACACGGAGGGGCCGGGCCGGGTCCTGGCCGAGGTGGCCCTCTTCCTGGACCGGCCCACGTACCCCGCCAGCGCCGAGGCCATGGAGGAGAGCGAGGTGCTGGCCATTCCCAAGGACCGCTTCTTCCAGCTTTTGGAGGCGAGGCCCCCTCTGGCCCGGGCTCTTCTCCGGTACCTGGCCCGAAGGCAGGGGCAGCTCCTCCACCTCCTGGACCGCCTGGTTTTCCACGAGGTGCGGGAGAGGCTAGCGGAGTTTCTTCTGGAGCGGCTGGAAGCGGAGGGCCAGGGGTTTCGCCTGCCCACTAACCCAGAGCTGGCCGCCCTCTTGGGCACCGTCCCGGAGGCCGTTTCCCGCAACCTGGGGGAGCTTTACCGCCGGGGGCTCATCCGCCTTTTAGGGCGACGGGTGGAGGTGCCGGACCCAGGGGCCCTGGAGGGCTTGGTTAAACGTTAACGCTTCCTATTAGCAAATCATATTATCCGACCGGAATACTTGACTTTCATCCTCCTTGGGTTTACCCTCCCCTTTAGGTGACGCCTATGCCTTCCCTGACCCACCTTGCCCCCGGCGCTCGCGCCCGTGTCCTTAGGGTGCCTGCGGAGAGGCGGCGGCTTCTCGCCCTAGGCCTGAGGCCCGGAGCGGTGGTGGAGGTTCTCCTGAAGGCTCCCCTCGGGGACCCCCTGGAGGTGCGGGCCGGGGACACCTTCCTTCTTCTGAGGCGGAGCGAGGCCAGCCAGGTCCTGGTGGAACCCCTGGAGGAAGCGTGAGCTGCCCCCGCTGCGAGGTTCCCAACCCGGTCCTCATGGCCGAGGAGCGCTGGGCTTTGGTGGGCAATCCCAACACAGGGAAAAGTTCCCTCATCAACGCCCTGGCGGGAGCGGGCCTCGAGGTGGGCAACTGGCCCGGCACCACCCTGGAAAGGCTCTCGGCCTACCTGCGGTTGGAGGAGGCCCAGGTGGAGCTGGTGGACCTCCCCGGCACCTACAGCCTCCTCCCCACCTCCCCCGAGGAGGCCCTGGTCCTAAAGGAGCTCCTAAGAGACCCCCCTGACCGCCTCCTTCTGGTCCTGGACGGGGGCAACCTGGAGCGGAGCCTGGTCCTGGCCCTCGAGGTTATGGAGCTCGCCCTTCCCACCGCCCTGGTGGTGAACCTCCTAGACGAGGCCAAGGCCAAGGGCCTGGAGCTGGACCTCGCCGCCCTGGAGGAGGCCCTGGGCCTTCCCGTGGCCGGCGCGGTGGCCGCCCGGGGTCGGGTGGAGGGGGTTCTGGAGAAAGCCCTAGCCGCCCGGGTTCCTAACCCTCCCGTGCGCTACCCTCCTCCCCTGGAGGAGGCCCTGGCCCGGCTTGAGCCCCTTATCCCCCATCCCGCCCGCCGGGCCCTCGCCCTCCTCGCCCTCCTGGGGGAAGAGGTGCCCCTGCCCGAGGAGGCCCAGAGGCGCGCCGAAGAGGAGCGGGAACGGCTCTTAAAGGAGGGGCTTGACCCCTACCTCCTGGCCCTCGAGGCCCGCTATGCCAAGGCCCAGGAGGTCTACCGCCGGGCCGCGCGCCGCAAGGAGGCCCCGCCCTCCCTCACGGAGAGGCTGGACCGCCTGGTCCTCCACCCCCTCTTGGGCCTTCCCCTCTTCCTGTTCGCCCTCTTCCTCGCCTTCCGCTTCACCTTCGCCCTCTCCGCCCCCTGGGTGGACTTCCTGGGCCGGGCCCAGGAGGTGCTGGCGGGCTGGACCCTGGCCCTTCCCCTTCCCCCCCTCCTCCGCTCCTTCCTGGCGGAAGGGGTGGTGGCGGGGGTGGGCACGGTCCTCTCCTTCACCCCCGTCCTCTTCCTCCTCTACCTGGCCCTGGCCTTCCTGGAGACCTCCGGCTTTCTGGCCCGCATGGCCTTCGTGGCCGACCGGGTCATGGCCTGGGCAGGCCTTCCCGGGAGGGCCTTCATCCCCTTGGTGCTGGGCTTCGGGTGCAACGTGCCCGCGGTCTACGCCGCTCGGGCCCTTTCCCACCCCTTAGACCGCCTGCGGGTGGCCCTGGCCATCCCCTTCCTGGCCTGCGGCGCCCGGCTTCCCGTCTTCACCCTCTTCGCCTACGCCTTCTTCCCCGAGCGCGCCTCCTTGGTGGTCTTCGGCCTCTACCTCCTCGGCCTGGCTACGGGCCTCCTCACCGCCTTCCTCCTGGGGAGGCTCCTCGGGGCGGGAGCGGGCGAGGGTGCCATGGAGCTTCCCCCTTACCGCTTCCCTCCTCCGAAGCTTCTCCTCCGCCTCTCCCTGGCTCGCACTGGAAGCTTCGTGCGGGGGGCTGGGGGGCCCATCCTGCTCGCGGTCCTCCTCATCTGGGCCCTGCTCCACCTGCCCCTGGCCGGGTCCACCCCCTACGCCCTCCTGGCCCAGGCCCTTACGCCCCTCTTCACCCCCTTGGGCGTGGGCGACTGGCGGCTGGTGGGGGCCCTGGTGCCCGGGTTCGTGGCCAAGGAGGTGGTGGTGGGGGCCCTGGGGGTAAGTTTCCTGGGGGCCGAGGCCCTGAACCCCCTGGGGCTCGCCGAGGGGCTTAGAGCCCTGGCCGAGGGGCTTTTGGGAGCCCTTTCCGGTACCCTGCAGGGGCTTTTCGCCCTTCTCGCCCCCCCGAGCCTCCTACCTCCCCTCGAGCCCACGCCCCTCCAAGCGGCCCTGAAGGGGGCCGTGGGCCCCCAGGGGGCCCTGGCCTACCTGGTCTTCGTCCTCCTCTACACCCCTTGCGTGGCTACCCTGGCCGCCCTGCGCCAGGTGGTGGGCCCCCGCTGGGCCGCTCTCGCCGTGGCCTACCAGCTCCTCGTGGCCTATCTCCTCGCCTTCCTGGCGAGCCGGGTCCTGCCATGATCCAGGAAGCCCTCGCACTTCTCGCCACGCCCAAGACCGCTTCCCAGCTGGCCCAGGCCCTGGGCCTGAGGCCAGAAACGGCGGCCCTCCTCCTGGAAAAGCTCGCGGCCCGGGGCTACGTCCAACCTCTCGGTTGCAGGGGTGCTTGCAGCGTTTGTGCCTTCCGAGGGGTGTGCCAGCCCAGCGAGGCCCTCTGGGTCCGGCCTGACCCGGGTCATGGAGAAGCCAGCGGCGGCGAGAAAAGGCTTAGGCTTGGGGCGAAGCGCTCCGAGGAAAGGAGGCAGGATGGTGCGACCCTTTAAAGGCCAAGCCTTGGTGCGACCCGGCGGCCAGGTCATGTACCTGGACCTGGCACCGGGAGAGGAGTTCCACCCTCACGGCTTCTCCACCAGAAAGCGATGGTAGCGGAAAGGGAAAATTCCGCGCTGCTCCTGCTTCAGGGTGCGGTAGCCGTACTTGCCCGCCCAGGGTTCCAAGACCGCTCCCGAGGGCAGGGCCTCCGTGACCTCGGTGGCGCGGATGAGCCCCAGGGCGCAGGGCGTGCCGCGGTTGTCCAGGCGATGGAGGGGCTTCACCTTGAGGTCCTCGAGGCGGCACACCCCCTTCACCGGGGAGCACTGCCGGTAGAGGGGGCAGGTGAGGAAGATGACCACCAGGGCCACCAAGAGGAGGAGCTTCAAGCCGATGAGGCTGAAGGGGAAGAGGCGGAAGGCCTCGAGGGGCAGCCGGTAGGCCGAGGCCATGAGGAGGCCGGTAAGGAGGACGGTGGGCAAGGCCAGACGCACCACGAAGCGGAAGCGCTCCAGCTGCCTGGCCCCCGCCACCACCGCGGGCACCTGGGGATAGCGCATCCCCATCGGGACGTTCACCGTGAGGTTGAAAAGGGCCCCGCCCAGCCAAAGGCCGAAGGCCAGGAAGTGGAGGAAGCGGAGGGCGAAGGCGAGGAGGCCGAAGGTGTCGGCCCAGGCCCAGAGGGCAAAGACGCCCCCGGCGAGCCCGAGAGCCACCCTCGGCCACCCAAGGGCCAAGGCCCCACCCAGGGCCAAGGTGGTAAGGGACAAAAGCCCTGCAAGCGGGCCAAGATAGAGGAGGAAAAGGGCCAAGGGCGCGCTGAGAACCAGGACCACTCCGAGCCCCCGGGCGCGTCCACGCCATACCTCCCGCTCCTCCTCCAAGAAGGCCTCTGCCCCCTCCAGGTCTCTCTCCTCCCGCAGGTAAAGGGCCCGCCAGGCGGCAAAACCCAGGGCCAAGGCGGAAAGCCAAAGGAGAAGCCACCGCAAGGCCAGGGCCCAGGGGGCCAAGCCCAGGTGCATCCCGGTGAAGAGCGCCCCGAGAAGGGAGGCCAGGCTGATCAGGACGAAGGCCACCTTGGGTAGGAGGGGAACCTCCTGCCTCACCTCCACCACCAGGCCGGGCGGCGCGGTCATTACCCCTCCTTTAAGACGTGCACGTTGGGCAGGGTCTGGGCCCAGGTGCGGTTCTTCTCTATGTAAATCCTCCACTGCTCCGGGACGTCCTCCTCGGGGTAGATGGCGTTCACCGGGCAGGCGGGCACGCAGGCCCCGCAGTCAATGCACTCGTCGGGGTGGATGTAAAGCTGCTCCCCGGCGTCGTAGATGCACTCCACCGGGCAGACCTCCTGGCACGAGCGGTCCTTCACGCCGATGCAGGGCTCACAGATCACGTGGGGCATCCCTCACCTCCGCCTCCCAGGGTGGCGGTGGCGCGCTAGGCCGTCCATGACCGGGGTCAAGGGAAAAGGCGAAGGACCTCCAGCCCGGGAAAGCGCAGGAAGCCCTGGTCAAAGGTCACCAAGCGGTGGCCCCCCGCCAGGGCGAAGGCCGCCAGGTAGGCGTCCGTCCAGAGCCGGGGAGAAAGCCCTCCGCGGACCAGGTCGGCCAGGGCCTCGTCCAGGCCCTCGGGTTCTTCCAAAAGAGGAACCCCCGAGCTTAAGCGGAGCTCCCGATAGTCCTCCCAGGCCTCCCTCACCCCCAAGGGCTTGCCGTCCATGGCCTTGGCGTTCGTCAGGAGGCGGAGGAGGCCCAAGGCCGTGACCCGGACCAGGAAGGGATCGGAAGCCTCCTCCCAGTAAGCCCGGGCCCGGGGGTGGAAGGGGTGCTCGGGCACCAAGAGGGCGAACCAGACGTTAAGGTCCAGTAGGTCCACCCTCTTCCTCCAGCAGGCCCCAAAGCTCCTCGTGGGTGCGAACGGGGATGCGCCGCCCGGCCTCGGGGACCCGCGGTAGGGGCCGAGGCCCAGGAGATCCCCCCCGCCTCAGCCCCTCCTCCAGGTAGCGGATCACCAGCTCCCGGAGGGTCTTGCCCTCCCTGGCGGCCTGGAGCTTCAGCCGCCGGTACAGAGGGTCCGGCAGGTCCAAGGTGGTGCGCATACAGCCATATTAGCATCTCCTGAGCTGAGTTCCGCAAGGTGGAGAAGGTAAGGCTGCCCGTTGACGCCTAGGCGGCAAGCGGCCTAGGGTAAGGCGTGGTCCGCCTTCGCAAGCCTCTTTCTCCGTACACCCTTAAGACCCCGGAAGGGGGCAAGGTCTACCTCCCGGACCTCAAGGGGAAGCCCCTCGTCCTCCTCAAGGACGAGGCTCTGGCCCAAGCGCTTTCGGCGAGGGCGGCGGAGCTCGAGGCCCTGGGGGCCCAGGCCTACCTCCTGGCCCAGGCCCCAAGGCCCAGCCCGCTCCCCCTCCTCCTGGACCCGGGAGGGGTCCTCCTCCCCGCCCTTCCCGAAGGGGGTGCCCTGGTGGCGGACGCCTTCCTCGAGGTCTACCACCTGGGTCCCGTCCGGGACGCAGAGGAGATCCTGGACTGGCTCCGGTTCGTGGAGGCTCAGTGCCCGGAGTGCGTCCTGCCGGAGGCGGACTGGTTCTGAAGGGGTGAGGTATGCCCTTCTGGGTCAAGCGGGTCTACGACCCTCCCTCCCCCGAGGATGGCCTCCGGGTCCTTTTGGATCGGCTCTGGCCCCGGGGGCTTTCCAAGGAGAAGGCGCAGGTGGACTGGTGGGCCAAGGAGCTCGCCCCCTCGGACAGCCTCAGGCGCTGGTTCGGCCACGACCCCGAGAAGTATCCCGAGTTCGTGCGCCGCTACCATGAGGAGCTGAAAGAGAACCCCGCCTTGGCGCGGCTAAAAGCCCTCGGGGAAGAGGGCACGGTGACCCTCCTCCACGGTGCCAAGGAGAGGCGCTACAACAACGCCCAGGCCCTTTTGGCCATCTTGGAGGAAGGAAGCCTCACGGGCGAAGGAGGGGTTTGAACGCCTTCTTTGCCTTCTCCAGCTTGGGGGCGATGACGAAGCGGCAGTAGGGGGCCTCGGGGTGGCGGGCGAAGTAGTCCCGGTGATAGTCCTCGGCGGGGTAGAAGGTGGTGAAGGGGAGGAGCTTTGTGGCGATGGGCTTGGGGTAGAGGGGGGCGAGCTCCCGCATCACCGCCTCCGCCACCCGCCTCTGCTCCTCCGAGTGGTAGAAGATGGCCGGGCTATACTGAGGCCCCACGTCGGGCCCCTGTCGGTCCTCGCTGGTGGGGTCGTGCACGGCGAAGAAGTAGCGGACGAGATCAGCATACGGGAGCATCTCCGGGTCAAAGCGCACCTGGACCGTCTCCCGGTGGCCCGTGATCCCGGTGCACACTGCCTCGTAGGTGGGGTGGGGCACGTGCCCCCCGGCGTAGCCCGGCACCACCTCCAACACCCCTTTGAGGAGCTTGAAGGCCGCCTCCGTGCACCAGAAGCAGCCGCCTGCCAGGGTGGCGATCTCCTCGGCCATGGCCCTAGGTTACCTGGCGAAAGGCGCCAAGAGGCCGGCCACCGCCACAGAGGCCGCCTCGAGGCGAGGGGAATTGCCCACCCGCCTTCGCTCTGGGAGGCCAAGCGGCGCTAAAACCTCCCCTGGGGCTTGACACGGGGAGGGGCCGGGGCTTAATATTTAGGAGTCCTAAGGAGGTGAAGATGAAGCGGATAGGACTGACCCTTATAGCCTTTGCGGTGCTGGCCTTGGCCCAGTACGGCGGGAACGGCTTTCCCTATCCCGAGGGTTACCGGCTCTGGACCCACGTGAAGAGCATGGAGCTCAGGCCCGGCCACCCCCTCTACGAGAGCTTCGGCGGCCTCCACCACATCTACGTGAACCAGGTGGGGCTTAAGACCTATCTGGAAGGCAAGAGGGCTCCCTTTCCCAAGGGCACAGTCATCGTCTTTGACCTCCTGGTGGCGAAGGAGGAGGGCAACGCCCTCCTGGAGGGCCCGCAGAAGCTAATTGGGGTCATGGTCAAGGACCCGGAGCGCTATGGGGAGACGGGAGGCTGGGGGTACTACGCCTTCGGCCCCGACAAGAAGCCCCTCGCCATAGACCCCAAGGCCTGCCACGCCTGCCACCAGGGGGCGGCGAACACTGATTACGTCTTCAGTGCCTTCCGGCCATAATGGGGGCGTGGAGCTAAGGACCAAGGTCCTCGGCCTCCTGGACCGGCTGGCCCGGGCGGAGCGGGCCCTCCTCACCAAGGGGGCCTACGCTCTAGGCCTTTCCACTACCCAGGCCCAGATCCTCCTGGAGCTCTGGGGGCGTAGCCTAACCGCTGGAGAGGTGGCCGAGGCTTTGGGCCTTTCTTCCCCCACGGTGACCGATGCCCTCAGCGCCCTCAGGGCCAAGGGCCTCCTCGTGGACGCCAAAGACCCACAGGACCAGAGGCGGAAGCGCCTCTTCCTTACCCCCAGGGGCGAGGAGATGGCCCTCACCCTCCTGGCCCACCGGAAGCCTCTGGAGAGGGCACTTGAAGCGGTGCCCCACCTCGAGGGCCTCTGGGAAGGCCTCGCCCACCTGGCCCAGGGGCTGATCGCCCAAGGGGTCATGGCCGAGACGGGTCTCTGCCTCACCTGCCGGTACCTGCGGCGCGAAGAGGGTTACTTCTGCGCGCTTCTCCGCCTTCCCCTGTCCCCCGGGGAGCTCCGCCTAGCCTGCCCGGACCACGTTCCCCCCTAACCCCGGTTGGGGCCATGTTGCGCCCGGCGGCCTCCTAGCCTAACCCGAGCACTTTCACCCCCGCCTTTCCAGGGAAACCCTCCCTGCCCGTTCCCGCCAGGCCGGGGGCACGTAGGCGCACCGGGGCTCGCTTTGCAGGTAGTCCCCGGTCTCCACCCAGGCCCGGGCCCGGCTTCCCCCGCACACGTAGCGGTACTCGCACACCCCGCACTTTCCCTTGAGAAGGTCTTTGTTCCTGAGCTCCCGGAAGAGGGGGCTATCCCGGTAAATCTCCAGAAGGGGCTTTTCCCGGACGTTCCCGGCGTAAACCGGCAAAAACCCCGAAGGGGCCACGTCCCCGGTGGCGGAGACAAAGACGAAGCCGTTGCCGTCCGTGACCCCCAGTCGGGAGTGCTCCATGCCGTCTTGGAAGTACTCCCGGTGGAGGCTTTCGCCTGCGGCCAGGGCCCGGTCTCCTTGGCCCTCTTGGGCCCGTCTTTGCAGGACCACCCGGCGGAAGTGGTGGGCCTCCGTGGTCTTCACGTGGAAGGGGTAGGTCTTGGAAACCTCGTAAAGCCAGTGGAGGACCTCCTCAAACCCCTTGGCGGAAAGCTGCCTCAGAAGCGCCCCCCGGCCCACCGGCACCAGGAAGAAGAGGCTCCAGAGGACCACCCCTCTCTCCGCCAGGAGGTCGGGCAGGGCCCGGATCTCCGGCCAGTTTTCCCGGGTGACGGTGGTGTTCACCTGGGTGGGAAGCCCGGCCTCCTTGGCCCAGGAGAGGGCCTCGAGGGTCCTTTGGAAGGTGCCCTCTTCTCCCCGGAAGGCATCGTGGCTTTCCGGGCTGGCCCCGTCCAGAGAGAGGGCGAGCCGGGTTACCCCAGCCTCCTTGAGGCGGGAGACCATCTCCCGGGTGAGGAGGGGGGTGGCCGCCGGCGTGAGCCCCACCTTCAGGGAAAGCTCCCTGGCCCTCTGGATGAGGAGGAAGAGGTCCCCCCTGGCCAGCGGGTCCCCGCCGGTGAGGAGGAGGAGGGGCTTGGGCCGGTAGGTGGCCACCTCCTCTATGAGGCGGAGGCCCTCCTCGGTGGAGAGCTCCCCGGGAAGGGGGTGGAGCATGGCCGAGGCCCGGCAGTGGCGGCAGGCCAGGAGGCAGGCGTTGGTCACCTCCCAGGCCACCAGGTAGGGGTACTGGGCGAAATCGGGGCGTTCCATAAAGCCATCCTCCAGGTGAAGGGGATGGAGGGGCCATGACCGGGGTCATGGGAGAGGGAGGTGGGGCCGGACCCCACCTCCCGCCTCAGTCCTTAGTAGATGTCGTTGGCGGTGTTGTAGACGTTGAACTTGCCGGTGGGGGTCCGCACCCAGTCCCCGGTGATCCGCGCCTTTTCCTTCAGGGTCAGAGCGTCGTAGATCACGATGAAGGTGGGCGTGTCCTTGCTACCCCAGGCGGAGACCCAGATCTCCGTTCCGCCCTTGTTGAACTCGGGATGGACCATCCGGGCCTTCAACTCCTGGGCCCCCGGGACCTCCCAGCACTTGGTCACCTCCAGCCTGCGCTTGTCTATGGCGCAGAGGCTGGCCGCCGCCAGGGGGCTTGGGCTCATGGGGAAGTCCACGATGACCCAGGGGCTGTTGGGGTGGGTCTTGATGAAGAGGGTGCCGGTGTAGGGGAGCTGGATCCGCTTGACCACCTTCCAGGCGTACTGGGGGTGCTTTTCCGGGTCCACGCCCACCACGGTCACCTCGGGGCTGCCAATGTTCCCGGTGGCCCACACCGGGCCGTAGGTGGGGTGCTCCCAGTTGGAGCCCCGTCCTGGGTGGGGCCTGACCCCGGCCTCCACCTCGGCCAGGAACTGCCGGGTCTTGGTGTCAATGACGATCAACTTGTTGACGGCGTTGGCCGCCACGATGAAGTAGCGCTTCAGGGCCCAGCCCCCATCGTGGAGGAAGCGCTCGGTGTCAATCATGGTGATGGGTAAGGGGCGGCCGGGCTTGGAGAGCTGGGAGTAGTCCACCAGCCAGGTCTGCCCGGATTCCTTGAGGTTCACAATCCACTCGGGGTTGTACTGGCTGGCCACGATGGCCGCCACCCGGGCTTCCTGCACGAACTCCCCGGCCCCCTTGGTGTAGGACATGGTGGAGACCATCTTGATGGGCTCGAGGGTCAGCCCGTCCAGGATCACCATGGTGGGCGGCCAGTAGCACCCCACCACCGCGTATTTGTCCTCGTAGCCCTTGAATTTGCTGGACTCAATGGAGCGGGCGTCAATGCAGGGCTTGGACTCGGCCACCACCTGGGGCGGGTTCATCCAAAGGTCAATCAGGCTGGCCTTCCCGTCCCGGCCGATGGCCATGAAGTAGCGGCCAGTGGCGCTGGAGCGCAGGATGTGGGTAGCGAAGCCCGTGGGCACGATGGTCACCAGCTCCTTCTTGTCCCCGTCAATGATGGCCACCTGCCCGGTGTCCCTCAGCACCTGGCCAAAGAAGTTCTGCCAGTTGCGGTTGTGCTGGGGCTTGGTGGGGCGCTTGTCCACGGGGACCAGAACCTTCCAGGTCTTGCGAATCTCCTCATAGGAGGGAATGGGGGGCGTGGGCGGCTCTTCCAGCAGGAAGCGGGCCATGAGCTCCGTCTCCTTCTCGCTGAGGATGCCCTGGCGCCCCCAGTCCGGCATGCCCCCAGGAAGCCCGCCGAAGATCACGGCCTTGAGGTACTCGAGGCCCTTCTCCGCCAGCTTCTTGGGGTCCAGGGCCGGTCCGGTGGCCCCTTTGCGCAAAACCCCGTGGCAGCCGGCGCAGCGGTCAAAGTAGATATGGGAGGCCTGACTCCGTTCCTCTTGCGTGAGGGGCGGAGGGTTTTGGGCCAGACCCCACCCCAGGACCGCCAAAAAGCTTAGGACCCAAACGCGCCTTTGCATGCTTTCACCTCCAAAACCAGGATAAACGTGTCCTAGTAGGACAGATGTCCTAAGGCAAACGTCCCTATCGCTGTTCCCCGCCTTTCGGGGAGGGAAAAGGTCCCCACCCCGGGTCTCCGGTGTGGGGACGAGGGAGGAAGGGGGGGTCAGTGGGCGTGCTCCCGCTCGTGGAAGGTGGTCACCACCCACCACATGCCCTGGGGGACGAAGAGGTAAACCAGGGAGCTGAAGGTGATGAGGTATTTCCAGAAAGGATCCAGATATGGAGGCAGAATCATCCCCAGGGCTCCCAGGGCTTGCAAGAGGGCGAAGAGGTAGGAAAAGCGCACCACGCCGGGCCGCTGGAGCATCCGTCCCAGGGCGTAGAACATGGCGTAAAACCCGGCGGCGGAGACCATGAGCATCCCGAAAAGCATGAGGTCGCGCACCGCCTCGCTAGTCATGGGCCCCCACCTCCTTGGCGGCCCGCGTTTCGCCCTTACCGATGGTGGCCAGGTCCCAGATGAGGACCAGGTAGCTGATCAGGAAGAAAACGCCGAAGACGAAGCGCCAGACCATGCCGTTTTGGAACCACGGGTGGGTCTGGGCCTCAATGTAGGCCTGCCAGGTGCTCCCCCCGATGGCCCGCTCCACCATGGTTTGGGTGAAGCCGGCCACGGTCATTGCGGCGGACATGCCGAAGATGCCCACAACCATGAGCACGAAGGCCCATTTCCAGAGTTTGGAGTCAAACCGGGGAAGGTCGGGCCGGCGCACCTGGTGTAGCGCCATGTAAATGGCGGTGAGGATGGCGGTGACGTAGGCCCCGAAGAAGGCCAGGTGGCCGTGGGCCGGGGCCAGCTGGGTGCCGTGGGAGTAGAGGTTGATCTGGGGCAGGGTCTGCATGAAGCCCCACACCCCGGCCCCCACGAAGTTCCCGAAGGCCTGGGCGATGGCCCAGAAGAGGGCGGGCTGGTTCACGGTCTGCATGCGGTGCATCCCCGCGTCGTAGACGGCGTGGACCACCATGGCCACCAGGGGGATGGGCTCGAGGGCGCTGAAGAAGCCGCCGAGGCCCAACCAGTACTCAGGGGTACCGATCCAGAAGTAGTGGTGCCCAAGGCCCAGGATGCCGGTGCCGAAGACCAGGGCCACCTCGAGGTAGAGCCAGGTTTCCACAATGCGCCTCGGTGTCCCCAGGAGGTGCATGAGGGCCATGGCCATAATGGAGCCCACCAGCACCTCCCAGGTGGCCTCCACCCAAAGGTGCACCACCCACCACCAGAAGTACTGGTCCATGGAGATGTTGGGGGTGTAATGCATCCCCGCCATGTAGAGGCCCGCTAGAGCGATGAGGTCAAACATGAGCACGGCGGCGACCCCGGTGATCCGCCCGGACCTGATGACCGTGGCCACCACGTTGTAGAGGAAGATGGCCATCACCGCCACGATGCCTATGTCCGCCCAGCGGGGAGCCTCTATATACTCCCTGCCTTCGGTGATGAACCAAAGGGTTAGGGCGTTGCCCGGCCCGTACTGAACCAGGAGGTAGACCAGCACCACCACGCCCACGGCGGCCACCAGGGTGAAAAAGGCGAACCTGGCGAGGCGGATGCCTACCACCTCGCGCCCGAGCTCCAGAGGCAGGAACCAGTAGACCCCGCCCATGAAGCCCAACAGGAGCCAGACGATCATGGCGTTTATATGGAGCATCCGGTTGGTCATGAAGTTGAGCTTGCCGTAGAGGAAGCCCGGGTCCAGGTACTGCCATGCGGCCAGGAGGCCAAAGAGGACCTGGGCCCCAAAGAGGGCCAGGGCCACCCAGAAGTACCAGAGGGCCAGCTTTTGCGATTCGTAGAGCTTTCCTTGAGGCAAGGCCTGCGTCATGCTTCACCTCCTACTGCACCCCGGCGAAGCGATCGGGGAAGCCGTTGGTGTCTATGGCCGACATCCACTTCAAGAAGGCCACCAGGGCCCTCGCCTCCTCCTCCGAGAGGTTCAGGTTGGGCATCCTCCGGGCGAAGGTGGGGTAGCGGTCCGGGTGCTGGAGCCACTCGGCCATGGCCTCCTCCCGGGTGGCCTTGCCCGTCATGCCCTTCACCATGGTCTCCCACTTGGGGTCCAGCCAGGCCCGGGTGAGGTCGGGGGCGAAGTAGGCCCCGTTGCCGAGGAGGGTGTGGCAGTCCATGCAGTTGCGGCTCTGCAGGGTCATCTTCCCTTTGTTCACCAGGGCATAGGCTTCCTCTTCGCTCCAGATCTTGCCGAAGAACCCCACCTCCTTTGCGATGACGGGGACGTCCCGGCGCTTCTCGTAATCCCGCTTTAGGCCGATCTCCCGGTTGATAACCGCGTAGGCGGGCACCCGCGCCGACCCTTCCCTGATCTGGTTGACGGAGTCCACGGTGAGGTAGACCAGGATGCCCGACATGATGAGAGAGCTCACAATGGCGGCGTTTCGCCAGAAGCGGGGCTCCAGCCACCCTGAGCCTCGCGATAGCCACAGGGTGAGGACGACGGTGGCGAACAGGGCTGCTATGGTCGTCTCAATCCAGCTGATTTCCATACGCGCCTTTCACCTCCAGCTCATAAACTCGGGCAATGGGGTCCTGGTTATCCATGACCTAGGTCAAGGGCAAAAGTCCCCCAAAGGGAGCCAGGATAATGGGGCATGGCGCTACGCAGCCTTCTCAAGCGCGAGGAGAGCTACGCTTTCCACGCCCTGCTCCTTCTGGCAGAGGAGCCCGGGCTTTCTGCCCAGGAAATTGCCCAGAAGCTCAAGGCGCCGCCCGCCTACATGGCCAAGGTGCTCCAGAAGCTGGCCAGGGCGGGTCTGGTGGAGAGCCAGGTGGGACGGTCGGGAGGGGTCTGGCTCAGGCTACCTCCAGAGGAGATCACGCTCCTACGGGTTATGGAGGCTCTTTCCGGGCCCGTGACCCTGGACCTCTGCGCCGCCCTTAAGCGCTGCCCCACGGAGGAAAGGCGGGGGTTCTGTTACCTCAAGCCCAGCCTGGTGCGGCTGAACCTGGAGATCCGCCAGGCCCTTGCCTCCCTCACCCTGCAGGACCTCCTGCCCGAGGCCAAAGGGGAGGCTTGACCCAGGTCATGGCGGGTGGGTCCCTTAGGCGGCGAGGCTTAGGGGCATGGAGGGGTCACCCCAAAGACCACGGTGAACGAGGTCCTGAGGCGCTTTCCCGAAGCGGTGGAGCTCCTAACCGCCCTCGGCCTGGACACCTGCTGCGGCGGGGCGGAACCCCTCGAGGAGGCCTGCCTTCAGGCCGGGCAGGACCCGGGAGAGGTCCTAGAGGCCCTCCGCGCCTTCCTCATGAAGGAGGCCCGGCGGTGAACCTCCTGGAGAAGGCCCGCTACGGACCCGCGCGCCGGATGGAGCTCCTCGCCGAATACCCCGAGGTGCGCCTCGTCCTCTTCAGTCTCCAGCAGGGGCAGGAGGTGCGGGGCCGGGGGGAGCCCCGGGTCCACCTCATCTGCCTCGAGGGGACGGGCACCCTGTGGGCGGGAAGCAAGGAGGTGGCCGCTACCCCCGGTACCCTCCTTGCTTGCGGGCCCGGGGAGCCTCACGGGGCTAAGGCCGGGGAGGGGCGGTTCCTGGTCCTCGGAATTATCACCCCCAGGCCATGATCCCGGCGAGCCGCCTGGCCATCACCACGGCCCTTTTCTGGTTCGTAGCGGCGAACCTGGCGGGGCTCCTCCTTGGCCTCGGCGTCCTACCTTACACCTGGCGCCCTGCCCACGCCCACATGCAGCTTCTGGGCTTCGTTAGCCTTATGATCTACGGCGTCGCCTACCACGCCCTGCCGCGTTTCCGCGGCGTGGTTTTCCGCAGACCCGGGCTTGCCCTCCTCCAGGTGGGCCTGGCGAACCTCGGGCTTCTGGGCATGGTCCTGGCCTGGGGGCTGGGCTTGGGGAGGGTAGTCTGGGGAGCCTTCGCCGGCTTCTCCTTCGCCGCTGGTCTTCTCTTCGCCTGGATGGCCTGGGAGATCCTTTGGGGCTGAGAACTCCTGTCCTGGCCCCCTTCTTTACACTTAAAGTGCGTATGCGTGCGACCGCGAGTGTTCCCTTGAAGTCCGTGGCCCTCCCCACGGAGCACGGGGGCTGGGGGTTCACCCTCGAGCCCCTCCTCCTGGGCCTCCTCCTGAGCCCAGGGCCCCACACCCTGGGACTTTTCCTGCTAGGCCTCTTCGGCTTTCTGGCCCGGCATCCCCTAAAGCTCCTTTACCAGGACCTTAGGCGAGGGAAGCGGTACGCCAGGACCACCCTGGCCCTCCGGGTGGCGGGGGTGTACCTGGCCCTGGCTCTGGCGGGCTTCCTTCTCGCCCTTGCCACCGCCCAAGGCCCCTTTCTCCTTCCCCTAGCCTTGGCCCTGCCCTTGGGGGCCTTCATGCTCTGGGCTGACCTCCAGGGAAGGGCCCGGGAGCTCCTTCCCGAGATCGCCGCCGCCCTCTTCATGGCCTCCCTGGCCCCTGCCGGGGTTCTGGCGGGGGGGCTTGGGGAAAGGGTGGCCTTGGGGAGCTTCCTTTCCCTGGCCCTGAGGGATGTGGCCGCCCTTTATTACGCCCGGACCCAGGTTCTGCGGGCCAGAGGGGTGGCTCCCAGGCCTTTCCCCGCCCACCTGGCCCTCTGGGGAGCCGTGCTCCTGGCTGGGCTCGCTGGCCAAGCGGGGTTTCTTCCCTGGCCCACAGGGCTGAGCCTTCTTCTCCTCGCCCTCTACGGGAGCGTTGCCCTTTCCAGGCCCCCGGTCCCTGCCCGGGTCATCGGCTGGACCCAGATGGGCTTTGGCCTCCTGGTGGTCCTGGCCACCGCCTTGGGCTACACCCTGGAGGGGCTTCCCACGGCCCTCCCCGGAGTCGGAGGCCTCCACCGCCTTCTCGGCTATGCCCTCACGGCCCTGGCCTTTTTGGCGGGCCTCTACCTCCTGGCCAGGAAGGAGGCGCCACGGTTTTCGCGGGCCCTTCTAGGGCTCTACGATCTAAACGCTCTTCTGGGGCTCCTCTCTCTGGCTTTCTCCCAGCGGCTCTGGCCTCATCCCCTTCTGGCCCTTTTGGGGGTGGTGGCGCTCCACATTCTCCACAAGCGGCCCTACCCCTGGCCGGCGGTGGGGTTCCTTCTTTTAGGCTTTCTCCTTCTCTGGCATTGAAAGCGTCTCCATAAAGAAAACCCCCGCCAGACTTTCCGGCGGGGGCTAGGCTCGGGTGCCTAGGGCTTCTTGGTGCCCATCCCCGGGGTCGGCGTGGTTTTGGCCTTGGCGGGTTTGGAGAAGGAGAGGTTTCCGTCCTTGGTGACCGTCACGCCCCGGTTCTTCAGGAGGGTGCCCAGGGTGTAGACCTTCTTGCCCACCTTGACCTCCAGGCCCTCGAGGCTCATGGCGGGCTTAACCACGGGGTAGCGGTAGGTGGCCTTGGGGAGCTTGAAGACCACGTAGGCCGCCTTCTGCAGAACCTCCGCCCCTGGGGCCAGGCCTTTGCCGCTTTCCCAAAGGGCCATTCCCTTGGCGTCCTCCACCAGCAAAACCGTTTGTGGAGGAAGGACCTTGGGGGGAAAGATGGCGCTTACGCTGAGCTTCCCCTCTTTGGCCGGGCTGGCCAGGGCCAGAGCCGACGCCGCCAAAAGCCACACCATCCTCTTCATGCCTCACCTCCGGAGCCTCACGCTCCGGCCCCCAGGGTAGGGGAGGGGGCTGAAGGGGACCTGAAGCGAAGGCGCACGCGGAAGGGAGGCCCCGGCTGCAGCTCCAGGTGGGCTCCCAAGGCGGCGGCCACCTGCTCCACCACCCTCAGACCGAGCCCGGGCCGAAAGCCCGGAGGGGGCCCAGGGCCCTCGTCCTCCACCTCCACGAAGGGGTCCTCTCCCTCCCGCCCGCTCCTCAGGGTGACCCTTCCCTTTCCGTGGGAGAGGGCGTTTTGCACCAGGTTATTGATGGCCCGCTCCAGGAGACGCACGTCCACCACGACCTCTACCGGCTCCGCTTCCAAAAGGAGCTCTCGGCCCGAGGCCACCGCCAGGGGCTGGAAGCGGTCGTAGGCCTCGGCCAGAAGGCGCTCTAGGTCGGTCCGGGAAGGCCTGATGTCTAGGGCGCCCGCCCGGGACATGGCCAGCAGGTTCTCCGCCAAAGCCTCCAGGCGGGTGGCCTGCCCCTTAAGCCTTTCCAGGGGTTCCCGGTCCAGGGCCTTTTGCCCCAAAAGGTGCTCCAACCCGGCGCGAAAGGCGGCGATGGGGGTTCTGAGCTCGTGGCTGACCAGGGCCAGAAAGGCCTGTTCCCGGGTGCGCTCTTCCTTCAGCGTGGAGAGGAGCTGGGCGAAGGCCTGGGCCAAGCGGGCCACCTCGTCCTGGCCGGGCAGGGGGGCTATGGGCTCAAAGCGGCGGGCTGCCTCGGCCAGGCGGGAGAGCGGGTTCAGGATGGGGAAAAGAAGGAGGTAGGCCAGCCCCCCCGAGATGAGGCCCACCAGGAGGACGAGCGGCACGGCCAGGCGGAGATACAGCACCTTAAGCCGCTCCACGGCGCCCAAGGGCTGGGCCACGATGACCTTGAAGTCCCCGCCGGTCAGGGCCAGGGCCCGCCAGTCCCCCACCGTGACCGGCCTCGAGGCGCTGAGGCCCTTCAGGAGGGCCGGGGCCGAGGTCACCCCTCCCTGCCACGCCAGGCGCCCCTGGACGAAGATCCAGGCGGCCGCTGGGAAATCTCCGAAGAGCAGGTCGGCCTCCTCTTCCGGAGGGATCTGGCCCCCGGCGGTGCGGGCTTCCTCCAGGAGGGCCCGGGCCTGGAGGTGGAGGGCCCGGTCCACCTCGCCGAGGGCCAGTCGGGAGAGGAGGAGGTAGGAGAGGAGAAGGCCCAAGACGAGCCCCACCGTGGCCACCCCACCGGCCAAAAGGGCGATCTTGGCCCGCAGGCTCATTCCGGCACGCGGTACCCGAGGCCCCGCACGGTGGCGATCAGGTCTTCCCCCAGCTTCTTGCGCAGGTTCTTCACGTAAACCTCAACCAGGTTGGACTCACCCTCGTAGCCCGGGCCCCATATCCGCTCCAGGATCTCCTCCTTGCTGAAGATGCGGCCGGGGTTCAGCATGAGAAGCTCCAGCACCTGAAACTCCTTGGCCGTGAGGGGGACGGGAGCGCCGCCCTTGAGGACCCTGCGGCTTTCCACCTCCAGGACCACGTCCCCCCGGGCCACCCGGGAGGGCCGGACCTCGCCGCGGCGGAGGAGGGCCCGCACCCTGGCGATGAGCTCGGGGAGGTGGAAGGGCTTGGTGAGGTAGTCTTCTCCCAGCTCCAGGCCCGCAAGCCGGTCCTCCAGCGCGTCCCTGGCCGTCAGGAAGAGGATGGGCTTCTGGATGCCCGCTTCCCGGAGGCTTCGGGCGAAGCGTAAGCCCGCCTCCTCCCCCTCGGGGAGGCGCACGTCCAGGACCAGGGCCTCCACGGGGTGGGTCAGGAGGGCGGCCCAGGCCTCGTCCTCGCCTCGAGCCCAGCGCACCTGGAACCCGTGTTGGGCCAGGGCCTCGGCCACGGTCTGGCCCAGGACGGGATCGTCCTCGAGGAGAAGCAGGGAGGCCATCTAGAGCTTAAGGCTCTTCCTGAGGGCGTAGACCTTGTCCGGGGTCAGCTTCTTGCTCCGCTCCTTGGCCACCTCCGCCGCCGTGAAGGGCGTGAAGCCCTTGGGGGGGGTGTTGCCGAAGGCCTGGGCCAGGTAGTTCAGGATGGCTGCCACCTGATCGTCCTTCAGCTGGGGACCCCAAGGAGGCATGTTGCCGTTGTAGCTCTGCCCCTTGACCCGGATCTGGCCCTGAAGGCCAAAGAGGACCACGTCTATCAGGTAAGCGCGCCCATCCTTCTGCGCCAGGATCTCCTGGATGTGCCCCGCCAGGGGCGGAAAGCTCCCAGGAACGCCTTGGCCGTTGGCCTGGTGGCAGGAGGCGCAGTACTGCCCGTAGAGGGCCGGGCCTCCCTGAGCCCAAGCCAAACCCAGAACCACCGCCCACGCCAGGTAGGGTTTCCACCTCATGATTGCCCTCCATTTTCCAGTATAGGCTGAAAGCTGAAGGCAACCTGAAGGGCTTGGCAGGAAGGGGGGTGAGGGGTAGGCTGGACCTGTGGGGGGATTAGGGACACCTAAAACTCGCCCCTGGTGGTGGTACCTGGGGCCGGGGTTCCTCGTTTCCGTGGGCTACATGGACCCCGGCAACTGGGCCACGAGCCTCGAGGCGGGAAGCCGCTTTGGCTACAGCCTCCTCTTCGTGGTCACGCTGTCCAGCGCCATGGCCATCCTCTTCCAGGCCCTGGCGGCCAAGCTGGGGGTGGCCAGCGGCCTGGACCTGGCCCAGCACCTAAGGCTCCGCTACCCGGGGGCCTGGGGCCGGTTCCTCTTCCTCACGGCCCTGGTGGCCATGGTGGCCACGGACCTGGCGGAGTTCATGGGCATGGCTGTGGCCCTGAACCTCCTCCTGGGCCTTCCCATGGTCCTGGCGGCCTGGCTGACTGTGCTGGACGTGTTTATGGTCCTCTACCTGGAGCGATTTGGCTTTCGCGCCCTGGAGGCGGCCATCACCGCCCTGGTGGGGGTGGTGGGCCTGGCCTACGTGGTGGAGCTTTACCTGGCCCATCCTCCCCTTACCGGCCTCCTGCGTCATGCCTTCCTGCCGGACCCCACCCTTCTGGACCCCGGGGGGCTCTACGTGGCCCTGGGCATCCTGGGGGCCACGGTCATGCCCCACAACCTCTTCCTGCACTCGGCCCAGGTGAAGACCCGGCTAGGGGGGGACCGGGCCCGGGTGTACCGCTACCTTCTTCTGGACACCGTCCTGGCCCTTACCGGGGCCTGGTTGGTGAACGGGGCCATCCTGGTGGTGGCGGCGGCCGTCTTCCACGAGAAGGGGCTGGTGATCCACGATCTGGCCGAGGCCTACCACACCCTGGCGCCCCTGTTGGGGCCCCTGGCCGCCCTGGCCTTCGGCGTGGGGCTTCTGGCCAGCGGCCTTTCCAGCACCACCACCGGTACGCTGGCGGCCCAGGTGGTGGTGGAGGGCTTCCTGGGCTCGCGGGCCTCCCCGGGAAGGCTTAGGCTTCTCGTCCGGCTGGCGGCCGTTCTGCCGGCCAGCCTGGCCCTGACCTTGGGGGCCTCGCCCATGGCCCTGATCGTCCTCTCCCAGGTGATCCTGTCCTTCCAGCTCCCCTTCACCCTCTTTCCCCTGGTGCGCCTCACCGAGGACCCCAAGGTCATGGGACCCTTCCGCAACCCCCCCTGGCTCCGGCTTCTGGCCTGGGTAAGCGCCCTTCTGGTGCTCTTCCTGAACCTCTTCCTGCTGGTGAAGGGGTAGCTTCAGCCTCCCTTCAGGTCCTTTGGGTAGGGTGCCGGCCATGAGGAAGTGGATCTGGGCGCTTATGGCGGCCAGCCTGGCGTTGGCCCAGGGGCCTCTAGGCCAGGGCCTGGTCATCGCCGACGCTGGCAACCACCGCCTGGTGGAGCTTTCCGGCGAAGGCCGTCTCAAGAGGGTGGTGCCCCTGCCCCCGCCCTTCCGCTACACGGACGACGTGTTCTTCGCTCCCGGGGGCCAGGTGGCCTACATCACCGACCCGGAGGTGGACGCGGTGGCGGCGGTGCGCTACCCCGAGGGGCGGCTTCTTTGGGTGTTCGGCCAGCCCGGCCGTCCCGGCCGCGGGCCTGGGCAGCTGGACAACCCCGACGACCTCATTCCCCTTCCCTCGGGGCTCTTGGCGGTGGCGGACATCCGAAACTGCCGGGTCCTCCTCCTGACCCCCGCGGGGAAGCTCTTCCGCACCCTGGGGAGGACCGGGGTCTGCCGGAATGCTGACGGCTACTTCAACAAGCCCAACGGGGCTTTCCCCTTTGGCAAGGACAAGCTTCTCGTCACCGAGATCGTGGGCCGGGATGTGGCCGTGGTAGACCTAAACGGCCGCAGGCTGAAGACGATTCCCCTCCCCACCCACTACCCTTCCGATGCCAACCTGACCCCCTGGGGCACGATCCTGGTGGTGGACTGGTGGTCCCCGGGGGCGGTGTACGAGCTGGACCTGGAGGGGAGGGTGCTCTGGCGCTACAGCCCTAGGGGAGCCAAGGACCGCCTGGACCACCCCTCGGTGGCCGTGGGCCTTCCCGACGGGCGGGTGGTCCTGACCGATGACCGCAGGCACCGCGTTCTGGTGCTGGATCGCAAGACGGGCCGGGTGGTCTTTCAGTACGGCAAGACGGACACCCCAGGGGAGGCCCCCGGGCTTCTCCGCTACCCCGACGGCCTGGACGTCATCCGTTAGAGTGAGGAGCGTGCTGGCTCTCCTCCTCGCCCTGGCCCCCCTTCCCTACGTCGAGGGGCCGGCTCCCGCCAGGCCCATTCCCCACGAGGCCCTGCCCACCCTGGAGCTCTCCCTGCCCGGGCTGGTGCGGGCCAACTACCTTTCCAACGGCCACCTCGAGGCCGCCCACCTGGTGGTCCAGGTGCCCAAGGAGGCCTCTTCCCAAAGCCTCCTCAGGCTGGCCCAGAGGGCGGTGGAGGTGGCCCTGGCCGCCAGGCCCAGCCTGAGGGAGGTGGACCTCTCCTTTTACCCCGAGCCCTATCTGGGCCCGCAAAGCTTCCCCCTCTTCACCGCCAGCGTGCCCCAGGAGCGGACCAGGGAGTTTCTGGCCCTCAAGGAGCCTTCCGGCTACGACCGGCTTTGGCTGAACCCGGGCCTTGTTTCCAAGCGCCTGCCCGAGCCGGTCCTGGAGGACCGGCCCCGCCTCGAGGGGCCCGAGGCCTACCGGGCCAAGGAGAAGGCTGAGCAGCTCCGGGCGAGCCGGCTGGGTTACCGGGGCGGGGCCATCTACCACGGCAATCCCAGGTGGCCCTACGCCGCCCTCACCTTTGACGACGCCCCCCACCCCCTCTTCGCCCCCCTCCTTCTGGACACCCTTAAGCGCCTGGGCCTCAAGGCCACTTTTTTCGTCATCGGCCGCAACGCCGAGGCCTACCCCTACTTTGTCCGGGACATGGTGGCCCAGGGGCACGAGCTCGGCAACCACACCTACCACCACCTCCGCCTGCCGGCCCTCCCCGAGGAGGCCATCCGGGAGGAGATAGAAGCCTGCAACCAGGTCCTTCTCCGCCTGACGGGCCAAACCCCCCGCTACTTCCGCCCCCCCGGGGGCCGGTACAGCCCCGCCGTTTTGCGTATCGCCTCAGAGCTGGGCCTCACCACGGTCTTCTGGACCGATGACCCCGGGGACTACGCAGGCCTTCCCCTCGGGGTGCTGGAAGCCCGGCTTTCGGCCCACCTGCGCCCCGGAGGTATCGTCCTCCTCCACGACAACGTGGGGGCCAGCCTTCAAGTCCTCCCGGCCTTCGCCCGCCTGGCCAAGGAGCGGGGGCTTCGCCTGGGGCCCGTCTCCCAGCTTCCCTTGGCCAAGCGATGAGGGACCGCAGCCTGGACGCCTTCCGGGGGCTCACCGTGCTCCTCATGCTCCTCGTCAACAACCTCCCTCCCGGGGCCCCCGCCTGGATGGGGCACGGGCCCTTCGGTAAGAGCCTCTACCTGGCCGACTGGGTCTTTCCCTGGTTCCTCCTCGCCATGGGGGCGGCCATCCCCTTCAGCCGCAGGGGCTTCCTCAAGCGGGGCCTGCCGCCATGGCTTTACGAGGTGCGGGTTTTGCGGAGGGCGCTTCTCCTCTTCCTTCTGGGCCTCGGCCTCACCAGCCTGCAGGCCGGGCGGCCCGTCTTTGCCCTGGATGTGCTCCAACTTCTGGCCCTGGCCTACCTGGTGGGGGCCTGGCTCTACGACCTTCCCCCGCTGAGGCGCCTGGGGATGTCCCTCATCCTCCTGCTGGGATACGGGGCGGCCCTCCTCCTGGTGCCGGTCCCGGGCGTGGGGGCGGGGGTGTATCGGGAGGACGCCAACCTGGCCCTCCACCTGAACCGCACCTACCTGGCTCCCCTGGGCCTCAGGGGCCTGTTTTCGGCGGTGCCCACGGGAGGCTTCGCCCTGCTCAGCACCTTTCTGGGGGAGGCCCTCATGGAGGGGAGGCGGGGGTGGCTCCTGGCCCTCGCCGCCCTGGGGCTCGCCCTGGGCCTGGCGGGAAGCCCTCTCCTGCCTCCCGACAAGACCTACTGGACCCCCACCTACCTCTTCCTGGCCCTGGGGCTTGGCTCCTTGCTCCTCTGGGCCTTTCAGGCGGCGCCCCCCGGACTCCTCTCGCCCCTTCTGCCCCTGGGGGCCAACCCCCTTTTGGGTTATACCCTGCCCGTGGCCTTGAAGGCCACGATCCTGAAGGGGCCTCTGCAGGCCCTTTTGACGGCGCTGGTGGCCCGCTGGGGCCCGGTCGGAGGGTGGGTGTGGACGGGAAGCTATATTCTTGGGTGGTGGTTCGTCTTCTACTGGCTTTATCGCTGGGGCTGGGTCTTCCGGCTTTAGCCTTTCCCCTCAGGAGCCAGGCCATGGCCCTTCTGGTGGCCGACTCCTATCGGGAAGTGCAGGGGGCCCCGCCCTTCATGCCCTGGCTGGAGAAGGCCTACGCGAAGACCTTTTCCGAGTCCCTTGAGGCCGCTTTAGCCCGTCAGAAGGAACCCCTTGCCGCCGCCCGCTGGGCCTTCACCCTGGTCAAGCGCCTCCTTCCGCACTTCAGCCTCGAGGAGGGCTACGAGTTCGCCTACGCCGCCCTGAAGGGGGAGCGGCAGTGCCTTCTGCAGAGCGTGCTGGTCCAGGGCCTTCTGGAGCAGGCGGGCTTTCGCGCCGGGGTCTACATGGTGTGGCGGAACCCGGAGGGAAAGGAGAGCAACCTGGGGCACGCGGTTGCGGTGTTGCGCCTGGAAGGGCGAGACTACCTGGTGGACCCCTCGGAGCCCGAACCCTTCGCCCGCCACCTGGGGCTCTTCGTGGACACCAGGGCGGGCTACCGCTTCGCCGAGCCGGTCTACGCCCAGGACGGGGCCATCGTGGGCTACCGCATCGGGGGCCAGGTCCTCGCGCCCAGCCTGGTCCAGCCCCTGCCCTTCGCCTTTGTGCGCTCCCAGTTCTACTACTACCGCGGCGAACAGGCCAGAGGAGGCCTTTTCCGTAAGCCCTCCACCCCTGAGGGCCTTCGCCGCTCCCTGGCCATGCTGGAAAAGGCCTCGAGCCTGGACCCGGCCAACCCTCTGGCCCTTTACGCCCTGGGCCTGGTCAAGGCCAAGCTGCACCTGGAGGCCAGAGGGGATCTGGAAAGGGCCTACCGGCTCTACCTGAGCTACGGCCACGTGCCCGAGGGCCCTAAGCGGGCCATTTCCCGCTAGCCATGGCTCCGGATTCCCTTCCTTCCGAAGCCCGCCTGGAGGAAGGCCGATACCCCTGGTGGCAGGTCCTAGCCCTCACCGGGCTGGACTACTTCAGCACCCTGGGCTACCAGCCCGGCATCGCCCTGCTGGCCGCCGGGGCGCTTTCCCCGCTGGCCACCCTGGTCCTGGTGCTCTTCAGCCTTTTTGCGGTCCTCCCCGTCTACCGCCGGGTAGCTGAGGAGAGCCCCCACGGCGAGGGGTCCATCGCCCTCATGGCCCGCCTCTACCCGGGCTGGTGGGGAAAGGTCCTGATGCTGGTGATCCTGGGTTTCATGGCCACGGACTTCACCCTCACCATCACCCTCTCCGCCGCCGACGCCGCCGTTCACCTCCTGGGCAACCCGCTGGCCCCCGCCTGGCTCCAGGGCCACCAGATGGGCCTCACCCTGGGGTTCATCGCCGTGCTGGGCTTCGTCTTCTACCTGGGCTTCCGGGAGGCCATCGGCGTGGCCCTGCCCCTCACCTACGGCTACCTGGCCCTGAACGCCTGGGTGCTCCTGCTGGCCCTGCCCCACCTGGACCTGTCCCACTTCCGGGGCTATTGGGAGGCCCTGGCCCACCTCTACCCGGAACCCGGCCCCCTTCTCCTGGCCGTGGCCCTGGCCTTTCCCAAACTGGCCCTGGGCCTTTCCGGCTTTGAGACGGGGGTGGCCGTGATGCCCCTGATCCGGGGCCACCCCGGGGACGACCCCGACCGCCCCCGGGGAAGGATCCAGGGCGCCCACCGCCTTCTCACCGCCGCGGTCCTCATCATGGCCGTCCTGCTGATGGCCAGCAGCGTGGTCACCACCTTGCTGATCCCCCCAAAGCTCTGGGCCTCGGAGGAGGTTTCCGGGCGGGCCATAAGCTTCCTGGCCCATCGGTACGCCGGCGAGGCGGTGGGAACCGCCTACGACCTCTTCTCCATCTTTATCCTCTGGTTCGCCGGGGCCAGCGCCATGGCCGGCCTCCTCACCATCGTGCCCCGCTACCTGCCCCGCCTGGGCATGGCCCCCGAGTGGGCGCGGAACCACCGCCCCGTCACCCTCTTCTTCACTGCCGTGGCCTTCGGCGTCACCCTGGCCTTCCAAGCTCGGGTGGAGGCCCAGGCCGCCGCCTACGCCACGGGGGTGCTGGCGGTCATGACCTCGGCGGCCTTCGCCATCTACCGCCTGGAGCGGGACTCGGGCCGCGGCCGGGCCCTATACTTTGGGGGAGTCTTCCTGGTGTTTCTGTACGTTCTCGGGGCCAACGTCCTGGAAAGGCCCGATGGGGTGAGGATTGCCGCCTTCTTCATCGCCTCCACCCTCTTGGTGTCCATGGCCTCCCGGGCCTTCCGGGCCTTTGAGCTTCGGGTGGACCGCTTCGTTCTAGATGCCGATGCCGAGCGGCTTCTGGAGCTTTTGCGGGATGGCGAGGGGCCGATCCGGCTTATCGCCCACCGCCCAGAGCGGCCCCGCCTTCAGGTCTACCTGGAGAAGGAGGCCCGGATGCGGGCGAAGGAGCCCATCCCCTCTTCAGACCCCGTCTTTTTTGTGGAGGTCTACGTGCAGGACCCCTCGGAGTTCAGCGCCACGGTGAAGGTCTGGGGGATTCTGCACCCGGACTACAAGGTCTTCCGCATGATCGGCACCTCGGCGCCCAACACCCTGGCCGCCTTTCTTCTCTATTTGCAGAAGCGGGTGGGGAAGAGGCCCCACATCTACTTTGAGTGGCCCGAGGAGAGCCCGGTGCACCTCTACCTGGACTTCCTCCTCTTCGGGGAAGGGGACGTGCCCACCGTGACCCGGGAGATCCTGCGCCGGACGGGGGCAAAGCCGGAGGAGAGGCCCCTGGTCCACGTGGTGGGTTAGCCGCGCCAGTGCCGCAAAAGGCCCGAGAGGAGGATGGTCATGGGCACCGCCAGGAAGACCCCGAGGAGGCCGAAGAGCTTGCCGAAGGCGAAGATGGCCAGAAGGACCAAGGCGGGGTGGAAG
>Ga0272445_1000353_pt1 | contig 44386 bp, 41 predicted proteins | sample YNPCB0031_FD_194404 | JGI IMG/M metagenome (GOLD analysis project Ga0272445, IMG submission 194404) | Hot spring sediment microbial communities from Yellowstone National Park, WY, United States - YNP-CB-003-1 | ecosystem: Environmental > Aquatic > Thermal springs > Hot (42-90C) > Sediment... | reverse complement strand
GCGCGCGGCGAGTATCTAGGGGCACCGGCGCGCGGGACCGAAGAAGCTATGAGCCGCTGCGAGGAGGGAAACCCGTGACTACCCCCTAACGGGGTGCCCTCTCAACGGAGGGCGGAATGTGGAGGGCGCGCGCCTCATGAGACAAGGTTAAAAGCAACAGGAACGCAGCGCTGGCTTGTGCTAGCGGATCCGGCAACAGCAGCCCTAGTTGCGTGCCTGGTAGTTTACCTCTACGCTATATGGAGGAGCTTCGCAGGGGATCGAAGGTTCGCACTCTACGGTCCCGCCGTCCTCGTGCGCTGTTCACGCTGTGCCGAAGCCATTAAGCGCTTGGCCGCTTTTAGCCGGCTCCGAGCAGCGTGGCTCGGCGTCGCGGCTTGGCTCGCTGGAATGGTTATGGGGATGGCGATGCTTGTAGAGAGCGCCGCAAACTCCTTTACGTTACCGCCCGAACAAGCTCCTTCCCCCACTCTGCTGATCGGGCTGCCCGGCATTAACCCGCTAATACCCCTCTGGTACGGGCTTTTGGGGTTGGCGATAGCGATTGCGGTGCACGAGCTAGCCCACGGCATTACTCTCGCTGCCAACAGGCTACCAGCCAAGTCCGCTGGATTGGTGTTGTTAGGTGTGCCGCTGGGGGCTTTTGTGGAGCCTCCGGAGGAGTTCCAGAATGCGAAACCCTCGGTCAAAGTCAAAGTGTTCTCTGCAGGTCCTTTTGCGAACTTTGCGACCACGCTCCTAACCATACTCCTACTATCTCAGTTGATGGCTGGAGTCAAACCTGTAGCGCTGGGTGTTGGCGTGGTGGGAGTGCTCCAGGGCTCTCCAGCCGAGCTCGCCAACATAAAACCTGGTAGCATTATAGTGGCCGTGAACGAGTCGAAGGTGGTAGACCTTGAAAGCTTCCTCGCTGCGATGAGTAAAGCGAGGGCGGGGAGCACCACGACGATCACGCTGAACGATGGGCGTGTGGTGAAGCTGACACTAGCGGATAAGTACGACTTCACTAAGAACCTTGAGGATAAAGGTCAAGGCTTCATGGGAGTCAGTGTAGTCGACTTGAAAGAGCTTCTGAATGAAATGTCGTTCACACCCATCGCTTCGGGAGGCGTTCTCGGCATGTTAAGGAAGCTGCTCCTAATTCCGTTCTCCATGAACCCTTCCGCGCTGCCTTACCTTCAGAGCTTCTACACCGCCCCGAGCGGTGGTTGGGAAGCTGTTTACGCGACAGCTTGGATCGCTTGGATAAACATTGCAGCAGGGTTGACAAACGCTCTCCCGATAGTGCCGTTCGACGGTGGATCGGCTCTGAAAGTCGCGTTAGAAGCCACGTTAAAGGGTCTCCCCGAGGTTAAAAAGAAGAGAATCGTTGACGCCCTCTCTATATCTCTCTCGCTCCTAACACTAGCCCTAATACTTGCGCCTGTAGTAGTGCCCCGACTTCGTGCTCTACTGTGGGGCTCGCTGTAGCCCGCGAGAGCTTTATAGGCGTTCGCCCTCGCACCCTCTGATGCAAGCCGCGCAGACACTGACGTTAGAGGACTTGACGAGCTTTTGCATCCGGAAAGGATTCTTCTTTCCTAGCGGGAGGATCTACGGAGGGCTCCGGGGATTTTACGATTACGGTCCATTGGGAACCGAACTACGCAAGGAAGTGCTTGACGATTGGTGGTACTTCTTTGTCAGGCGCAGGGTGGACGTGGTCGGCATACACGGCTGCATAATCACGCACCCGAAGACTTGGGAGGCGAGCGGTCACGTAGAGGCGTTCTTCGACTACCTCGTCACATGCACTAAATGCGGTAAAGAGTATAGGGCGGATCATCTCCTCGAAGATTACGGAATAAAAGTTCCAACACTTAACGCCGAAACCATCTCCTCGTTAATAAAGGAAAAAGGGGTTAGGTGTCCAGAGTGTGGCGGCACTCTCGGTGAACCAGCACCGTTCAACTTAATGTTCTCAACGTACATAGGCCCTAAAAGGACAAAATCGAATGAAGCCTATCTCAGACCCGAGACTGCTCAACTCATCTTCCTGAACTTCAAGGACGTATACTTCAGCATGGGTATGAAGCTCCCGTTCGGCATCGCCCAGATCGGTGAAGTTTTCAGGAACGAAATCTCCCCCAGGGGCTTCCTGTTCAGGTTAAGGGAGTTCACCCAAATGGAGATCGAGTACTTCATTAACCCGCGCAAGCTCGACGATTGCCCAACATTCGACGAAGTAGCCCAGATGAAGGTAAAGCTGCTACCTGCAGAAACCCAGGAGGCGGGCTCTGAAGAAACCATCACTACGACGTTGCAAGAAGCGTGGGGGAAAGGCTTCATAAAATCGAAGTGGCACGCGTACTGGATCGGCGAGTCGTTAAAGTGGCTGGGCAGGATAGGCATTAACCTTGAGAAAGTTAGAGTGAGGGAGCACGTGAAGAGCGAGCTCGCGCACTACGCTATCCAAACCTTCGATATCGAGTACTACTTCCCGTTCATGGGTTGGAAAGAGATAGAAGGTATTTCCAACAGAGGAGATTACGATTTGAAAAGGCACCAAGAGTTCAGCGGTAAAAGCATGGCCGTCGAGGACGATGGTGAAGTTGTGATACCCCATGTCATAGAGCCCTCGTTCGGGCTTGAAAGGATATTGTTGGCGCTAATCGTTGACGCGTACAAAGTCGCAAGAGGACACGCAATCCTATCGCTGAACCCTCGCGTTGCCCCCGTCAAAGTGGCAGTCTTCCCCATAGTCGACAAACCAGAGTTTGTAAAGAAAGCCAAGACTATCTATGCAAACCTCAAAAAACACTTTACGGCAATGTACGAGGAAAAGGGGACCATAGGGCGGAGGTACTACGACGCGGACGAGGTTGGAGTACCTTTCGCAGTAACGGTGGATGGGAGATCTTTGGAGGACGACACCGTCACGGTCAGGTTCAGAGACACGAAAGAGCAAATACGCATCCCAGTGAGCGAGTTAGTACCCACACTGAAACGCTTGATGGAGCAGGATAAAGAAACGCTGGAAGCGGGCGCGTAGCTTTGCAGGATCGCTCAAAATGGCGCCGGGGCCGGGATTCGAACCCGGGACCTCCCGGTTTCTACCGCTTTAACAGCCGATAACAGCCGGGCGCTCTAACCGGGCTAAGCTGTCGGGGTCCCGGCTCCCTAGCCGGGTTACTACCCCGGCGCAGGCAGCCCCGGTCAAGGAGCCGCTTCGCTCGAAGTGTTTTAAAGTTTGCGGGGGGTGCGCGCATTTTCCAGCTTCGCTCTCACCCTTTGACGCTGCACGCGCGCAAAAGCTGTTAGTCGATAAATCATAAGCGTGTGCGCAGTACACCGTAGACTTGAACTGCCTGGCGCGCTCCGACAATTCAAAATTTTGCAGCGTGCGCGGAAAGAAGTGTTTCAGCGTGTATTGAACAACTACGTAAACCCGGGAATCTGGGAGCTTTTTTGAATAGGAGGTTACGGGGGAGTGTGGATCTTAGAGGTTTTGAGCGGGGCGCCAAAACACTGTTCTCTTTTCCTAGCTCGAAAAGGTTAGCGTTGGCTGTAGTCGCCACAGCACTGCTCGCCCTTTACATGGGCTGTTCACAACAGTTCCTACTGTACATTTTGGTGGTTCTGCCGATGGTGCTCCGGTTCGCAGCCAGGAGTTTCATTACGTTTCGTCGCGCTTACGGTATGGTCCCACTGTTCTTGCTATGGGGGGCGTTCCTGTCTCACTTTGGGGTTCACTCGCCTTTGATGGTTGTGCCTCCATCACTTCTCATGGCGGTCCCAACGAGGTTCCTCTCGAGCTCCAAGTGGAAAAGATACCTTCCAGCCATGTTGGCTTTACCCGCGGTAGCCGTGCAGACCACCAACTGGGTTTATCTCACAGTAACCGCTGTCCTAACACTAGCGGTCATCTTCTCGGTCGAGCTCTACGCGGTGTTCTTGCGAAAGCAGCTCAACCGCTATGGGGGAATCGAGCTGTTTGAAGCATACTTATCGTATACCCTAGTTCGGGATAAGGAGACGTTGGAACGGGCTCTCCTAGATGTTTCCAGCCGGCGGAGCATACCAGTGTACGCGCTTGATCTACTAGATGAGAGCGGTGTTTGGGGGATTATTGTCGTACCGCACGTGCACCCAGGCCCGTACCGCGATGTAGGCAGCAGCCGCCTACCTTCTCACGTACTGGAATCCGCGAGCAAACGAGGGCTCAAGTGCGTTGTTTTCCACGGAGCGTCAACCCACAGCGAGGACCTCGTGAGCGAGCTTGATGCGCGCAGGCTCGCTGAAGCCACAGTCTCAGGCGTGGGCGAGATCCTCTGTGAAGGTCATCAGCTGGGAGTTGGCAGCTATACCGACGGTACGGTGAGAGCTGTCGCTTTTGCGTTGGAGGGTGGGTGGAACATTGTCTTCACCGAGCGAGTGAATGGGGGGATGGAGGATATTCCACTGAACTTCGCCGAAGAGATAGGTCCCCACACGGTTCTTGTCGACCTACACAACGGCTTCGACGAGCCTCGACCAAGCCCGACGTTGGACGACGCGTTAGGCAAATCGCTAGTATCGTGTGCTCGCGCCGCGATTGGACAAGCTCTATCGGAGATCCGGGATGGGTGGACTATCGGCGTAGCATCACTGCGTTCCGGCTGGGAAGATGAGATAGGATCGGCAGGGGTCAGCGCGTTCACGCTTGCAAGGAATGGTGAATGTGTTTTTGTCGTAGTGTATGACGCCAACAACATGGTGCGAAGCTATAGAGACCGCCTCTACGAGCTGACATCGCAGCTGTGCACGACAACGTTGATAGCCACAAGCGACACGCACGAGCTCACGGGTTCGCGTGCAGGATCAACATACCACCCGTTAGGCTACCGGTACCCTCTAGATAACGCTTGGGCTTCAATCAAACTGCTTTACAGTCAGGCGACACAAAGCCGCAAACCGCTCCGCTACAGGCTCAGGAGATTTTATGTGGACGCTCAATTTCTGGATCCAATAAAACTCGAGGAACTTTCAAAGCGTACAGACAAGCTCGTCAACGGAGCGTTGCTGCTATTCGCGTTCGTTGCAGCACTCTTTGCCGTACCGCTACTGTTCAGGTAAGAATAAGCTCGATATACCGACTAGAGCGCACGACCCCTTTACTTCCACTGCATCCCTTGAAGCACTTCTCGATTAACCTCTTGAAGTGTATAAGTATAAGAAGATACCTTAGAGGCTGTTCTTTGCAAGCGTTCCACTGGAAATGAGGGGGTCTGAGATGGTTATACGACGCCCTGCGTCTTTATACGCGTAGAATGTAGAACAGCTGTCCACTAGATTGGTTGATAGGACCCCTTTGCTTCCACTGGATCTTTAGAAAGAGTGTTCGTATTAAGTTATTCAGTATTATTCGTTATTATATAACTCTTTCCTATATTATCAAATGGATCTTCTGTGCTTAAATTAAAAAGAGGAATAAAAGGCTTTATTAGGTTCTGCGGCATGGCGTAGAATCCTATCCGATTCATTTTTTACCGGTCGCGTACGATGTATTGTTAGGCTATGGCGCCGAAAGTGCGTATTGAGGAGACGCTGCCCACGGGCGAGAAGGTTACAATCACCCTTGAGGGACCCCAAGTATCGAAAACTCGCGTGCTTCAAGTGTTGGATATGGTAGCTTTGATGGGTGGTGGACAGCGGATCGAGGAAGATGATGGTGAGCGCGAGAGTTTGAAGGAAAAAATCTGGAGCTTCATCGTTGATCGATACGGTGAGGGTGAGTGGTTTTCGCTTAAAGAACTACACAGGGCGCTTCTCGACGAAATGCCGGAGCTCAGGGTGACTACGGTTGCGGCTTACCTGGCCCGCTTCGTGAGCGAGGGGCGCCTGGCGAAGAAGGGGCGGAAACCGTCAACGCTATACCGAGTGCGAACGATTACGGCGAAGGTTTAGCCGGTAGCCCGGCGAAGAACCGCATCAGATCGCTCTTTGTCACTATCCCCACCAGTTTCCAACCTTCAGCTACCAGTACGGCCGGTATTTCCCCTCTCAGGATTTTGATCACACTGCTCAATTTAGTGTTTTTTGATACTAGAGGGAGGGGCTCCGACATGACATCGATTGCTCTGAGCTGTAGCGCTTTCTCTCTGTGTTTTAGGAACGCTTCCACAACGTCGCGCTCGTGCACGGTCCCCACCACACAACCATCCTTGTCGAGCACTGGGACCTGCGAGATGGCGTGAGCCCACATAACCTCAACGATCCGATCCAACCTCTCCTCAACGTTCACGGTTATTACTGGAGAGTTCATAACCTGCTCTACGGATACTTCTTCCTCCATATACTCTCGCAGAGCATTGTATATTTTCGTTAAAGTGGAGAGTCGAGGATTGACCGTACCGGCTTCGAGCCTAGCTATCAATGATTGACTGACGCCGGCCCTCTTCGCGAGCTCCGCTTGAGTCAAACCGGCCCGCTTTCTCAAGATCCTCAATTCCTCGGGTGTTATCAACTCCATGGCCGATACCTTGCGGTATTAACTCATAGTTAAGATTAACGGGAGGAATGAAGCTGAGCCGCCGCTACGAGAAAGCTCCGGGAAGCTTTCTCAAGTTGAAGTGGTGGGGCCGCCGGGATTTGAACCCGGGTCCCTCCGCAGCCTAAGCGGCTTACGCGGGCCCAAGCCGCGCATCCTACCAAGCTGGACTACGGCCCCGCCGCGTGCCGGTCGTGGGTTCACGCCGCGCTAATAAGCGTTTTCGTAGTTCAATCCAAAGTTACCGTCTCTCCTTCGCTCGGGAAGTACGTTTCGAATGCAAAGCTTTTTGCGACCTTCTCGGCGAATTCCTTGCCAACCTCTTCTTCGCTGTGGACTATGACCAACTTGGCTTTATCATCGAGCCTCTCGAGCGCCTTAAGTAGCTCGCGTCTCCCGCAGTGTGAAGAGAAGTCGTACCACTCTATCCTAGCGGCTGCGCGCTTCTTAAGGGTTTCTAGCTCTAACACTCCGGTTTCGAGGAGCTTCCGGGCGGGTGTCTCGCGTATGATGTAGCTAACGAAGAAGATCGCGTTTCGTGGATCCTCGATTAGCTCTTTCACGTAATGAACTGAAGCCCCTCCTTTCAGCATGGCTGCAGGTGAGACTATCACCGATGGGTGTTCAAGCGCTCTCCTTCTATCCTGCCGGCCGTCGACGTGAATTGCCGAGGTTAAAGCTTTTTCGATGAATTCCGGGTCGCGTAGCGCGTTGAGGTTTTCTAGCAGCACGTTGTTAACCTTTCTAGCCATTCCGTCCACGTAGACTGGATACTTAACCCCGTACTTTGCCAACACGCACAGTATCTCCTGCGCTCTACCAACCGCGAAAGCGGGGACCAAGACGTTCCCACCGGATTCCAGCACCTCGAGCGCGTCGCGCACAAAAGCTTGCTCCACCTCCTCGCGTGGAGGATGGTCAAACGCTGCGTAGGTCCCCTCCATCACGACGGCATCGGCGTTTTCAAACGGTTCCAGGTCAGCTCCAGTTAATAGGCAGGTTGATACGGCGTTGAAGTCGCCGGTGTATAGAATAGTTTCGCCATCCATCTCGATCTCGACCATTGTGCTGCCCGGAATGTGGCCGGCGTTCCAGAACTTCAGCCTGACACCCCGCTCCTCAACTTCGTCTCCGTAGTTCACGATTACTGTACCGTCCTTCATGTCTTCGACTTGCCCGTACTCGTAAGGGATGTAGTACTTTGATAGTTTGAGGAAATCACTTATCAAAATGTCCGACAACTCGAGAGTGAGTGCGGTACTGTAAAGTTTAGGTTTGGCAGAAACGTAGAGGAGCGGAGCAGCACCGCTGTGGTCTAAGTGCGCATGAGTGATCACCACGAAATCCAAGTCGCGCGGTCTAACATGCATCGGAAACTCGGGTTCGGAGCCGCTTATATCGACCCCGTAGTCTAACAAAATTTTGTTTTTCGAGCCTTCTAACATTATCGCGCTTTTTCCGACTCGTCTGCCTCCGCCCAGCACCTTCAGCAGTACCATTCTATCCACCTGCTCAACCCCTCGCAATCTCACCTTTTAAGCTGGATGGGGCCACACTACGAGCTCGGGTATAGGGGGCGCCGGCAGGGGAGTCGTTCCAAGAACCTCGGCCGGCGGGGACAGGTGGCGGTAGGCTAGCGGCCGCTGTAAGTATAGACCTGGGTCGAGGAAGCGCGGTATCTTGACTTCGATTTTTCCCGATGAGTGGGTCTTGAAGCCGCATACTTCGCATTTAAAGCCCTTGCCTTTCCCAGACGACTTCAACCTTCTTCCGCATCGTGGGCAGCGGGGGTTCTCGAGCTTGACGAGCGGCGGGGTTTCGAGAATGCGTAAGTACTCAGCGTTCAGTGTGAGGCCGTGGCTGCGCGGTTGAACCCCACCACCAACTTCTATCGAATCTCCATCGCGCAACAGCTTAGCGATTTTTTGCAACCCAGTCTCGCTGTAGATGGCGCACGCCACCTCCCCTGTAGCGTCGACGAGCTTGAGAATTACGTGTCCGCCCTTCAACACCGTAGGCGGACCTACCACGCGACCTCGGACAACCGTGGAGTCGTAAGGTCTTAGCTCGCCTATGTTTTTTACCCTTGAGAGGTGGCAGCCTGTAGCTTGGTTCGTCTTGAAAACCACGGAGAATGCGGCTTTCCACTTTTCAGCTAGCCTGCGAGCTATCGAGGAGAGGATGATGGGGTTTGCGGAGCGGATGCCAGCTATCACGGGGTCGGGACCGCGTGGTGTAGCCAGCACGCGAGAGGAGGCGTAATCGATGTTGGCGAACGTTAGAGGTCTGAGCAGCCGGTCGAGCTCGATGACGTCGTCCTCCATCTTGTCCACAGGCTTCGGCGTTCCGGGTGTTGTGTAGAGCAGGAGCTCGTAGGTGTAAACTTCCAGCTTGTAGGCACCGACGCTCGCCGCCGCGCCCACTACCCCTCTAGCCTTGTGACCGCCAATTACGCGAGCATCAAGTTTCCTAAGAAGGTTTTCGACATAGGAGGGGGTTAGGAGTTCAGTGAGCGCGCGCCGGTACACGGTTCTTAACTCTTTTACGGGACCCCGAACTATCACTGCGGTCGGGTCTGTTTTAGCGTGCTTCTCGCTGTATGCTTCCAGGACGCCTTCAACTACTTCCTCGATCTCATCTACGGCGCCGTCTTCGCAGCGGAAGTGTAGGGAAACCGCTCCATTACCGCGCGTTTTGAACGGGACGTTGGGGTTCAATCTAACCAGGTACGGGTAATCCACCAACGGGATCCGCCTTCTCAACAGCTCGAGCAGCAAGATAGACCCCGTGTAAGTCGTGCACAACCCGTAGGGGCTGTCAGTATCGTCTAAACCGATGTGCACGATGCTTGCTGTTTCCAGCGCGCGCCACCCTATTGCTGCAACTTCAAAAGGGGGCTACAAAGGTTCGTGTTCTAGATGCAGTTTGGATCGGCATTTGACTAGCGTTCGAAGCCTTCTACAGCCAACATCGTTAGTGTAGATCGAATCTTCTCCATTCTCCTGAGCTTGTTTGTTAGAACCTCCCTTAGATCCTCTTGTCGTTCAACGCGTACTTTCACTACGAGGTCGTATACACCGTAAACTACATGCGCTTCAGCGACCTCTGGGAGCTCTCTCAATTTCTCCAGCACTTCCTTCTCCGCACCGACATCTGTACTGATGAGCACGAATGCCGTCGGCATCGCCCTCGCAAGTAAGGAATGCTGGAGCGGTATTTCAGCTTAACGCAAGCGGGAGCGGTCAGCCGGTAGTAGCCCGCCTTCTGTTTCTAGGCGGGGTTCGTCTGGGGGCCTACCCGGACCTCACTGCGGGACCTCACAGGTCCTGCTTGGCCCTGACCCGCGGGACGGCCGTTTCACCCTCCCCTCCAAACTCCTCAGCGGGAAGTCCCCGTTACCGGAGGTTTACCGCATCATCTTCATCGCCTGGAGGGGGGTGCGTTTCTGCGCCGTTGCCTGGGGCTTCCCCCCACCGCCTTGCGGCGGCGCGGGCCCGCAGCTCTGGCGGAGCTTCCTCGGATCCCCCGTTGCCGTAGGGACCCGGCACCCGCCCACCGGCTGACCGCTCTCGTATAAAGAGGGAGCTGGATCAAAAACTTAACGATTGGCTCGCAGCTGCGAGCTTTTACAAGCACGTTACGCTTTTAAGCGCGGAGATGCGTAGAAAAATGCCCGGCGGGAAAAGCCCCTGGGGGCTGCCCCTCCCCTGCACCGCAAACGGGGCATACGGCGGGGGGCGTTAACCCCGAGGGAGTGTGCGCGCGGCGCACCGAAGCGTCACCGCTTCGACGGCTATGAAGCCTCAGTCCCCGTGGACGGTCGCTGGTGGTAGACCCTCCGGAGGGAGGGTCGAACCACCGCACCGCCGAACCGGGTTAGGCCCGGAAGGGAGCGGCCCTAAGGCGGGGCGGCCGTGTTGCGGGGAGCGCTGAGGTTAGCCGCGGGCGGGCGCTTCGGTGCGTGCCTGCGCGTGCGCCCTCGGGGGAGGCCGCCGGGCCGCGGCACCTTTTCCGAGGATCTCAATTTAGATAAAGTGGACGTAGAAAAATGATAGATGAAAATAAACTGAAATTAGATAAAGAATTGTTTAATCAAACTCGCTTTCTTCTTTCTTCTCTTCTTTCTTCTCTTTACCCTTCTCCTCTAATTTCGAAGCAGCTATTATGTCATCGATTCTTAATATCATCGTCGCGGCTTCGGTTGCCGCTTTGATCGCTTGGAGCTTCACTGATAAGGGTTCGATTACGCCAGCAGCCCACATGTCCGCAACTTTGCCCTCGAACACATCGACACCGTACTTCCAACCGTCCGGTTTCTCGTGAGCAGCGCGCAGCTCGGCCACTATGTCTATTGGATCGAGCCCAGAGTTCTCGGCAAGAGCTCTGGGTATCGCTTCAAGAGCGTTAGCGAAAGCCTCTACAGCTAACTGCTCCTTACCGCCGAGGCGGGCGGCGAACTTCCTAAGTTCCTTGGCCACCTCCGCCTCGGGCGCGCCACCGCCGGGCAGCACGTAAGGCTCCTCTAGCACGTCGGCTACTACGCTCAGCGCGTCGACCAGGTTCCTCTCCGCCTCGTCCACCGCCCTTTCGAGACCGCCTCTGACGAGTATGCTGACTGCTCTCGGGTTGGGGCATCCTTCGACGAAGACCATCTTCTCGTCGGCAACTTTCCTCTCCTCGACGAGCTCCGCGTAACCGAGAACGTCGGGGCTGATCTCCTCAATGTTCGTAATGATCTTCGCGCCAGTCGCTCTCGCCAGCTTCTCCATATCGCTCTTCTTCACCCTCCTCACAGCCAAAATCCCAGCCTTCGCCAAGTAGTACTGAGCCAAATCATCAATACCCTTCTGGCAGAACACAACATTCGCACCAGCAGCCTTAATCTTCTCAACCATGTCCTTCAAAAGGCGCGCTTCTTCATCGAGGAACATCTTCATTTGCTCTGGGCTGTTAATCCTAATCTCCGCGTCTATTTCTGTCTTCTCGACCTCGAGGGGGGCGTCGATGAGCGCGATCTTCGCCTTCTCAACGCGCTTAGGCATGTCTGGGTGAACAACTTCTTTGTCGACTATGATGCCGTAGATGAGCTGGGTGTCGAGGAAGGAGCCACCCTTCTTCTTGACAAGCTGGACGTAGTCGTCGACATTGGCCACGATCCTCCCATCCCTCTCCTCAGCTATCTGCTTCGCAGCCTTCACAGCGATTTCAGCCAGGTGATCTCTGAACGCCGCGACCGCCTTGCCCCTCATCGAAGTTATTGCAACCTTCTTCAGGGCCTCGTTGTCGTTAACATCCACTTTGATGGCCACTTTGCGTAAAACTTCTTCAGCCTTTTCGAGAGCTTTTTTGTAGCCGGTTACGATAACCGTCGGATGGATGTTCTTCTCGAGAAGCTTCTCAGCCTCCTTTATGAGCTCTCCGGTCAAGACGACAGTTGTAGTTGTACCGTCGCCTACTTCCTCGTCCTGAGCCTTCGCTATCTCCACCAGTAGCTTAGCTACAGGATGCTGAACATCCATCTCATCAAGTATGGTGGCGCCATCATTCGTTATCGTTATGTCGCCGAGGCTGTCAATAAGCATCTTATCCATCCCGCGCGGACCAAGTGTCGTCTTAACAGTCTCAGCTATCGCTTTGGCTACCATGAAGTTAAGGGACATAGCTTCCCTTCCAGTTCTCCTGCTCGTGCCTTCCTTCAGCACAAGCACCGGTACACCGCCCAATTGAGCTAACTGTGCCTGAGCCGCCATGGTCGCACCGGCACCGGTCTTTTTCGCTTCTATTTATACTTTTCTCTAAGCAGCCAGCGAGCCGGCCGCTCTGCTAAGCACAACTTTCAGCGCTACTTCGACATCCTCGGCCTTGATCGTTCTTCTTCCTGCGTGCCTACTCATGTCCGCAGAGACCTTAGCTATTTCTCTAGCCAGGTTCTCCACGATATCTCTCAGCTTCTCTGCCGCCTCTTCGCTCACTCTGTAACCACCTTCTTGGCGGAGTATTCGCTCTAAAGGTGCTAGAGGTATCTCATGGCTCGTTTTTCCTCTTCTTCCCACAGGAAGCCCTTTAAGATGCTCTGAAAAACTTACCGCGGTGTGATACGCCCTACTTATCTACAAAGAGTTTCGTTTGTCCCGAGATCCGTGCTTTCGTTATACCTTGTGGGAGACGATGCCTCACGTGCGTAAGCACTTAAAGGAAGGTTTATGTGGCGTATGTAAACGGGGCTTGCGTGGGTAAGGTCCGTCCAGCGTATATAAAGCGCACCGCCATGGCGCTACTGGAGAAGTATCCCGACAAGTTCACGAGCGACTTTGAGCATAATAAGCGTGTTGTAGGTGAACTCCTAAAAACTACGAAACGAGTTAGAAACAGAGTGGCCGGCTACATTACGAGGCTTATCAAAAGGCAGGAGAGATTTAAGGCATTAGAGGAGACTGCGGCACCAACCGCAGTAGAGGAGGGAGAGGAGTAACGCGTTCTGCCAGTGTGTTACGCGATAGCAGAACGCTCGAGCGCGGGACCTGAGCGAAATGAGTACTGTGGGGGCTGCAACGTACGCTCCTCGCCGGAGCTGCTATACCATTTCTAAAAACTTCGGAAATGTTTTCAGGCTTTCCGCCTTATAAACGGTTTAAATTGGGTAAAGCTTTAACTGTAGGCACGAAATAAAGCTGGAAGCGCGGTGAACGCGCGCGCACGCCCCTCCCTCAGCAAAACCTTTAACCCCTCAACCTTCCAGCATTACAGCCCCGGTGGTGCAGCCCGGCCAAGCATACCGGCCTTTCGAGCCGGAGAACCCGGGTTCAAATCCCGGCCGGGGCACCATACTAATGTATCATTGGCGCGCGTGCACCCTCGTCTCGGTCCCCCTTGGTTGACGAGGGAGAGGTCCCTCCTTCATTGCGCCGTAGGCGTCGCCGCCCGAGGCGCTCCAGAGCGTCATGGGTTCGTCCACCGCCCCGCTCGGGAGCTGCTTCACTTTCATCACCTCTTCAGCCCCGCGCGCGAATGCATTATTGGAAGGAGGCGGGTGTATCCGTAAGCCTTCTAACAAGCCTAGCCCAAGGGTCTTCCCCTATCGGCAGCTTCACCAACTTTAAGGTGCTAGAAGCTTCGGTGAAAGAAGCTGTACACGCTTCAAGTTGATGAGAGCGCAAGCCATCGACAGTCACTCTACAAGCGTCCACGACCGCAACCTCCACACGCTTGGTCGATGGGACAACCAAAGGTTTAGCAAGCGCAGTGAACGGGGCTAGGGGAACCATCGAGAAAGCGTGAAGATCGGTATCCACTATCGGTCCTCCCGCCGACAGAGCATAGGCCGTCGAGCCTGTTGGAGTAGCCACGATCAAACCGTCAAGCCGTCCCTGGAGAAGCGTAGCTCCATTCACGCGGACCGATAGGCGGATCAACCTGCTGTGGTGAGGGCTTGTCACTACCACATCATTTACAAACTCCGAGCTCCACCGCTCGGTAGAGATAAACCCCACAATTCTCTCCTCGATGCGGTAGTCGCCAGCTAGGATCAGTTCGAGTGCTTCTTTGAAGCGAGGGAGCGGGACCTCCATTAAGTAACCGATGCTTCCACAATTGACCCCGAGGAAGGGGAGGGAACCTCCAGCTTCATGGTAGGCCTTCAGGAGCGTGCCATCCCCTCCAACTGTAATAATCAAGTCGGCCCACTTTGCAGCTTCGCTAGCAGGAATTCTCGGGAACCTCGCCGAGGATGGATATGAAGGATGAACCGCTACTTCAAGCCCACTAGCTTCCAAACTCTTCTCGAGATAAAGTAAATCCTTTGGTCCGATATCGACCTTCGCATACAACCACACGCGGTGTACGCTTGAAGCCCCCCCTCTACGGTCGCCGCGTAACTGCGCCACCAGAGCCCCTGCTTGGTTGAGACAATTTCGTTTTTCTTCTTTTTGGTGCGCGCGTGGCGCGCCTACGGCTAATTTCGGTCCAGCGTACGCGCGCGGAAAGATTTAATATCGTTGCAGCGTGCACGCTACGGTGGCAAAAGTATGTCAACAAAGCCGGTAGACGCGGGTTCGCTTAAGACCGGCTCCTTCGTTGTGATCGATGGGGAGCCCTGTAGGGTACTTGAGGTCGAGCGCTCGAAGACAGGCAAGCATGGGTCCGCAAAAGTGAGAGTGGTTGCTGTCGGCTTGTTCGATGGTGTGAAGCGGACGCTTGTGGTACCAGCCGACTCTAGAGTTGAATCGCCTACTGTCAGAAAGTTCCCTGGACAGGTGCTCGCTAAGCTAGGTGAGAACAGCGTTCAGGTGATGAGCCTAGAAGACTACTCGACTTTGGAGGTTTCAATGCCAGACGATCCAGATTTGCGTGAGAGGATTGAGCCGGGAGTCGAGGTCGAGGTTTGGGAAATCATGGGGCGCTACAAGATCGTGCGCACGCTGAAGCGGTAGCCTGTAATTTTACCGTCCGAGTATACGCTCGAACCGGTGCAACGATTATTACTACCGAGTTAGCCTAGTGTTAACGTATTAATCTCTCATGAAAGCCGCGCAAACCTTAATTACGGGTATCCTTTTTCACACGGTGATGATAAAAATCGAAGAAAGAGCGGAGATAGGCATCATTGGTGGAAGCGGGCTTTACGACCCTGCTATTCTGGAAGATGTTAAAGAAATCAAGGTGTACACTCCTTACGGGTCACCCTCCGACTTTATAACGCTGGGGACGCTAAAGGGGCGGCGCGTAGCTTTCCTCCCGCGGCACGGGCGCGCGCACCGCATTCCGCCTCACATGATCAACTACAGGGCTAACATCTGGGCGTTTAAGGAGCTGGGCGTCGAGCGTGTGATCTCGGTCAGTGCCGTGGGGAGCCTGCGCGAGGACTACAAGCCGGGAGACTTCGTTTGCCCCGACCAGTTCATCGATATGACCAAGAACCGAGTGTACACTTTCTTTGATGGACCTGTGGTCGCGCACGTCAGCATGGCCGATCCCTTCTGCCCGGAGCTGAGGGAACTGTGCATCACTACTGCTAGGAAGCTGGGGATTAGGATTCACGAGCGGGGCACGTACATCTGCATCGAAGGACCTCGCTTCAGTACGCGCGCCGAGTCTAAGCTTTGGAGGCAATTCGGAGCCGAGATAATCGGTATGACGTTGGTCCCTGAAGTCAATCTGGCTAGGGAGGCCGGCATGTGTTTTGTGAACGTCGCTATGGTCACAGATTACGATGTGTGGGCTGAGCGCCCTGTAACAGCCCACGAGGTGGCTAGAGTTATGGCTGAGAACGTAGAGAAGGTGAAGAAGCTGCTTTACGAGTTGATCCCAGTGATACCTAGGGAGCGCCGCTGCAATTGCGCGCACTACCTGAGCGAAGCCTTGCTGTAGTCTCGTCTCCTTTTCGCGCACTTTTTATTAGCAGGTTATTCGGCGGCTTGCCTGTGAGCCAAGCGTACAAAGTAAAGGATCTCGGGTTGGCGCCGCAGGGCAGGCTCAAGATCGAGTGGGCGGAAATGCACATGCCAGTGCTCATGAAGATTAGGGAGCGTCTAGCGCGTACGAGACCTCTCGAAGGTGTCCGGATCGCTGCTTGCCTGCACGTCACTAAGGAGACCGCGGTGCTGGTTAAAACTCTGAAGGCTGCAGGCGCTGAAGTCTACCTGGCGGCAAGCAACCCCCTTTCCACGCAGGACGACGTAGCTGCTGCACTAGTCGAGGAGGGTGTGCACGTGTTTGCGTGGAGGGGTATGGGAGTGAGAGACTACTACGAAGCCATCGCCCGTGTTGCGGGCTCGAAACCTACGGTGACGATGGACGACGGAGGGGACCTCACGGCACTGGTGCACAAGCTGCACTACGGCGAGACGGGTGAGGACGTTGAGGTTGCTAAAGAGGTTGTTGGAAAACCGATCGAAGGAGTCATCGGGGGTACGGAGGAGACGACTACAGGCGTTGTCAGGTTAAAAGCACTAGCAAAAGAGGGGCGTCTGTTGTATCCAGTTATAGCTGTAAACGAATCGCAAACAAAGTACCTGTTCGATAACAGGTACGGGACCGGGCAAAGCAGTTTAGACGGCGTAATTCGAGCGACAAATCTACTGATAGCTGGGAAAACAGTTGTCGTCGTGGGCTACGGCTGGGTGGGGCGGGGGATCGCGATGCGGGCACGCGGATTGGGAGCAAGAGTCATCGTCGTGGAGGCGGACCCGATAAAGGCCTTAGAAGCGCTCTATGACGGTTTTTACGTCACTGATATGGCAGAGGCTGCGCGTGTTGGAGATATTTTCATCACCGCCACTGGGAACATTAACGTGATCAGAGGTGAGCATATACAGCATATGAAGGATGGGGCTGTTTTGGCGAACGCGGGTCACTTCAACGTGGAAATCAACGTTCGGGATCTCGAGCGGATGGCTGTCGCTAAGCGTCTTATGAGGCCAGATGTCGAGGAGTACCGCTTAGCTGATGGTAGGAGAGTGTTCCTTTTGTGTGGAGGTCGTCTAGTCAACTTGGCAGCTGCCGAAGGTCATCCGCCCGAAGTTATGGATATGAGCTTCAGCAACCAAGCGCTCGCCGTTGTCTATCTGGTTAGGCAAAAAGGACGATTGGCGCCTGGAGTATACAAGCTGCCCAAAAAGATCGACTACAGAATAGCTAGGTTGAAGCTCGAAGCCCTTAACGTTAAGCTAGAGCGGCTGACAGAAGAGCAGAAAGAATACCTGAGTTCGTGGAGATTGGGGACCTAGCGCGCGGGACCTAGGCAAGCTCAATTACCAGCGCTAATCAGCAAAGAATGCTTAAATCCCCTGTCCTCAGCCCTCCGCGGGTGGTTGCGCTAAAGGGGGAAAAGTGGCTGGTCTTTTCGGCTTGGCCCTACGTTAACGCGATCCCCCACCTCGGTAACCTAATAGGGTCAATCCTATCGGCAGATATTGCCGCACGTTTCCTGCGGATGAAAGGCGCTAGGGTGGTGTTCGCCAGCGGTTCCGACCAGCACGGCACGCCCATCGAGGTTGAAGCGATCAAACGCGGTGTCGATCCGAAGAAGATGGCGGATGAAATGCACGAGGTTGTCAAGGGTTTATTCGATAAGTGGAGGATTTCATTCGACATTTATACAAAAACAGACAATCAAACACATATAAAATTCGTTATGGATTTCTACAGGAAAGTTTACGATAATGGCTACGTGTTCAGCGACGTAATCCAAGTCCTCTACTGTCCCAATGACAGAATATACCTCCCGGACCGTTTTGTCGAGGGAACGTGTCCCTACTGCGGTTACCCCAAGGCTAGGGGAGATCAGTGCGACAACTGTGGGAGGCTGCTCGATCCCCTGCAGCTGATCGAACCACGATGCGTTCTATGCGGTTCAAAGCCGGAGGTTAGGGAAACAAGGCACTGGTTTTTGGACTTGCCGAAGCTGGCCGATAAGATCAAAGAGTACGTGGAGGGCAACCCCAACTTGCCCGACAACGCTCGCAACATGAGCTTACAAATGCTGAAGGAGGGGTTGCGTCCACGCTCCCTCACAAGAGACAACAAGTGGGGTATCCCAGCTCCCTTCCCGGGTGCTGAGGGGAAAACGATCTACGTGTGGATGGAGGCTGTACTCGGGTACATTTCCGCTGTCAAGGAGTATTTCGAGCAAAGAGGCGAGCCAGACAAGTGGAAGGAGTTCTGGCTGGACCCCGGCACGAAAAGCGTGTACTTCATAGGAAAGGACAACATACCCTTCCACGTAATCATCTTTCCCGCTCTACTGCTAGCTTCTGGAGAGGGTTACGTGCTTCCGTGGACCGTGGCTTCAACCGAGTATCTGCTCTTCGAAGGTGATAAGTTCTCGAAAAGCAGGGGGATCGGCATATGGATAGATGAAGCTTTGGAGCTGCTGCCCGTAGACTACTGGCGTTTCGCGCTGGTGTGGATGCGACCCGAGGTGCGTGATTCCAATTTCTCTTGGAAAGGCCTTCAGGAAGCTGTGAACTCGCAGTTAAACGACGCGGTGGGCAACTTAGCTCACAGAGCGTTAACACTAGTCAAACGCAGGTTCGATTACACAATACCTCAACCCAACGGGTTGCGTAAGCGCGATGAAGATATCCTAAGCGTGGCGTGGTCCAAGGTGGACGAAGCCGAAAAAAGCATGCTCGAGTTCAGGTTCAAAAAAGCTCTATCTTCAATCCTGGAAATCGCTGCTGAAGGTAACGCTTACATAAACGAGATGCGGCCGTGGGAGGAGCCTGTGGGCGAGGCCGCAAAGACCCTCTTCACAGCCTGTAGCCTGATTAAAACACTCGCCATAACTCTGGCGCCGGTAATCCCTGACAGCTCGCAGAGGATGTGGGAGATGCTGGGCTATGGAGGGTCTGTGGCGGACGCTGGGTGGGATGAGGCTAAGAAGCCCGTGGCACCAGGTCTCAGGATAAAAGAGCCAACCCCGCTCTTTAGGAAGATCAGCGACGAGGAGCTCGCTGCAATCCAACTAAAGCTTTCCGAGATCAGGCGCAGCAGAGATCAGCAAACCCGATAGAAGGTATAAGATGCTCTAGATTAATCAAAAAATTCGCCTATTAAATAGTTAGGTGTGAAAGATTTTATTCTGACCTTTACCCGCTCGCCAGGTTTAGCCGCAGCTGGAACCACCACGGGTTTGTACGTGGATGTTCTGGCAATAACCGTGTCGCCCGTTTTCCTATCTTCTGTAACAAAAACTTCCACGATCCTATCGACGTACCTCGAGTTTATCTCAGCGGCGACCTCAGCCGCTAGCTGAGAGAGGAGCCTCGACCTGCGTTTCTTTTCAGGCTCAGGAACCGTATTTTCTTCTACATAAGCGGGGGTGAAGGGTCTGAAGGTGTAGCGGGCTACGTGAACCTTATCGAATGCTAACTCTCTAACAACTTTAAGCGTGTTGGCGAAAGCTTCCCAGCTTTCCCCTGGATAACCGACGATCAGATCGGTCACTAGCGATACCTCTCCGAGCTCCCTCCTGAACAGAGCGGCTAAAGCCTTGTACTCGGTTACTGTGTACCTTCTACCCATGAGCTTTAAAACACCGTCATCGCCTGACTGGAGAGGCAGGTGTAGATACTTGTACATTCTCTCATCCTTGAGAAGCGTGGCCAGCTCCACCGCTAAAGGCTTCGCCATCCATGGCTCCATCATGCCTAGGCGGATCCTGTAGTCGCCATCTACTTCCTCTAGGATGCTCCTAAGGAGGTCAGTTAGCTTTACCCCTTTATCCACGCCGTACGATGCTACGTCTTGGCCTGTCAAGTAGATTTCTTTAGCCCCTCGCTCCACCGCTTCCCTCACCAGCTTCAGCGCCGTATCCATATCTAAGCTCGTGACACCTTTCCTAACTACAGGCTCTACACAGAAGCCGCACCTGCCCGTGCAACCGGTTTGGACGGGGAGGATGTATCTCGTACCTTTCTCGTGCCTGTAAGCCTGCAGCCACCTACGATATTCTCTCACGAGCCACACGTCCTCGCCTCTGAGGAACTTCCGCAGCTCCTCTAGGCACGAGGGATCCACCAAGGAGGCACCCGGAGCAGCTTCCGCTATCGAGTACGGTCGAACGTTCACGAGACAGCCTGTAACTGCTAAACGCTTGCCCATCAAGCTTAGCTCGCGCAACCTAGCGAGGATTTTCCTCTCGGTTTCAGCCCGCACAGCGCATGTATTCACAACCACGGTATCAGCTTCCTCAAGCTTGTCAACAACCTCTACACCCTCCGCAGCTGCCAGCTGCCTTACGTACTGCGTTAAGGCCTTGTTCAGCCAGCAGCCATACTCTTCGACGTATACGCGCATACCTGTGCCGGCTGTAGCGCTTCGGGGCTTAAAAACGCATGCGCGCGCTATGCGAACGGGAGGGATAAAAAGCAATAAAAGAGGCTCGCGCTCGGGACGCTGTATGCGCCGGTGCACGCTGTGCCTAGTACTGCTGCTTGCGCTGTCGGTTAGCCTGGCCGCGCGCGGCGAGCCTAGGGTTAGCGTGAGCGCTCGCTTGGATAACCCCTTCCTCGTGGAAGACGTAAAGGTTGAGGGGTTGGAGCCGGTTTCAACGCTAACTCTCAACCTAAGCGCGGTTCAGAGCATTGTCGATTACGCGGTTGCCGTCGCGGAGGGGGTTCCCGTCAACGGGTCCCTCCAGAATGGCCTCCTGCGCTTCGATTTCGGGCGTCCAGTGACAAGCGCAAGAGTGTGGATCGTTTTTCGGGCACTGAACGTGAGCGGCGGCGTAGCCACGCTGACTGTGCCACTCGTACTCGCGCCCTTAGAGGTCAATGAGGCTAACACGAGCTTCATCGTGTGGGGCATACCCTCACAACCTTTTGACGTAGCATCGAGGTTTAACGTAAGCAAGGGTTACAGCCCAGAGCTGCTGAACTACCTTAAAGGCAACACAACATCCGAGCGCGGAGACCTCGAAGTAGTTAAGGTGAGCTTAAGCGCTTCGGGTCTTCCACCGGCTATCGAGAAGCTAACTAGAACGATTGTGGTGGAACCGAGTTCTCTCATTTTACTGGATAACTACACACTAACGGGGGTGTCTTGGCAGGGAGCTTCTAGCTTGTCCCTCACCTACACGGCTGATGTGGAGCTTAAAAGCGTGAGAGGGCTTGTAACCTCATACCCGCCAACGTACTACAGCTTCACTCGCCTCAACGGCTCAACGAAAATACAAGTTACGCTATTGGCCCCCCCGTACGACGCTGGGGACAAATCATACGTGCAACTCGAGCTCTCTACGGGTCCTCAGGGGGCGGACAGCGTTTTTAAAATCCCGGCTTTCGTTGGCGTAGGGCGGTACGTGCCCGAGGTACGCGTTCTAGTGAAAGTGAGGGGGACCGCTACCTTCCGCGGTTTAACTCCGGTTAAGGAGTGGCGAGAAAACGGTTACAGCGTTTACGAGTTGGGGACCTTTAAGCTGCTGGGAGAAGGTGCGGAGGGGGCGGTCCAGGCGGAGGTGAAGTTCTCGCCGCAAGCCCCCGTGCCGTACATCATAGCGGGTGCGCTGCTAGCAGTGTTAACAGCGCTAGCGTACTTGGCTTTCACTAGGGCAAGGAGGGAGGAAGCAGCACCAGCTCCTGTTGAAACCGTCGTTGTGACGAGCGAGCTTTCGGAGGCGTTGAAGGAGAGGGTCTCCAACATCGAGGCCCTGCTCGATGCCTGGTACAAGTACAACGACGGCAGGTTGAGCAGGCAAGCTTACAGGCAGCTCGTGTCGAAGCTGAGGCGAAGGGAGGAAGAGCTAAGAAAAAGGTGCAGAGATGCGGCTCTCGGCGAAGCGGGGACTGCTGAAAAGTTGGATAAGGTCGACGAGCTGATAGCCGAGATTCTAGGTCACTTATCTAAAATGGAGGAAGCGAAAAGAAGCATTGAAAGGGGAACCTTGTCTAAGAGAGAGGGAAAGAAACTTTTGGATAAACTACAGGGTGAAATGGTAGAGCTCCTTGACGAGCTAAGAGCCGAAGCGGGATAGCGGTTGCGAACAGACTTGTGAAGTACGCGTTGCGCGGCCCTGCTGCCCATCAATTCCTTCTTTTCGAGACTAGGTAGCTAATAGGTGATTCGCCATCGCCGCGTACTAGCCAAAACGCTATTTGCAGACTCCGTGGTGCGGGGGCCGGGATTCGAACCCGGGCAGGCCTACGCCAGCGGAGCCTCAGTCAAGGCTCGGCTCTAGCCGAACCGCCCCCTTTGACCTAGCTCGGGCACCCCCGCTGTGACCGTAGGTTGTGCAACCCTTAAAAAGCTTTTAGCCGCGAGCTCCACCACCGCTAGCGAAAAAATTAATTTTAATTGTTAAGTCTGTCAGCAAAGCAAGGGGTTCGGTTGCCAAGATTCTTTCATTATCTTTAAGAATCCTGAAAACTTCTTGGGCTATTGCTTCGAATTTAGAAATCGCAGAATTAGAAAACACTCTTGAATCTCTGAGTTCTTCCAGGTCCACTATGCGTAAGCCCTGTTCCCTGCTCCAGACGACGTCGACGTATGCGTCTACGTACCATACCGCACTGGGCGGGCGCGGTTCAATGGGAGTATTCACGTTCACGTACAGGCCCTTGAGCTCCCCGGCAGCGCTGAAATAGGCGTGTGGTAGGACGTAGGAGCCGAGAACGATCACACTAATAGCGGTATCGCCCTCCTCTTTCTCTAGAGCTAGTCCATCGTAAACACCTTTACCGGAGATCTTCCGTTGAAGTTTAACGATGAGTGGTTTCCCGCTCGCAACTTCTGCAGCACCTTCGATCTCCACTACCTTGCCGCCGGGTGTTTCGTGAAAAATTCTCAAGCGCTCGCCCTTGACCTCGCTTTCCAGGATTTCCAGAACCCTGTTGGAAAGCTGCTCGTCGGTGCGGCGCTCGGAAAAACCCTCGAGCGCATCAACCAACGCAGAGAACCTTTCCCCGCACGCTTTGGCCAGGTGGTGGTAGGGGACTGTTGCCATCCGCCTAGCTCTAACGTGGTCGAGCAACCTTTTATCGTCGAGCGCGAATGGTACGAAAACCAAGATTTCGCCATCCGTGATCTTGGCTGGATGGTCTAAGGTGCGAGCCGCTTCTCGCGCTTTCTCTGCCAGCCCCTTGAGTTTTTGAAGCTCTGCGTTCAACTCGCTCAGCTTGGCCCAGCGAGCTGAGCTCCTCCACCTGACGCCCCACCCCTCCAACCCGGTTTTTTCAGCCAACGAAAGAAGAGTGGTCCGCTGAGGCCCGCGTATATGCTCGCTCACGCCGTGCAGCTGCCCTTCAACGAGCCTGGCGTAAGTGCCGACAACCGCTACGCCCTTTTTAAGCACGGGCCGCCCCTCGCGGAAGCTAACAATGTGAGCTGGCACCAGCTCGCCCACCCTCGCTTCCCCCTCGAGGAGGCCGATGCTACCGTCCGGCAGCTCGACGGTCCTCTCGCCCACGACTCTGCAGACGTAGGTAGCGTAGAGCTCGCCGGGCATCACTGCGATGGGAGATAGCTGCAGTGCGTTCCTGAAAATCGTAGTAATTCTTTCCACAACGTCTTTTCTCCCTAGGATGACAACCCCTCTTCGATCCTCCCTGTCTTTAATGGTGGCCAAAGCTACTCCGCGCGAGCTCACAGAATCCCCGAACCTGGCTTTGAGCTGAGGGCTTGCATCGACCACTGTAACGCCGTTCTCCACGAGTAGCTCGGTCAAAGCCGTTGAGTAGATACCCTTGACCCTCACACCAAAGACTCCAGTCACGCCTTCTTCAGCAACTTTTACGACTTGAACATTGCGCGCATTCAATAGCGGCCTGCGCGGGCTCGCGTCCCGCAACGCAAACGTTATACGCTTGCATGTTCTCACCCTGCCGGTGGGAGCGTGAGCGAGCCCGTGCAGTTAAAGCAGGCGATAGATTTGCTGAGAAAGCTTGTGGAAGACAGGGGGATACCGCGTAACATAAGGCGCCTAGCCTCTGAGTCAATAGAGCTCCTGAGCGATACACGGCTCTCGCTCGGTTTGCGCGCTGCCAACGTCATCTCGCGCCTCGATGAAGTTTCATCGGATCCGAACGCGCCTTTGTACGCTAGAACGCTCATATGGCAGATAATAGCGATACTAGAGCAGCTGAGAGATTGAGCGTGAGGGAGGCGAAGAGTGACGACCTGGAGGAAATCTACAGGATAGAAATACTTTGTTTTGGTTCAGACTCCTACGATCCAAGTCTCCTGTTGCTATACCTAAATCTCTCACCAGATACTTTCCTTGTTGCCGAGGAGGAGGGAAAGATCGTCGGTTACGTCATAGGGCTTGTCAGAAAGTGGAGCGAAGGGCACGTGATTTCCCTCGCAGTCCACCCAGAGCATAGAAGAAAGGGGGTGGCTACAGCACTAATGAAAGAGCTGCTAAGGAGGTTCAACGATAAGGGCGTGAAAGCGGCACGCCTGGAGGTGAGGGTGAGCAATGAAGCGGCGATAAAGCTGTATGAGAAGTTGGGTTTTAAGAGAGTGGGAATTATAAAGCGGTACTACGCTGATGGCGAGGATGCGTACCTGATGGTGGTGCAGCTGCGATGAAGCTCCGGAAGCTCTATACGGGAAACGTGGTCTACGGCGAGCTTCCCGAGGGCTGCAAGCTCTGCTTGAGAGGTCTCAAAACGGTCGTCTTCGTAACAGGGCTTTGCCCTAGGGATTGCTTTTACTGCCCCCTCAGTGCTGAGAGAAGAGGACGCGATGTCTTTTTCGTCAACGAGAGACCCTCGCGCGGAATAGAGGATGTTATAGCGGAGATCGCTAGCTGCGGGTCGCGAGGAATGGGAGTGACGGGAGGAGACCCTCTAGCGAAGTTAGATCGCACGCTGGCCGTGATAGAGGCCGCAAAAGGCTTCTACGGCAAAAACTTCCACATCCACCTTTACACGAGCGGCAAGACTCTAACGCACAGTGTATTGCGGAAATTGGAGGAAGCGGGGCTTGACGAGCTGCGCTTGCATCCCGATCCCCGCGACGTCGAGCGTGTGCTCGAGGTTTTGGAGAAAGGGCAGCCACAGTTCAAAGTAGGGTTTGAGATACCGGTGCTGCCGGGAACCGTCAAAGAGACCCTAGAGTTTTTAGAGATAATTTCACAGTGCGAGTGCGTGAGCTTTGTAAACATGAACGAACTTGAGTTTTCAGAGAGCAACAGCGAGAGTTTGAAAGCCAGAGGCTACAAGCTATCTAACGACTGGAGGTCTGCCGAAGGTAGCCGAGAAACCGCTATACGCGTCCTCGAGGAAGCTGAAAAGCGGGGTTTAAGGTTAAGCTTACACTTTTGCCCCGCTTTAAGCAAGGACCGATATCAGGTTCGTCTAAGGTTGTACAAGAGGGGTGTACTGTCGGCGATGCCTCATGAGCTGGTCAGCGACGGCGGCACCATACTCAAGGCTCTTATCGCGGAAGGGTGCGAAAACGCGCCTCCGCTCCTCGTGTTCAGAGGGCGTCTAGGGCTTGAAACATCGGTTCTATCGGCTGAAATCGCGGGGGCGAGTTACCAAGTCCTTGAGGAACTCCCTGATTATTTCAGGACGCTCTTAAATATAGTATGAACAATTTTAACAAGAAATTTATAATTATTTAAATAAATATTTTCAGAAAATACATGGGGCACAGCCCAGCTGCTTGCATCACTATTTTTGTGAAATTGAATGAGTTGACCCGATACAGGATGAATAATTTGAAAAATATGATTTATAAATTTCTTACAGTTGAGCTGTTTAGAGCAATGATTGAATTCACGAATTGTAAAATATCAATTGCTTAACGTTGCGCCTGTATATAGAGTACAACTTTCAGTAATGCAAAGCCCTTATATACGTGGGTGCAACAATCTCTCGGGGAAGAAACATGGTCGAGTGGTTCGCCTTCGACGTAAAGGCTAGGAAGAAAGTGCGCATCAAGAACCCACAGTTTGTACAGCTGAAGAATGGAAGGTGGGCCGTAACCGGCCAAAGCGAGGAGACCGGCATTAAGGTCTTCCGCTTCCTAAGCAAAGAAGAAGTAGAAAAACACGTTCCGAAGAAATAACAGCTCTAGCATATACGTAACATAATATTTTTATTTTTCTTTATTCTCTTCGAGCTTGCGAAAAGGTTAATTACTCGTAGATTATGCAGGTGCTGTGTCCCATGAGGAGGAGCTTCTAAAGCGCCGATTAATGCTCGAGCTTCAACGCAAAATGCTAGCTAAGCAAATGAAGCGGGATGTAGAGAAGCCGGATTACACCTCTGTTTTCTTGAAGCATTTGAGCGACGATGGGAAAGAGATGTTCAACCTGGCGATGAACCAGTACCCAGACATTGCTCAGAGAGTGGCGGAAACATTGGGTAAGCTTTACTACGAGGGTAGATTAGAAGGGATTCTAGACGCCGAAACGGTTTACGGAATATTCGAGGAAATCGGTTATCCTATTAGGCTAGAGACGAAGATAGTTTATAAAAAGAAAGGTGAAGTAAAAAGTATAAGTGATTTATTAAAGGAGAAAAAGGAATAAATGGAAACGATGGGTTCAGAATATGAAGTGATTTAAAGGCCATCGTTTCCTAAGTTTAAGCTTCAGCCAGTACGTAAAGACAGTGGCGGAATCGCAGGGGATACAGTTGGCTTCTCAGCAAACTTTTAAGATGATGTGAACAAGGGTTCCCGGATCGCGTATTCGGGTGGAAGGCGATGGTTGGTAGAAAGCTGGTGCTCGTTACCACGGATTGGGCGCCATTTTCAGATAAGATAGCGAAAATATGCGAAGAGGAGGCCGCGAAAGCCGGTGTTCCCTTCGAGGTGAGGAAAGATGATTGGATATACCTAACCCGTCACGGCGAGGTGGACGAATTGGGAGGAGCAGACGTTCCCCAGGTGTTTGTGGAGACGGAAACCCAAGTAAAACACGTGCTCACGCGTGTTCCGTTAGACGAGTACGGCAAACCAGATTTTGAGAAAGCGAGACAGCTGGTGCAGCGTGCGCTAGAAGCAGCTTGAGAATGTCCGCGCAATAGAACCCAGCGACCCTGAAAACCCCCTCTTTTTAATGTAGTTGATTCCGGTGGGTTTTCATCTCTCCTACATGTGTTGGCTGAGAGTTCTAACGAGTAGTAGCTTGTGCGGTAGCGTACTCTGAAGGAGTGGGTTACATGAGCTGGCTCCCTGTAACTATTTCTTCAAAGGAAGTTCCCAGAGCTTCCAGCACCTGCTCTAATGCTGTTCTGAGATGCTCTATGTACTTTTCTGAATCCACTTCGTCTATGCGCGCAAGCTGGACCGCTTTAACACCTTCGCCTCCGCGCACTTTTACAAAAGAGATGACATCTCCAACCCCTACCTGTTTTCCAAATCTTTGAAGTTGTTTAGCGGCTTTGACATGTTGTGGAGTGTTTTTAATGTAGCTGAGTAAAGGTTTTGTTAAAGTTACTTTGAATACTAATTCATCGAGAGGAACTTCTTTCTTCTTTAATCGGTCGTAATACTCGTAAGTGATTTTCTTTAAATAATCTATTGCTTTATCGAGCTCTTGAACATCTTCGGCTTTACCCAATAAATCTATAGCTTGCATTATAAAGCTCTTTATGAACTCTGGCGTGTTGCGTTTTTTGCCGACTATGCCTTTAGCGTCTACTGTTCCATCATCAAGGATCCCTACATAGTTCTTTTTCCTTCCGCTGAAAGCTACCCATTTGTATTTTTTATCAACTTCGAGATCCACTTGAAGGTTCTTAGAAACCCAGCCTACAAGCTCCTCCAGCTTCTCAGGTTCGGGTTTCCAGAGGAAGAGAGAGTCTGTATCACCGTATAGGACAGCTATGCCCAGCTCCATTGCCTTTTTCAGAGTTTGAAGCAAGAAGTAGCGTCCAAGCGCTGTAGTTGCCTCGGCGACAGGGGGGCAGTAGAGCGGGAACGACTCGGCTCCGAAAACCCCGTAGCTCGCGTTTATGAAGACCTTTAAGGCGCTTTGGACGACGTCGTAATGCCTCTTTTTAACGAGGTCCTGCTCGCTCTTTGCCAGCTTCTTGTAAATGTAGACCCTGAAGTCGCGCAGAAATCCCACCAGCTCGGACATTATCCCCCTCCGCTTCGTGCAGACCCAATGGCTCAAGCCGGGAATCCTGTTAGCCATGCATTCTTCGTGGGGGCACCTCACGGTTTCGTAGGAGAGGTTCCACCTTTTGATCACTGAAGGATACAGGGAAGCGAAATCGACAACGACCACGTCGAAAAACATCCCAGTAAGCGGGTCGATTACCACGGCGCCTAGGTACTTCTTGCCCTTTATCACAGCCTTAGTGTCTGTCTGGTTTTTCAGCTTCCTGATATCGCTCTCGTTCGGTATCAGGTAATTCCTCTTCCTGTGCTCGTAGTACAGCATGCTCCGGATCCAGCTCGATATGTTGTGGCGGGTGAGGTCCTCTATGCCTAGCTTCGAGATTCTCATCATAAGGATCACGAGCTTGAGCACGAGGTCGTCGTTGAACGCTGTGAGCTTGTATGTTAGCTCGGCGTCCTTGAGGCTGTACTCAGCCAGTTCAGCGTAGCTCAACTCCGATACGTGTTTGCTCAGCTTCACCTTACCTTCGCCTAAGAGCGCGCCAGCGATCTCGTCGAGCGAGCGCCCTTCCCTGTACTTGTTCCCGAAAGCGTAAACTCTCATCGACCTGTTCGTGAAGAATCTATACAGGTCGATGTGTAAGGCGTTGGTCAGCCTGGCGTAGTCTGCTCCGGGTCTCCAGTCTATCGGGATATTTTCCTCTTTTATTCCGAGCTTCAGCGCGCGGTTCCTCAGGTAGGGGAGATCAAAAGAATCTCCGTTGAACGTAATGACGAGCGGGTAGCTGGACAGAACCTCGAACGCCCTCTCGATGAGCTCCCTTTCGCTTGAGAAAAATTCGGCGTCTTTGAGGTCTGTTGGGGACTCCCCAAGCTCGGGACGCCTGAGTAGAAGCACTTTTTTAAAACCATCCGAAGCGTATAGGGAAACGGCTATGACAGGATAGGGGGCTTCATCGGGTCTGGGTATCCTGTCGGGCTCTGGAGAGTAGACCTCTATATCTATAGCAACCCGCTTTAAGGACGGTATTGGAGCTTGGAATAGCTTCGCCCATTCGACAGCCCTAAGCAGAACTTCCTCGTTATCGCCGTAGAGCTTCCTCAAGCTCTCGATAACGTTTTCGGGCAGCTCAACGGGTGCAGGCTGCAGCTTTCCATCGACCGCTAAGTAAGGCATACCCGGCACAAAACCAAGATCGTATGCGTAGCAGTGGTGGTACTTGATCTTCGCCTCCCAGGCGCGGTCTCCGAGATGCTCTCTAATTGCGTTCCTAGTGCCACCTACGGATAAGGGGTCGCGTGCTACAACCTTTGTCATCCTAACGACAGTATCTCTAAGAGCATCGTACTTCTCGACAACTTCAATGTGGTCAAACCCTCTATGCTTGATCACTTCCGGATGCCGCTGAACAAGCTCTTCTGGTGAAAAATCTGTCAAGAGGTAAGGCTTATGTCCTGTCTGATCCGGCACCTCGACGATCCTCTGGCTCTCTTCATCGTACAACCTAAGCACAGCTCGACCCGACTTGCCCTCGTAGCTGACTTCCAGCAAGTACAGGCGACCACCAGCCGCTCTAGCCATCTAAAATCCTGTAGAGCTCGCCCCCTAATAAGATGTTTCGTTTAGCCGTTGCTGCGCGCCGCTCCATACGAAGCGGCGCCGAGCGTGCATTTTGTTCCCAAAGTTCGCTAGTGCTCGAGAGCACGCTAGAATTTTAAGGACCCCCAGCGCAGACCACAAGCGTGGCGGTAAAGCTGATCGCAGTCCAAGTTGAGGTTCCGGAGAAAACCAACGTGATACTTGGTCAGGCCCACTTCATCAAGACCGTTGAGGATCTTTATGAGGCGATTGTAACAACAGTTCCTTCGGCAAGCTTCGGTATAGCGTTCTGCGAAGCATCCGGTCATAGGTTGGTGCGCGTTGAGGGGAACGATGAAGAGCTGAAGGGATTGGCGGCTAAGACGGCGCTTGAAGTCGGTGCGGGTCACTTTTTCGTCATTTACCTGAGGGGCGCATGGCCGATTAACGTACTCAACGCTATAAAAAACGTGCAGGAAGTGGTCACGCTGTTTTGTGCGACGGCTAATCCTGTCCAGGTTATAGTGGCGGAGACCGAGCAGGGTAGAGCGGTGCTGGGCGTCGTAGACGGCTTTAAACCGGTGGGAGTTGAGGGAGACTCGGAGCGGCGCGAGCGAATGGAGTTTCTAAGGAAGATAGGTTACAAGCGCGGTTAGCGTGCATGAAGCAGGCGATAGTCGTTAGAACGGACATCAAGATGGGAAAGGGTAAGCTAGCAGCACAGGTCGCTCATGCGGCGGTCACGGCGGCTGAGATTGCTAGAAGGGAGAAGCCCGAGTGGTTTGAAGTGTGGATGCAAAGTGGGCAGAAAAAGATTGTGCTTAAGGCCCCGTCACTCGACGTTCTACTTAAGCTCCACGAGGAAGCTAAACTACTGGGGCTACCCGCAGCCCTAATATCGGATATGGGTCTTACCCAACTGCCTCCGGGAACGGTTACTGCTCTAGCGGTAGGGCCGGCGCCCGATGAGCTGGTTGACAAGGTTACCGGCGCTCTCAAGCTGCTCTAGACAATGTTTCTTCCCGCTCGCGCCGAGCTCGATAAGCTGCTGGGGATGCTGTTCTACTCAACCGAGTGCGACGGAATAGGTGGCGTGCTCAGAGAACGTCTCGAGGACTTCGTGGTCGTTGAGCTGGCTTTAGGGAAGGTACCTTGCACACCAGGGTGCTCGAAGAGCCTTGGCAGCGGCTCGGGGGACTACCTCTGGTTGCTTGTGGAAAAACGGGGAATCGATACGGTGACCGCTCTGCGCGCGCTGGCGAGAGCGATGGGAGTCGACCGCAGGAGCCTTAGCGTAGCTGGGCTGAAAGACGCAAGGGCGGTAGCTTTCCAGCTGGTGTGCGCGGAAGGCCTGGAGCCCGAGAAAGTGCCCAGCCGGGTTGGCGATAAGTTGCTGGTTCACGAAGCGTTCAGGATGCCCTTTAAGCTGACGACTGGGATGCTGTACGGCAACTTCTTCAGCATAAACGTGAGGAGGCTCGAGGTTCAGCTCGAAGAGGCAGCGAGGCGAATCGCTCAAATTCTGAAGGAGATGGGGGAAGTCGGAGGAGCACCGAACTACTACGGCTACCAGCGTTTCGGGACGATAAGGCCTATCACGCACGTTGTGGGAAGGTACATTCTGCTGGGACAGTTTGAAGAAGCTGTCAGAGAACTGCTTACGAGGGTCTTCCCCCTCGAATCCCCTAGGGCTAGGGAATTTCGCACCTACTTGGCATCGACGTGGGATTTGAAGGGCGCGCTGAAGCTAGCACCCCGCAGGTTACATCACGAGAGGGTTGTACTCGAGCACCTCGCGAAGCGCCCGAAGGATTACGCCGGCGCTCTGAGGAAGCTGCCGCTAGCTGTGAGAAGCTTGTTCGTTGAAGCCTATCAAGCTTACCTTTTCAATTTAGTTTTGAGCGGTAGGATGGAGGAAGGGCTTCCCCTCTCCAGCCCGGTACCGGGAGATCTTGTCGCCTTGCGGGCAAACGGGTTTCAGGTTATACGCTGCAGGGACGGCAACCTGGATAAAGTGCGGGAGCTAGTCGCGAAGGGAAAGGCAGAGGTGGTAGGCAATGTGTTTGGTTACGCTACAGTTCTCGCCGAGGGGGTTCCGGGGACCATCGAGCGTCAGGTTCTAGCGGAGGAGGGGGTTTCACTGGACCTTTTCCGAGTAAAAAGCATGCCTGAAGCTGCAACTAAGGGTACTGTGAGACCGCTAGCCCTAAATCCCGAGGGTTTAGACTGGTATTGTGGAAAAAACGATAATGCTTACATAAATTTCAGTTTCACTCTACGCAAGGGGATGTTCGCAACGGTTTTGCTGAGGGAGTTTGTGAAGCCTAAGGATCCAGCGTTGCAAGGTTTCTAGTCCTGGAATCCCTGCACCGCCCCGCTCGGTAGTCTCCTACATTTTTGCTGTTTCAAGACTTAGGAAAAGGTACCTAGCCCCCTCTTCCTCGTTAGTTACGCCGAGGAGCTGCGCACACAACGCTTTCGCTGCAGAGCGCAGCAGCTCCATCGCCTTAGGGGGCGGCATGTCGAGCTCGGCGCAGGCAACTCTCCAGCTTTTAGCTTGGAGAACTTTAGTGATGAGGAGGAGTTCTTGCTCTTCGCTGAGGAAGCTTTGATTGCTCATGAAGTAAGCTTTGGCGAGCTCCACCATGCAATCCATGCAGTTCTCAAGGGTCATGTCACCCCACGCGTAGGATACCAGCCTGCCCACCTGGAAGACCGTTAACGCAGGCTGCGCTGGATAACCGGGTGTCGACTTGAGTAGCGCTCTGACAACCTTTGGGCTCAGATCGTGGTAGGGTTCCGCTAGCGATGACAATATCCTCCGCTTGAACTCCAGCGCCACCACCTTCACGTATTTTTCCGCTCGCTCATTTAGAGGTTTGACCACGAGAGCGGAGTACTCGCCGCTCACCGGGTTGCGCTCCGGTGATAAGTGGACTGGAAGGTAGCCGTTCTTCAGCCAGAAGTTGAGCAGCTCTAAGGTTACGCCGAAACCAGCTCCCACCCAGTCGTAGCCTTCGGCTGCCGCCTCTTTCTCAACCTCTTTCAACGCTCGAGATCCCAAACCCATACCCCAGAGGTCCGGGTGCGTCGCTATTCTGACTATGCGGAGCCCCTTGAGGCTACCGAAATCGATCAATTTGTAGTGTTTGATTATCCTATCGGGGATTATATTGCCCATTATCCATGCACCTTTCGAGCACTGCTTTGCAAGCTCCTCGTCCAGCGGTCCTTCCTCCGCCAGCTCGATGGAAACCACGATCTTTCCGGTTTTCAGCTTGAGCGCTCGAGGTCTATGATGTGGTGCATCCATCATCATGCCCAGGTCGTTGGGGTTGTTACGGTAATGGGCCATAATGTAAATTCCAAAGAACTCCCGCAGTGATTTCTCATCTTTCAGAAAGAACTCCTCCAGGTTCGGTATCCAGTACTCCACCTCACCGGCTTTAATGCAGAAGAGGTCCTCATTACTTATTGTGGCTGGTTCTGCGTCGAGCAGAAGGGTGTCAAAAGCCCATTCCTCGACCGGATCCCCTTCTGCGTAGCGCACAGGCTCCCCCATCTCGTACTCTACGACTTCCGCGCTCTTGAGCTGCCTTAGCCTACGCAGGAAGCGGACAGAGAAGCCTCGTCCAGCTCCCTCATAGCCGTGCACAGTCGAAGAGTACACGATCCGATCGTGGCGCCTGAGCAGAGCGAAGAGCATGGGAACTTGGAGCGAAGCCGCTTCATCTACAGCCACGATGTCCGCCCGCCGGGTAACAGCCTCAATTGGTTTTAGGTAGAAAACTTCCACCCCTTTGGCCCGTAAACCTACAACCATGTCTTGGCGTTCCTCAACCTCCAGCTTGTGACCCAGGTTTTCGAGGCCTAGCTTGGCAAATCTGAAGAGCTCCTGGACGTTGCTTTCGCTGGGTGCCGTGACGAGCACCCTGCATCGGCCCTTCGCCCTTCTCAACCTATGGGCTAAGGCTGCAATGCCTAGACCAACAACCGACGATTTCCCCCTACCCCTGTCCGCCGTGATCACTACAACACGCTTGCGGCCGGGCTCCGGCTTCTCGTACAGGCTTTCCAGCATCTTCAACACCCTGACTTGATCCTCGGTTACAGCCATCTCGTAAATCGCTGCTGGGAATTCTCTATCGGCAGGAATTTCAATTTCTTTCTTTTTATAGGCTGGTATCTTTTTTGGTAAGTTAAAATATTTAATAATACTTTTATTATCAACGTCGAAAACCATTATACCCTTGTGCGATAAAAGCTTAGCTACAAACCTCTGTTCGAAGAACCTCCTCAGCTTCTCCGGCCCGTGTTGGGGGGTGAGCAGCATGCTCTGGAACCTTGTAACAATTTTCTTCAACTTGTTGAAGGAGGGCATGATCAGTATGTATAGTCCCCCTCCCTCCACGACCCCTGCCAGGCGACCTATGTCGTTCGGCTCTAAGTTGTTCATTAAATCTATGACGGCTGCATCGAAAGTTCTGCCTAAGATTTTCTCACTTTCATGGTAAGGTATGTAAACAATATTTTTTGTGAGTTTTTCAGCCTTTTCGAACGCCTCCCTCCGAGCGCAGCCGTCCTCGTAGAAAGCATGATAGACGTAGAGTATGCCTTCCCTCCTAGGCTCCCTGATTGTTAGGAACAAGTTTAGCGCCTCCACGGCAGCTAGGACTAGGTTCCCTTCGTTATCTCCGGTTACAGCTAGCAGTACCCTATGATTTGATCGTTTCGCGTACTTGATGGCTGCAAGCAGCTCATCGACAGCTTCCTCGTTCAATATGAGCGTTTTCACAGCAACGCAGCGCCCAGAGTCGTAGAGAGGTATTTAAATCGCGCGACAAGCTCAAGTGGGTTTTGCAGCCGAAGCGTTTACTTTCTGTTGAACTGTGTCGAGGATAGCGCGCAAGCGTGGAGCGACGCTCAATGCCATGTCTAGTGCTAGCTGAATCTCGTCGAGAGTAAAGCTGCCGCGCCCACCTTTCTGCACAGCGCACACATGGTTCTCTTTGGTGAGCGCGAAAGTTATGCGAGCGTCCATCACCAGCTCTTCCTCGTAGCATGGATCCATAACGAGCGCATCCCCTATCTTAGCTATCGTCACGAACACGGGAACGTCAGCGATCGGTAAAGGAGTCTTCTCTTCGCTTTTGACGATTGTGCCGTCTGGAGCTGTAGAGAGCTTAGGGATCCTAGCGGAAAGGAGAGCGCCCATGGCCGCTAGCCCTGAAGCGTCTATGAAATTGCCGTCGTGGTCGATGGGGTACATGTCGATGAAGACACGCCAAACTTGCTTGCCCGGTACGACAACGAGCTCCTCGAGCTTTAAAGCCGGAGCGCTGCGCAAACCCCTGTCGATTATCCGCGCCAGCTCAACGTCGTTCTCGTCTGGCGGACCTGGCTCGAAAATCGGAGAAGCTAGAGGTATCAACTCAGCGTGGACAACCTGCACGCCGGCGTTTGGAGCATCGGGGAACGGCTGGCCGAGGGAGGCTTTAACCCCAGCGATAACCTTCGTATGGCCGAGCGTGACTCTAGCTGAGCCGTCAGCGTTCCCTGCTACGCCTACCTCGATCTTCACCTCCCTGTACTCCTCGGGCTTCCGACCGTCGACCCGCTCACCCCGTTTTATCATCGACCTGATGGCTTCCCTGCGCGGAGCAGGGACCACCGTGTAGATTCTTTCGCTCACACTTCCTCACCCGGCTCAACCGGCGGAACCTTACTATACCTTTCCTTGAGAGCCCTCTTCTGCTCCTCGTAAAGCTTCAAGATGGCCTCGCGCGCCATCTGTAGCGCCTGCACTATTTCCTCTCTCGTAAACCTCCCGTCGGCTTGCATGAGTGTAACTTCACCCAATCTCGGCATCATGGCGATTGGCATATCGCCCTCCCCGTGCTGATCTTCGATACCGCTTAAGTCTATGGCTAGCTTACCCTCGATCTTCCCAATCGACACACCGGCCACTAGGTCTCGCATGGGTATACCGGCGTCGGCTAAGGCCACGGCTGCTGCGGTGATAGACGCAACTCTCGTTGAACCATCGGCTTCAATGACTTCGATGAAGACGTCCACCGAAGTTCTGGGGAACTCCTCGAGGAATATGGCCGGCTCGAGCGCCTCCCTTATCACCTTGGAGATTTCGACTTCCCTTCTCGTGGGAGCTGGGCTCTTCCGCTCTTCCGCGACCGAGAACGGTAACATTGAGTAACGGCACCTCAGCAGCATCCTATCCGGTAGCGCCTCGTGGCGCGGATGCACCTCTTTAGGCCCGTAGACAGCTACTATGATTTTATTTCTGCCTAGCTCGATGTACGCGCTGCCGTCCGCGTTCTTCAGCACCCCCGCTTCAATGCGGCACCTTCTTAGTTCGTTTAGCGCGCGCCCGTCGAGCCGCTTACCATCTTCTGTGAGAAGCTTAACAGCGGCTGCTTCTCCGGTCATGATGACCACCTCCTCTTGGCCGCTTCGACCAGCTTCTTAGCCTCCTCGAAAGGATCCTCTACGTACAGCTTCTCGCAGAGCCGCGTGACGACGTAAGCTGCTAAAGTTTCGTCGTCAGGTTTTTTGCCAATCACCACTACTCGGCCATTTCTCCCCACTATAAGCTCTACGCCGAGGGCTTCGCTCAGGTAGTTCGCCACCTGTCCTTTTCTACCTATGACGCGTGAGACGCGCGCAGGTGCAACCTCAACGAGCAGACCCTTAGTTATCCTGCCCAGCTTAGACTCTTTAACAGTAAGCAGCGGGTCGTGAGCGAAGTCGAAGGATAAAACTTTGGCCGCGATGAGATCTCCCACACGGAAGATTTCGGTCAGCTCCCTCTGCGCGGGCGCGGGCCGTGGAAAGACCTCGGAGACCTGGAGCAGAGCGGTGAATGGGGAGTTTATGTCCACAAGCCAGAAAGTGGGTCCGATATCGATAACCTTCCCTATCACGAGGTCGCCCTCGTTGGGTATGTAGGTCCTCTTAAGGGGGATCAGTCGCACCTGCCTGGATTTCTCGACAATAGCGACGCTAAGGACTTTAGCGTAGAACTTTTTGCCAACGACTACGCAGGGACCGTGAACTTCGTAAGAGCCTTCTGCAACCGGCTCGCCTGGCACGACCACCTGACCGCTTGACACGTACAGAGGCATAATCATCCACCTATGCTCAAGATTTTGACTTCGCCCTCTCCCTTTGTTAGGGCATTAACTTGCTGGATTAAGCTCTCGGTCATGCCAGCCGGGATCTCCAGCTCGGCTATCCAAGAGCCGTCGCTCCCGTACTCGCTCCTCACAACTCTTCCCATCTTGCTGAGCGCTCCGTACGCCTTACCTGCGTGCTGTGGCGGTATACGAATTCCTACAAGGGCTTTGGCCACTTTCATCGGGAGCACGCGGCTCAAAGCCTTTATGGCCTCTTGTACCTGGCTTTCCACCGGCCTGAAGGGATCTACGGGGAATCCCACTTCCTCAAGCGCCATCTCTATGCGCTTAGGGGGGTGGGGTGTGCCAGTGCGAGGATCCACGGCGTTGCGAGACAGGAACTCGATGATCTGTCTCTTCTTCATCTCAATCAACTCGCGCCTTTGCTCTGCGGTGAGTTGCAGCTCTCCCTGCCTGATTATCACCTCAGCAATCTTGAGCACGTCTTCCGTGCCAAAGAGTGCACGCAGGTCCTCCGGCGATGCTTTTAGACCCTTACGCGCGTCGTAGTACACGTGAGGGGATTCGACCACCTCGCGTATGTCCAACCGCTCTCCACCCTTCAACCGCCACGCTTTTTCCACATCCACTACCACCTCGAAGCGCTTCCCACCTTTTGACAAGCGAGCTACACCCAACTTTCTCGAGCTCATTGGGGTGCTGAATGCCCGTGTGCGCCTTAAAGCTTGTGGTTTGTCTCGTAAACAGAGCGGCGCCGTTATTGCCTCCCATTCATTTGCCAGCCTAGCCGTGTAAGCGTATTCTTTAACTTTTCTGGTTAAAAATTTTTACTTTCGGTATACATTAAGCTGCGTTTTAAACCCTAGACCTGCCTTAAGCCCGTGGCTTGCGCTGGAAGCAGCGGGATAGTGTAAGCGGTGAGGGAGCCTATGCCCCGGGCTCCCGAGCTGGAGTGGCGTACTGCAGAGAGCGCGCGCTTCCAACAAAGCCCGTTCCTCTAGGGGAAAGCCGCTGGGCGGCGAGTATCTAGGGGCACCGGCGCGCGGGGCCGAAGAGGCGGTGAAGCGCCGCGAGGCGAGGAGCCCATGAACACCCAAACAGGGGTGCTTGGACGCCAGGATGAAGGGCGAGATGTGGATGCGCGCGCTTTATTAAGGAGTTTCAACCTGATAAAGCTGCGATGATGATGGAGGTGAAATCGCGAAGGGTGGCGAACCGCAAGTCTCTGAGCGCTTTTACTCTATCCAGCCGCTCGTGCTAAGCTTTTCCGGTATGTAGTTTTCCGTCAGGAATTTGAAGCCGTAGCCGCTGAGGGCCTCGATCTCAACCTTCTCCTGCTTCTCCAAGAACAGCTCCAGCTGCCTGACCCATTCCTTCGATTGCTTGAACCAGGGGTAGTTCAAGAGTTCTTTAGCTCTTTTCAAATCGCGCTCCTTAGCCTTGATTATAAAGTTCCTCGGTATCTTGTAATCGTAAATGTCGGTCACGGTTAAACCTAGGAAGCGCGCTCCCGGAGTGGCCAACCTTTCGCTCTCGTAGCCGAGTGTGATCGAACCGCTACGGTAGACGCTGTATATGTAGAAACCGTAGGGGTCGGCATCCGTTAGGATGTAGACAGGAAGCCCGTGCTCCTCCCAGAGCCTTCTCACCATACGGCGCGTGCTCCGGTCTGGCTGCCCCTTGCCGGTGATCAGGAGACACCTGTTCTTTTCCCAGAACTTCTCCTTGTTCAAGCGGTTGAATATGGCGTCCTTCTCGATAACTAGAACGTACTCGGCGTCCAGGCTTATTATGTCGAGCGAATCGGGGTTGGGGGGTATTGAGTAAGCTCCATCGCCCATTCGGGAGCAGTCGATGGTGTCACCTCCTGACCGTATCACAACCCTTCCTACAATTTTGCCTTTCGTGTCGTGCAGGATCCCCATGTGCTCTCTGAGGAACCCTGTCACAACTTCGATATCCTGGATTACGCTATCGGATTCCTTCTGCGTATCCCATGTTTCCTCCCGCCGTAGCTTGCCGTACTCGTCGATGTACTCGATTGTATGCTTTCCAGCGTAGTACAAATCCCTTATCGTTGGATAATCCTCCTCCCTAATGGCCCGAGTGATCAGCGAGAGCATAAGGACTGTTTGCATGAACTTCCTGGCTTCGCCCATGTCTAGAAACTCCCGGCGGAGCTTTTTAGGGCCAAGCCTAAGCAAGCGCTCCTTGGAATCCCAAATCACGTTAGCGAGCGTCCTAGCCGGTATCTCCAGCGCCGGGCTTCTGCCTTTCACTATCTGATCGGCGAGTTTTCTGCCGAGCCCCTCTAGGGCGTTCAGGACCTCTTCCCTGCCTTTAGCGTGCGCGCCGACGCCCACCGTTCTCACCTACCGCGACCCTTGTGCGCACTAGTTCTAGAAGCTTGCTGTGCAGAACCTCTCTGTCCACCCCGGCAACGTAGCTCAGCGAGCTTGCAACTTCGCCCGCGTACTTGCTTACAGTTACTTCCCATCGCTTGGCCTCAAAGAGCCTCTCCAACCTTGAGAGGTGCGCTCTAAGCCTCCTAGCGCACTCCCGTATGCCGGCCTCTATCTCGCTCTCCACCTCAGGCACATCGGCTACCGCTTCTTTACCCACGCCTTTGAACGGCACTTTCGTCGAGCACACGTGAGTGACAATCGCCAGCGGCGCTGGGAACTCGACCCTATAAGTCTTCCAATCGATCCTTTGGAGGACTTTAGTTGAGACGTCTACGCCCTCATCGTAGAGGAGGGGTATGCGGTTCGCGAAGCGGTAAAGCAGCGGTTCTTCGAGGGAGGGTATAGAGCCTCCATAGGCCAAAGCTACTTCCACCACAAAGGGATGGCCAGCGTACGATGAGGGAGGTCTGGAAACAGCCGTTACGAACTCCGGGTTCAGCACTCCTTTAACTCCTTTTACCAGCAGCTCCTCCCCAAGTGGAGATAGGGTAGATGCCTTTGGCCTCCTCCAGCCGTCGTATTCCTGCATCTTGGCGGCTAGAATCTCTATATCCTCCACCTTCAAATTTTTAATCCTTGTTTCACAATCGAAACCACTCCACTCACAGAACTTCCTAGCTGTAACTTCTCCCACGCCATCGAAGTTTTCTACTAGGAACTCTAGCAGAGCCTTGTTCTTCCCAACCTCCTCGATCATTCTCTTCAGCATCTCGACATCAACACCGCGCGGGTGAGGTTTGCCGGTTAGAGGGGCTGGCGGGAGCTCGGTGGAGGTTCGCTCAAACTTCAGGTTTAGGTCTGGTGCGCTAACGACCAACGTTGCGTAGGGTGCGATTATCGCCGTGCGTCGAATATACTCCTCCACTCGCTTTCTAGCCTGGCTCCAGCTTCCCCTTATGACAAGCTCCACCCGTGTCCCGTGCCACTTGCTATCGTTCCTCATCACACTGAGACGCTTGACAACCGGCATGTTTTTCTCAACATTGATCATCAGCTCGTACTCGTAGATGAACTTCGATCGCCGCGTGGAAGTTCTCACCTTAACCGGCTGACCAGTAGTCAGCTGCGCGTAAAGCACAGCCATTTTGATACCGAGTCCGAAGATGCCCCTGCTCTGCCGCAAAACGTACTTTGAGCCATAGAACACCCTGCCGAAGACGTTGGGGACCTCTACGGGCGTTATCCCTACCCCATTGTCCTCCACGCATATGCGTACTCTACCCTCAACGTCTTCGCTGATCTCCAACTTTATTTCCGGCAGTATACCGTGCATCTCCGTAGCGTCCAGAGAGTTCTCCACGAGTTCTCTTATCGTCTGGTAAACAGCCCTCGCTGGGTTCGAGAACCCCGCTATCTCGCGGTTCCGGTAAAAGAACTCTGACGGGCTCAGCTGCCTAAATCGCTCAGTCACGACGCCCCTTCAAGATAGCGCTTAAATTCGTTAGCGCGCCGCACTAAGCTACGAGCCTGGTCACATACTTTTTGTTTTTACGGGGCGGTAGGGCCAGTAACAGCAAAGAGAGCGCAGCCGCTGCCAGCCCCCCGTAGCCGCCTGCCCAGTAGCCTAGCGGGAGCAAAACCGCCGCGAGAGCCAGCCTGTTCATCTTCACGTATTACCTAGATATCACGGGGTTTATACCGGTATTGTTCGCAAACGCTTGAAGTCGCGCGCGAGAGTTTTAACCCCTACGATCTTCTCTATGTGAGCTATGCCCGCGAATTTGCCGCCGGACGCGCGCGCGAAGTGGCTGAAAGTCATGGAAGCGCGCACAAAGGAGGAGAAACTACAAGCTCTAATGGAGTTTCTATCAGCTGTACCGAAGCATAAAGGGACAGAAAAGCTGGTCATGCAGGTTCGGCGGCAGATCGCGAGGTTGAGGGAAGAGATCGAACAGGAAAAGGCAAAGAGGAGGGGTGGCGGGGGGCCATCGTTTTTCGTCGAGAAAGAGGGTGATGTGCAACTGGTTCTTCTGGGATTCCCCAACTCAGGCAAGTCCGCTCTTTTCGGAGCTCTAACAGGGCTTGAAGTCGCCAGCAGCGAAGCCCCCTTTGAGACAGAGAAACCGCAGCCAGGGATGATGGTGTGGGAAGGTCTAGAGGTGCAGGTCGTGGATACCCCTTCGTTGGTACCGTCGGAGGGTTCGCCCCGTAATAGCCAGATACTCGCTTTAGCGTTCAACGCCGATGCTCTTGCCCTCGTAGTCGATGCGACGCAGAACCCAACTGCCCAGTTGGCTTTCGTGGAGAGCCTCCTCCGTGCCCGCGGCGTGGCGCTTAGAGAGGAGAAGAAGCGCGTTGTGATCGAGAAGAGACCCAGCGGAGGCGTAAGCGTTGTGGGAGGGCGCTTAAAGCAAAGCGAAGTCGCTGCGCTGCTACGCGATTACGGCATCTACCACGCGCTAGTGTGGCTTACCGGAGAAGCCACGTTGGACGATGTTGAAGCGGCAGTACTCGAAATGACGGCTTACAAGCCAGCCGTGGTTATCGTGTCAAAATCCGAGATGGCCCCTGGGGCGCTAGCCGAAGTAATCAATGCGGCTCGAGGGTTGAAAGTTTTAGAGTTCGACTTAGAGCGTGCAGAGGCCTTGAGGAGTGAACTGGGAAGGTTTCTGCTCGAAAAGCTGAACCTTATCAGAGTATACACGAGGAACCCCAAGAGCGGCGAGATCGGAGCTAAACCACTCGTTATACGTAGGGGGGCTCGCGTCGAAGATGTAGCGCAAAGAATCCACAGCAGGCTTTACAAGGAGTTCAAGTACGCGCTCGTCTGGAACGAGCATAGGTTAAAGTTCAGCCCTGTGAAAGTCGGCAGAGAGTTCCTCCTAGACGATTTGGATGTGGTGGAGATCGTAGCGTAGCTCCGCGTTTCTCAGTGCGGTGCGCTAACCTTAAATGAGCTAACGCCGAGGACGCTGATTGTATGAGCGAGGGCTTCAAGGAGGTTTCTCTCCGCGTAGCTGAAGCCAAGCAGCGCGATGTGGGTAGGGGTATTGTTCGCATTGACAGAGGAACGATGGCCAAGCTAGGCCTCGAAGCCGGCGACGCTGTCGAAATAGTCGGAAGGAAAGCGACCGTAGCTATAGCTTGGCCCGCATACCCTGAGGATGAAGGTTTGGGTTTCATAAGGATGGACGGTGTCACGCGACACAATGCCGGCGTATCGATCGGGGATACCGTGGTTGTGAAGAAGATACAGCTTCAGCCTGCTCAGCGCGTGGTCCTCGCGCCATCTGGTGTAAGCGGGCTCTCGGTCTCTCCCGAGTTTGCGGAGTACGTGAAAGAAAGGCTTCTGCACAGGCCGGTCAGGCGGGGCGATGTCGTCGAGATACCGGTGTTCAACACGGCTCTCCGCTTCGTTGTTACCTCAACGGCTCCCGCTACGGCAGTGCAGGTGACGCCTGAAACCGAGATCGTTGTGAAAGGGGAAGCAGTCTCAGAGGCCGAGCTTTTCGTGCCGAGGGTAACGTACGAAGACATAGGAGACTTGGAAGATGTTAAACAGAAGGTTAGGGAGATGATCGAGCTACCTATGAGGTACCCCGAACTTTTCTCGCACCTCGGTATCGACCCGCCAAAGGGCGTCCTATTCTACGGTCCCCCTGGGACAGGTAAGACTCTGCTCGCCAGGGCGGTGGCTAACGAGACGGGCGCTTACTTCATTACGATCAACGGGCCGGAGATCATGAGCAAGTTCTACGGGGAGAGCGAAGCCAGGTTGAGGGAGATCTTCAAGGAGGCAGAGGAGAACGCGCCGGCGATCATCTTCATCGACGAGATCGACGCGATAGCGCCGAAGAGGGAAGAGGTGACAGGCGAGGTAGAGCGCCGCGTTGTAGCGCAGCTCCTCGCGCTGATGGACGGGCTTAAGGGGAGAGGTCAAGTGATAGTCATCGGTGCCACGAACCGTCCGAACGCGGTCGACCCCGCGTTGAGGAGGCCCGGCCGTTTCGACAGGGAAATAGCTTTCCCTGTGCCCGATAAGCGGGCTAGGAAGGAAATCCTTCAGGTGCACACGAGGAACATGCCGCTCGCCGACGACGTGAACCTCGACGAGCTTGCGGATGTAACGCACGGTTTCACAGGCGCGGACCTGGCCGCTCTGTGCAGGGAGGCAGCGATGCGCGCCTTGAGGAGGTTCCTCCCGAAGCTTGACTTAAGCAAATCCTCTGTGCCGCCGGAGGTCTTGAAGGAGCTTAAAGTTACACGCCAGGATTTCCTTGATGCTCTCAAGGACATACAACCCAGCGCGCTAAGGGAGGTATACGTGGAAGTTCCTGAAGTCCACTGGAGCGACATCGGCGGGCTCGAGGACGTGAAGCAGCAGCTCCGCGAAGCGGTTGAGTGGCCCTTAAAGCACCCGGAGTTCTTCAAGGAAATGGGTATCGACCCGCCGAAGGGGGTGCTCCTGTACGGGCCTCCCGGCTGCGGTAAAACCCTGCTGGCGAAGGCTGTAGCGACTGAGAGCGAAGCGAACTTCATAGCCGTGAAAGGGCCTGAAGTGCTCAGCAAGTGGGTTGGCGAGAGCGAGAGGGCGATAAGGGAGATCTTCAGCAAGGCTCGGCAAGCAGCCCCGTGCGTTGTTTTCTTCGACGAGATCGATTCGATAGTGCCTCGGCGGGGGTACAGGTATGATTCCGGTGTCACTGATAGGATCGTTAACCAGTTGCTTACTGAGATGGATGGTTTGGAGAAGTTGGAGGGTGTGGTGGTGATTGGTGCGACGAATCGTCCCGATATCTTGGATCCTGCTTTGTTGAGGCCTGGTCGTTTCGACCGTCTCGTGTACGTACCGCCGCCGGATAGGGCTGCGAGGCTCGAAATCTTAAAAGTGCACACGAGGCGGATGCCCCTAGCTGAAGACGTCGACCTCGAACGCATCGCCGAAACAACAGAAGGCTACACAGGCGCGGACTTGGCTGCTTTGTGCAGAGAGGCTGCAATACTGGCGCTAAGGGAAGCGGGGAAGCCCACTAAGGTTGAAATGAGACACTTCCTCAAGGCCATAGAAGTCGTCAAGCCTTCGGTGACAAAGGAGGATTTGGAACGTTACAAACGCATAGCCGAGGAGTTCAAGCGGATGCTAGCCTAGCCATACGCACTCGCGCGCAGCCTTTGAAAGCGTTTTTCTCGCTAGCGAATGCCGCATCGCTATTTATTTGAGAGAGTG
>Ga0272445_1000352_pt1 | contig 44414 bp, 40 predicted proteins | sample YNPCB0031_FD_194404 | JGI IMG/M metagenome (GOLD analysis project Ga0272445, IMG submission 194404) | Hot spring sediment microbial communities from Yellowstone National Park, WY, United States - YNP-CB-003-1 | ecosystem: Environmental > Aquatic > Thermal springs > Hot (42-90C) > Sediment... | reverse complement strand
GGTTGGCGTGCCGGCCGTAACCCACCTTCTGTTTTAAGCGGCATTTATCTAATCGGGATACCCGCGCCTCACGCGGACTTCATAGGCGCCTATTTTCCCTTTCACAGCGCAGCCGAGCCGTTTCACCCTTAAACCATTCATTGCTCAGCGTTTCCGCATCATTGCTTATAATGGTTTAAGGTTTCGTTTCTGTTCTCGGCTTTAGGGCTCTCGCCCTAGCTCTCGCGAGCTTGCGCTTCCGCGGTGTGGGTGGAGTTTCCTCAAGCTTCACACTTAACTCTGAGAAAAGAGCAAGTGTGAAGCTTGAAAGCCGCTCACCGGCTCGCCAACCCTAAATTAAAAATTTAGGGGAAAGAAATTTAAAGGTTTCGTTAGCCGCGCATAACCTCTAAATTTCGCTCGAATATAGGTTCCTTTTTCAGCTCGACGCGTCGGGCTATTGGGGGCAGCGGGCTAAACGCCTCGGCCGAAGCCTTGGCGCGTACACCCCTGCTCCATCAACCCCATCTTCTATGGGTGCCCTCCTCCAGCTCTCTAGGCCTGTTGCCAGGTCTAGAGTTGAGCTGGAATGGCCGCCTATTTTCGGGAGGGGCTTCGGGCTTAGATGCTTTCAGCCCTTATCCCCAACGGCGTGGCTGCCCGGCAGTGCCCTGTCGGACAACCGGTAAACTAGAGGCCGCGATGCCCCGTTCCTCTCGTACTAGGGGCATCTTCCCCTCAGGCGGCCAGCACTCCCAGCAGGTAGAATCCGTCCTGTCTCGCGACGGACTAAACCCATCTCGGATTCCCCTTTAATCGGCGAACAGCCGCACCCTTGGGTCCTGCTGCAGACCCAGGATGGGAACGGACGACGGCGGAGTACCAATCCTCCCCGTCGATGGGGACTCTCGGGGGAGACGAGCCAATTACTCCCGGGGTAATTTTTCTGTCACATCCAGCCCCCAACAATGGGGACATGAATGATCGCTAGGCCCGGCTTTCGCCTCTGGATCCCTTGCTTTGGAGGATCCAGTCAGCCCGGCTTTTGGCCTTGCCCTCTACTCCGGGTTTCTGTCCCGGATGAGCCGAGCTTAGGGCCCCCTTGATATCTTTTCAAGGGGGTGCCGCCCCAGCCAAACTGCCCACCTGCCGTTGTCCCAGGCTTACGCCTGGTTAGGGGTGCAGCCATGGGTAGGTGGTGTTCCATTGGCGCCTCCACCAGCCCCCGGAGAGGCTGGCCTCGACGGCTCCCACCTACGCTCTGTACCCACAACCGCACCCCAGCGACAGGCTGCAGTAAAACTCCACGGGGACTTCTCGCCCCGCTGGGAGACCCTGGACTGTTCGTCCAAGTTATGTGGGTTCGCCGGGCCCCGGGCGGGGACAGCGGGGACGTCGTTAATCCATTCATGCACGTCGGAACTTACCCGACAAGGCATTTGGCTACCTTAAGCAACCTTTTTAAAAAGGTTGGACCATATCTTCACCCTTTCGAGCTCATCTTCAATTCGCTCTAGGGTGCTCGGCGTATGGTCTCTGAGGCGCTCATCCGCCGCCTATCTATTTCAGATAACACTTCATTAAGTTGATATTTCCTTTCATTAGAAGCCTCATATATTTGTAGTATTAGTTTTTTAAAGCTGTTCGCGTCTTTATGTTCACCTTTTTCTAACGCTTCAACAACTTTAGCGAAGATTTCAAATTCTTTCCATTTAATGATTGGCTTATGTTTTTTAAAGAATGGTATTATCTTTTCCATGAGATTTCTTCTTGCATCAACAATGTATTGTAATGCAGTGTTTTCTTGACCAGGTTTAGGAATTATGCGACCGCATTTAAATACTGCTTTAAGTAATTCAAGAATTTGACGATGCTCCTTTTTTTGAGTTACATGAAATACTGGATCGATTGCCCATCCAAACTTAGCGTTATTTTGCTTTTTAATAGAAATGGAAAAGCATCCTTCGCCATCTACTAAGCCAACAATATAATAGTGAAGATATTTTCTTCGGTTTGGCAGCCTTTTCGGATCTATTATGGCTTTAAATTCGTTAAGCATTGATAAGCAACCTTCCTCGATAAACCTATAGGTTAAAGAGATAAAAGATTTTTGCGGCGGCGGATGATTCCCTGCGGGTCAGGATCATAAAGCCAATCGTTTTTCCCTTCTCGGGAGAAGGCTTTCTCCTTTCCCCGCATATAGCCGAGTTTAGTGACTCCCTTAAATTTGAGAGTCAGAGTTACTCCCGGCGTTTAGCGGCCCTTAGCCCGGTTGAACCCGGGTTTCAGGTACCGCCACTGGCCAGGACTCAATGGCCGTACAAACCCTTTCGGGCTAGCGGCCACCTATGTTTTTATTAAACAGTCGCGCCCCCCTTGTCACTGCGACCTGAAACCCCAACCTTAAGGTTAGGGTTTCAGGCACCCCTTATCCCGAAGTTACGGGGCTAATTTGCCGAGTTCCCTCGCCCGAGTTCCACCCGACACGCCTGAGGCTTCTCACCTAGGGGCACCTGTGTCGGTTCTAGGTACGGGCGCGGAGAATCCTTCCTGCAACCCTTTTCCGTGGCTCCAGGAATCGGTTGAACCGCCCTAAAAACGGGCGGCTATTCCCACCTTCACCCAGTTCTCGCCATTACGGCACTCCCTGGGCTTCAGTGGTTAAATGGAGCGACAGCTCCACTCAACCTATCCTGAAGCGTCGGGTTGCAGGCTTGCGTTGCCGCACGTATCTCCGCGGTGCTGGAATATTAACCAGCTTCCCTTTCGGTGGCTCCGGTTAAGGGCCACCTTAGGACCGACTTACCCCCGGCTGACGACGCATTGCCGGGGAACCCTGGCCCCTACGGCGGAGGGGATTCTCACCCCTCTTTGCTGCTACTACCGCCGGGATCTGCACTTGCGGTCGGTCCACTGGATCTCACGATCCAGCTTCTACCCAACCGCAACGCCCGCCTACCGCTGCAGCTCTTTCGAGCTGCAACCTAGGGTATCGGCACCTGGCTTAGCCCCGTCCATTTTCGGTGCCCTCAACCTCGGCTGGTCAGCTGTTACGCACTGCTTAGAGGATGGCTGCTTCTAAGCCTACCTCCCAGCTGTCTTAGGTTGAGGACCCCCTTCCATTTCTGCACTTAGCCAGGATTTTGGGGCCTTAACCCTAGTTTGGGTTGTTCCCCTCGCGACGTGGGAGCTTACCCCCCACGCCCGCCTCCGGCCTTCTACGGTGCTGGTGGATTCGGAGTTTAACTGGGAAGTGGGGTCTTTCGACCCCTTGCTTCCCAATTAGTGCTCTACCCCACCAGCCACCTCCAGCCAGGCTATCCTGCGAGATATTTCGGCGGGAACTAGCTATCACCGAGCTAGATTGGTCTTTTGCCCCTAGCCCAAGGTCAGGGGAGCGAATTGCACGTCAGCACCCTTTCGGGCCTCCACCAGGCTTTCGCCTGGCTTCACCCTGCCCCGGGCTAGATCGCTCGGTTTCTAGTTTCATCCCCGTGATTCCAGGCCCTTTCAGACCTCGCCCCTCGCATCCATAAAGGATGCTGCGGGCATGTCGGTTTCCCTACGGCTTCGGGTTTAAACCCCTTAGCCTCACCACGGAGATGAACTCCCCGGCCCGTGGTACAAAACGGAACGCGTGATCCTGGTCCCCCCTCCACGTACTCCCGTGTCGCCACGGTTTCCTTCGGAGGGGATCTACCCTTTCGGACCACGCACGTCTGTAACCGCCTGATTTCAGGCTCTTTTCACCCCCCTTCCGGGGTGCTTTTCAGCTTTCCCTCACGGTACTAGTCCGCTATCGGTCTCGGGACGTATTTAGCCTTGGAAGTTGTTTTCTCCCGGCTTCCCACGCCAGAGCAAAGGCGTGGTACTCAGGGATGCCGACCCAAACCCATCTCGCTTACGCCTACGGGGATGTCACCCTCTATGTCGGGCCATTCCAGGCCACTTCGGCTTCGCGAGAGAGGGTGCGGTCGGCCCCTTCTACTCCACATCCCTAAACGGTTTCCCGTTTAGGTTCGGTTTGGGCTTTTCCCCTTTCGCTCGCCGCTACTCAGGGAATCCCATATTGGTTTCTTTTCCTCCCCCTACTTGGATGTTTCCGTTCGGGGGGTTCCCGCTCCCGAAAGGGAGCGCCGCGAGTTTATCGCGGCAGGAAGTCCCATTCGGGGATCCCCGGATCAAAGGTTGCATGCACCTACCCGGGGCTTATCGCAGCTTGCCACGCCCTTCTTCGGCGCCCGAGCCGAGCCATCCATCAGGCGGCGTAGCGCGTCGAGCTTACTCGGGAACCCATATTCGACTAGCGTTTAGAGGTCTATGCGCGGCTTTCATAGCAAGCTTTCCAGTGAAAGCTTGCTTAGCCCTTCACCCTTAAAGGCGAGCTTTAAGGGTTGCATTTAAATAATGAAATTGAAAGGTTTGCAGCATCCTCTTTCATCTTCCAGCTTAAAAATTTTTCTTAGGAGGTGATCCAGCCGCAGGTTCCCCTACGGCTACCTTGTTACGACTTCTCCCCCCTCACCTAGTTTAGGTTCGATGCAGCCTTTAAGGCTGCATCTCGCCTAAACTAAGCTCGGGTGGAGCGACGGGCGGTGTGTGCAAGGAGCAGGGACGTATTCACCGCGCGATGATGACACGCGGTTACTAGGGATTCCATGTTCACGAGGGCGAGTTACAGCCCTCGATCCCAACTGAGGCTGGGTTTAGGGATTACCTTCCCCTTTCGGGGTCGGAACCCATTGTCCCAGCCATTGCAGCCCGCGTGCGGCCCAGGGGATTCGGGGCATACTGACCTGCCGTGGCCCGCTCCTTCCTCCTCCTTAGCGGAGGCAGTCCCCTTAGTGTGCACGATCCCCCGAAGGGGATCGTTAGCAACTAAGGGCGCGGGTCTCGTTCGTTGTCTCACTTAAGAGAACACCTCACGGCACGAACTGGCGACGGCCATGCACCTCCTCTCAGCTAGTCCGGCAAGACCTTTAATCTGGCCTTCATCCCGCTGTCTCCCCTGGTAAGATTCCCGGGGTTGACTCCAATTAAGCCGCAGGCTTCACCCCTTGTGGTGCTCCCCCGCCAATTCCTTTAAGTTTGCTGTGTCGAGGAGCATAAAAGCGATAAGAAAAGCAGGAAGTTAATACATTATTATTGAAGTTAAAGAATTCAATAAAAAGTTAAGTTTAACAAAGTAACTGAAGGTAATGAAGGATAAAAATAGAAATTAAAGCATTTCTTATTAAAGCAGAAAATTTTTTATAAAATATTTTTTCGTTTTATTGGTTTACTAAAATTTTGTTAGTAAACCTAAATTGCTATTGAGTTTAAAGCTCCTCGACATTTCAGCCTTGCGGCCGTACTCCCCAGGTGGCGGACTTAACGGCTTCCCTGCGGCACCGGGACGGCTCGTAGCCGTCCCGACACCTAGTCCGCATCGTTTACGGCTGGGACTACCGGGGTATCTAATCCCGTTCGCTCCCCCAGCTTTCATCCCTCACCGTCGGGCGCGTTTTGGCCGGCCGCCTTCGCCACTGGTGGTCCTCCCGGGATTATAGGATTTCGCCCCTACCCCGGGACTACCGCCGGCCTCCCCCGCCCCCTAGCCGAGGAGTATTCCCCGCAGTCCAACGATTGAATCGCTGGATTTAACGGGGAACTTCCTCGGCCGGCTACGGATGCTTTAGACCCAATAATCGTCCCAACCACTCGGGGAGCTGGTATTACCGCGGCGGCTGACACCAGGCTTGCCCCCCCCTTATTCACCTGGCGGGTTAAACCAGGTAAAAGCCGCCCTCAGCGGGCGGCACTCGGGGTGACCCCGTCACGCTTGCGCGCATTGCGGAGGTTTCGCGCCTGCTGCGCCCCGTAGGGCCTGGACCCTTGTCTCAGGGTCCATCTCCGGGCTCCCGCTCTCACGGCCCGTACCGGTTATAGGCCTGGTGGGCCGTTACCCCACCAGCTACCTGATCGGACGCGGCCCTATCCTTGGGCGAAGCTGGAAGCATGGTTCCAGCTTCCTTTAGGCAAGGAACCCTTCCAGGCATCCTTGCCTATCGGGGATTAGCCCCAGTTTCCCGGGGTTGTCCCCGTCCCAAGGGTAAGTTAGCCACGTGTTACTGAGCCGTGCGCCGCGCCTCCCCATGGCTAGAGGCGCAAACTCGCATGGCTTAGTCCCACCCCGATAGCAGTTGGGTCCGCCAGGATCAAGCGGAGTTGAGACGATTATTTAGGGAATACGGCCTAAAAAATGGATTAAGCTGGAATTGACGGAGGATGCTGCAAACCTTTCTTGGGTCTAAACGTGCAAGGAAGCTTTTTCTTCAGCTTCCTGTTTGTTTAGACCCTCATCTTGTGCCCGCAATTGGAGGCCAACCCTTCATCCAAGGGTGAAACACCCTAACTGTCGGGTTGATGCCGCCGCCGGGAAATTGCGGGCAGGCTTTATAATTAAGCCCAAACAATTAATTGTATAAAATCAAATATAAACTTTACTTTAAATAAAAATTGTAATAATTCATTGTTTGGGTTAAGAAATAAGCATTAAACGCGTATAAAAACTTTACGCTATTAAAAATTTAAAGAAAGGGAATAATGTTGAATATTTCGCTAGGTTTAACTACAAGTATTCCTATTAAAAAAGGGTTAAAACTTGCTTTGCTAGCTGAAAAACAAGGCTTTAAAAGAATTTTTGTTGGAGAAGATATTTTATCTAGAGATGTTTTTGCTTATCTTTCAATAATTGCTTCAGAAACTTCTCATATTGAATTAGCTACTGGAATAACAAGCCCTTATGTAAGGCATATAGCCTCTTTAGCTTCTAATGCTTTAGCTATTCAAAAATTAAGCAATGGAAAATTTACGCTTGGTTTAGGACCTGGAGGAATTCCAGAAATTGAAAAGTTTCTTGGGAAAAAACCTGAAAAACCTATTTTAGTAATGCGTGAAGCCACATTATTAATTAAAAAACTTTTTTCAGGAGAAAAAATAGAATATGAAGGGATTCTTGGAAAAATTAAGGGTTTTAAATTAATTTCGCCTACTCCAATAAAGATTTACTTTGGTGTAAGAGGAGAAAAACTTTTAAGGTTAGCAGGAGAAATTGCTGATGGTGTAATTTTTAGCGGCGCAAAAACCTATCTTAAAAAAGCATTAAAAATTGTTGAGGAAAACGCTTTTAAAAAATCAGATTTTAACAAAATCGTTTGGAACTGTTTTTTATTAATTAAAAGCAAGGAAGATTTAAGGTTAGGTAAACAAGTGGCAGCAACAATAATTTCAAGTTTACCAAGCAAAGAGATTGAAAAACAGCCTGAATTAATAAATAAAGCGTTTAAAATTAGAGAAGCATTTAAAAAAGGAGATTATAGCGAAGCTGAAAAACTTGTTGATGAAGAAATTTTAAAGCAATTTTGTTTTGCTGGAGATTTAAATGAAATAAAGGAAGAAATATATAGGCTTGAAAAAGAAGGTTTTAAAGAATTTGTTGTAGGTCCACCTTTTGGTAAAAAACCTGAAGAAGTTATTTTAGAATTTAAAAACCTTATTAAAGGATGAATTATATGTTTGAAACTGGAATTAATTTTAATACAGATCTTTCAATAAGCAGCATTATTAAAGGAGTTAAAATAGCTGAAAAATATGGTTATGATTATATATGGATTGGAGAAGCATTTCAATATTCTCATCCTATTCCAATCGCAGCTTTAATAAGTAAAGTTACAAAGAAAATTAAGGTTGGCATTATTGTTTCACCAAAAATTGATAAATGCATTCATATAATTAAATCCATTCAAGTTCTTCAAGAAGCTTATGGAGAAAGATATGCTATTGGATTAATTCCAGGAGATCCTTTAAGATTAAAAACTTTAGGTTTAAACACCTTCAATATTTTAGAAGATATTAAATCTTGCATTAAAAGCTTTCCTAGAGTTAATTTAAAAATTAAATCAGAATTTAAAGACAGTATTCCTAAACTTTGCAAATTAACTTCATTACCAATTTATGTTGGTGCTTCCGGACCAAAAATGATTAATGAAGGAAGTAAAATTGCAGATGGACTTCTTTTAAATTATATTAATCCAGAATTTATTAAATGGGCTTTAGAATTTATTGATGTTAAAAATTGTTGTATAGCAGCTTTTGGTCCAGTTTTATTAAAACCAGCCACAAAAGAATTGTTAATGGCATTAAGAATTTCAGCAGCAGTTGTTGCAGCTGGAGCAAATAAATCCCTTATTAAAGAATTTAATATGCATACGCAAATTGAAGAAATTAAAAAAATCTTTGAAAAAAATGAATTTAATGCTTTAGAAAGCTATGATGAATTTTTAATAAATAAATTTGCAGTTTATGGAGATATTGAAGAATTAAAAAGCAAAATTGAAGAATTAAGGAAGATTGGAGTGGATCAAGTTGTTTTTGGAACACCATTTTGTAAAGATTTTGAATCAATTAAAAAGCTTGGTGAAGCTTTAAAAAAATAATTATTGAAAAACAAAAATTTAAGATTTTTCTTTATCACAATCACAATTGTTAACATTCTGTGCTTCAATAGCTAAGCTAAGCTTTTTAATTTCTTCATGATATTCTTGAATTGATTTAACTTCTATGCCTCTCTTTTTTATTGTTTCTATACCTTTAATAGCAGCTAGGGCTCCTGGAATAGTTGTTATATATGGGATGTTAAAGTCAACAGCTGTTCTTCTAATATAGTAGCCATCTGTTTTAGCGCCTCCACCGCTTGGTGTATTTATAATTAAATTTATTTCGCCATTTATTATGGCATCTACAACATTTGGTCTTCCCTCGCTAACTTTAAAAATTTGTTTAACATTTATTCCATGCATCTTTAAATATTTGGCAGTGTTTGTTGTAGCTAAAATTTTAAATCCTAATTCTTCAAATTTTTTAGCTATGGGAACAATTTTCGGTTTATCTTTATCTTTAACGCTTATAAGCACTGAACCACCTGTTGGAAGCTTCATTCCAGCTGCAAGCTCAGCCTTATAATAAGCCATTCCAAAATCTTTATCTATTCCCATAACTTCTCCTGTAGATCTCATTTCAGGCCCTAAAATTGGATCTGAACCTTGAAGCTTATTAAATGGAAATACCGCTTCTTTAACAGCTATATGATTTAACTCAACTTCTTTTAAATTAAATTCTTTAAGTTTTCTTCCAATCATAAGTTTAGCAGCTATTTTAGCTAATGGAACACCAGTAGCTTTACTAACAAATGGAACAGTTCTTGAGGCTCTAGGGTTAGCTTCCAAAACGTATACTATTCCATCTTTAACGGCAAATTGAATATTTATTAATCCAACTATTCTTAATGCTAAAGCTATTTTCCGTGTATAATCCTTAATTTTCTCAACTACTTCTTTTGATAAACTAATTGGGGGAAGCGAGCAAGCTGAATCGCCAGAATGCACACCCGCTTCTTCAACATGCTCCATTACTCCACCTATATAAACTTCTTCTCCATCGCAAAGCGCATCAACTTCAGCTTCTATAGCATCCTCAAGAAACTTATCTATTAAAATAGGTTTTTCAGGTGATATAACTGTGGCTTCATTAATGTATCTTTCAAGTTCTTCTTCATTATATACGATTTCCATACCTCTACCACCTAAAACGTAGGATGGTCTTACTAAAACTGGATAACCTATTTCTTTAGCTATTTTTCTAGCTTCATCAAAATTATAAGCTATACCATTTATGGGTTGGGGTATACCAAGCCTTTTAAGAAGCTCAGAAAATCTTTTTCTATCTTCAGCTATATCAGTTGCATCTGAGGATGTGCCTAAAATTTTAACTCCGCTACTTTCTAGTTGAATGGAAAGATTTATTGGTGTTTGACCACCAAGCTGTATTATAATACCTTCTGGATTTTCATTTTCAACAATGTTCATTACATCTTCATAAGTGATTGGTTCAAAATAAAGCCTATCAGAAGTGTCATAATCTGTTGAAACAGTTTCAGGATTGCAATTCACCATTATTGTTTCATAACCTTCTTCTTTAAGAGAGAAAACTCCTTGAACACAGCAATAATCAAATTCTATACCTTGACCTATTCGGTTTGGTCCAGAACCTATTATAACAACTTTTTTTCTCCCGGTTCTTTTAGCTTCATTTTCATCTTCATAAGTTGAATAAAAGTATGGTGTTTTAGCTTCAAATTCAGCTGCACATGTGTCAACCATTTTATAAACCGGAATAATTTTCATTTTTTTTCTGGTTTCTCTAACTTCTTTTTCATTAGCTTTCAAAAGAAAAGCTAATTGTTTATCTGAAAATCCAAGCTTTTTCGCTTCCTTAAGAATTTCCGGTGGAATAGTTGCTAAATTAAACTTTTTTAATGTTTCCTCAAAATCAACTATTTTTTTTATTTTACTTATAAACCAGGGATCAATTTTTGTAAGCGAAGCTATTTCTTCAATTGAAAAACCATTTTTTAAAGCATATCTTATATAAAATATTCTTTCTGGTGTTGGAAATTTTAAGTTTTGAATTATTTCATTAATGCTTGGGTTAAAATCTTTTCCATCGCATCCAAGCCCAAACCTTCCAATTTCAAGGCTTCGTAAAGCCTTTTGTAAAGCTTCTTCAAAGGTTCTTCCTATAGCCATAACTTCACCAACAGATTTCATTTGAGTAGTTAAACCTTTATCAGCTTTAGGAAACTTTTCAAAAGCAAATCTAGGCACCTTTACAACTACATAATCTATTGTAGGTTCAAAAGAAGCTAATGTTTCCCCAGTAATATCGTTTGGTATTTCATCAAGCGTATATCCAACTGCAAGTTTGGCAGCTATTTTAGCTATTGGAAAACCAGTTGCTTTAGAAGCTAAAGCTGAAGATCTTGAAACTCTAGGATTCATTTCTATAGCTACGAATCTTCCATTTTCAGGGTTAACAGCAAATTGAATATTTGATCCTCCTGTTTCAACACCTATCTCCCTAATTATTTTTATAGCTGCATCCCTAAGTTTTTGATATTCCTTATCAGTTAATGTTTGAGCTGGAGCTACAGTTATGCTATCTCCTGTATGAATACCCATTGGATCAAAATTTTCTATTGGACATATTATCACAACATTATCTGCAAGATCCCTCATAACTTCAAGCTCATATTCTTTCCAACCAATCACGCTTTCTTCAACCAAAATTTGATGAATCATACTAGCATTAAGCCCTCGTTCAGCAAGAATTTTTAATTCTTCTCGATTATATGCTATTCCACCGCCGGTTCCGCCAAGAGTGAAAGCAGGTCTAATTACAACTGGATAACCAAGCTTATCAGCAATTTTAAGAGCGTCCTCAACAGAATTAACGGTGGCGCTTTCAGGAACTTCTAACCCTATTTTTTGCATAGACCTTTTAAAAAGCTCTCTATCTTCAGCTTTTTTTATTGCATCAACTTTAGCACCTATAAGTTCAACACCATACTTTTCAAGAGTACCATTTTCATAAAGTTGAGTTGCTAAATTAAGCCCAACTTGACCACCAAGCGTTGGAAGCAAAGCATCAGGCCTTTCCCTTTCAATAATTTTTTCTAAAACCTCAGCTACTAAAGGTTCTATGTAGGTTTTATCAGCCATATTAGGATCAGTCATTATTGTAGCTGGATTAGAATTTACTAAAATAACTTTGTAACCTTCAGATTTTAAAGCTTTACAAGCTTGACTTCCAGAATAATCAAATTCAGCTGCTTGACCAATTATTATTGGTCCAGAACCTATTATAAGAATTTTATGAATATCTTCTCTTTTAGGCAAAAATTTCACCCATTTAACAGCTTTAAAAATTCATCAAAAAAGAAGAAAGTGTCATGGGGGCCAGGACCTGCTTCAGGATGATATTGCACAGAAAATATTGGAAGTTCCTTATGCCTAACTCCCTCTACGGTTCCATCATTTAAGTTTACTTGAGTAACTTCTAAACCTGTTTTTTTAAGAGATTCTTTATCCACAGCAAATCCATGATTTTGACTGGAAATAAATACTCTACCGGATTCAAAATCTTTTACAGGTTGATTTGAACCTCTATGACCAAACTTTAACTTAAAAGTTTTAGCTCCTAAAGCAAGACATATAAGTTGATGACCTAAACAAATACCTGCGATTGGAATTTTCCCAGCAAGCTTTCTTACAATTTCTATTGCTGGTTTAACTCTTACGGGATCTCCAGGCCCATTAGAAAGAAAGATAGCATCAGGCTTTAATTCAACAATATTTTTAATTGGATAATTAAAGGGTACAATGTAAAGGTTAATTTTTCTTTTTAAAAGTTGATTTATCATGCTTCTTTTTACACCGCAATCAATTAAAACCACAGAGTATTTTCCATTAACATTATATTCAACTAGGTTTTTTACACAAACTTTATCAACAAGATCTTTTTCAGAAATATGCGGTTGTTCCCTACATTTTTTAATTAATTCTTCATCACTTAATTCAGGTTTTCCTTCAAAAACCGTTAAAACAGCTTTCATCGTACCATAAATTCTAACTTTCCTTGTTAACATTCTAGTATCTACATTTTCAATTCCAGGTTTTCCATATTCAATTAAAAATTTTTCAAGAGATTTTTCCATTCGCCAATTGCTTGGGTTTCTGCATAATTCTTTAACTACAAAACCTTCAACTTGAATTTTATCGCTTTCATAATCTTCGCTAGTTACACCATAATTTCCAATTAAAGGATATGTCATCATTAAAATTTGGCCGGCATATGAGGGATCTGTTAAAGCCTCCACATAACCTGTCATAGAAGTGTTGAAAACAAGCTCCCCTTCAACAGTTTTTTCAACACCAAATCCTTTACCTTTAACGATTGTTCCATCTTCTAACGCTAAAATCCCATTCATGAAAACATCAATTGAATTATTAACAGCTCGCTTATAAACTTTATTTTAATTAAACATTTAATTTTTAATAATTAAATATTAAATGTTAATGCTTAAGTAAATTAATGAAATAAATTCAATTATCCCATTTTTAAAAGTTAATTTTTAATTAAAACATTTAAACAAATAAGATATAAGAGAACTTAAAAGGTTTGCTTTAATATTTATTGCAAAACAAGTTTTTCATGTTAAGAGGAAGTAAAAATGGTTTTATGGAATATAGTTTTAAGCGGTTATCCAGGATGTGGAAAAACAACTTTAGCTAAAAAATTGGTGATGGAAAAACCTCGATTTGTTAGAGTTAGCAGCGATGATCTTAGAGCTATGCTATTTAATAAGGTTTTTCCATGCGAAGATGAAGAGTTTGTATATGAAATTATATGTAATATTCGAGATTTAGCTTTGGAAGCTCATTATAATGTAGTTATTGATACAACTTCCCCAAATAATGTGACAAGAGAATTTCTTTTAAAAACTAAAATTAAACCTGTAAATAGTTTGCTTGTAGTTTTCGATGTTAAAAGAGAAGTGTTAATTGAAAGAAATAAAATGAAGGGGCAAAATGATGCTGTGGAAATATGGGATCGTTATTGGGAGCCACCCAGCATTGATTTTCCAGTAATAAGATTTAAAAATAATAATGAGGAGGAATTTAATTTAAGTTATGATTATTTAAGCGAGCTTTTAGAAGGTAAAGTTTATCCATTTAAAGAAAAAGGTTTTCCCCATATATTTCCTTTGCGAAAGATTCTTGGAAAATAAACCTTTAAATTTTTACGTTTATTTTTCATATAAATCTAAATTAATTTTTACATGTTATTTTAAACTTCAATCGTTAATTTTAAATACTATAAAGGTTGAAGTAAATGTATTCTAATAATCTATGCAAGAAGAGTGATGGATACGATTTCCAATTCCAACACTTTAATTGCACCCTCCATAGATTTACATATACATACAAACTTTTCAGATGGTGAATGCTGTATAGAAAAAATTTATGAAATATTTAAATCAACAAAATTTTTTGTTTTAGGTGTGGCAGATCATTATTCAAGCACAAGATATCTTCCATTTAGAATGAATAAAAAACATTTAACTAAATATTTATTAAGTTTAGATAGATTTGGTTTAAGACGAGGAATCGAAGCAGATATTTTTGAAGATGGAAGCTTAAGCATTAAAGCTTCAGAAAAAGAAATGTTTGAATATGTTCTTGCAGGTTTACATAGAATTTATGGTGTTTCATTATGGGATGAAGAATGGCCAGCATGGAATTTAAAACATATCGCTGAATTAATTCGAGTAGCATTAATAAAAGCTATTGAATCTAAAATTATTGATGTAATTGTTCATCCAACATGGTTTCCTAAAAAAATTAAAAATAAAATTGAAACTTTTATTTCAAAGGATTGGATTGAAAGCTTGGTTTCAGCAGCTGCCAGCAATAATGTAGCTGTAGAAATTAGCGGTGCCTGGAAAGTTCCAAATGAAGAATTTATTAAAGTTTGCCTTAAACATGGTGTAAAAATAGCGATAGGAAGCGATGCACATTCTGAAAAGGAAGTTGGAAATTTAATTTATCCCATTACAATTTTAAAGAGAGTAAATGCATCAATGGATGATTTATTTATTCCTAAAAAAAGCCCGATTAAAATTGAATTGGAAAACTGCAATATTAAAAGGCAACCAATACTTGCTGGATTAAACACTTTATTGAAAACATTAAATATTTTTAAAAAACGAAGCAACCTTTAATTTTAATTATGAATCTAGAATTTATTGAATTAATAAAATCTAGAAGAAGCATAAGAAAATATCAAGATAAACCAGTTTCAAACGAAATTTTACAAAAACTGCTTGAAGCAGCTCAATGGGCTCCTTCAGCTCATAACAATCAACCTTGGGAATTCATAATTATTAAGGATGAAGAAATAAAAAGAAATATAGCTAATGTTTCTTCTTGGGGTAAATTTTTTTCTAAGGCACCAGTAGGAATAGCTGTTGTTATTAACCCTTTAAAGTCAAATCATCCAATTGAAGATGGAGCGGCTGCAACTCAAAACATTCTTTTAGCAGCTCATGCGCTTGGTTTAGGGGCTTGCTGGATAGGATCTTATGGATCAGCTTGGGAAGATAAAGCTAAAGAAATCTTAAAAATACCTAAGGAGCTTCGGCTTTTATCTATAGTGGCAATTGGTTATCCTGCAGAAAAACCTTTAAGTTCAAGAAAGGATTTAAAAACAATAGTTTATTTAGATAAATATGGAGTTTACGCAAACATATTTTAATAATAAATAATATTTTCATGGTTTTACAGGATAATCCTTATATAATTCTTTTCTTCTAGCTTCAAGCATAGTTAAAGATTTATTTGCAAATTCAGCTGCAGTCATTATTTTAACATTCTTTTTTTCAGCTGCTTTAAAAGCTTCATTTAATTTTTTCTTCCATTCAATATCCCTTAAAAGATGATGATCAATTATTAAAGTTTCAAGTGGACATTCAGAAATAATTTTTTCAATTCCTTTGATGGATTGCTCAAGGCTTTTAAAACTAAATTTATATCCAAGCATATAGGTCATGGGGCCATCCAAATAAACTATTTCAGGTTTATTTTCAATTATAAAATTTAATTGTTCCTTTAAGCTTGCTCCTTCAACATCAGATGTAAAAATAAAGTTATTTTCATTATCGCTTATTAAAACTTCAGTTACAAAACCTAATTTTTCATTTGTTCCATGAGGAACAGGTTTAGAAAATTTTATTTTAACATCACCAAAAAAGTATTCTTTATCATCGCAATAATCTATACTTTTTGGTAAATTTTTTATTGCTTCAAGAAAGAATGATGCTCTTCCCTTTTGGCTTATATTTATTTTATTTTTAGGATGCTTAATTAATACAATTTTATCTTTATAAATATTTAGATTTTCCCAAGGTGAATGATGATCATAATGATAATGTGTCACTATTATAACTTCAGCTTTTTCAGCATATTTAACAATTTCCTTCCAATCTTCATTTAGTTTATTTATTTCTAATGGATGAGGTGGAAGCCCATATCTGCTAGGTCCAAGAGCAACTCCTGGATCAATAAAAATGCTTATATTTTTAGTTTCAATAAAGGTTGCCATGCTTCTGGTTCCCATAGAATCAGAAGCTATAAGCTTAATTTTCAATTTTAAAACACCAATTAAATATAAAATTGTAAAGTAAATTGATAAATTAAAAGCTTAAGCATTATATTGTTATGTTTTTTAAAAAAGCTTAAATTTAAGCATTTGCATTGTTTAAACTTTATTAAAAACAAAAGTTAAATAAATTGAAAAAAATTTTTTTCCCCTATAAAATTAGAGAATTTCAAGAAGATTTTCTTAAGTTTATTCAGTTTGGTATAGAGAAATCTAAAAACATTATTGTTGAAGCTGCAACAGGTTTTGGAAAAACACCATTAATTTTATCTGTTTTAATTCCTAAAGCTATTGAAAAAAATTTGAAAATTCTTTGGATTGTTAAAACTGGAAGCGAAAGCGATCGACCAATTGAAGAACTTAAAATTGCTTGTAAAAACTTGAAAATTAATGTTTTCGGTTTTTCTTTTAGAGGAAAAAAAGATATGTGCCTTCTTCTTAAAGATCTTAAGCTTTCAAATAAAGTTAATCATGAAGAAGCTTCACTTGTTTGCGAAGCTTACAAAAATAAATGCCAATATAAAATAAATTTAGAAAAATTTAATGATTTTGAATGGTTAATTAAAGAGCCGCGATTATATAGTGAAATATTAAATTTTTGCATTGAAAACAAAATTTGCCCCTATAAAATTCAAATTTCACTTTTAGATTATGCAACGATTTTAGCTTTAAGCTACAATTACGTCATAGATTTTAAAATAAACCATTTTATGAAAAATAAAATAGGCTTTAAAAATTCTATTCTTGTAATAGATGAGGCGCATAATCTTCAGCAAGCAGCTTCAGAAGTAAACTCAGATAAAATAACTATTGGAACAGTTGAAAGAGCTTTAAAAGAAGCTGAACTTTTAAAAAATAGGGATTTAGAAGGATTTTTAGATGCAATGATGGGTTATCTTCAAAAATTTCTTAATTCTATGAAAAATGAGGAAACAATATTTCAATTAAATGAATTAATATGGAAATGCTTTGGAGATGAAGATTCCTTTAAAGAATTTTGTGAAGAAGCTAAAAAGGCTGGTAGTAAACTTAGGCGACAACGCTTGTTAGAAGGTAAAACACCTAGATCAAGCCTATATCATTTAGGAGAATTTTGGATTAAAGTTATAAATAATGTTAATATTGATGGTGTTGCATTAACCGCATTAAAAGAAAATGAATCTTTAACTATAGAATTTACAGATATGAGAGCTGGCGAATTGCTTAATAAACTTTGGGATGAATTTAACAGCTGTATTTTTTGTTCTGGAACACTTAAACCTTTAGAAGCCTTTGCTGAAATAATTGGAGTAAACAATTATTTAGGTAAAGTTTTTCCATCACCTTATTCTAAAGAAAATGTAGCAGCATTTATTACTAAAGGTTTATCTAGTAAAGGTGAAGAGTTAGCTGATGAAATGGCTAAGCAATATATTAAAGCTTTAGAAGATTTTATAAAAGCTTTAAATGTTAACTTAGCTATATTTACTTCAAGCTATAGAATACAAAATAAACTTTTAACTTTAGGTTTAAAAGAAGCTATTGAAAAATACAATCGCGAAATTTTTATTGAAAAACAAAATATGTCTGGAGGAGAAACTAGAGAATTAATAAAAAAGTTTAAAACTTGCGCTGAAGGCAATCAAAAAGGTGTGCTTATAGGTGTTATGGGAGGTAAATTTGCGGAAGGCGCAGATTTCCCTGGAAAACAGCTTGAAGCCATATTTCTTGTTGGAATTCCATTTGAAAAATTAACTGTTAAAACTCAGCTTTACATAAACTATTATAGCAAGATTTATGGAGAGGAAAAAGGAAGATATTATGCTTATGTATTACCAGCTTTAAAACGTGCCTCTCAAGCTTTAGGAAGAGCTTTAAGATCAAAAGATGATTATGCCATAATGGTATTAGGAGATGAAAGATATATTCGCTATTTAGATCTTTTACCAGATTATATCCAAAAAACAGTTAAAACAATTAGGTTTGAAGCTTTATTTAAAGCTCTTGAAGAAATTAAAGCAAGCGGTTTAAATAAAAATTGAGCAGCGAGGACACCACCAACGCCTATAATATGGATTCCAAACTAATGGGGTAAGGCAAAATGGACATGAAGGAACCCTTAAAACAGGCGCTATTACAACAGGATATCTTAAAGCAGGTGGAATAAAACCATATGGACAATCAAAATAATGTCTGCATGCCCAACAGTATGGATATGGTCCTAAAGGACAAATAATTGGTGAAGGAACATACAATTAAATTCACCTAATGCCAATTTAACATTATAATAAAATAAAAACGTTTTTCTTTAAGATTTTTTATAAAAGCTTCATTATATGCTTTATTAAAGAATTTAAATGCGAATACAGATTTTTAGATAAAACAAATTAAAGGTTAAAATATATGTTGGAAAAAGAGCTTGGAGCTTTCGAAATATATTATAAAGATTTACTTGGTAGAATTGGTAAATTAAAAACAAAATCAGGTGTTATAGAAACACCTCATATGTTTCCTGTAATTAATCCATTAACTCAACCTATAGCACCGAAGATTATAAAAGATGAATATAAAATTAACGCTGTAATGACTAATGCATATTTATTAAAAAAGAATTTTGGTAGCGAAGTTATAGCTAAAGGCATTCATAAATTTATAGATTTTGATGGTATAGTAGCAACGGATTCTGGAGCATATCAAACTTTAGTTTATGGAGAAATTGAAGCTTCACCAGAAGAAATTGCTGAATTTCAAGAATCTATAAAAACAGATATAGCAGTTATACTTGATGTTCCAACTGGTTATGATGAAGATAAAAGCAAAGCAGAATGGACTGTAAAGGAAACTTTAAGAAGAGCTGATTTAACCCTTAAAATTTTAAATGAAAAAGATATTTTATGGGTTGGTCCAATTCAAGGTGGAATTCATTTAGATTTATTAAGTTTATGCGCTAAAGAAATGAGTAAAAAACCATTTTCCATATATGCTTTAGGAAGCCCAACCAAAATTATGGAAAGTTATTTTTTTGATAAGCTTGTTGAAATGATTATGATGGTTAAAATGAATATTCCATTAAATAAACCTTTACATTTATTTGGAGCTGGTCACCCAATGATTTTTGCTTTAGCAGTTGCTTGCGGTTGCGATCTTTTTGATTCAGCAGCTTACGCTATATTTGCTAGAAAAGAAAGATATCTAACTGAAAATGGAACATTAAACATTAATAATTTAGAGTATTTTCCATGTTCATGCAGGGTTTGCTCTAGTTATAACCCTAAAGAGTTTAAGGCTCTTTCTAAAAATGAAAGAGAAAAACTTTTAGCGGAACATAACTTATGGATTTGCAAGGAAGAGCTTAATCGTGTAAAACAAGCTATTTTAGATGGAAGATTATGGGAGCTTTTAGAAGTTAAAGCTAAAGCGCATCCAATGCTTATGAAAGCATTTAGAAAACTTTCAAAATATAAGCTTTTTTTAGAAAAGCATAGTCCCATAATTAAAAGAAAGGGGCTTTTTTATTTTGGTGATGAAGGGCTTTCAAGACCAGAAATAGTTAGACATAAAATTAGATTAGAAAAAAATTATGTTAAACCTAAAAATTTAACTTCTTTAATTCTTTTTCCAACACCTAATGAAAAACCATTTTATTTAAATCAAAATGTAGCAAAGATTTTAGCTAAAAACCCTCAGGCACATATATGTTTTTATTTAACACCTTTCGGTTTAATTCCAATAGAGTTAAGCGATGTTTATCCAATTTCTCAAATGGAGGTAGTTTCACCTTTAGATAAAGAAGCAATAAAGGAATCTATAATAGAAGTTAAAAAGTATCTTTTTAGATTTAGATATAATTCTGTAACTCTTTTTCTTCCGGAAAATGAAGTTGAAGAATTAAATGAGCTTAAAAAAATATGCAGGGAAATATGCAAGAAAAAACAGGTTAAATTTAAATTAATTAAAATGAAAGGATTTAAATTAAAGGAAAAAATTTAAGAGTTAAAAATAGGTTTTTACCAATATTTACTTTGAATCGCAATGTTTGCTTCATTAAATGGTGAAATAATAAATTGAAAATTAGATTTTTAGGAGCTTGCAATGAAGTTGGAAGATCAGCTATAGTGGTTCATGATGGTGTTAAACATGTTTTATTTGATTATGGAGTAATAATGAATCATGAAATTGGTTTTCCTATGCATATACCAACTAGAGAATTAGATGCGATAATACTTTCTCATGCTCATTTAGATCATAGTGGTTTAACTCCATTGTTTTATATTGGAGAAAATTTACCTATTTATGGTGTTGAACCAGCTTTTCAATTAACAAATGTTTTAATAAAAGATTTTCTTCATTTAAGCGGTTATTATTTACCTTATGAATATATAGATCTTCAAAATATGCTTGGAAATCGAGTTTCAATAAAGTTTAATGAAAGATTTCGTATTGGCAATGCTGAATTTACATTAATTAATGCAGGGCATATTCCTGGAAGCTGTCAAATACTTATGGAAATTGATGGAGAAAAGCTTTTATATACTGGGGATTTTAATCCTATTCCATCAAGGCTTTTAGAGCCGGCTGAACAAATTTATAAAAATTTAGATGCTTTAATAATTGAGTCAACTTATGCTGATGAAGATCATCCAGATAGAATGAAACTTGAAGAAGAATTTGTGAAAAAAACTAGAGAAGTTATTCGGGAGGGAGGCATAGTGTTAGTTCCTGCATTTGGAGTGGGAAGATCCCAAGAAATTCTTATGATATTAACAGCTCATAAATTTGAATATCCAATTTTTATTGATGGAATGGCTATTGAAGTAACTAAAATATTTATGGATTATCATGAAAGCTTAAGAGATCCAGATTTATTTGAAAAAGCTGTTAAAAAAGCAGAATGGATTAAAAGTTGGAAAAATAGAAGAAAAGCTGTTAAAACCCCATCTGTAATTATTTCTCCAGCAGGAATGTTGAAAGGTGGTGCTGCAGCTTTTTATAGCGAAGTTTTAGCAAAAAGCGAGAAAAACGCAATTTTTTTAGTTAGTTATCAAGTTCCAGGATCACCTGGAAGATTACTTTTAGAAAGAAAAAAGCTTCCAATTAAAGGTAAATTAAAAAAAGTTGAAGCTCAAGTTGAAAAATTTGATTTTTCTTCTCATGCTGGAAGAAAAGAACTTCAAGAATTTTTATCTAAACTTGATGCTAAAACAAAGGTTTTTGTTGTTCATGGAGCTGAAGGAAACTGCGTTAAATTAGCTTCATGGGCTAGCAAGGAATTGGGATTAAATGCTTTAGCTCCAAATCCAGGGGAAGTTTATGAAATCTAAATTAACAATTGGATTAATTTCTATAGGCTATGTTAATGAAGATTTTTTAAGCAAACTTTCTCAAAAAATTAAATTGAAGTTTAATGCTGAAGTAAAACTAGAAAAGGCAATTAATGTTCCTGAAGACACCTATAATCCTTCTAGAAACCAATATTATTCAACAAAGCTTCTATATTACTTGTTAAATTGTTCTTCTTCAATTAATGTTGATAAAATTTTAGGGGTAACAAATGTTGATTTATATGTTCCAAGATTAAATTTTGTTTTTGGAGAAGCTTTATGCCCTGGAAAAGCTGCTATCATTAGCCTTTTTAGGCTTAATCCAAATATTTACAATGAAAAAAATGGAGATAAACTTTTAGAAAGAGCTGTTAAAGAAGCTGTGCATGAACTTGGACATACATTTGGTTTAATGCATTGTGAAAACCCAACTTGCGTAATGTTTTTTTCAAATAGCTTATTAGATACAGATAGAAAAACAGATGATTTTTGTTTAAAATGTAGAGAAGAATTGGAGAAGATGAAAGATTGAGTCAAAATAATAAATTTAAAGTTTCAATTATTCATCTTTCACCAATAGTTTTTTCATTAATATTAAGCAGTTTTTTCTCTTATATAATTTTATTTTTAAATCCGGAAGTTCCAGAATTAACATTTTTACCGGAAACAGCTAATGGTGCAGCTTTAAACGCTTTAATCTTTACAATTTTAATGGCTTCAACAGCCACATTTATATATTTTTTAATAAGGTTTGGATTTCAAAAAACTGTTAAAAAATTAATTAAGGCAGCATTGATTTTATCTATATCATTAATTATATATTGGTATTGTGAAGTTGTGTTAGCTTTAAAAAATCTTTTTTACTTGTTAATAATTGTTTTAGCATTAACTATTTCTTTATCTTACTTAATATTCTTTTTTAAAGGAATTGCTCAAATTTCAGCGATAGTTACAATTGCTTCCTTAATTGGTGTTTTTTTGGGAGTTTCAATACCATATTTTACAACAGTAACTATTTTGCTTGCATTATCAATTTATGATGTGATTTCCGTATATAAGGGTCCTATTGGAAAAATAGTTGAGAAAGCTAAACTTGAAGAATTTACAGGTGCAGTTTTCACTTATAAAAACTTAACTATCGGTGTAGGAGATATAGTTTTTTATTCAATGCTTATAAGTAATACCATTATAAATTTAGGTTTTTATTCATATTTGGGAGCTATTGCAGGAATAATAATTGGAGCTTACGCTGCTTTAAAAATGCTTGAAAAAAGAGAGGTTTTTCCAGGTCTTCCATTAGCATTAATTTTAGGTTTAGCCTTTTCAATTATTTTTACAATCTTATAATGCTTTAATATTATAGGCTAAAAAATTAAAGAAAGGTTTTTAAATATATTTTTTACATTTTGAACAGAACCAAGCATTGTATTTCCGAATGTAAGCAGCTTGTTCTCCACATGTAGGACATATTTTAACCATTGGAACAGGTTTAGCTGGAGGCTTTACAATTGGTTGAATTATTGGTTTAATTGGTTTAAATGGTTTTGCAAGCCTTAAAGCTGGAGAAGGCCTTTCTGCTGGAGGCTTTTTGGGTCTTAAACCTATCCCAGCTACTGCAATGGCTCCTGAAAGCGCAGCAGCAATCATTAAAGCTAATGCTGGAGAAAATCCCTCCTCCTTTTTTTCAACAGTAAAAGTGAATAGTTGGCTTGATGCACCATAAAGTGTATTATCTCCATTCCATTTTGCTGTAACATTCCATATTCCAGGAGCATCCGGAATAAAAGTATGATTAAAGTAACCATTGCTTAATGTTGATACGCTTACAGTTAACAATGTTCCATTGGGTAAACCATAAGTTAAAGTAACCATTGCACCAACTCTTATCGGCTTTATATAACCTAAAATAGACATGTTAGTATCTTCCATAATTTTTCTTGGAACAAAAAGAACAATTTCACTGGATGCTTTATTTACAGTTAAATCTACTACATTAGAAAAAACATTATTATAAATTGCTCTAAATTGATATGAACCAACTTGATCCGGTGTCCAACTAAATGAGAAGCTTCCATCGCTGCTGGAAAAAACTGAAGCTAAAGAAGTCCATCCACTTCCAAGAGGATTTACCTCTATTTTAATTAATGCTACGTGCTTAGGATCTAGAGATCCAGAAATAGTAATGCTTCCACCTATTGTAATTGTGGATGAAGAAATAGAGCAGGATAAAGTTTCTCCACCATTAGAACTTGATTTAGTAGCAGTTTTAAACTGCCAATCTATATTGGTATCTGTATCTACACCATTTGGATATCTTTGCCAAGTTTTAGCATCATCGCTATTATCAGTTAATAATGGAGTTTTATCAATTTCTGCTCCTGAAGCATCCTTAAGAGTTATTTGTTCATTAGTGTTTACAAGGAATAAACCTGGAAGAGAAATAACATAGTATCCATCAGGCTCTATAAAAGTATCCTGTGGAATAGTATAGCTCCGTTTATATTTTGTTGTTAAAGTCCAGCCTCCTATGTTAATTTTATTTGGTGTAGGATTATAAAGTTCAATCCATTCTTTATAATCGTCTCTACCGGGGGGATTAGCTTCAACCTCATTTATAACTATATGAGTTAAAGTTGCAGAGTTTGCTGGTTTAAAATTTAAGGCTAAAGTTGCTATGCAAAATATAATTAAAATTGCTAAGAGTTTCCTATTGAATTTTTTATTCATAAAATCAACTCTTCTCATAAGCTTATGTTTTGCTTTTAACTTTTTTAATTCTCTTAACAATTTAATTTAAATCTTTTTAATGAAAAATCTAGAGGATTTAAAAGATTACTATTGTAGTAGGTAATGCGATATTTTGCCTATATTAAATTGAATCAGAGAGGTGTTATTATGACATCCAAGGGTTTAAAAACCCTTTTCCATGCAGGTCAGTTTACATCATCTAAAATAATTTTTTGCTATGAAGTATATAAAGTTTCAATTTAATTTTGTTTTTCTTATAAATATTTTAAACCTTAAACTTTACTATATGCTTCTTCAACAAATTTATTTACTATGGATTTAGGTAACCCTAAATTTTCTATTTCAAGTTTTATTTCATCTATTTTTTTACCTTTCTCCTTTAATTTTTTAACCATGCTTTTTATGAATTCAAAACGTTCATGAGGGTAAACTATCCAAGCATCTGTTTCTTCAACATAAAAATCTGGTTTAACAATGCTTTTAGGTTTATAATGAAGCGTTGCTGTTTTAACTTGTTTGGCGCCAAGCCCATATAAATATTCAATAACAGCCTTTAAGCTTTTTCCAGTATCTGCTACATCATCAACGGCAAGCACGGTTTTTCCTGTAGGAGGTATAGAAATACCTTGAGTTATTTTAGGTGATTGAGAAGTTTTAGCAACATCAACATAAAATTCTACTCTTACGCTAGCTACATTAGGGTTTTCTAAAAGATCAGAAAGAATTCTAGCAGGTATCCATCCGCCTCTAGCTATTCCAACTATTAAATCAGGAAAAAAGCAGCTTTTCTTAATTTTCTCAGCTAACTTAATGCACATTTCATAAATGTCATTCCATTCTGGAATTAAAAACTTCATTTTTTCCGCCTACCAAAAACTAATTTTTAATTAATTTTAATTAACATTATTGTGAAAAATGAATATTTTGGGAGGGTTTAATATAAGTGTTAATATTTAGCTTTCCTGAATATGAAAAATATGCAGGTATAGCAATATTTAATGGTTTAAAAACATCTATTGAAAATTTTTTTCAAGAATTAAGAAAAGTTAGCGATGTTGAATTTCAATTGCTTGATTTAAGCTTAATAGCTGGTAAAGAACATTTATACTTTTCAATTTTAAATGCGCTTTATGCTTTTAAAAATAAAAAAAACTTTTCTAGAAATCTAGGAATTGAAATACTTTTATATGCTTCAGCACAAAAACAAATTAAAAATGCTATAGAGATTATAGGAGCTAAACCTCATCAACCTATGGTTTTAATAGCATTAAATTCAAGCGAAGAAAAAATAAAAAACTTTTTTTCTAAAGCTTCAAAATTTTTTGAAGTAAATATTGAAGATTCAATTTTAGAAGAATGGAATGAAGAAAAACTTCAAAAAATTAAAGAAGCTTTTAAAATTTCAAAAGAAGAAATTGAAGCTGTAAAAATAAAGGGAGTTTCTCTTTCTGAAATTTTAAAAAAACTTGTGATTGAAAGAATAGCGCTTTTATTAATAAAAGGTTAAAATTTAAAGATTGCGTTTTTCCTTTTCTATAGATAGTATTTGATCAGGTTTTAAAACAGACAATCCAGCTAACTCTCCTAAAATTTGAACCATAAATATTTTATCTGGATTTGTTAAGTTAACTTTGCGATTAACATGTTTTGCTATTGCTTCAATTATATCCATTGAATGAAGAGAAGAACGCCTTTTTTGAACAGTAATTCTATAACTTTCATTGCTTTCTATTTCATGAAGTAAAGTTAAAGATTCTTTTTCTATTTCTTCAAGAGTAGCCTTAACAACTTTTTCTATTGGAGTAACCTTTAAAATATATCGAATTTCCCAAGGTCGCTCTTTTAAGATTTCTCTTAATTGAGGTATTATAAGTTTAGGGTTAAGCATTGTTTTTGCAACAATTAATCCAATAATTCCTGTAGGCACTATTTCAGCTTTTTTATCGCCTAATTCTCCAAGCAAATACCATGCTTCACTACATGCATGACGCTCATTTCCTCTTGAAGTTGAAATTAATAAATTAAAATCTTTAATCAATTTTGATCTCTTTAATGAAGACATTTTTTAAAATTTAAGGTTTTTTAAAAATGCAGTTTTTAATAAAGGAAATTTTCTTAATATAAAACAATTAGTTATTTAATGATAATTGTATAAAAGCTTATGAGAAAAGCTTAGTATTGATGCATTTTTGTAAGCAGAATTCATAAATAAAATTATTTCATTTCAATTGGAAAATTAAAAAATAGAAAATTTTAAATATGAAATAGTTAAGCACAAAAAGTGTCGCAAAGCTTTAAAGGAGGAAGAAAAATGTATTTTGAAGAGGAAGAAGAAGAGTGGGTAGAGGAAGAGTGGGAGGAAGAGGAAGGATTCGAGGAAGAAGAATGGTAAATTCAAAATAAAACTTTTTTTCTTTTATTTTTCTTTTTCTAGTTTTGATTAGGTTGATTAATTATGGTTAGAGTAGCTGTTTTAGATAAGGATAGCTGCAAACCTAAAGATTGCGGTTTACCATGCATAAAATACTGTCCAAAAGTTAGAGATAAAATTGAAGCTATAAAAATTATTCAAAATGAGGAAAAACCTGTTATTATAGAGGCTTTATGTTCTGGATGCGGTATTTGCATAAAAAAATGTCCTTTTAAAGCTATTTCAATAGTAAACCTTCCTGAAGAATTAGAGGAAGAATGCGTTCATAGATATGGATTAAACATGTTTAAGCTTTATAGGCTTCCTATACCTAAGGAAGGTGTTATTACAGGTTTAATAGGTAGAAATGGTGTTGGAAAATCTACAGCCTTAAAAATTCTTTCTGGAGAAATTAAACCTAATTTAGGCAATTTAAATCAGGAACCTAACTGGGAAGAAATTATAAAGCATTTTCGAGGTTCAACCCTTCAAGTTTATTTTGAAAAATTAAGCAAAAAGAAGTTAAAGGTTGTTGCAAAACCGCAATATATAGATAAAATTCCAAAATATATTAAAGGTAAAGTTCTAGATGTTTTAAGTAGAATTGATGAAAAAGGCATTCTTAAAAAATTAATTAATGAATTACAATTAAACAATATTTTAGATAGACCTTTAGAGGTTTTAAGCGGTGGAGAACTTCAAAGAGTAGCTATAGCAGCAGCTCTATCTAGAGAAGCTGATGTTTACATTTTTGATGAACCATCAAGCCATCTTGATGTTCTTCAAAGGTTAAAAGTAGCTAAAGCAATAAGAGAATTGGTAAATGAAGGAAAAATTGTTTTACTTGCTGAGCATGATTTAGCTATGCTAGATTATCTTTCTGATCAAGTATGCATATTATATGGTGAACCTGGAGTTTATGGGGTTGTATCGCATCCCCATGGTGTACGAGTTGGAATAAATATTTACTTAAATGGTTTTATTCCAGATGAAAACATGAGATTTAGAAATGAAGCAATAAAGTTTCATGTTAAACCACCTCGAGTAGATTTTAAAAGTGCAGAATGGAAAATTAATTGGGGTTTTATGAAAAGGAATTTAAATGGATTTAAGCTTGAAGTTGAACCTGGAGAAATAGAAAGGGGAGAAATAATTGGAATTATAGGGCCTAATGGCATAGGAAAAACAACATTTATAAAGTTGCTTGCTGGATTAGAAAAACCTGATGAAGGGGAAGCCCCCAGCTGGCAAGGTTTAACAATTAGTTATAAACCACAATATATTTCTGCAGGATATGATGGTAGCGTTTTTGAGCTTTTAAAAAGCATAGCTAAAGAAAAAATTAATGAAGAATCAATTCAAAATGGTTTAATTAAACCATTAGGATTAACAAAGCTTTTAGATATAGAAGTTAAAAATTTAAGCGGTGGAGAACTTCAAAGAGTAGCTATAGCAGCATGCTTAATTAAAGATGCTCAAATATATCTTTTAGATGAACCTAGTGCTTATTTAGATATTGAGGAAAGATTAGCTGTAGCTAAGTTAATTAGAAGAATTGTTGAGGAAAAAGAAGCTTTTGCTTTTATAGTTGAACATGATATTGTTAGTCAGGATGCTTTAGCTGATAAACTTATGGTTTTTACAGGTGAACCTGAAAAATTTGGTGTCGCCCATACACCAGTTTCATTAAGAAATGGTATGAATGCATTTTTATCAAATGTTAAAGTAACTTTTAGGCGAGATCCTGAAACAGGTAGACCAAGAGCAAATAAGCTTGATAGTAAAATGGATAGATGGCAAAAAGATAAAGGTGAATATTATTATATTTAAAATTAGCTTTTTTCCATTAATTCAAGTTTAGCTGGTAAATATTCATCTACAATATAAGTTAATCCATATCTGCTGAAAGCTTCTTGCTCAGCTTTCTTTTTTATTTTAAGAAAGGTTGCTATTTCCCTTTCCCAAAGCTTCCCTTTATATCTAGGATCAGCTTTTAATTCATTAAGCCTTTTAATATCTAATTCAGTTAATTTATCGCTTGGAAGCTTATATTTTTCAATATCTGTTGCCCATACTCCAGCCCATTTAGCATCAGGTGTGTTTAAATCTCTTAAATGAGCTGCATTAGCTGAACCGCTTATAATAACCATAGCTATATGCATTCCCCATGGATCTCCATCCGTAAAAATATATACTGGAAGATTTAATTCTTGATTTAACCTTCTTATTAATGCTCTTGTAGCTCTAGGTGCTTGCCCAGCTGTTTGCACAAGTAAAGCTTTAAATCTTTCATGCACTCTTTCCTCAATAAATCTTGTGAATAAAGCGCCTTTTTCAATAGCAATTACCTTATCAGCTTTACAATCAACAAATTCACTGCTTACTAAAGCTGGACCAATCATAACACCATCAGGGTGACTTGTTAAATTTAATCTTTTCCCTTCATAACCTGGAACAGTATATTCAATAGTTAAATCACCAAAAATAGCGCTTCTTTCTTCAGGAAAAACATTAAAGTCTTCTCTTGGAAAATTTATAACTGTTTCAAGATCAGTTATTATTTCATCGCTTTCAGCTTGATCAACAAAATCCATTTCAAAAGCTTGAGCTGAATAAAAAACATCTCTTAAAGTACTAGTTTTATTTTGAGTTAAAAGATCTTTAACAAAATATGCTACCCAAATCAATTGGGTAAAAGGCCTTAAATGCCTAATGTTTCTTGTGCTTCTTTTAACTGTTTTCTCACCTAATATATATTGCCTAAGTTTTTCATCATAAATAATATTGCTTGTAGAGCGGCTTGGCATTTCTATAGAGGGGAAAACCCCCTCTTCAATTTGCTCATAAATTTTAAGTCCTAAATTTTTAAGATTCTCCAGAACTTTTTCTTTCCTCTTCTTCACTACCCCAAAACTCTTCTTCAATTTTTATCGCCTTTTTTAATAAATATTTAATTTCAGGTTCCTTCTTTTTTTCAGAAAGTTTAGTTGCAAATAAAGCTATTTTAGGAAGATACTTTGAAAATACACCATATCTTTTTCTTTCTCTTTCAATAGATCTTTTTTTGGATAAATATAAAGATAACCTTCTTGCAACTTCCCTTACAGCATTAAGAATTTCCCGTTCAACCTCAGGTCTATCAGCTATAAACTCTTTTCCAACAGTTTTATATGGAACTTTAGTGCTGCAAATATGAACAAAAATAGCTATTGGAGCATCTTGAGGAATTTTATATCTATGCCAATCAATTAAATTGTTTATAACTTTCCATGAAACATCGCTTGCTTCATCAAAAAGCAATGGAATTTTATTGGCGAATCTATAAAGCTCTATTTTTCCAGTTTTTGGGATTCCTCCTCCATAAGCTATTCCAACTTCAACTATAAATGGGAAACCTGAATAAGCTGAAGGTTTTCTTTGATAAACCGTAACAAATTCTGGATTTAATTCTTTTTTTATTCCAATTTTTAATAATTCTTCTCCAATAGGTGAAAGGCAACTTGCATCAGGAGGCAAAAACTCCTCAAAGTTTTTTAAGGCATTAACTAATTTAACTATATCTTCTTGAGAAAGTTGTTTAGGATTCTTTTTTAGATCTATTCCAGCAAATTTTAAAAAGTTATTTGCAGTTGCATCACCAACTCTTTGAAAATGAGTTTTAATAAAATCATATAGGGTTTTTGTTTTTGTAGTTTCTATAAGCCTTCTTAAGGTTTCTACATCAACACCATGCGGATGAAGTTTAGCTTCTTCAGGAGGTTTAGGCATTTTATTTGTTACTCTTATAAATTTGTAAAGTTTACCTTTAGGATCAATAAAGGTTATGTTAGCATAAGGTACAACAATAGCTGTTTGTTTTAAATATTCAATTATTTTTGATGCTGCTCTTGGATAATCAGCTTCTGTTGTAAATTCAAGAATTGTTCCATGCCATTTTCGTTTATTGGGATAAACTTTTTTCTCTAATATTATAGGTTTATTATTTTTAATGTCAATCATTAATTGATATTCATATATTTCATTTCCACCTGTGCTTGAAATAACTAAAGTTTTTCCATTTGTTGTAATTTGCCCATATAAAAGAGCCATTTTTCCTCCAAGACCAAAGGTTCCCCTTGTTTGCCTCAGCTTATATTTTGAACCGAAAAGGATTTGACCGAAAGCTGATGGAATCACTTCAGGTGGGACACCGGGACCATTATCTTCTATTCTAATTTCATAAAAGTTTTCTTGAGCATCCATTTTATTTGATATTCTAACATAAATTTCTGGAGGTATCATACTTAACTCGCATGCATCAAGAGAATTTTCTATAAGCTCTCGAACAGTTGAATATAATGCTCTTGCAGGATTTGTAAACCCTGCGATATCTCTATTTCTATAGAAAAAATCTGAAGGTGTAATTTCTTGAAAAACCTCTTTCACCGTCATTTTTACTTAAACCTCATTAAAGCTAAGGCTGATGCTGTTACAACAGTTTTTAACCTTTAACCCTTTCAATTTTTTAGTTTATTTAAATATAAAAACTGAGTATAAAAGTTAATTTAAAAATTTAAGGTTTTTCCCAAAGCTCTATATGCTCTTTTCTTTTAATCTCTCTTCTTTTAGCTTCTAAAAATTTATATACAGTTGAATGTTGTTTTCCTTTAAGAAGCATTTCTATAGCTTCTCTAGCAGCAGATAAAGCATCATAATTCCCTATAATTCCTATTGTATGCCCATAAACAGTTACATAGGCTCCTGTATTTTCCTCAATTATTTTTCTAGTTTTTCCATCTTTACCAATAACTCTACCTTTAAGCCTTTGCATAGCATTTTCATTTTTACCAATTAAATCTCTTAAATCTATTATTTCAAGCAAGACGTCTTCATTAAAAAGTTTAAAAGCTCTTTCTGGAGAGAAACCTCTTCCAATAGCATTTACAACATCTTTAGCTTTAAGAATAGATAATGGATCGCTTCCTTCCTTAGGCTTAATAATTACTAAACCATTTTCACTATCAATATTTAATTCTACATTTAATCTTTTTTCTATTTCTGCTTTTACCTCTCCATTTTGCCCTATAAGAACTCCAATTCTAGCTTTTGGAATTAAAAAACTTATTTCACTCAAATATTTTCAACCACCTTTTTTACAAATTCATCAACATTTTTTGTTTTAACACCAAGTTTTTGAAAATAAAGCGTTATATTTTTTACATCACGATAAAGAAGATCATAAGCCATAGGATGGCTTATAGAAACTGCTTGAGCAAAATCAAAAAGAACAGGTTTATTTTTCCAAATCATTATATTATATTCGCTTATATCGCCATGAACTAACTTAGCTTTATTATAAAGCAAATAAATATAATTTAAAATTTCATTATAAATTTTAGCTGGTTTCTCTAAAGAGGCTTCCTTAAGAATTGGAGCGGGCTCACCAGCTTTACCTATAAATTTCATTATTAAAACGTTTCCTTCAACTGTTATTGGTTTAGGAACATTAATTTTAGCAGCATAAGCTAACTGAAGATTTTTAAATTCTTTTTTAGCCCATAAATAAATTAAAGCTCTTGTTTCTTTACTTACTTTTTTAAATCTTGGATCTCCTTCAATATAAGTTAACATGCCTTTTCTAAACTCTTTTGATGTTGTTAAATAAATTTTTACAGCTACATCACCTTCTTTGCTTTTACCCCAGTAAACTCTAGATTCTTTACCAGCTTTTACAACACCAAAAAGCTTTTTAAGAATACCTCTATTAAGCATTCGATAAATTATCATTAATGTTGGTTTATCGAAAACCTCTTCTAAAGCCTCCATTTCTTCGCTTCTTTTTTCTTTAATTAACTGCTCAGCTATGTATCTTTTCTCTCTTAACTCTAGTTTTTCAATAAGTTTTTCTTCTTTTTCTTCCTTCTCCAATTTAAAGACCTTTTAAATAACCTTTACGCCTAAGAGTTTCAGCTTGGCTTTCAGTGTAACGCCAAATTACATCGCCTCTAGTATCTGATTGAAAATCCCATGGCGCCACCAAAACAATATCGCCTACTTTTATCCAAACTCTGCGTTTCATTTTACCTCTTATTCGGCATACTCTTTCATGTCCATCAGTACATTTCACAAGTAAACGATCATAACCCAGCATTTGTGTAACTACACCAAAAAGTTGATTTTCAGTTGGCATAACCATTTCTTTTAATGGTTCCTCAGTAATCACCTTTTTTTTACCCATTTAAACTCACTTTATTTTCATATTGAAATAAAATAAATCTTTAAAGTTTTAGTGTTTGAACATGGGGGGTGCCCGAAATATAGATTACAGCGTTAGGATTTACTAAACCAGATTTAATAGCTGCTTCTATAATTTTTTCTCCAACTAAATTTCCAATATCTGCTTCATAAAGCTCTTTTAAAGCTTCATTAATAGGAACAAGCATTCCTCGATAAAAAGCTTCTTTAACTTCAAGCTTTAATTTACCCTCTCTAAAAGTTTTTCCTAAAAGTTCAGGATCGCATAAAGCAACAAGCTTTAAATTGTTTCTATAAAAAACATTCATATAAACTAAACTCAATTTAATCGCCAGCAATTTTTCCATTAAGTAGGTAACACAGAAGATTTAGCACCGCAAGCCTCGCAAATTAAAAATAAAAATTTACCTTCTTTAGATAATTTAGTGTCAGGTCTTTTGCAAATAGGGCAAATAACAAATCGATTTACGTAAATTTCAATTAATCTTTTTATAGTTGATTCTGAAAAACGCCCTTGAAAAAACACTTTAGACCCTAAAATAATACCTGAAGTAGCCATTTCCTTAGAAAGAAATTTAAGAAGATGATTTGGATCCCTATTTAATTTTTCAGCGATTTCATTAAAATTTAAAATATAGGTTTTATTTCCAACATTTGTGCATGAAGGAATTGGCATAACAAATCGCTCTCCACTTGAAGGTTTTTTCGGAAGCTTAACTGAAAGCCTATCCAGCAATTTAATATAATCTTCACTCATTTTAAGCGTTATCAACTCCTTAACTCATAATTTTTGCTTAAAGAAATATATGCAATGTTATTAAAAACTGTTTCTATTTCTTAACATTAAGCTTAAATCTTTATTAAATAGAAGCCAATTTTTCCTTTAATGCCTAGATGAAAAGTAATATATTAAATAAACTAGCCAAATAAGAATATATCCTAAAATTCCAAAAACCAAATTAAATTAAACTTTTAAAAGCTTTTAAGTGGAATATTATATAAAGCTTTAATAAGGTTTTAAGGAAGCAACAAATTTTCTTCTAAAGCGTTATTTTCAAGATAATTATAATTAAATAAAAATGCATCATTATTCATATTGTATAAATGATCTTCCGGTTCATCTTCCCAAAGTTTTGGAAAATCTTCGAAATTCCATAATTCATCCAAATTTATCACCTTTCCTAAAATCTATAAGATTAATTTAATGTAATAAAGCGATTTTTTAAGAAAGCATTAAAGATTTTAAATCTCTAAACAAAAATTAATGAAGGGGAAATTAAAACTGTTTTTAGGCAGGAGGCTTAATTTTGGGTAAATGGATTGTATGCTGCGCTTGGCCATATGTAAATGCATTACCCCATTTAGGAACATTTATTCATTTAATATCAGCTGATGTTTTCTATAAATATTTAAGGTTAAAAGGTGAAGAAGCAATTTTTGTTAGCGGATCTGATGAACATGGAACACCAATAGAGGTTGAAGCGATTAAAGCTGGGGTTTCACCAAGAGAAATAACTGATAAAAATCATCAAGCAATACTTAATTTCATAGAAAAATACATGATTGAATTTACAAATTATACTAGAACTGATTCTCCAACCCATATAAAAGTAACCCAAAATATTCTTAAGAAAATTTATGAAAATGGATTTATTTTCCCTAAGGAAATGGAATTACCCTATTGCATTAAATGCAAAAGATTTTTACCAGATAGGTTTATTGAAGGAAAATGTCCTTATTGCGGTTATGAAAAAGCTAGAGGAGATCAATGCGAAAACTGCGGTAAAATTCTTGAGGCATTAGAATTAATAGATCCTAAATGCATATTTTGCAATTCTAAACCTGAAAGAAGAAAATCTCTTCATTGGTTTTTTGATCTTCCAAAATTTTCTGAAATGCTTAAGAAATATTTAAGCGAAAATCCAAGGCTTCCAGATAATGCTAAAAAGTTTTCGCTTAAATGGCTTGAGGAAGGATTAAAGCCTAGACCTATAACGCGAGATAATAAATGGGGTATTCCAGCTCCTTTTCCTGGTGCTGAAGGAAAAACAATTTATGTTTGGTTTGAAGCAGTTTTAGGTTATGTTTCTGCAGTTATAGAATGGAGTGAACAAATTGGTAAACCTGAATTATGGAAGGAATTTTGGTTTAATAAAGATTCTAAAAATGTGCATTTTATAGGTAAAGATAATATTCCATTTCATACAATAATTTTTCCAGCTCTTCTTTTAGCTACAAAAGAACCTTATAATCTTCCTTGGCAAGTTTCCTCAACAGAATTTATTTTATATGAATCTGAAAAATTTTCTAAAAGCAGGCGAATAGGGATATGGGTAGATGAAACTCTTGAAATAGCTGATCCAGAATATTGGAGATACGTATTAATTGCTATGAGACCTGAAACTAAAGATGCAAATTTCACTTGGGAAGAATTTGAAACTCATGTAAATGCAGAATTAAATGATGTTTTAGGAAACTTCATAAATAGAACATTAACATTTATTAAAAGATACTTTGATGGAATAATTCCTTCACCAAGCAATTATGATGAATATGATTTAGAAATTTTAAAAAAAATAGAGAATACTCCAAAGGAAGTTGAAAAATTAATAGAAGAATTTAAACTTAGAAGCGCTTTAAACACAATTATAGAGTTTGCAAGAGAAGGAAATAAATATTTAAGTTTAAAGGAGCCATGGTTAAAAATTAAGGTTGATAGAAAAAAAGCTGAAACAACACTTTATTTAGCTGCTCAAATAGTTCATAGTTTAAGCATTCTTTTAGCTCCATTTCTTCCAAAAACTTCAGAAAAAATTTTGAAGCAGCTTGGATTAAATAAAACTAGATTGGAACTAAAATGGAGTGAAGCATCAAAATTAATGATTAAACCAAATCATAAAATAGGAAATGTTGAACCATTATTTCATAAAATAAATGTGAATGAAGCTAAAGAAAAACTTGAAAAAATTAGAGAAAGGAAAATTGAATGAAACTAAAAATTGATTTGCATATTCATACAGTAAACTCTAAAGATGGGCATATTCCCTTAAAGCATTTACCTAAAATAATTTCATTAAAAAAAATTGATGGTGTAGCTGTAACAGATCATAATTTTCTTACAAAAATTAAATTTAAAGAAGCTTTAGTGATTCCTGGAATAGAAGTAAGCACTAAAGAAGGCCATTTAATAGGTCTTGGAATTGAAACATATATAAAAAAAGGTTTATCAGCAATAGAAACTGCTGAAAAAATTTATGAGGAAGGAGGCATAGTAATAGTGCCTCACCCTTATGATTTTATGGCTTCAAGTTTAAATCCATTTAAGTTAAAGAATAAAATACATGCTATAGAAACAGTAAACTCTTCAATTTTAACTTTTAAGCTTTCCAAAATGCTTGCTGAAAAAGCAGCTTTAAAACTTGGTTTACCTAAAGTTGCTGGAAGCGATGCGCATATTCCAGAAGCAATTGGAGATGCCTATACAATTGTTGAAGTTTCATCTGTTAACATAGAAAATATTTTAAAAGCGATTAAAAATGGGGAAACTCAAGCATATGGAAAATCAACCTCAATGAAAAATAGAATTAAAAAAATTGTTTTTGATATAAAGAAGCTTCATAATAAAGCATGTTATCAATATTAAACGAAGCTTAATTTAAAATATATCTGCTATAAAATAACTTTTTGTTTAATCTATAATTGGTAAATCAAGATTTAAATTTAGTTTTTCCTCATTAATTTTAGATTCTGGTTCCAAATTAAAAAGTTGAGATAAATAATTTTCATTTTTTAATTCTTTAATGCTGTTAAACCCAGTTAATATTAAAAATGCCTTAAGAAAATTGGAGCTTGATTTTTGCAGTTTGAAACTACAGCATACATGCGCTTGATCATTTAAAGCTTCATGCAAAATTTCAATGGCACGATAAAAATCAAGTTTAGATAATGAATGATTAAATTGAATATGTACAAGCGCAGCTTTAGCTAAAGCTATATTAATGTTTTTTGAAGCTTCTCTTAAAGCGTTTCTAATGGCTTCATCAATTTTAAAAAGCGAGTTGGATTTTCCAAAGCTTGCTACAGCTATTTTACCAGCCTTTATAAATTTTATAAATTCTTCTTTATTAGGGAAGAAGGGTGAATTAAAAATTTCTTGAAAAACAGTTTTTAAAGATTTTTTAGCTTTTAAATTAAGGCTGCTTAATTCATCAATTAAAATAATTAAATCTAGAGAGTTGTTTATATCATTTATCCAGCTTTCATCAATTTTATCAAGCTTACAGGAAAAAACACCTATAACAGTTTCATTTTCCTCTTTATTGCTATAAATAGCGTGTGAAGATGAAAAATCTTCATTAAATAAATGCATTTTAATAAAATCTAAAGAATTTAATGCATTTTTTTGAGTAAACCTAAAAATGTTATGCAAGCGAAACCCCTCTTAAATTAAAGCTGAAAATTTAAAAGATAAATAATGCTATTGAATAATTTTATGGTATATGCTTTATAGCAATTTTCATGTAATGTTTTTATTTTTTATTAAATTATTATTGATGGCTGAAAGGCTAAATTTAAAAGTCAAGAATTTACATAAACATTAAAATTTCAAGAAGATTTTATATAATTAAAATTATTAAAGAATGCTAATTTAACTTGAGATTAACTCTCCAACTAAATATCTTTCGCAAGCTGAAGAAATTTTAGCATTAACTTTTAAGCCTAAAAGATTTTTTTCAGAGGAAACTAAAACTCTTTTATAGTTTATGGTTCTGCCTATATATGAGCCTTTGCTTGATTGATCAGAAACAAGAATAGATTCAATTTTACCTATAAAACTCAGGTTTTTCTCTAAAGTTATTTTTGAAGATAGGGTTGATAAAATTTTTGATCTTTCAACCACTATATTTGATGGAAGCAATTTAAGATTGGAAGCTTTTGTTCCAGGTCTATGATTATATTTTGAAATATTTGTGACGTCTGGTTTTATCTCCTTTAAAAGATTTAAAGTTAAATTAAAGTCTTCATTTGTTTCTGTTGGATATCCAACTATAATGTCTGTTGCTAAAGATAAATTTTCAACTTCATTTTTTAACTTTTTAACAACTTCTTTAAATTCCTCAACAGTGTAAGGCCTATTCATATCCTTTAAAACTTTATTTGAGCCAGATTGAACTGGAATATGAGCAAATTTATAAATTTTCTCGCTTTTATAAATATGCTTAAGAGCATCAATCATTTCTAAAGCATAAGCAGGGTTAATCATTCCAATTCTTACTTTAAAATCATATGGTAACTCAATTATTTCATTAAGCAAATCAATTAAGTTAACACCTAAATCTTTTCCATAAGCTCCAACATCTTGAGCTGTTAACCAAAGTTCAACAGCTCCATTTTCTAATGCTTCTTTAGCTCTTCTTAAAATGGTTTCAATAGGATATGAAAAAAGTTTTCCACGAGCAAACTTAGTACAACAGTAACTGCATGAACCAAGGCATCCTTCAGCTATTTGAATAATTTCAACATATTTATTAAGCCTAGTTTTTGGAAGGCAAACTTTAATTAATGGTTGATTAGAAAAGAAAAATTTTCTTGAATGAGTTTTTGAAGCTTCAACAGCAAGCAAAATTTTATTGATTGAATAGGGATCAAGAAAAACAGCGTTTGGTGAAGCTTTTAAAACTGCATTTAAATTAATTTTTGGAAGGCAACCTGAAACTATTAAGGGTTTACCCATTTTCGATAAAACTTTTAACCTTTGCAAAATTTTATCTTCAGTAGCTTTTTTTACGCCACAAGTATGAATTAAAAGGATTTCAGCATCTTTAGGATTGCTAGAAAAAGTATATCCTGCTTTACTTAATATTTCAAGCATAACTTCTAAATCAAATTTGTTTGCTGAGCAACCATAAAACTCAAAATAAATGTTATTTACATTTTTTAATGGAATTTTTCAGCCTCCGCCTCCAACAGGAGGCAAAATAACAAAAGTAGCATTTTCATTTAATTTAGTTTCTAAACCATTTAAAGAATGAATATTTACACCATCCACTAGCATAAGTAATCGATCGCTTACAACATTTCCATTAAAAACTAAATCTTTAAATCTTTTTCCATATTTTTCTGATAGGGTTTCAAGCAGCTCCTTTATAGTGGCGCCTTCCTTAATATCAAGCTCCTCTTCTCTTTTATTTGTTATTTCCCTAAAGATGGCAAAGTATTTTATTTTCACCTTCAAAATCATAAAACCTCCGGAAAATAGTGCTTTAAAGCTATAAAGCTATATAAACAGGGTAATATTTTAATTTTTTGCAAGCTATTTAATTTAAATAAAATTTTAGGAAACATTTATATTTATAAAAGACGATTCCTTTTTTAATTAAGGAGAGTTTATGATTGCTTAAAAATATTATTCTTCAAGCAAATGCTTCAAGCCTACTTTTGCTTTTACCCCTTCTTATATGCTGCATGCTACCGCTTATAACCCGATTATTTCAAAAACCAATTCCATCAAGCTTAACAAGCACAGAAACAGATGTTTGGTTCACATCTTATGGAATCAATGAAGCTTTTGAAACTGTTAAAAAACATGTTTTCTCTTGGAAAAGCGAGGAGGAAGGAAAAGCTACATCCTCAAGCAGATTTTCATTTTTAAAAAGTAAACCTCCATCTGAAAGATTTATTATTTCAGAAAGCATTCCTCCAAGATTAATAAAATTTTCTGATCCAATTGAAGGAAATGTAACTTTTGAATTTACGGAGACAGAACCTGGTGGAACAGCTATAAGAGTTAATTATTATCCAACATTAAAGGATAGAATTCAAAAAATGAGAGCAAATTTTCCGCTTAAAATTCCTTTTGCAGCTGGATTACCATGCCCAGCTTGCGGTAAACCTGTTTTTCCAGATTTTAAAGTTTGCCCATTTTGCGGAGAAAAATTAAAATGAAATATTTAATTAATTGGGGTTTGCTGCTTTCTCATTCTCATTGGATAACAATTAAATTTAATGGTAAACAAATTAGGTTATGCGCTAGATGCTTTGGAACAATCATAGGTTTTTTAACTATTTTTATATTGCTGTCTTTAATTCCTTGTAACGCATTATTAAATCCTTTTTTATGTTTTATTTTAGCTGCACCAGGTATAATAGATTGGTTAACTCAAAGCTGGAAAATTAGAAAAGGAAGAAACGATTTAAGAATTATTACAGGTTTTACAAATGGTTCTGCTGTAGCTTTGCTTTCCTTTATTCCATTACCTTTTATATTAAAGCTTAAAATAGTTTTTTACAGTTTAATTTTGATTTTAATTTTTGGTTTAATTGGGAAAGCAATAAAGAAAACTTATATTTCAGAATTTTAACTTTTTAAAATTTAGAAGGGAAAAATTTATGGAAGAAGGAAGCTATGAATGCGTTTATGGTTTAGGGGAATGCCCAGTTTTAGCAATATTAAATTCTCGTGTAAAGCTTTTTGAACAAAAAATGAAGGTGCTTCCTGCTGAACCTGAAGCAGCAACTTTAAGCCAAATGATACAACCTTTTATGCAGATTTTTACAAATGTTAATGCTCAATTACCAGCTTTTTGTGCAAACTGTCCAAAAAGAATAGTGGAAATTCAAAGGCAGCTTAGAAAACTTGAGAAATAAATCTTAATTTATAGATATAATGGTTAAATAACCTAAAATTTTATATATTTCTAAAAATAATCATAATGTTAATTAACAGTGTTAACTTAAAGCAAAAATAAAAAGGGTGGTTTTAAACTTTTGGAAACAAAATTAAATAGCGAAAATGCATCAATTAAGATTTTAAGAGAAACTAAAAGTTTATGTCCTATTTGCCTTCAAGTTGTTCCAGCAAAAATTTTTGCTGATGAAAATAATATTGTTAAAATAGGTAAATCATGCGCAGTTCACGGTTATTTTGAAGATACATATACTTTTTCTAAGCTGGATAAGTATTTATGGGCTGAAAAATATGCTTATGAAGGAACCAAAATAAAAAATCCTAGAACTAACACTGTAAAAGGTTGCCCTTATGATTGTGGAATTTGTCCTCAACATAAATCTCATACCGTATTAGCTATAATAGATGTAACTAATAGATGCAATCTTAAATGTCCAATATGCTTTGCTAATGCAGCTACAGCAGGATATATTTATGAACCAACTAAAGAACAAATAAAAAACATTTTAATTAATTTAAGAAGCAATCAACCTATAGCGCCTCCAGCACTTCAATTCAGCGGTGGAGAACCAACTGTAAGAGATGATTTACCAGAATTAATTAAAATGGCTAAAGAAGTTGGATTTAATCATGTTGAAGTAAATACCAATGGTGTAAGATTTGCTAATGATGTAAAGTTTTTTAAGGAATGTTTTGAAGCTGGAATGAGCACTATATACTTGCAATTTGATGGTTTAAACGATGAAGTTTTCAAAGAAGTTAGGGGTGTTCCATTAAAGGCTGTAAAAATGAAGGTTATAGAGAATGCTAGAAAAATAGGTTTAAAAAGCATAGTTTTAGTTGTAACCTTAGTTAAAGGTTTTAATGATAATCAACTTGGAGATATTTTAAGATTTGCATTAAATAATTCTGATGTAATAAGATGCATTAATGTTCAACCTGTGTCAATTACAGGGCGAATAGATAAAGAGGAAAGAGAAAAAATGCGAATAAACACTTCTGATTTCATGGAGCTTATTGAAAAACAATCTAATGGATTAGTGAAGGCTGAAGATTTTAGACCTGTTCCATGCGTTATTCCATTATCTAAAGCTGTTGGAGCATTAAAAGGTAAAAATTATGTTGAGTTTTCAACAGCTCCATGGTGTGGTGTAGCAACGTTCCTTGTTAAAAGCGGTGATGAATGGATTCCCATCACCAGATTGGCTAATGTTGATAAATTTTTTGAAGCAATGAATAAAGTTTATGAAGATGCTTTAAATGGGAAAAAACTTAAGGCAAAGCTTAGATTAATTTCTTCATTAAGATATGTGAAAGCTAAGCTTATTAAAGAGGCGCTTTGGCCAGTTCTTAAAGAAGGAAGCTATGAAGCGCTTGGCAATTTTATGCAAAAAGTATTAATGATTGGATGCATGCATTTTATGGATCCATATAATTTTGATTTGGATAGAATGCAAAGATGCACTATTCATTATGGTTTACCAGATGGAACAATAAGACCTTTCTGCGCTTATAATTCTATTCATAGAAGCGAAGTTGAAAGAAAACTTTCAATTCCATATTCTGAATTTTTAAATAATAAACAGCAAGCTCAAACTTATGTTTCATGTCAATCTTGCGCTTTTATAAACACTAATACTTAAAATAATTTTATTTAGCATGAATTTCAACAATATCTCCATCTTTTAATAAATGGTTTAAACCAACTTTTTCTCCAGGAAATTTACTGCTTGGACCCCAAACTTTTGCATACTTAAAGTTTTTATATAATTCACTGTGGATTTCTTTAGCTAAATCGCCTATTGTAGCGCCTTCCTTTAAAATTACAGGTTCTTTTGAAGCTTCCTTTTCATTAGGCTCCTTAGTATAAACCCTAATTATTTCAAGTTTTTTAATTAATGCTTCACCAATTTTTTCAAGCCCCTTCTTAAGTAAGCATGAAACATATATGATTGGTACATTATTAACTAAACTTTTAAGATCAATTAATTTATTTTCAAAATCTTCATTTTCAACCTTATTCACTATAATTATAGCTGGTTTATATTCATTTGAAAGCTCTAAAAGATGCTCTTCTATTTCTTCAAGGGAAGCTTCACCATATATTTTTACAATACCTTTTCTAATACCATAGCTTAAAAGCAGCTTTTTTACATCTTCAATTGTGCATTCATTAAGTTTACCGAAAACAGCTATTTGAAGCCCACCTTTAGCATTTTTATCAATTTCAATTTTTGATTTAGGTTTTTCAATGGATAACCTAACTTTTTCCAATTCCTTAAGAAGAATTTTAAGTTGCTCGCATGGATTATTAAGAGCATCAATCATTAAAATTAATCCATCAGCCTTTTTAGCTAAATTTAATTGCATAGAATTTGAAGAGTTTGGAGTTAATGCTGGAGCTTCAATCAATTGAAAACGAATATCTTTAACATGCATTACTCCTGGAATAGGCTCAATAGTTGTATATGGTCTAGAATCCACTTCAGGATTTGCATTAGTTAAAGATGATAATAAACTGCTTTTACCTACATTAGTTAACCCTAAAATAACTATTTGAGCGGCAGCACCCTCCTTCTCAATAAGATAGTATGGTTTAGCGCCTTTTCTGCTTTGCTTATGCTCCTCCAACTCAACCTTTAATAAAGAAATTTTTCTTTTAACTTGAGCTCTAAGCTTTTCATTACCTTTATGCTTTGGTATTGAAGAAAGAAACTCTTGAAGAGCCTTAAGTTTTTCTTCAGGACTCCTAGCTAAAACAACTTTGTTCCATTTAGATTTTGCCTCAGCAGTAAGATTAGCTGGCACAATTTACACCCTAAGCATCTCCCCAATAAAAATATTTTAAAGCCTTTCTTTTATATTTTTATTGTTTATGCAGTTATTAGTTGATATTTTTCATATTAACGCAAATCTAAGTAAACTATAAAAAGGAAAAGTATTAAAGCAATACATAGGCAAAAAAGGTTTAAAGCAAAAGAATCTTTAAAGCCGTATCGCATTAAAGCAAATTTCAAATTTATTGCGAAATGAATTGAAAATAAAAGCATTAAAGGTAAATCAAGCTGAGTATGAAGCTTATATGCAAAAACATTTAAATAATCCTTACTTCCAGGAAAACCTTTAACGCTTATGTAGCCACTTATCATCATAGCAAGAAATACTAATGCTAAAACCCAAGCAACTATTCTATCAAGCTTCTTTAAAATTATATTTAACCTCAATTTTATTTGCCATCTTTATGAAAGAATCTTTAAGGTTTTCGCCCAACCGGCATTATATATAAGGGTTTTTGCTCTTTAGGAAGATTTAAAATTTTTTGAATTAATTCATCATTGAAGGCTCCAACAGCTACAGTTCCTAAACCTAAAGCTGTAGCTTGCAAATAAATATTTTCGCCCACATGTCCAACTTCCATATGAACATATCTAATCCCTCTATCTCCATATACTCTTGTTGTCCGCTCATAAACTGCTGTTAAAACAATGTTTACTGGCGCTGTTTTAACCCAACGCTGCTCTAAAGCTGCTGAAGAAAGCTCATTTCTAAAATCACCTTTAACAATAAGCTTTAATTCATTAGTTAAAGGGTTATAATGATAAATTCCAGCTTCCAATCCAGAAACACCTTCATTTCCTATAACAACATAAACTTCTAAAGGATAGGTGGCTCCTGCTGAAGGTGCAGCTCTAAATCCTGTTTTTAAATCGGTTATCCCCTGCGCAGCCCATAATAACTGGGATAATTCTTGAAAAGTTAATGGAGCTTTGGAATAGCCTCTTATAGATCTTCTTTTAGATATTGCTTCTTCAACACTCATAAATCCAATAGAGAAAGGTTTTTCTAAAGGTTTAACTTGATTAATTAAAGCTTTTTCATTAAATGCTTCCTGCTTAAAATGTTTTTGAAAAGCATATAAAAATGAAGCAATTAAAGCTGCAATAACACCTAAAAAAGCTTT
>Ga0272445_1000348_pt1 | contig 44563 bp, 26 predicted proteins | sample YNPCB0031_FD_194404 | JGI IMG/M metagenome (GOLD analysis project Ga0272445, IMG submission 194404) | Hot spring sediment microbial communities from Yellowstone National Park, WY, United States - YNP-CB-003-1 | ecosystem: Environmental > Aquatic > Thermal springs > Hot (42-90C) > Sediment... | reverse complement strand
CTTCTCAAGCAGTACAAGCAAGCTAACCAAACACGCACACCTAATGAAGCATTCTTAACCCCATATATAAAATTAACTTCAACACTTCCACCTCGTAAACTTCAGCTTTAAACCTATCTATAAGCCTTGCTTGTAGCTAGCTGATTGAGAGGGGGATTAAGCTACTGTTACTGGAGTATAGCTTGAAACATGTTGATTGATTTTACATGTAGGTGTTTCAAGCAGCGGTTGATGAAGTGAAGCAATTAGGAGCGGAGAGACGGATTTGAAGGGTGAAACCAGTATTAAGGGATTAAACCAATCCTAAAGGTATAAAGTAGTAGGGAAGAGTTTAGATCAGAGACTGGACTATACTATGATAGGTTGTAGATTCTTAACAATCAATTACATTTTCTGAAGACATTCACTTAGCTCCAGCAGCCTCAATAGTATAAGGCTCAGTAGGTACAAGACCAAAACCGCTTATACTACAATTCGAAACAATTAAGTATATGTTTAGCTGTCATTTAATTATAGGAACGTGGCAACTTAGGATGTTAGATGCGATATGTTAAGTTGCCAGGTCCAATTATAGATAGGAAAGCATTATTAGGAGGTTAAATATTATGTTGTGTGAGGCAGTTTCATGAACTACATATTATCAATTATTGGTAAATTTGAATATCATGATGTGAATTTCGCTATCAATAAGGAATACTATAATGCTAAAATCCTTTCAGCAGCTATGTACAATTACCTTACCAGTAAGGGGGAGGAATGTAGATTAGTTCTATTTGTGCCTGAAAGCCTTGTAGGCATGTTGGAGGAGGATATTGATGAGGCTTATAGGCTACTTAACGATAGGGAAAAGCTAAAGGATAGGGTTTTAAAAGAGCTTATTGAAAACGGTGTTGTAACAGATAAGGTAGATGTAAGAATTATTCAGTCAATTGGGGAGTATTCCGCTCAAGGAAGGTATAGCTTACTCTTCATAAATCACCTAGATAACATAGTGTTTCAAGCCTTTACTGAGCTTATAGATATGTTCAACATGGATGGAAATGTCTTTATCGATATATCTATTGGACATAATGTTTACGTTTACTCCCTACTTGAAGCCTTAAGAAGCATCATTGTTTACAGCAAGTTAAAAGCTCTTCTTCAGGATAGTTATGGATTAAAGGTAAGTATAGCTTCATCTCCTCCTATCTTCACTAAGGGGTTAAGCGTTAATGTTGAGTTCCACGACTACGATGTTAAAGCATTCTTCGAACTACCTCTTAAAAAGGACTACAGCATTAGTGTCGGAGATTTTCTACATGATAAAAGCATAATTAATGAGTTGCTCAGAGAGTTTAAGGCTCAAAACATAGATTTAGATCCGTTAAAACATGACCTAGAGCTGTTGAGGAAAAGCTTTAACGCATTAAAATACAATGTACCACTAGTCTTCTTCAACAGCAATATCCTAAACTTAGAGGAAACATCAATCAATAAAGATAAAGAATTCATCATTAACCTTACATCCCTACTGGAGAAGCAATTTAGAAGCATACATATTAGAGATTCCTACATAAACATTTATAGAAAATACTGGGTTAATAGAGTATTCCTTACTAACATAATGTTTTCTCTAGCCCTACTTGAAAGCATTACCTGCTTCTGGAGAAGTAAGATAAGTGGTAGGCAGCCAAGCCTCAACTACATCCTAAACGTGTTCGGAGACATCTACGATAAGCTGGGAATTAAGCTGAACAGAAGATTTCTTGAAAGAGATGTTATCGAGATAGAGAATCAAGTTCAAAGCTGCAGGGAAAAACTGGATAGCTACAAACCACTAAGCACAGTAGTGAAGAGATGCGGGGACGTAAAGGAATACATAGCATCCGATCCTAAAAGAAACTTCTTTGCACACAGCGGACTCATTAGGGATTTCATTGAGGCAAAACGTAACGATGAAATAAACGTTAAATATATGGATAAACCGGAAATAACCAACCAGATATCCTCATGGATTAACAATCCTGAAAAATAGTAAGCCAACCACACAGCATCTACATATTTAGATTTATCCACATAAATTATCAGTTTAAGAGATAAGAAGCCAATACTTATAGTAAATCATTACACAAATAGAAACATAATTGGTAGATTGATAGTTTAAGCCTCAATAAGGTTTATAGGTTAGTAATCGCTAATACCATTAGGAGTTGTATGGAAATTGTGAAAGCTCTAGATAGACAAGGCAGATTGGTATTACCGAAGGAGTGGAGGAGGAAGCATGCGAGAAGCGGGCTTGTCCTCATGAGGGTAGAGGAGAATAAGATTATTGTAGAGCCTTTTGAGCTTCCGGACCTAACTCAGTTTTTCGACTCCGTAGAGGTTGATGTGAAGACAGATCTTGCGGATTGGAGATCGGTTAAGGATGAGCTCCTTGAGGTTCGTTGACGCAAGCGTATTCGTTTACGCTTTTTTGAAGCCGAGGAGGACTCTCACATCCCATGAGGTTGAGGTTAAGGAGCATGCGAAAAGCATAGTGAGAAGAATTAACGAGGGTGAGCAGGTAGGGTTAACGGTAGCGCAGCTAGTAGAGGTTGCGAACGTGTTGGAGAAGTACATGGGGATAGCTGCATACCAGGTTGAGAAGTTCCTGCTCAATGCCCCCAGCGTGGAGATTTATCCGGTAGATAGGGATGTATGCGTTGAGGCATTAAAGATCGCGGCGGAGATAGGAGTAGAGTTGAGTGATGCTATAGCGTACGTGGTGATGCTGCGCCACGGAGTTAGGGAAATATACTCCTTCGATACGGATTTCGACAGGCTGAAGGGTATCAGGAGGATTACAGAGTGAGCCTTACCAAGAGGTCATGATAACGATATAGCCGCTGGCTCCACTGCCTTTCAGGCCGGCGGCTGAATCCTGCCAGCACTAGTCAAGGATGCAATGCTGTTAGTATTTTGCTAGAGTTTCCGCTATTGCCTTCATGTTAAGTATCTACTTATATTGAATTTGTAATTCTCCCCATCCTAAAGCCTCAGCAGATCATCATAGCATATACTCAAGAAACATTAGTATGTGAAATATATAGATAAAATTCAAATAAACAGTACAATACCTTCATGAAGCTAACAAAATGCGGCAAATTAGGAAGCCAGATACAATATGTTAAGTTACGGTCTTAACGATCAATCAGGCATACCCAACATCTATAAGCTTTCACAATTTATAAGTCTGATTTGGAGCTTATGAATTGTAAGTAGCGGCTGGACGCATTCCATCAATCATAAGATTTATATTATTCTGTTGAGGTATAGTTTATGAATGTTCATATTGTTACTTGCGGAACCTCAATTATTGAAAACTACTCTAGACATCCAAATATTCCTAGCGAGGATTCTAGAATCATCATGGTTGATGATGAAGTATTAAAGAGAGCATCTCCTAAACATGAATTCTTCATTAGGGTCTACGAATTCTTGAAGACTAACCCCTACAATGCAAGTGCTGAGCTTAAAGCTATGAAGAGGTTTCTTGAGGATAAGCTTGTTGATGAGGTTTACCTATACCATACCGATACAGGTAAAGGACTATTCTGCGCAAGAATTATTGAGAAGTTCCTTACGGACGTTCATAGATTAAGGGTTGAAACAATTAGGGTTGAAGGATTCGGTGTTGAAGGATTCTTCGAGGATGGACTTATAAACCTCCTAGACAAAATAATAGATAAAGCAAGCAGATTAGTTAAAGCTGGAAACAACGTATTCCTAAACGCTACCGGAGGGTTTAAACCTGAAAACGCAGTACTTACCACAGCTGCATCACTCCTAGGCATCCAAAACATATACTACATACATGAAAAATTCAGGGAACACGTCAATCTACCCATACTCCCACTAGCAATAGATCAAAAATACCTAAAACCACTACAAGAACTCTACAACAACCATAAAAAACACGGCTTCACCCCACTTAAAACATTCACAGAACAATACAGCGTAAACATACTCCAAAACCTTAAAGATAGAAACCTAGTTACTGAGGAAAACGGGAAAATAAAACTTAGAAAATGGACATACACAATACTAAAATACATACTAGAACAAAATCAACCACAGTAGATTTATCCAACCATTACTTAGCTATTCATCAAATTCAAACTATGCCTAAAAGTAATCTAAGAAAGGTTTATGAATTGTGGATACATCCACACAACATAATTAAAGCATTCCAACAATAAAGCAGAACAACACATTAAACAGCACAACCACCCACACCTAATCAACCTAACAACAGAAACAGTAAACTAAGCTGCATCACATATGGAAACTTTGCAAGAAACGAAAATTTATAATCTTACATAAAGCTTTGCGACTTAATTCTTCGATAATCGTACTTTTGGCATAATTTTGGCTAATCTTTTAGAGTATGGAATATTAGCTTATAGCTTTCAACAATTCCCTCCAGCGAAGACATTCAGACACTTGGACATTCAAGACCTAATAATTTACTACTGAACCAAATTATTTTTGCGTAATATATTGAAGTTAGTTCATCATTTTATGGAGAGAAGAGTGAAATCATCGGATTGTTTTACTGAAGCCTCCCACATTTTGCCTTTCTCGCTCTACTATCTGTAGTTATTATTGGATTCTGTATTCAATAAGCTAACAATGGGTTGTTCAAGTTAAACCAGAATTCTAAGCTTAGGTAAACTACCTAACAACTCAATTGGGAGCAGATTATAACCTTCTATCTTCATTAAACATGCTGTTGAAGGTATTTATACTTAACCATAAAACTATTATAAATACACCTTGATGAGAAGAAACTACTCCAACTTTGAGTTAAAAGCTTTAATCTTAGACTGGCTATAAGAAAATAGGAGGAATACATTATTGAAGCTTTAATTGATCTTTCAGCAAAGAAACGTAACAAGTGTAGCTAATTTTACTAGTGAAGTGATGAGAGAAATGAATGAAATGATTTAAGACAAGACTTGTATATTTGCTTTGTTTTCTCTGAGCACTTTTTTGATGAAAGATATTTATCTATAGCTTCAACACTCTTAGGATCCACTCCCTCATTTATACACCATATGAGAAAATTTCTTATGGTATTTGTTATTTCCCTGACATATTTCTCAGATATTTCTGTAGTTCTTTTATTCTCTATGTAACGTTTAAGCAATTCTTCATAATTTTCTGTCTCTTCTTTTTTAGAACTCTTGGTCAGTTCATCAACGGTTACTCGTCTTGCTATATCCCATATTGTCTTATATGTTTCAAAAATATAAGCGGCGAGTTGGCTTGGCTCCATCGCGTTCGCCTTTGCACATTTCTCTAACCATTCAGCAGCGCCTCTTGGCAGCTTTAGAGTGATGTAAACAAAGTCATTGGAGCGGATAGAAGTTTTGTTCACGTTGTAGCACCTCATAAGTAAATCTTATTACTTCTTCATTTAGTTCAGGGTTTCTACCCATAATCCTGAACAATGGTGTTTCCCACCTTTTTGGACGATATGGTAGATCTTTTAGCTCATTCTCCCTATGTATCATTGTATTAAATAGGGGGTCCTTGTAATAATGATGCTTGAATACTAATGATTGATTTTTAATAAAATTCGTTATTCTTTCACCTAGTATTTTAATTGCTCCGGTTTTCCAATGATGTGTGATATTTGTTAAGACTAATCCTAAAACTTTCAAATCCTTTTTGTATGGGAATATTGAGGGAAGAATATGTTGTATAAGCATTTTTGCACCAAGTATTGAAAGTTCTTCAGCATTTATTGGGATTATTATAATATCTGCTGCATAGAGAGCCCAAACTGTTGGAGCGAAAAGCTCCGGTGGCGTATCACAAATAACATAATCATAGTCTCTATTAATAGCTGGTTCTGTTCGCAACCTTTTATCTACTGCATACATATCTTGCAATGGTAATTGTCCACGAAACGCATCAATCATATAAGTTAATCTAGATGGGATCAAACCAATTTTACTACTTCCACTTACATTAATTGGTACTATTTCAAACCTTTCCCCTCTAGCAAGATGTAAGCTTCCTTGATGTGAATCTAGCTCATTACTCTTTATAAAGAATGAGGTTAAATGGGCTTGAGGATCTAAATCCATTAAAAGAGGATGTTTACCAGCTTTTAATAAACCATAAGCTAGCAACGCTGAAAGAACGGTTTTGCCAACACCACCTTTCTGATTTGTTATGGCAATAACCTTCACAAAATATCCACCACTTCTTAAATCCCTTACTTACATAAATTTTTTCTTTTATTGTTAAGGGCTTTGTAAACTTAAGCTTGCTGATTAACTTCTAGGTAAAGCTTAAGTTTACAAGACGTTGCTAAGAGATACTGTCAAATTATTTTAGGGGGCTTTGAGAAGATGCTGGAGGTGATTCTCATTAGTTGCTTCTTAAAGCTCTTAGGGATAGTGGTTAGGCGTAGTAGGTTTTCACTACATTTGAAGGTTAGGTGATCCTACTCTACATGGCTTAAGCTATAGGATATGGCCTAAGTATTGCGCGCGCGTATGAATTGCTAGCTGTAAGAGCATTTTTGATTAAATAGAACTCATAAATATATCTCATCTTCCTATCAACATCTAACGTTTAAACGATACCTACATTAGAAGTGGTGGGCATGCTTAAGTTTACAAAGCAGCCTAATATGGGGCATGTTCAAACTGCTACTTAGCAGTTCATCAGTTCTAAATAAGACTTACTTAAAAAATTGCGAAGTTTATAGATGTTTGGATACGTCCTCATTAGAGCTAAGAAAGTTTAACTTATTAGAAATACCTTAAGCTATGACCTTCCCAAATCGGCAAAGTTTAATTGATTATTAGGAGATAGAGACTGTGGGTATGAAAAATACTTTAAAAGTGGTCTAATAATCCAACAATTTGATGCCCCTGTAAAAGAATGCTTTAGTACTAAATCATCTTTTAGAGTATGGAAGATTAGCTTATAGCTTAATTCTCAATAATCATATCTCCATTCTAGATTTGCATGGATTAAGAATAGTGTTGAAGCTTCCTCATATTACTATATGAATTTACGAGGTTCGAAACTAAGCTATAAATCTAAATATTTGTAGTAATATAATAGCTACTGAAAATTAATTTAAATGGTGATTGAGTGATTGAGGTAGCTATAAGTCTGATGGGTCTAGCCTTAACCGTTTTAGGAATTGTACTCGCCTATATCTGGAGGGCCAACAGTAGGCTAGCCTTAATGGTTAAGGGGATAGCTTCAATGGTGAAGGATGTCCATGAAGGGCAAAAAGCCTTAATCGAGGGACAGAAAGCCTTAATGGAGGGGCAAAGAGAGATAATGAAACTCTTAATCGAAATATATAAGAAAGCCTAGCCATCTACCCAATCTTTGCTTAAAAGCAGAAATTAGTTTGAGATTCTTAACTTCTTGCTTTAAGCATTTCATCCAGTCTTCCAATTCAGTCATTACAGCATCTTCATATTCACATTCAGCATCTAGGCACGCGGCGAAAGAGCAGTACGCGTTAAAATGTGCAGGATAACCTTCCTTTCAATTCTCTTTATTTGAGATTCCTACTGAAGGAGCTCGGGATAAAGAGCGACACCATAGATCTTTCAATTCTCTTTATTTGAGATTCGAGGAGTATTTTAGGGAGCTTGAGGAAGCGAGGAAGTCTCTTTCAATTCTCTTTATTTGAGATTCTTTCGTGGACACGCTTAACTATGTAAAGTATAGTTCTTTCAATTCTCTTTATTTGAGATTCGGTGGTTTAATGCTGGAGGGGATGTTAAATGAAGACTTAACTTTCAATTCTCTTTATTTGAGATTCTCTGTCCAAGTTGCCGCCACCTAACACTTGTACTTGCTTTCAATTCTCTTTATTTGAGATTCATTAAGGGTTGGGAAAAAGACAATCAGAATTTCTCGTTACCTTTCAATTCTCTTTATTTGAGATTCATTCCTACGGGATACATTGAAATACCTGAACAACCATTAACTTTCAATTCTCTTTATTTGAGATTCTTAGCAACAGTTACTGGGGATGGTAGAACGTCTCTAGCAACTTTCAATTCTCTTTATTTGAGATTCGACAGGTGATGGTGGAAGCTGGCTTAACATATATTCATCTTACTTTCAATTCTCTTTATTTGAGATTCAATAACACCATCATCTAATCTTCCAATAATATCACCTGTCTTTCAATTCTCTTTATTTGAGATTCCGTGCAAAGCAATCCAATACAGAGCAATCCAAACATCTTTCAATTCTCTTTATTTGAGATTCTTAATATGGTTGTTATGTATATATGTGTGTATGTATAGTTGCTTTCAATTCTCTTTATTTGAGATTCGTGGTGAAGATGGCTAGCGGAGTAGAGCTTAGGGAAATCTTTCAATTCTCTTTATTTGAGATTCGAACTGGAGCTGGAGAATGGGGAAATAATAAGGCTTAAAGACTTTCAATTCTCTTTATTTGAGATTCGATGTCTTCAAATGAGGGTGGCTTAAGTATGCTTCTCTTTCAATTCTCTTTATTTGAGATTCAACCGACGATCCGATGTAGGGGATGCGAATTCTACGATAGCTTTCAATTCTCTTTATTTGAGATTCGCTCTTAGAAGCTTCTGCGGGGTTACTGGATAGTCTAGATCTTTCAATTCTCTTTATTTGAGATTCTTTTATGTTTTTGTTCATGATCCTGTAGGCTTCTCTTAGCTCTTTCAATTCTCTTTATTTGAGATTCGGGTTACGATCCAGCAGGTTTTGAAGATGAAGGAGACTATCTTTCAATTCTCTTTATTTGAGATTCACAACCCTCGACACCTCAAGACCATGTTACCACAAAAACTTTCAATTCTCTTTATTTGAGATTCCTGAAGGAAAGAAGAACCCTCCAGCCATAGACATGATCGTCTTTCAATTCTCTTTATTTGAGATTCTTTTGGAGGAGCATATTTTACAAGCACTTCGACGAGGTCTTTCAATTCTCTTTATTTGAGATTCAAAGTTTAGCTCCAATAGTCGTCTTCATTGATGAGTTCTTTCAATTCTCTTTATTTGAGATTCATAGCCTACAAGGTGGTGATGGCTAAGTGATGGAGGACTTTCAATTCTCTTTATTTGAGATTCACTTCATCATATATTGACTGCGGGAAAAGCCTCCTCCTTTCAATTCTCTTTATTTGAGATTCGTTCTTGACGTGTGAAGAATTCTATCTTTATCTTCTTCTTTCAATTCTCTTTATTTGAGATTCAGGGTTATATCATTCCTCCCCCTTGCAAGATACCATCTTTCAATTCTCTTTATTTGAGATTCATGAGCAGCATAGAGGAGATTGTTGTTAAGAAAATCGACTTTCAATTCTCTTTATTTGAGATTCATAAGCCATATCTCCTTTTCCTTAGGGAATATTGCTAGACTTTCAATTCTCTTTATTTGAGATTCATGAGTGGTACGATCCTTTCGAGAACATAGGAGGAATTGCTCCCTTTCAATTCTCTTTATTTGAGATTCTGAAGATTATAGGAGGGACTTCGAGGAAATACTTCTTTCAATTCTCTTTATTTGAGATTCACGAAATTGTGGTATACTGATATTTGGCGTGATGCTTACTTTCAATTCTCTTTATTTGAGATTCAATTGAAAGATCAACGTTTACCAGAGGCCTAAACACTTTCAATTCTCTTTATTTGAGATTCAAACTTTAACGATGCTATACAAGACTACATGACTGTCTTTCAATTCTCTTTATTTGAGATTCGTGTTTGAGCCTTGAAGCCTCTTTGCAACATCGTAGACATCTTTCAATTCTCTTTATTTGAGATTCGAGTGGGTAATACCAACAGGGCAACATATCGGCACAAGGAGCTTTCAATTCTCTTTATTTGAGATTCATCACTTCTAATATTGCCATAGTAATCCTTAATTTCGCCTTTCAATTCTCTTTATTTGAGATTCCTTTCTTTTCCTAGTTTCAGCATCTATTGAGCTTATGTTATCTTTCAATTCTCTTTATTTGAGATTCAGTACATCCGGTTGAGTTTACGGTTAAGAGAATAAACTTTCAATTCTCTTTATTTGAGATTCAATGCTTTGGGCAACAATTCCTGAAGACATGATGGATACTTTCAATTCTCTTTATTTGAGATTCGGTTCATTAAGACAAATCCAAAGCCCAGAAAAAGTAACTTTCAATTCTCTTTATTTGAGATTCCTATGCATTCAAGAAGATACATTTTAGAACAGATGACTTTCAATTCTCTTTATTTGAGATTCAGCACTACATAGACTTGAAGAGAAGGGAATAGTGAAAACCTTTCAATTCTCTTTATTTGAGATTCTCATTGCAAAGAAGACGTACATGTGGTCCGGCGCTGAACTCTTTCAATTCTCTTTATTTGAGATTCAAGCACAGCATATCAAGAATACATAATATGGGACTATAACTTTCAATTCTCTTTATTTGAGATTCTAGGAAGGTTATTCTACCGGTAGCTAAATGTATAGCTATCTTTCAATTCTCTTTATTTGAGATTCCAAGACTACTACCTTTAGCACATAGAAGGCTTATTAGTCTAATCTTTCAATTCTCTTTATTTGAGATTCCACCATGCTTAAGTGCTTGCGGAAACGAGCTGTACTGCAGCTTTCAATTCTCTTTATTTGAGATTCTGTAATTTTAATTCGTTCAAGGAACTTTATGAAGAACTCTTTCAATTCTCTTTATTTGAGATTCAAAAACAGTGTTTTCCATCGTGGAATCGGAATAAAGCTTAACTTTCAATTCTCTTTATTTGAGATTCTGGACGGTGCAGCCACGCTGACGCTTAGGAAGAACATTTCCTTTCAATTCTCTTTATTTGAGATTCAGTCTATCAGTAAATCAGTTCATACAGCAACAGCAGATAACTTTCAATTCTCTTTATTTGAGATTCACTGGTAAGGGTAAGCTTGTAAGCCCTGCTTACTGTCTTTCAATTCTCTTTATTTGAGATTCTAAGTTGTATAAGTATCGACAAAATTGAATTAAATAAGGAACTTTCAATTCTCTTTATTTGAGATTCAGTTGTTTAGCATCTATCTTTTTCCCAACTTTAAATATGTCTTTCAATTCTCTTTATTTGAGATTCTAGCTATGTGGAACCCCCGCCAGCCTAACATGATATTCTACAACTTTCAATTCTCTTTATTTGAGATTCAAGCAATCTAACAAAAGGATCAGTTGCAGCAGGATATCTTTCAATTCTCTTTATTTGAGATTCATGAAGGAAAACAACTGCAAATCAAAGTACGAAGTATTCTTTCAATTCTCTTTATTTGAGATTCTTGCCCACATTGTGGGAAAGAGTTTAGGCTGGATGATCTTTCAATTCTCTTTATTTGAGATTCCGTACTCAGAGTCAAACATGTACGACTGCACAAGCCAGGCTTTCAATTCTCTTTATTTGAGATTCACAGCAACAGCAGACAATGAAATTTGTTACATATTCACTTTCAATTCTCTTTATTTGAGATTCTTACCCCTATGCTACACGAATACCGGATAAATTAACCTTTCAATTCTCTTTATTTGAGATTCTGAAGAAGTTTTTAATTGCCGTTTTGCAAGTATAAACTTTCAATTCTCTTTATTTGAGATTCGTTTCCAAATAATTTCGGCAACCCATCCAGAACTTACCTTTCAATTCTCTTTATTTGAGATTCTTACATGGAGCCCGGAGATGTGGGTCTTCACTTCTTCTCTTTCAATTCTCTTTATTTGAGATTCGTATTTAGTGTGCTATGACGAAAATGCTTCAGTACCACCCTTTCAATTCTCTTTATTTGAGATTCAATTTTTACTTTAGACGTTGTCGGATTCCTATATTCCTTTCAATTCTCTTTATTTGAGATTCAGACTTAGAGGAGAAAATTAAAGAAATAGAAGAGAGAGTCTTTCAATTCTCTTTATTTGAGATTCGACTGGAGGGATTACATTATTTGCGTAACATGTCATACCTTTCAATTCTCTTTATTTGAGATTCACTAAAGGAATTACAGGAAAAAGATGCACCAAAAAACTTTCAATTCTCTTTATTTGAGATTCAGGGACCTTACAAGAACGGTCATGATGCTGAAAAAAATCTTTCAATTCTCTTTATTTGAGATTCTTACAATATAAAGTGGGCGGAAGAGCCATTACACTTTCAATTCTCTTTATTTGAGATTCATCAAGTATTCTATCGCCTTTGCTTCTGGCCATGCCCTTTCAATTCTCTTTATTTGAGATTCGAGATCAATTCCCCCAGCTTCCTGTTTTTGTTGTTGTAGCTTTCAATTCTCTTTATTTGAGATTCATGTTTTTACGGGGAAAGTTGTGCAAGTTGCTATTTTCTTTCAATTCTCTTTATTTGAGATTCTAAGGGTTATGACGGTTCCCCCATTGGGACTATTGGGCTTTCAATTCTCTTTATTTGAGATTCCCGTTCCCACCTAGGCTTTTGGAGATTATTTTCCTAGCTTTCAATTCTCTTTATTTGAGATTCAACGGAAAAGGGGTTGCTCGAAGCAAAAGATGTTTACTTTCAATTCTCTTTATTTGAGATTCCTAGAGCCCTTCACCGTAACAACAAAGGGAAAAACCTACACTTTCAATTCTCTTTATTTGAGATTCGCCACTACGCCAAAATGAAGGATGACAAACACAAGACTTTCAATTCTCTTTATTTGAGATTCAAAAGAGAAATTCCAGGAGTTTAAAGAGCTTGTAGATCTCTTTCAATTCTCTTTATTTGAGATTCGAAGAAATCCCCCTTCAAAACCTTCAGGTTCCAGCCTTTCAATTCTCTTTATTTGAGATTCTGAAATCGACCGAGAAAAAATTGTTGTAACACGTCCAAGCTTTCAATTCTCTTTATTTGAGATTCCAAGATACATAGGGTGTGGCAGGAGGTTAAGGATTACTTATCTTTCAATTCTCTTTATTTGAGATTCCGGATGCTTCGTCCACGGGGTATCCGAAGGATTATATGCCTTTCAATTCTCTTTATTTGAGATTCACCCCCCAAAACTTTTTGGGGGTTAAGGGCTTCCAACTTTCAATTCTCTTTATTTGAGATTCCAAAACTACACAAAAATAAATAAAAAATGTAGAAAGAAAATAACTTTCAATTCTCTTTATTTGAGATTCGTAAGATACGTTTAGTGGGTGATGTTTCAACTAAGGAATATCCTTTCAATTCTCTTTATTTGAGATTCGTATAGCTTGTATGTTCCCTCCTTCGGAAACGATATGTCTTTCAATTCTCTTTATTTGAGATTCATGAGGTATTGAGGGAGGGGGAAGTTGCTCAAGTAATCTTTCAATTCTCTTTATTTGAGATTCTTAACTAACCATCCCGCAACCATGCCACCACCAAGCCACTTTCAATTCTCTTTATTTGAGATTCATCAAACTATTATGTGCTGAAGTTTGCAGACTTTCTGCCTTTCAATTCTCTTTATTTGAGATTCATAAGGAGCTCAGGCTTACCCTGCATAAGAGTCAAGCTGCTTTCAATTCTCTTTATTTGAGATTCTTCTCCATACAGACCTCCCCACCACATGTACAGTAGTAGTCTTTCAATTCTCTTTATTTGAGATTCTTGAAGGGGATTTGAACCCCCAACAACCGGCTAAGCAATCTTTCAATTCTCTTTATTTGAGATTCAGATGGGCTACATGTTAGAGCTATGGATGCTTCACGTATATGTCGCTAAGCAATCTTTCAATTCTCTTTATTTGAGATTCATCGTCGGTTTCTCAGATGTCTCCCTATCGCATCCATCTTTCAATTCTCTTTATTTGAGATTCCAGGAAGACTGATGGTAGAAAGTATCTGTACATGTTAACTTTCAATTCTCTTTATTTGAGATTCAAGATAGTATCCTCCTCCAAAGCTTGGAGGAGGCAATAAACTTTCAATTCTCTTTATTTGAGATTCGTGACAGCAAACCCTAGAAGCGTAAACGTATCCGGCCGAACTTTCAATTCTCTTTATTTGAGATTCCACACCAACATGTTGGGGCATGTTGGCATGTTAAGGAGCTTTCAATTCTCTTTATTTGAGATTCAAGGTATGTTAAGTGAAGATATAAAAAGGAATATAAGCTTTCAATTCTCTTTATTTGAGATTCAGATGATCAGCGTAAGCTCGTAGACTCGCTAGCAATAAGCTTTCAATTCTCTTTATTTGAGATTCACATAGACAGCTACGTGGCTAGACACGACAAAGTGTTCATCTTTCAATTCTCTTTATTTGAGATTCTGGAGAGGGTTAGGGGTGAGGTGCAGAGGGCACTAGACTTTCAATTCTCTTTATTTGAGATTCTAATCAAGGAAATTGCTGTTAAGCTTCCAATCTAAACTTTCAATTCTCTTTATTTGAGATTCCTAAATAAATTTTTATGGTGATCAAATTGATAATCAAAATCTTTCAATTCTCTTTATTTGAGATTCTTCGAAACCTCGATTCTCCTGAATATTTCGAAGTCAACTCCACTTTCAATTCTCTTTATTTGAGATTCAGGATATTTAGTAATGAACAAATTGAGGATCTGATTAAAATCTTTCAATTCTCTTTATTTGAGATTCAGATCAAATACTTATGCAATTAGCAAAGGTACAAAATGCTACTTTCAATTCTCTTTATTTGAGATTCATCTTGAGAGAACATCCCCCGCATACGCTGTAATCGAGGTCTTTCAATTCTCTTTATTTGAGATTCGAACGAGGGTGTTGAAAACCTATACGAGAAGATGGCTTTCAATTCTCTTTATTTGAGATTCCGACACCTCGAAACGTGAAGATTGAAGTGCGAAGGATAATAGACTTTCAATTCTCTTTATTTGAGATTCGGTGTTTCCAGCGTATACGTCATCTATGAATACGTAGACCGCTTTCAATTCTCTTTATTTGAGATTCTTCCCTGATGACGCCTACAATATTTACCCATCTGTTACACTTTCAATTCTCTTTATTTGAGATTCCAGGATTAACAGATAATGAAAGGTTCAAGAGATACTTGGCTTTCAATTCTCTTTATTTGAGATTCCACATGGGGTAGGATTGGATTACAGCTTAAATCAATAGTGCTTTCAATTCTCTTTATTTGAGATTCGGCTTCGCCTGCACTAATGAAGAAGCCGTAAACATATCCCTTTCAATTCTCTTTATTTGAGATTCAAGCGAATTAACGGAAAACCAAGTAATAGATAGCGAAGATCTTTCAATTCTCTTTATTTGAGATTCGCTGGGCTGGGCCCTAACCGACAACTTCGCAGGAAGATTCTTTCAATTCTCTTTATTTGAGATTCGCTTTTGAAGGGGGATAGAGGGATTGAGTAGAGGATATCTTTCAATTCTCTTTATTTGAGATTCCACGTTGAGGTATGTGAAATGATGAATGACAAATGATGAACTTTCAATTCTCTTTATTTGAGATTCGAAAACAACATTAATTGGAAGCATGTAAGCGGGACATGGGCTTTCAATTCTCTTTATTTGAGATTCTTCAGTAGTCATTTTTACCTTTCCTTTATAGATGTGCTTTCTTTCAATTCTCTTTATTTGAGATTCGATCAAGATATGTAAGGAAATGGATATGCAGCTAGTAAACTTTCAATTCTCTTTATTTGAGATTCTTATTTGAGGGTTTGAGTTGTCGAGGGTTGATGTGTCTTTCAATTCTCTTTATTTGAGATTCTTCAGAACATGAAGTGGAAACGTAATCGAGGTCTGAAACCTCTTTCAATTCTCTTTATTTGAGATTCTGCTTCTGATGTAGTTAATGTTTGTGGTGTTTGTTGTCTTTCAATTCTCTTTATTTGAGATTCTTACCCTTATAATCTTTAATGTAATGTGCGCAATCCATCTTTCAATTCTCTTTATTTGAGATTCTTGAGGGCAACTACATAATTGTGGCGGAAACTTTTCTCTTTCAATTCTCTTTATTTGAGATTCCGGGGCGGGAAAATGTTTGAAATCTACATTCTCCCAATCTTTCAATTCTCTTTATTTGAGATTCGCATTCGAGCTTCAATCCATACAAGAACTGCAGATAACTTTCAATTCTCTTTATTTGAGATTCAGATGATGAAGTATTTAGAGTTGTCGAGTCTAGGGTGAAGGCTTTCAATTCTCTTTATTTGAGATTCCAACACTCATTATTGAGGATGCTGTAGCAGACAGCATACTCTTTCAATTCTCTTTATTTGAGATTCCACCACATAGAACCTTATTCGTTGGTAGAACAGTATATCCCTTTCAATTCTCTTTATTTGAGATTCCATATACGGAACAACATTATTGATTTAATGGTAACTCCCTTTCAATTCTCTTTATTTGAGATTCCTTCAAATTCAAATCTCTAAGTACGAGGATTATTTTCTTTCAATTCTCTTTATTTGAGATTCAGGTCTCCAGACCAATCTCTTCCGGTTAAGGCTGTACCCCCTTTCAATTCTCTTTATTTGAGATTCTGAATGGGTTGTGAAAAAGGCTAAGAGGGTGTTGTCGATACTTTCAATTCTCTTTATTTGAGATTCCGAAGACTACTTTACCTATTTTTTCAAGCCTCCTCTCTTTCAATTCTCTTTATTTGAGATTCTCGTGTATATCTTGAGCCTGTTTTGTATCCACTATAGACCTTTCAATTCTCTTTATTTGAGATTCAGTGGATGCTTAACCAGCTGCCTGAGCTTAGAATACCTATCTTTCAATTCTCTTTATTTGAGATTCAAAACCAATGTTCAACATGGAAAACATAAAGCTACTCAAACTTTCAATTCTCTTTATTTGAGATTCCTTGACGATATCGAGGAGGAGGCCTTGAAAAGACTTGTCTTTCAATTCTCTTTATTTGAGATTCCGGAGGTGAAGATACGGAGGAGACATCGGGGGATATTGCCTTTCAATTCTCTTTATTTGAGATTCACTCCCACCCGAATTGAAGGATAGATTCCAAATATTCTATTCTTTCAATTCTCTTTATTTGAGATTCATGGATAAGGAAGACGATAATTGAGAAGATCGAGAGCTTTCAATTCTCTTTATTTGAGATTCGGAAGCGGAGGAGGCGGAGGAGGAGCATATGATACATATCTTTCAATTCTCTTTATTTGAGATTCCGAATGTTTATATAGTAGTGTTTTGGTTGTTTATATATTTTTCTATGTTTTCTCTTTTACTTATGGTGTTTGTTGTGTTTTTCCTTGCGGAAGCTGGGCGGAGTACTTAAAACTACGTGATTTTTCCGCATGATTGATGAAATAAATATGAAGGTGTAGGCTTGATTCATTGTGTAGTTAAGAGGTGGTTAGAAAATTGTTTAAGTTATGTTATGTGGAAGTCTTAAGGTCAGGGTCTTATAGGAATCTTCTCGAAAAGGGTTACTTGACCCGAAGCTGTTATGGAAACAAATATTACAAATTCTTAAATGAAGAGAAGAAGTTAACCCGCTATACTTATGAAACCCTAGTTCCCATCAAGTAAGGAAATCATTTCAGGATTCCTTGAGTTTTGACTGTAGTATTTCGCGTAACTTTTTTCTACTGTTTCCTTAAGTATATGTTATGGTTGATCTGTTTGAGGCTTTGAGGATGAGGAGGAATTGCAAACTCAACATAAAAGCAAGTAAATACCTAAACATGGAAACAATAGTGAAAGAACTTAGCGAAATGCTATGGTCAAATAAGAGAATTAAACCACAAGCTTAAGTTTACAATAGTATTTCGCTAAAGTTTTTTCTACTTTGTTTTTCATGTTATGTATTTGCTTATTTTATGTTGAATTTGTAGTTTCTATTTTGAAGAATTTCTCTATTTCTTCTTGAGTTGGTTTAGGTTTGTGAATAGTTTATTGCTTAGCTCCATCTTCAGCTCCCTAAATACCTCCTCAACAATTTTAGTTCTGGGGAGTATTTCGGTAAATATATTTGATGTATACCCTTCCTTAATGCCTTCTCATATACGTATTTCGAGCGGTGGGCTGCAGAATTATCCCATACAACATATATTCTCCCCCTATCTACATGTCTCTTTAATGAGTATAGGAAGCTCATGGTTGTGTATTTGTTGCCTTCTCCTAATCTTTATGAATGCCTCACCGCTACGAGCATTCAATGCACAATATACGTATACACCATCCCTACGTAGATTGTTAACTCTTACTATCGGTTTTGATCCTTTAGGTGCTAGAACCCTCCTCAACTCAGTATTGATGCTTCTCCTAGATTCATCTATGAATAGAATCTTGAAGCAGCTCATCAGCTCCCTAACTTTTTTTAAAATCAGCCCACTTATCCTCCTCAGCATAGTGTTTAGGTCTAGGCTTTATCAATCTATATCCGAGCTCCTCTACAATTCTGTAGAGTCTTTTGAGGCTGTAGTCAACACCATTCTTAGATAGCTCAACTCTTAACAGCTTAATAGTCCAGTAGTCTACGTCATATCCTAGAGTTTTTGGGTTTAGCTTAAGCTTCTCAGCTACAAACTCTCTTGATGCTTTTCTAGGTCTACCACCTCTATGCTTATCCCTTAAAGCCTCTATACCACCCTCCCTAAACCTCTTAACCCAATTAAAAACTGTTCTCTTCGTCCTACCAACTGTTTTAGCTGCTTTACTGAGGGAGGAGCCGTCATGAACAATCTTAACAGCTAAAATCCTCCCCCTAACACGAGCATCCCTCTCCTTTTTAAAGTCTCAACCAGATCAACCATAAATACACTAGGAAACATGGTAGAAAAAAGTTACGCGAAATACTAAAGACGAAAAGAAAAGGCGATAAGTATTTATTATAGTATGTGATAATTTAATGAGTGTTATGTGGAAAGGATATTATGAGGATGTTGATCTGGTATTCATTAAAACTATTACTAATCTTCATGTAGGATCTGGAAAGGGTGGTGAAGCTGTTGATTTGCCAATTCAAAGGGATTCTTTCGGATTTCCTGTAATTTATTCATCTAGTTTAAAGGGGGCTATAAAAAGTTATATTTATCGTAAATATAACAGAGATATCGCTGAAGTTTTACTAGGTCCTGATGAGGCTGGAGATTTTGCTTCTCCTATCTCCATAACGGATGCATATTTATTAGTTTTTCCTGCCAGAAGTTTAAAAGGCGTGTATTGTTATCTTACATGTCCCTTTTTACTAAAAAGATTTAAAGAATACCTAGAAATAGTTGGAATAGAAAGGGAATTACAGCAAATTATAGAGAAATTTGAAGATCTTAAGGAAAATAAAGGATTTTGCAACGATCCATCTCAATTAACTATAGATGGTAACAATATTTTAATAAATGAAGAATTGTTAATTCCTGTAGAAAAGGATAATAATGTTGAGAATTTACGGAAAAGGTTTAACCTAGATAAGGAGCTAGTTATAATTAATGATGATGATTGTTTAGAGCAGGCTACAAGATCGTTAATAAGATTAACAAGGGTTAAACTTAATAGATCAGCAAAAACTGTTGAGTCTGGTCCTTGGACTGAAGAATATATCCCATCTAAAACTTTATTCTTTTCAGCCGTATTTTATTCTAGTATTGAGAAGATCGTGAAGAAGAAATATAAAGATAATGAACAAAAACAAAAAGAAATAAATAGTAGGATAAAAGATGGTAAGCCTGAAAATTTCCTTAGAGAGAATTTAAATCTGCTAATAATAGGAGGACATGAAACGATCGGAAGCGGATTAGTGAAAGTCACCTTCCTTTCAGAAGGACAACAAATGGGGGTAAAGTAAATGCAGGCTTTTAATCCTGTTAAAGATGCAATAAATATATATAATGAAGTATATGAAAATTTCTTAAAAGAACTTACTTCTGATAAAAATCCTCAAGACACTGAAAAATCCTTAAGAGCAAGAGCAAGAGAAATGCCCTCTTTGCTTCAAGAAATAGGTCTCTTAGGAGTTTATAGTTTTTGTTTTGGAAAGGGAAACGAAAACTACAAGAAGTTTATTGAATATTTAGAACATAAAAATTCAAATCTGTTTGAAAAATTAAAAAATGAAACAAAAGTAGGTTATACAATTTATTTATATCTAATTTTAAGGGGAATTGAAAAAATTAATATTATAGATGTTAATGTTAGCGATCCAAAATCATTTTTTAATAAGATTAATGAGGTACCTAAAATTAAAATAATGGAAAAGCTTTTGCTGCCTTATTTAACTGAAATTAAAAGATTATGTGAAGGAACTTTAAGGAGTTGAACTATATGCAGAATAGTAATTTGTGGGTTGAGGTTCAAAAAATACTTGTTAATGAGGATATCATTTTTGATGCTGCATGCTTTACTATATCTTATACTAGGATAGGGGGATATTTAGGTAGACCCTATAGCCCGACTTTATCTTTACAGGAAAAAATAAGAACATCTGAAATTAAGGGGATTTGGAGATGGTGGGCCAGAGTACTATTAGCCACAGCTTTGTATAATAAAGGTTATAATGTTACTAACTTACAAAAGTTAGATAAATACATCTCAGAAACCATTGGAGGTGAAAAAAACCCATCAAAGTTTATACTAAAAATTTCATGTAAAGAAATTAGAGAACGTGATAAGATATCGCCTTCTCGGATACAAGAAATCCCAAGGATTAAATTGTTATTAAGATTAAGAAAGGAGGAACAAAAGCAATATAAGCCTTACGAAATAAAAAAATTAGAAACATTGATAAATATAAATTATAATTTTCAACTCACAGTTATTAAATCACAATGCAATATTGACCGTAGGGAAATGGATTTTGCTCTCTATTCTTTAGTTTTAGCTTTATTACTAAGCGGTACGGGTTCACTTCTTAATCGGGGGTTTGGAAAGATAAAAATAGATTTAAAAGTCTGTATAAATGATGAATTAAGAGAAAGTTTAAAGAGATTATATTCATCTAAAAATGAAGAAGATGTAAGAAATAATTTAAATAGTTTCATTAAAAATGCAATAAATAGTGCAGAAAGATATTTACTATTCTTAGAGGAAAATAAAAAATTAGATTACGCAAAACTTTCAGGCAGTAATAAAGAGCCAATTATACCTATGTTCATAGATGATTATTTTAAGTTAGAAATTTTGAAAGTTCCAGAAAATAAACAGGGAGATATATTAAAGTGTATTGGAAAGTCTACATCCAAACTTGAATGGAAATCTTATAGATTATACAAATCAACTACAGAAAATCTTGATTCGAAGAAAAAAGAAGAAGTATACAAGGAGCATGGTATACAATATCATACTTGGATATTAGGAATGCCTAGATCAAGTGAAGTAGAAGGTACAACAACAGGATATATAGGCATAGATAGGAGGATTTCTTCAGTAGCATTCTCATTACTCAAATCGAATCTAAACGTTTACTATATAATAATTTATGGCTTTCTTACTTATGATTGGAAAAACTCTATTGAGTATAAAGGAAAAGATGAAGGAAAAGTTTTTGAAATATTAGAAAATAAAGGTGCCCTAAATCCAGTAGAAAATAGCATCATAAAACCAGCCAATATAAGAAATGTTTTTGAAATAGCATTCGAAACTTCTAAGACTATATTAGAAAAATGTTTAGCGTTGAGGTGATAAAATGTATTTTAAGCTTAAATATTACTTAATGAAAGAATTTAAATTTACAGAACAAGCTAACATAAATCTTTTATCTGCTACGATTACGCATGGCTCTTATTTATTCTTTAAAAAAGGTAATAAAACAAAAGAATATAGGGAAGATAAAAAAGAAACATATGAGAGAGATAGAAGAGAATTTTTAGAATTTTTAGTTAAGAATGAATCAGAATACTTTAAGTCAAAAAAGAATGAAATAAAGCAGTACTTAGATGATTTAAAGAGTTATTTGGAATCATATTTCAAAGAACTGGGATTAATAAGAGAGGTTGAAATAAGGTTAAGTGAGAGGGGGGTTTTTGGTGTCGGCTCAGTATTTGGACAAATTCCTTTTGAGGTAGGGCTTTATATGCATCCGTATTTTAATGTTCCTTATATTCCTGCCTCAAGTATAAAAGGAGCTATAAGAAGTGCTTATCATAATCTTTTCGAAAAGAAAGTAGCTAATGCTGAGGAAAAGTGTAAAGAAATATTTGGTGATGAGCATTTTGCTGGATTGATAGGTTTTACTGATGCGCTACCTATAGAATTGGGAGAGAATGGTTATGTACTATATCCGGATATAATTAATCCACATTATAAAGATGCTGAAAATGAAATGAGTGTTTCTCCTTCTCCAATAATTTACTTAACGGTTGCTCCTGGAACCGTATTTAAATTCCTTATTTATATTACAAAGGAGAGGAGAAATAGAGAGAGGAAAAGGGAAATAAGGTTTGGAGGAGATATTGCTGAGAAACCTAAACCTGAAATGAAGAGTTTGGGATATATAGATTTAGCAATACTTTATGGTTTGACTTTAGGTATTGGTGCTAAAACTTCACTTGGTTATTCAAGCTTCGAAGTGATAAAATATGAATAAAGAAGAGTTATTTCTTTATAAGGTAGGAGCATTACTTCATGATCCACCAGATAAAGCTTGGATTGTCACAGGAAAGCTAGAAGCCCCTGTACAGCCTGAGAATAAAAAGGCTCATGAAAGAAGAGCGTGGAATTTGGCTGTGGAGATTTTAAGAAATACTTGTTTAGAGGGAGTTGCAAATGAGTATAATAACTTTCTTTTTTCTAATATTGTTAAGCAATCTGATATTTTTGCATCCGGTGTAGATAGACTGTTTTTGGATAAGTTTCTTCCTAATGATAAAAAGGGAATTGTTGAGAGGGATATTAAGATTAAGAATCCATTTAATCCCCATTATGAGAAAAGTATCTTGCAGGAAATATCTGGAGATAATGTTTCTAAATTTATTAGTGATCTTAAGAATGTTTTAAGTGGAATAAATGATGTTAGGTTAGCATATTTTACCCTTTATGCTTTCTATGAGTTAGCTTGGATTAAAAGCGGTTTACCAGTAAGTCCTGCTGATACTCGGGTTCCTACACATTCAGTATTTGATCATAATTACGCAACGGCTAGTGCTGTTAATTTCTTTATAAATTCTAATAATGGTAATCCAAGTGGCTTAGTTGTAGTTATTGATGTTCCCTCAGTTCAAGAGTATATTAAGTCTTCGAGAAAATTAAGGGATTTATGGGCTTCTAGCTATTTAGTATCTGTATTGGTTTGGAGTAGTGTTAAAGAGTTTATTATGCTTTATGGACCTGATATACTCATTCTTCCTACTGCAAGATTTAATCCCTTCTTTTACCATTATGTTCTTAGTGAGCTATCCCAATGTAAGGATATTATTGGAAAAGCTGAAGAGCTTCTAAGCATAAGGGATGGTGATATAAAAATTTTTGATATAAAAAGAGGATATCCAAGATTTGCAGTAATTCCAGCTACTGTAACTATTTTCTTACCTCCTCTTAATTATTTAAACAGTGATGAAGAAATGAAGAAGCTTATGAAAAATTATAATGTTTCAGGAGATCTAGATAAGGAGAAGTTAGAAAATTTAATTAAAGAAATCTTTAAGAAGAAATGGAATATATTATATCAAAGTATAGTGAAGAGCGCTGAAGAAGGTGAAAGGAGTGGTATAAATAAATTAAATAAGTATTTGGCTGAAAAGCTGAAGGAATATAATAAAGTATTTGAGTTCGATACTGTTCCTCCATTTGATTTAAGAGTTGCTGTGCTTAAAATACCTGATGAATTGGCTGATATAACTGAATATAGTACTAACATACCTTTTATGATATATGCTAAAATATTTGATAAAATAGAATATGAATTAGCAAAGAAAAAGCATTTAAAGGTTAGACCCTTTGCTAAGTTGAGATTAACTCAACTTACTCAAGACATATATAATGGTAAGTTGAATTTAGATAAGAATAGTAATAAAGGTTTTGAATATTGTACAAACTGTGGAGTTTTACCATCGATTATTCAATTTCCCACATCCGATTTGGAGTATAGAGATTTTTTGAAAGATACAGGTTTAGGTGGTGAGGAGGAAATCGATGAATTTACCGTTTACTATTCACAAGGAGAAAAATTATGTCCTTACTGCTTAATAAAAAGGATGTTTACAATTGAGGAGTACGCTAAGACTTCTCTTGAAAATTTGTTAGGAAAAGTAAGTATTAAGTTTAGATTTGAATTGCGTCCACCTTCACTAGCTGATATATCCACATATGAATTTAAAAATGAACTAATAAAAGTTCTGAAAGACTCGACAGGTAGGGAAAAGCTGAATGAATTGGATAATTTATTAGATAAGCTTAGAAAGAGAGATATTAAGGGTATTAATTGGAATTGGTTATATATAAATAAGAAGATTGAAGAAATTGAGAAATCTAACTTAGATAATAGGGACAAGATCAATTTGGAAATGATTCTTACATATGAATCTGAAAATCTTTTCTTAAAGAAAAATGAAAAGGTAGATAGGAAAAAGGATTGGAAAGAGTTTGCTAAAAGTTTGAATTTACAGGTTTCACCAGGAACATATTACGCATTAATTAAGAGTGATGCTGATAATATGAGTAAGATTATTTCAGGCAGAATAAGGGATTTTGGAATAGATCTTAAAGAATATTTAAGGAAAGCATATAATTTAAATGACATTATGAATGATGATGAGATAAATAATATGATAGAAGAAATAGCTAGATCTTATAAGGAACTGTTAAAATCTAACTTTAATGAGGTTGATGAAGAATTCTTGATAAGTCTTTCATATCATTCTGCTCTTAGTAGAGCATTGATGCTTAATGCTTTATATGATGCTAATATTATAGAGAATAAACTAGATGGTTTTATAGTTTATTCAGGGGGAGATGATCTTTTAGCGTTGATGCCAGTTTCCAAAGCCCTGGAAGCTGTAAAATATAGTAGAGAAGTTTTTGAATTGGGTGATTCTCAATACTTTTATAAATTGAATAATAATTATTTCATTCCTGCTTTAGCAATTACAGGAAGAAGCTATTCCCTTTACATAGCGCATTATAGGTATCCAATGTATGCTGTAATTACAAGCTCAAACTCACATTTAGATGATGTGGCTAAAGAAAGTAAATGGATATATCGTGGAAAGAATAAAGAGAATAAAAAAGATTCTTTAGTTATTGTTTATTCTCCTAGAGGCGGTGAAATCTCAGCTGTATTACCTTTAAAAGAATATGGGGGGAAAAGAAGTATAGAAGTATTAATGGAGATTATAAATAAAATTAATAATGGAACATTTACAAATAGACTTGTTTATGAGTTATGTGATGAAAATAATTTATCAAGATGGAGGCAGATAGAGAATAAAGATATTTTAATTAAAGATATAATATTCCATGCTGAAAGACATGTTAGAGATGAGCAGCATGCAAAAGAAGAACTCAGATTTTTACAAGATTACTTAGATAAAGTATATGATGTTTACAATAAGGAAATGAAAGAAGAAGAAAAGTATTTGTTTTATCAACTGTTTAAATCAGTACGTACTTATTTAGGTGGTTTAAGAGGTGAGTAAGATGGTGGTGAGATTTAAAATTTTTCAGGCAATGATGTTTAGAAGAGCAGGAGAGTTTGATCCTTCATCTAGAGGGGTTTATTCAAGGGCTTCAAGTTTTATTGTTCCTACACCTTCTACTTTAGCTGGAGCTTTAGCTTCTTTGTATGCATTTTCATATAGTAAAGCTGAAGGTTGGGTAGAAGAGTATAAAATGGCTCTGGATAACCCTATGTTTAAAGGTCCATTTCTAAAAGTTAATAATCTATGGTATTTTGATTGTAGTTTAGAGCAATTGTTAATTTCTCAGCATAATCTTTACGAGTACATTCAAAATATCAGTGAAATAATGAAAGCCAGAAACTCTAGGGAAATCAGGAAGCTTAATGAGAGGAAAGAGGAGTTAGTAAAAAAGATTAGGAGTAAGAACATATTTAAAATGCAGGAGAGAATAGGGATAGGATTAAAAGTAAGAGAAAATGATAGTAAAACAGTTGATGAAGAAAAAGGTAAGATATATAATGCAGAGTATATAGAATATGGAGATTTCAAAAATAAGAACAATGTTGTTGAAATTTATTTAGATGTAATAAATCCTGGAAATTTGAGGGTTGGAAGGTATTATATAAGATTGGGTGGAGAAGGAAGAGTTGTTGAACTTACTGTGGATGAATCTAAAATGTCGATGATTGAAGAGTTAAAAATTAGTGATTACGCAAATACACTATATGTTGCTTCTCATTTATTATATGAGACTGGTAAAAGTATTAAGGATGCTATTGAAATTGAAATTGGACAAAATGTTGAAATATATGGGAATGTTGACATTGTCGGAGTTGGATACAGTTTAGCTAGAGAAAGGAGAAAACCAATCTATCAAGCTTTAGTTCCAGGTTCTGTAATATTTATTAATGAGGGAAAAGTAAACTCAAGAGAAATATATGAGAAAGGTTTAGGTATTGGTAAAGAAATAGGTTATGGCACTATTATTCCAGTTGAGTTAAAAGGTAATATCATGACGTAGGTTTCAGTTAAACGGGGCATGTCTAAATATCTATAAACTGGACGTAGCAACTTAAGTTCACCTCCTTAGGTGATTGTAGTATAGTATGAATAGTTTTATTAGTAGGTTCCAGCATAGTGTTGATCTCCTAAATCTCCCGCTTTGTTAGTGGGTTTGATGTTGTTAAGAATACTTTTGTTCTCCGCTGAATGATGAGTATACTGATTCTACTAGGCTTCTATCATCGAAAGGGCTTTGTATTGTACGTTAATCTCAACTCCTTCAATGCATTTTAAGTCATGGAGTACGTGCTCATAATGTTATAGTGCTTCAGGAGTTGATTATGTTATGTTTCTTGTTTTGGCTGGTATTTTATTACTCCGAAGCCTGCTGTGCGGTTTCCTCCTACGTTGCTATGTTCTCCGAGTTTTAGTAGTGTGTATGTTGTTTTCGCCATTTCCTCGCTGTATGTGTCTTCTGGTAGGTTGAATAGTACTTTTCCCTTGAATCCTACGCTCCATTTTGGTGTTGTTGGATGCTCGTATACTCTAACTGTTTTTAGGTTTGGGAATCCTGCTACTGCTATTCCACCTTTAAGAAGCCATTCAACATATTCCCTGTAGTTTAGGTCGATGCCTGTGAACTTCCTCCATAGTCTTAGTAGGCTTCTAAACATTAGGTATGGTTCCGGTAGGGGTATGTAGCGGTAGTGTTTGAAACACTTGAGGTAGGGGCATTTAATTTTTAGGTTTGGACAGTATTGGCAGCACTTCTTGGTTAAGCTCTGCCTAAAGAATGTTGGGCTTAGGAAATGTATGGAGAATGATTTAATAGGCTTAGCCTCCTCCAAAACTCTCTTGGGGTCTAGGGTTGAAACCGATAGCTCGATGATCTTTGCTTCAGCATCCTTAACCCTCAATACTAAATCCATGTTTTCAGTTAGGTAGTTTACAATCTTCATCGATAAATCATCTGTAAGAGCCGAAATCCTAAACGAGAATATGGAGCCCTCGCTAAGCACTCTACTCCTGGATGCCTCGATGGTTATTGGGGATGTTGAGAGGGGGGCTATCCTCTTCAAGCCATGAAGGTTCTCAGCAAGGTTTGGATCTATGGATTTAAGAATTTCGTAAACAATACCTCTAACAGTAAAGCCTGAGAAGCCTAGAATCCTGTATGTACCCTTAGTGATTATGCTTCTTAAATTAAAGGAGGATATCATGGGGATACCTATACGAATATTGCAGCTGTAGGTGAGGCTTTAACTAGGAGGGGTTTAAGCCTTTTAACTTCAACTAATCCGATTTCTCTAAGCTTTGATAGATGTCTTCTAATAGTGCTTTCATCCTTACCTGTTAATCTAGCGATCTCGCTTGAAGACATGTAGTCCCCCCTACTTACTAGGATTTTCAGTATTTCAGCTTTTTCAGCTCCAACCTGATGCCTCCACGCCTTAATTATTTGGGTTGGGATTTGGATTAGGGCTGATGAATCCTCAGTCTCAATCTCTACAGTTAGATTTGGGATGTTGATGAGCCCTAAGGCTATTATGAATGCAGCTATTAAAACCCTCATACCCCCACTTAAATTCACAATAACCCGGTCAGCATCCCTAGACCTATGGGTGAGGATCCTTCTTAATGAGGATATAGCAGCGTATATATCATGCACTGAAACCTCCTCAACATGCAGATCAACCTCACCACCATAATACTTCGATATAAAGTCCGATATGAAGCTAATCGCTTTATCAACCTTATCTATCCGGGGACCTGTAACTAGGATTATCCTGTCACCCCTATCCAGCCCATGCCTAGTTAATGCTCTAACAGCAAACTTCTCCTCAAATCCTAACGTTATAAATAATGCACGAACCATACTTTATATCACTATATAATGCTTTACATTATCTCTTTAAATATTTTTCTGCACTATGTATCTCTAAAAGTAAAGTTTAAATCTTTCTGTGTATAGATATATTGAGGTGAGAGTATGGATTTTCAAAGTTTAAGAGAATTAGGGAAAGCCCTAGGTCTACTAATAGCGGAGCAGGGAAGCTATACCTATGTAGATAAGCTGGCCTACGCGCCATCGAAGGATTTAGCAATATTTTACCTAAGAGAGGCTTTAAGAGATCTACATTCATTAATGAATAAGCCAAGCTTTGAATATAGGGAGACGGAGAATGTGTTGAGGGAGTTGAGGTTTGACCGTATTGAAAGCATTATTCAGAGTTTAAGCAGTATAAAGGATAGGAGGGAGTTGAGGGAGGTAGCATCACTTATTGCCTCAACAGCACTTACATATTCTGCAGGCTTAAAAACATCAAAAACAGGTGGGGATTAGAATGGGTGACGTATTCCTATCTATTAGGGGTAGAGTACTGATTAATGTAGAAGCACTTAACATGACTGAATCTATAGGTAACTACGTGAAGCATAGACGTGTACCGGTAATGATTAGGGAGGATGGGGGGTATGCTGTATATTTCGTACCTTCAATTTCAGGTGAAAGCATAGCTCATGGATTTCAGGAGGTTTTAGCTGCTGTAGGTGGGGGTTTAAATATTCCTGTATGTAGGCTATGTAGTAGGGGAGTGTTCCTGAAGAGTACTAATGAAGGAGTTTTTAAGGCAGCGTTTGGAGTAGATGTTCCTAAAGAAGATTATGAGCTTGAGAAAACAGTAATAGAGAACTGTATTGTTGAGGATGTTGGAGGATTCCTATATGCTGCTGGGGAGAGAAATGTTAAGAGAACATCTAACTTCTACGTTGGATACATGATACCTGTAAGTGAATCGTTGAGAAACGTAGTTATTGAGCCTCAGCTACAGACAAGATATGCATTAGGGACACAGTTTGTAAGACGTAGGGAGGAGAGGGGGCAGATGATATACTATGTTGAGCTTTCATCAGCACCATACGTATTCAGCTTTGATCTAGATACGAAAAACATTGGGAAAACAGCATTTGTAGTAGATAAGTCTGGAGGTCAAGTAGGTAATAGGGTTGAAAGAATAAAGGCAGCACTACATGCCCTACAAGAGTTCCTACTGGAATTCATGTTTGGCGCTAAGAAAACCAGATTCTTACCGGTAGTGGATTGGGAATCAATAACTGTAGCTGTTTCAGATGATGTTTGGACAGTGCCAAGCTCTTTCTCGGCAAGCTATGTAGAGAAGGCTAAGGCTAAAAGGGAGAAAATAAGCTACAACACCTCACTATACATATACGATGAGGGGAGGGGAAGCTTCGAGGAAACAGTAATAAACGCGATAAGAGATGCTGAGAAGAGAATAGAGAAGATGTGAAGATGCCTATAGGCTTCATTACAGATATGGAGTTTATCTGGGGCTTTCAGGCAAGAGTAGCTGGATTATCGAAGACATCACCATCATTCCAGTATCCACCACCATCAGTTATACTGGGCAGTATTGCTGAAAGTATTGCGAAGAAGAATGGTGTAGGCGAGAATAAAGGGAAAATGCTAATTCCAGCATTAAGTAGGGAGCTGCTAGCTATAGGTTTAAAACCATTAAACTGCTGCCCAGTAAGATATCAGGCACTGGGAAGAATAATAGCTATAAGAGAGTCTGGAGGAGTGGAGTATCCAAACCCAAAATATATTTCAAAATCCTTCGATGCACCAGCTAGAGGATACACTGTATTATCCACATGCGACGGCGATACGCCGAAAATAAGGGTTTTCACAGTGTTTAAAAGCAACACTATAAATCTATATGGAGACCAGTTCAATATATCTAAAGATGATTTTTGGAGAATTCACAGGTTAGGATCTAAAGAAAGCATAGTTTCAATACTGGATGTTGTAGAGATAGATAATAGAGAAATAAAGCAGGAGAAAAATAAAGTCATAGTAACTACGTATAGCTTCCCTGTGGATGAAGAGCTTAATGTAGAGCCTATAGAAGTGATGGGGAAGTGGGAGGATGAAATATACATTAACCCGTATAGAATTGAATCATATGATGAAAGGGAAAACCCAATTACAAACTACATGCTTGGAAGGAAAATAATCAAGTTTAAAGTACCCATAATAAGTATTGCAATGCCGTTCAGCACCCCAATATGTAAAGTAAAAATTCATGGTAAAAGCTCAGCCTATACGTATGGTGATGAGGTAGTTATAGGCTATGGTTAAGGTAAAGATACAGTACCCAGTAGATAACACCTTTCTAAGCAGCTTACTATTTGAAGGACTGCTCTTCACCATTAAGAACACTCAATGCAGCTTCTCACTGGATGAAGTGGAGTTTAAAGACAATAAATTCCTATTATTAGCCTACAGTATGCTAGATGATGGAAAAATCGGAAACATAAAGCTGGATATGGCTAAAAGCAAAAATGAAAATATAAATAGTAGAATATTTGAGCTGTTCGGTTTAAGAAATGTGAGAAGTAGGAAAAACTATTCAGATCTACTTACCCTCTTAAAGCAGAACAGTGGAAGCCTCATATCAAGGGATGAAGTTATCCTCAATGTAAAAATCGGGAAGGATGGATTACTTATGGATATAAACAGCAAAGATGAGGGAGTTCAAGCAGCATTGTTTAAAGCTGAGAGATACATAGGCATAACATCAACCGATACAAACCTAACAACACAACACTTAACCTCATACTTCTCCAAGGAGGCTGCATCAATACTACTACTAGGTGTTTACTCCTCATTCACTGCATCAGCAACATTAACAGGTACTAGAGGAGGACTACCGGTAAGCTTTTTCTTAACTTTTTCACCTGAGGAAATAATAGCATTACTATCCAGCGGTAATAAGCAGAGCATCGATATCTACCTTGAAATAAAAAATGCTGCTATGGAGGCTGTAAGAAGTATTGTTTTAAGAAATCCGCTAAACGAGCTTATAGTAACGGAGATGAGTTTAAATCTTGAGCTTCAAAGAATGCTAAGCAGGGAAAATATAGATAAGATCTCCTTCACGCTTTTTAAGATAGTGTTAGAGGGGAAGATATATAAGATATATGAGCAGATACCCCTAACAGTATTAAGTAAAACACCATTCATGACTGTAGCTAATAGATTCTTTAAGAAGCCTGAGGAGCTTATTGATTATTTAAGTTATCTCCTCTCATCACCTAAGGGTAGAATAATAGTGGACCTTTCAAATCATAAACATCCAGCATACAGCAACCTACTGAAAGCAGTAAATGCAATATATAGATTTGTTGTTTTAGGAGATACTTACGGATGGTTTGAATTTACGAGGGAGCTCTACAATGTTCATGATAGAGTTGAGGATGAAGAAGTAAAAGGGGAATATTTGGAAATCTTAAGAAAATTAGGAAGCTACTCATGACGCTACATAATATTAACTTTTTCTATATTCAAACATTACGGAGATGGTTCGGTGAAAACGCTAAGAGGAGGAAATTCATAGATTATGTAGTTTCATCCCTAGATGAGGATTGGAATAGGAAAAACATATTTATAATTGAGGCTCCTACAGGCTACGGTAAAACAACGATTTCAGCATCTATCTCAATGTATAGTGTAAATGAGGAGTTAAAGGCAATAGTTACCTTACCGTTAAGATCAATACTTGAAGATCAATATAGGAAGTTTAAGAGCTTAACAGATCTTGCTGGGAAGAGATACATGCATAATCCCGACTCAAGATACTTACTAAAACCAATAACTTTAACAACTCTAGATACATTATCACTTACACTTTTCGGCCTCTCACCGGAGGATTTTGACAAGGTGGTTAAGTATTGGAGTGGGACATTAACTGGATCATTAGGCCACTACCTCTTTTCAGTTTCTTCAATCACCCTATCAAACATCATTCTAGATGAGGTGCATCTACTTATAGACTCAACAAAATCGCTTAACTTCCTAATAGCATTAATGAAGCTTGTAATACGTAATGGGCAGAAGCTAGTGGTAATGTCAGCGACGATACCTACATCCTTCAAGAAAATCATAGAGAGAAGCTTAGCAGCATACATGGATAAAATATTGTTCCTAGAGTTTAGTGATGGGAAGCTAGTAAGCGTTGATGATGAGTTCATAGCTGAAAGACTAAGTAAGAAATATAATGTAGATATTAAAGGTTTAAGAGAGGGAGAGAAGTATGAATTCATAGAGAGATGGATTGAGGAAAGAATGGAGAAATACAGTAGAGTTATAGTTGTTTTCAACACGGTAAGGGATGCTGTAGAGTTCTATAGGAGAATAAAGATTAAGGATGTACCCAAACTACTATTACATTCAAGATTTAACGAAATGGATAGAGAACGTAAAATCGATGAGTTAATAAAACTGAAGAAGATGAAGAAATACATAATTATCTCAACCCAAGTTGTTGAAGCTGGAGTTGATATATCATCAAACCTACTCATTAGCGAACTTGCACCAATAAACTCAATAGTTCAAAGAATTGGTAGATTTCTAAGATATGAAGGAGAGCATGAGGGGGAGGTACTTATATGGTATGAAGTAGATGATAGTGGCGATCTTAAAAAATCAATAATAGATAATAAAGATAAATACAAGGTTTACAGCTACGATTTAACCAAGCGTACATTGGAAAAACTCCTCTCAGCACTGGAGGAGGGAAGAATGAATCTACATATACCATCACTGAAGAATATTACTGGATATAGGGATATTATAGATATGGTTTATTTAGAGGGGGACTTAGAGATTAGTGAAGGGGAAGTTGAGAAGTTGCTAAACATTACTGTAAATCTTGAATCCATGCCCTATGAGGCTCTAGAGCAGTTAATTAGGCTGGAGGGAAGCTTTGTAAGAGAGTCTATGCTTATCCCAGTAATTCCACAAAGCCTACTGAAAGAGGAATGGATTAAGAATATTTCAAAACTTATAGTTCCAGTATCCTTCGAGGTTTTCCTAAGATTGGTGAAGCATTCACTAGTAAGAGAAGCCATATCCTCCATGAAGGAGGATGAGTGGGGGGATGGATGGAGCATAATAAAGCTAAGCGAGAAGGATATTAAAAGTATGGAAAGCTTTAGAAAATTAATGCAGCTTACATCATGGAGATCTATAGTTGCATTCATTATTGATGCTGAATACAGTGTTGAAGAGGGATTAATAATTGGGGATTAATAGAGATTCAATATATAGCTATTATGTAGAGAAGGGGGATGAGATATTTAGGGAGGAGTTAACAGACCATGTTAAAGAGGCGCTTTCAACAATACCCTTTAAACAATCGAAAATATCTCAATATATTGAGAAGATGCTGGGGAGAGTAGATATAAGCTTTGCAGATGCTGTAAGACTCTCCATAATCTTCCACGATATAGGTAAAATATTCTATCAGAAAAACTATAAGTACGATAAAAAACATAATGTAAGATATCTATCATTTACTGGGCATGAATTCCTATCCTCATACATCTTTAATAAATTTACGTTTTACCTAGCTAACTCAGAAGCATTAAGTAAGATGCTTTCAGCATGTAATTTCTCCATACTATTCCATCATCACGCAATGAATCCAAGATGTAGAGCCTCACTATATAGAAAGCCAGCAATAACTGTAGGTAAAGCAGCAATTGACGAAGTTAAAATCGAGAAGTTAAAAATCTTAAACCAATTCCTAAATAGCAGTGAGGTAGGGCCGTGGAGGGATACGATTAACAATGTAAGGGTGGAGGTGGAGAAAAGTAAAGATGTAAATGTTTTCATTGAGGGTGTAGTAAATAGCATGTTTTCACAGCAGGGTTTAGGCAGTAAGATTTGGAGGATATTTATAGGCGATCCAATATTTAGAAAAACATCACTTGCACTCCTCTCAACACTTCTAGTAGCTGATTACCTTTCAGCATTAAGGCTAAGACCGAAAAGTAAGCCTACAACATTTCATAATGTTCTTAGAGAATTCTACAGCTACTATCTTAGCAATACTTTTACTGAGCCTAAGAATAAATCTAAAATACTTAGCTAATAATGCTATGGTACTATCCTTTCCAATTTTAACGTTTTCCTCTCTACTTCCGCTTTACAGTAGGCTTTATAATTACAGTTTTCACATTTCTTCATGTTCACTCTTATCCTCGGCTCTTCTCCGCTTCTTATCATTCCATATATTTTCTTTATAGCTTCCTTCACCTCTTCTTTTAGGGAGTCCGTTATTGGGATTGCTACTGTTTTCCCAGCTCTTGAGTAATGTATGAAGCCTCTCTTCACCACAACTCTGTAAGCATCCTCAATAAGTAGACCGTAGGCTGCTATCTGCATTCTATGCTGCTTCTGCGCTACTCCATACTCCGGATCCGACCACTTCATATCTGCCGGTATGTACTCGTTAAACTTCGTTACGAATACATAGTCGATTTTACCTGTTAGTTTTAGCTTCCTGCTCGTTATTTCAACATCTCTCAGAACCCTTACTGCTTTAAGCATCGGAATTAAGTGTTTTAAAAACTTCTCATCATGGATTTCCCTACCCAACTCCATAGCCTCCGTAGTTCTCTCATAAATATGAAGCACATTCACATAGTAAACCTTCATAGGACAGAAAGCATAATCCCTAACATCCACAGCTGTTATATACTTCATAGACATAATAACTACTTAAAACATAGTCTAATAAATTTTAGGTTAAGAAACCCAGTTATTAATGTTAAGTATTACATTTAAGATGGTGAAACTAATGTTGATTCCTATGAAGCTCTAAGCTTTCCCATAAATCCAATCATCTATCGCTACTAAATTCAAGCCTATTTACTTCCTCACTGATTTTACCATTTAAGTTTAGCGTAGCCTAATGAAGCTGCAGTATATCAATTAACTATTGATGAATCCTCAATTTTCAATCCCTACCACCACCTGCTTACAATCGAGACAATAGTAATCAAGTAGCTAAGATTATAAAGTAAGTGAAGCTCAAAGTAAACATCAATAAGCTAAACCAACTTCCCTTCATTCAACATGCAACCTCACTTAGATTCTAAAGCCCTAGCAAAGCAAAAGCCATAACTCCCTACAACACCCTAATTCAAAGCCCATTAAGATCAAAAAACATGAAACCAAAGACACAGTTAAGAAAACCAAAATACTACTAATAACAAATCCATCAATAAACCATAATGTTCTAACTGTAACTTCTTTACATGCAGAAAAACATCATAAGTTAAAGAAATCCGCCCAGTTTCTGCAAGATAAACTACATAAAACACCATGAGTAAAACAAAACAAAAGAGAAAATTTATAAACCACCAAGAATACTACTATATAAACTCTCAGAATCTCAAATAAAGAGAATTGAAAGCCTCCAATCCTATACTGAACGTGAAGCTTGGAGATGTTCCGAATCTCAAATAAAGAGAATTGAAAGCGTCTGGCTCGAAGGGTGAGGCTGAAAGCCCAGCAGCAGAATCTCAAATAAAGAGAATTGAAAGCGTATAGCAGGGGTTGGAGGCTAACGTTTAGGAGGGGCGTGGAATCTCAAATAAAGAGAATTGAAAGCCATTACATGTGTAAGCTACACCACACCCCTCAACACCACGAATCTCAAATAAAGAGAATTGAAAGCATATCTCTTAGCAATAGCATGTATTGGAAGAGCATTGAATCTCAAATAAAGAGAATTGAAAGAGAAGGAAATCATACGTATGTACGTTAATGGGGTTAATGGAATCTCAAATAAAGAGAATTGAAAGATAACACGTCCAGAGCTTACTGAGGAGGATATAGGGAGAATCTCAAATAAAGAGAATTGAAAGTCCAGTTTCATTTGTCTTAGCAAGGGAGCAGATACGAATCTCAAATAAAGAGAATTGAAAGTCGTGTTTAATCCCCTGCCCGGGAATAATGGGTAATCCTGAATCTCAAATAAAGAGAATTGAAAGTCGAATTTTTTGAAGTAGTTCGATGAGTTACTGATGATTCGAATCTCAAATAAAGAGAATTGAAAGACTTTTTGGAAGACATTTACATCAATCATTCGTTGCCGAATCTCAAATAAAGAGAATTGAAAGACAACTTCCTTAAATCTTTCTAGGAATGAAGTCTTGAATCTCAAATAAAGAGAATTGAAAGATCACCGTCTTCCTCATTTAAGCCACCTATGTCTCAAGAATCGAATCTCAAATAAAGAGAATTGAAAGTATATTCTACTGCCCTCAAACCCCAAGAAACCATAGATAGCGAATCTCAAATAAAGAGAATTGAAAGACGTTGAAGTCTTCAGCAACCATCCTAACGAAGTCTACAAGCGAATCTCAAATAAAGAGAATTGAAAGGGGATTATCCCTCGACAGCATAGACCAGTACGGTTTAAGAATCTCAAATAAAGAGAATTGAAAGTGGACTAGGCATACCTTAGCCCAGAACGTCTTAGCCTTCTGAATCTCAAATAAAGAGAATTGAAAGGGTATCTGTATCTTCGCTATCTCCTGCACCTTCCACGCTACGAATCTCAAATAAAGAGAATTGAAAGTGGTAAGTAGGCGGCCACTCCTTAACATGCCACATGTCCCCGAATCTCAAATAAAGAGAATTGAAAGAATACTACAGCTTTATAGTCCTTAGCTGTCGGCAGGAATCTCAAATAAAGAGAATTGAAAGTTTGTAATCATTTTATTATTGTATAACACATTCACCACTTCCGAATCTCAAATAAAGAGAATTGAAAGATCATGTACATCTAGTAATGGGATGATGTGTAGTATCTCAGAATCTCAAATAAAGAGAATTGAAAGTTTTTACCCCCAGCACTTAAAGAAACCTCATTACCCCTACGAATCTCAAATAAAGAGAATTGAAAGTAACCTATGCTGAGCTTATGTTTTTGGATTATGCTTGTTACGAATCTCAAATAAAGAGAATTGAAAGAGTGTTTAAGCTTAATGCTACCATTGACCCTTCCTTGAATCTCAAATAAAGAGAATTGAAAGACTGTATCGACATTGAAGGGTTTATACCCTTCCTCAACGATGAATCTCAAATAAAGAGAATTGAAAGTCCAGAATATCTGCGCTTACAGGTGTTGGGAGCGTCTTGAATCTCAAATAAAGAGAATTGAAAGACGCTTAAACACATAACTCATATCGACAACACCCTCTTAGAATCTCAAATAAAGAGAATTGAAAGATGTTCATTGTCTACTACGTACCCCTCATAAGTCATCATGAATCTCAAATAAAGAGAATTGAAAGTTCCCTTACCTTCTTAATTATTTCCCTTACTCTTCTGAATCTCAAATAAAGAGAATTGAAAGTTACGTGTTCTACAAGCCTTCTAGCAATTCCAAGCCTTCTGAATCTCAAATAAAGAGAATTGAAAGCATAATAGACTACCATCAGTAGGTAAGGTAAGCTATGAATCTCAAATAAAGAGAATTGAAAGACCATAGCAACGTTCCTAACCAAGGACTTAGCAGTCGAATCTCAAATAAAGAGAATTGAAAGTACTTTTCAATGAAGTCTAATACTAAACTACCGAATAGAATCTCAAATAAAGAGAATTGAAAGTAGCTACCATAGGTTGGGGGCTTTATGGTAGCTTGGTTGGGTGGGGAATCTCAAATAAAGAGAATTGAAAGACAGCATACTCCCAATATACTTCCAGCCCTTATCGATCAGAATCTCAAATAAAGAGAATTGAAAGATCTTTGTTTTTCAAACTGCGCAAAATTATCAAGATACCTTGAATCTCAAATAAAGAGAATTGAAAGTTAAACATCGTTCTACCATCAAAACACGAGGTTGAAAGAATCTCAAATAAAGAGAATTGAAAGATTTTCAAGCTTACTACAAAAGATTAGTAAGCTTGTGAATCTGAATCTCAAATAAAGAGAATTGAAAGTAATGACGATGACGATGAGGAGGAAAAGAAGTTTATGAATCTCAAATAAAGAGAATTGAAAGCCGGCACCCTTTTTATTTTGTTGTTGACTTTCTTAAGAATCTCAAATAAAGAGAATTGAAAGAGGTATTCATCTATTACCACCTCTATCTGGGTTGCTAGGTCTCTGAATCTCAAATAAAGAGAATTGAAAGCTCCTAACCTTAAGGGTAACATAGTACAGATTCTCCTCAGGAATCTCAAATAAAGAGAATTGAAAGGGGAAAACTTCTTCAACCCTCCTCTTCACTTCCTCAAACTGAATCTCAAATAAAGAGAATTGAAAGTAGCTAAGCTTATATCCCTTCATCCATGAGTATTCAAGCCATGAATCTCAAATAAAGAGAATTGAAAGTCAGGTATCTTCCTTGCTTCAAACACCTTCTGTATCTGTGGAATCTCAAATAAAGAGAATTGAAAGTATGGCATAGATCTCTAGCCTTCCCCCTCTCTCTACCGAATGAATCTCAAATAAAGAGAATTGAAAGTCATACTTAGCCTTCAAAATCCTCTCTACACCATACTTTTGAATCTCAAATAAAGAGAATTGAAAGATATATAAGTCTAATGTAGGTGTTGTACCGCTTACTGCGGAATCTCAAATAAAGAGAATTGAAAGGTAAACCATGTGGTGAAGAGCCACTGGATTGAACACCCTCCGAATCTCAAATAAAGAGAATTGAAAGTACCTGAAAAGGAGTTCCTAGACTTAATGGTTGAGGCTCAGGAATCTCAAATAAAGAGAATTGAAAGGACATCAGCAATCACCAAACTTCTGCTTTAGTTCTTCTAGAATCTCAAATAAAGAGAATTGAAAGGTATCTGGAGGCATATCCAACGCGTAATGTATCAAAGCCCTAGAATCTCAAATAAAGAGAATTGAAAGCTAGTATACTAGGTAGGTATGTATGCCTAAGGTTCCGAAGGAATCTCAAATAAAGAGAATTGAAAGGGGAATGCCCAGTATGCGGTAGGGAGCTGCGGAGCGAATCTCAAATAAAGAGAATTGAAAGCTGAGTATCACCATCAACAGTAGCTAGCAACTCATAAAGAATCTCAAATAAAGAGAATTGAAAGTAGATACGGGTGCATCGGCAGTACATGAAATGTTAAGAATCTCAAATAAAGAGAATTGAAAGTGAAGATTTACCCCTAAATATTTTGGAACACCGAATGAATCTCAAATAAAGAGAATTGAAAGCTGAGTATCACCATCAACAGTAGCTAGCAACTCATAAACTGCGAATCTCAAATAAAGAGAATTGAAAGTAAGTGTAGGTGGATTAGCTGAGTATCAATATACGGGAATCTCAAATAAAGAGAATTGAAAGTTAATATTAATACCAATGACTCGTAAAATCTCACTAGTTTTGAATCTCAAATAAAGAGAATTGAAAGATTATGAGTGCCATATCGGGATTCTCATCCACAGTTCTGAATCTCAAATAAAGAGAATTGAAAGGTGCTGTATGATGGATTTGTTTCCAGCAGCTTCCATATCTCGAATCTCAAATAAAGAGAATTGAAAGCTCTACTCATTACTTCTATTCCTCTCCTCCTCAACTCTTGAATCTCAAATAAAGAGAATTGAAAGAACCTCCCCTATCTCCCTGTTAAGCATGTTTATTCTATTGGAATCTCAAATAAAGAGAATTGAAAGATTACAGTAGCATTGAACTCCTGCTTTCGAGATACGGAATCTCAAATAAAGAGAATTGAAAGATGTATATGTAACTGTTCAATTGTGGATATTTTGCTTTTAGAATCTCAAATAAAGAGAATTGAAAGGTATCTCCTCTGCTTTAGGTATTGAGGACTTCATCGAATCTCAAATAAAGAGAATTGAAAGTAGCTTAGAGTGGATGTTCCAGCCTTAACGTCTATGGAATCTCAAATAAAGAGAATTGAAAGACAAGCCTGTTTACGTATTCGCTTACGTCAAAACCCCTCGAATCTCAAATAAAGAGAATTGAAAGTGGAAACTCATTACCCAACACCTACCCCAGCTCTTAAGAATCTCAAATAAAGAGAATTGAAAGGCCGATCACTCCACGAAGGCTCCAGGCCCAATTGTCCCTTCCATGCGAATCTCAAATAAAGAGAATTGAAAGGCCGATCACTTTATAGCCGGCTTCTCCGCCTTATGCTTTCGAATCTCAAATAAAGAGAATTGAAAGAAAGATTTAAGAACTGTAACTACTCCACCCTCACCCTTGAATCTCAAATAAAGAGAATTGAAAGTTCATGGATTTAAAATCCATCTTGAAAGTCCTCATTATCGAATCTCAAATAAAGAGAATTGAAAGACAGCAAGACCTCCCATATTGCCCCCGAAATATGCTTGAATCTCAAATAAAGAGAATTGAAAGATTATTTTCTTGGCTGAAGGAATCTTGCCGTAGAGCGAATCTCAAATAAAGAGAATTGAAAGGAATATTTAAAGAAGGTTAAAGGAGAGAAAATATTCAACGGAATCTCAAATAAAGAGAATTGAAAGACCTCTTTCCTTAAGGCTTCCTCAACAAGCCTGTTTGAATCTCAAATAAAGAGAATTGAAAGGCGATTACTTCTACAGTTTTCTTCAATAGCTGGGTTGGAATCTCAAATAAAGAGAATTGAAAGCTTTCGGCTTATACATACAAACAACCTCATAATTCAGTTAGAATCTCAAATAAAGAGAATTGAAAGACTGTTGAATGGATGTTGTTGGCTGACAATTGAATGTTGAATCTCAAATAAAGAGAATTGAAAGATGCTGGAGTATTATAAATTTCTTTATGCCCTCCACACTGAATCTCAAATAAAGAGAATTGAAAGTGGACTGCTGCCGATTTATAATTCTTTTTACATATTGGGCATCTGAATCTCAAATAAAGAGAATTGAAAGAACACCTCCTTAAAACACTTGTAGTGGAACACTATTACCAAGAATCTCAAATAAAGAGAATTGAAAGCTTCTTATTTCCTCTTCATCCATCAGCAATCACCAAACTTTGAATCTCAAATAAAGAGAATTGAAAGCACATGGTTATTCTACTGGGATAGCTATCTTGATGGTTGCGGAATCTCAAATAAAGAGAATTGAAAGCTAAGCTTATCCTCCCCCCTAACCCTTGCAGCCTTCAAAAGAATCTCAAATAAAGAGAATTGAAAGTTATCCTTCGCTGGGAAACCGATCCAAACCTGCCTGACGTTGAATCTCAAATAAAGAGAATTGAAAGAGTGGTCTTAGTTTCACGGATGTAGCCGTCGCCAGCTATGAATCTCAAATAAAGAGAATTGAAAGATTGCCTTAACTCTCTTCGCTACCAGTTTCGGCTCCAGCTTTTTGAATCTCAAATAAAGAGAATTGAAAGTACCCCTTATCTTCTCCATCCTCCTACTCGTCTTGAATCTCAAATAAAGAGAATTGAAAGTGGTCTACTATAGCAACCTCATAGATTTTATGTTTCTCCGAATCTCAAATAAAGAGAATTGAAAGCTAATAACTGACGGCATAATCAGCCATAACTCGAGAATAACGAATCTCAAATAAAGAGAATTGAAAGTGGAAAGCAATAGGTGAAGCACTGTCCAAAGCAAAAGAATCTCAAATAAAGAGAATTGAAAGCTCAAAAGTATCTTTGCAGTACCTATGTGCTTGCTCGTGCATGAATCTCAAATAAAGAGAATTGAAAGTTTTTAAGCCATGTTTTTAAAGTAAATCTTTAACAGAAGAATCTCAAATAAAGAGAATTGAAAGTTAGCTAAGATTTCATCAACGCTTTCATCGCTGAATGAATCTCAAATAAAGAGAATTGAAAGTAGTCTGCATCTAAATCTCTAATCTTAGCTTCTATATCTCGAATCTCAAATAAAGAGAATTGAAAGCGCTCAATCCGTCCGCACTTGAAAAAGTCGCCTCGCATAGGAATCTCAAATAAAGAGAATTGAAAGTTACGGGTGCGACAAGGCTTGCCTCAGCTATAAACATGAATCTCAAATAAAGAGAATTGAAAGATTGGGGCTGTAGCTAACGCAGCCTTGGATGGAATACTTGGAATCTCAAATAAAGAGAATTGAAAGAGGTTAAATGTAGGAGATGCGGTAAAATAATAGAGGCGAATCTCAAATAAAGAGAATTGAAAGGCTTAATATTTTCTCTAGTCTGGCTTTCTTTTTCTGAAGTAGGAATCTCAAATAAAGAGAATTGAAAGTTATCTCCATATACTGAATCCAATATGAACTTAGCATGGAATGAATCTCAAATAAAGAGAATTGAAAGAATTCTCTCTGACTCCATATTTCATACTTGTTTTTGACGAATCTCAAATAAAGAGAATTGAAAGCCAGTATTTAGAGCTTAAAGAGTATCGAATTTCGTCTATAGGAATCTCAAATAAAGAGAATTGAAAGGCTTATCAGAGCATGCATCCCAAACAATTGTTTTGATCTCTTGAATCTCAAATAAAGAGAATTGAAAGCAACTACTTCAACAACAGACGTGGACATTACAGGATTATGAATCTCAAATAAAGAGAATTGAAAGATGACCGGTCTTAGGAACATGGGTACTCTATTCCATATGAATCTCAAATAAAGAGAATTGAAAGATGCTTACGCAATTTAAACAATTGTTGCATTGCGTTAAGCGAATCTCAAATAAAGAGAATTGAAAGACGACGAGAAGTGGAAAATAGCTATAAGAACAGCTGAGGAATCTCAAATAAAGAGAATTGAAAGTTCAACAAACATGCTGTACTCCCTAAGCTCGGGTTTGAATCTCAAATAAAGAGAATTGAAAGACTATCAATCCTAGAGGGTTCCTAGGGCTTCTAGGCTTACGAGTCTCAAATAAAGAGAATTGAAAGTCTGCGTCTTATCAGCTATCCCAACGATTTTATTCATACCGAATCTCAAATAAAGAGAATTGAAAGAAACTGGCTGATGATGTTCAAGAACTTGCCTTGAAATGAATCTCAAATAAAGAGAATTGAAAGAGATATTCCGCATCCTCAAGGCTTCTTATTATCTCCTCGGAATCTCAAATAAAGAGAATTGAAATCTATATAGGAAGAGTTGATTGGAGTGATGAAGATGTATTCAGAAAAGGTGCTAGAGTTGGGAGCGATTTTGATACGGGAAATCCTGAGTATATTGTTTTGGATGAGAAACTATGTAGAATGCATCATAAGCATTAAGATTAATCCAAGCTCTCTCTGAGCTGTTCGCTATTCAAATTCAAAATTTCTTTCAGCCCTTAAAACCAAATAGATCAAGGATGGGGAAATTGGCAAAATATAGGCTAAACGGGATGATTTTTGCTCGCTGACGCTTGCCTCTCCTCGCTAAAAGGGTGCGCAGGCATGAACGACATGGCTTACAAAATTGGTAGGAGGACTGTAGTATTGGGGGAGAGGATTAGGGTAAATGGAATATAGAATAGAGGAAAGCTTCCTGAAGGATTGGACGAAAACTCATGAGCCACCATCAATTAAGCATTAGGTGATTTAGAATTGTTGAGCAATTCACATTCAGGATGGAGAGCTGCTATGAGACGTAAACCAAGAGTAGCAAGAGGATGCCCCTCCCAGAATACATGTGGTGGAGTGCTAGATGCGAACGTTGCCCACCTCCATAGATGAAAGGATGAGGAAATATAGGTGGTTTAAGAGCCTCAGGGAGCGTTATGGAGATTCGTTTATCCCTACATATTTCAACACTTCAAGGGTAAGAAGGTTTTCGGTCTTTAACCCTATTAAGGATGAGCATACATGAATGTTTCAGCATAGGTTAATGATGCGGAGCTAAAATTTATTTATAAGTGGTGGCTGTATGCTTTATCTGAATGTTTATGATGTTGTGGATAAGATTTTGGGGAGGTCTTCAGGAGAGCCTTTGAAGGGATGGTGTCTTCTACGTGTGCTGAGGAGGAGGCATCTAAGAGGCTAGGAGGGAGGTGTGGGTAGCTAGAGGTAGGGTTATAGTGGTGGTTGAATGCAAAACTTTATACCAAAATCTTTATAAATAATTTTACCTAGTATTCATTATAGTGGTTGGCGATGGGGGAGATTACGGTACTTACTAAAGCTACATCGAAGAGCAGATCGTTAAGGACAACGGTTCCCATTGGGATTGTTAGGCAGTTTGATCTTTCGGAGGGTGATAAGCTTAAATGGGAGATTAAGGCTGATGGTGGAAATCT
>Ga0272445_1000340_pt1 | contig 45408 bp, 35 predicted proteins | sample YNPCB0031_FD_194404 | JGI IMG/M metagenome (GOLD analysis project Ga0272445, IMG submission 194404) | Hot spring sediment microbial communities from Yellowstone National Park, WY, United States - YNP-CB-003-1 | ecosystem: Environmental > Aquatic > Thermal springs > Hot (42-90C) > Sediment... | reverse complement strand
CCCTCCAAGAGTTTTTAAGATATTTTTCAGCCAGATCCCTGCTCCGTATACCTGTTATCTCCATATACGTATCTAGCCTTAAAGCTTTAGGCTCAACACCTATATTGTTACAGCCAGCTTCAACAAGCTCATCTATGTAGCTTGGAGTTAATACTGTACCGTTACTGTCAAGATGAAGTCTTTTATCAGGATTTAGCCTCCTCAACTCCCTAAAGAAATCCAGCAGCCACCTCCTATTTAACGTCGGCTCACCACCACTTATAGCTAACCCCCTAGTACCATACTTCCGTGAGCATAGTGTTAAAGCCTCCGCAGCCTCCCTAGGCGTTAAGGCTCTAGATACATTATCGTATGTTACAGAATAGTTTTGACATTGAGGGCAGCGTAGATTACATCCCGCAACCCATACAGCTGCTTCAACATAGTGAACTCCATCAACCTCCCACCATGGAGTAGCCTTACCCCCAACAATATGGGGGCTAGGACCGTGAACAATTCTTCTAGGAGTAGTGAAGCTTACATCTGTTTCAACAATTAAACCATCCCTAACAGGAGTTATACAGCTTCTCTCAGGCTCCCCATTCACCAAAACCATACATGCCCAGCATCCACCTGTCCTACAGGCTGAGGATAAGCCTCCAAATCCTATAAGCTCTAATGCCTTAGCTATAGTTATGCTTGATGGGATACGGTACTTAACACCATCAATAGTAACTTCAACCTTCCCGCTAACCTCAGCCTCAACAAGCCTCCTAGCCTCATAGGGGCAGGCGTAATAGCATGCAAGACATCCACTACATTTAGGAGCTGAGAAACATCTTGAAACCATACTGCAAAAACCACACCCCCTACACTTACCGGAATCCACAGCTACAGTAAAATGCTTAAACATCAATACTTCTACAATTAAGCAGCTTAAATACTTAAACGAACAGATTAAATCATGCAGTATATTGGAGCAGCTATAAATCTGATGTGGGGTTCGGACCTCATAGAGCTTTAGTAGTTTTATATTGAGCTCTCTGCCCTTGGTTTCATATAAACCCTTATAAGCTTCTATGAAACCTAAAACAGCATGTCGCGGCTTTACGATATTCTTTAGTATAGGTGCTGGGCAATAGCTATGGATGAGAGAGCTAGAATTGCGGCGGCTGGAATAACGTACGGATATATGTCTGTTAGCTTGGTTTTATAGTATTCGCATGACAGTATGAAGCATAGGTGGAGGGGTGAGGCTATATAGCCTAGGGTTGCACCAGTATAGAGAACAGCTATATTGGCTGGTGTTAGAATACCTATTGACTGAGCTATAGGGATGGATAAGCCTGCAGATGTTAGGGGAGAGCCGGTTATGAAACCAATTACTAGTGGAAGAGCTAATACAATAACGTGTTTGGAGATATGTGTAGAGCTTAAAGTTTCAGCTATCGAATTGGAGACGTTGACCGAGCATATTGTAAGGCTAAACACCATTAAGCCTAATGTAGCTAAAATGAAGTTTTGAAGTTTACTTCTGAAAAGAACATGTTTAAAATCCTCTAAAGTACATTTCCCAATAACTACTGAGGTAATAATACCTGCTAAAACAGGTAGGTATTTAGGGATATTAAGTAGGAGGGTTAGGAGGACCACGATGAGGATTGGTGAAATATTTACTAGAAGACTTCTAAGCGAATACCCACTCCTACCTATTCTAAACCCTTTAACCCTCCCAACCGAAAATACATAGCCTAACAATACAGAGATAATAAACATTGGGGATGTATACATGATAATAGTCCAGATCGAAATACCCGTTAATCCTGAAATCATAATTATAACGGGCGTTAATGGATATATGAAGAAGATAACGTGTCTAAACCATAGATTAATAAATGTCTTCATTCTAGAATCAACACCAACCTGACTGCCAGCAACATCCACTATTGGAGCTGAAAATAGGGCACCACCGTATGTTGGAAGCATACCTAGAAGAGCTGGACCAACCATCATGACAAGCCTAACATCGCTTAAAACACCTTCAAGCCCCTCCATAAGCCTACCGGTAATGTTGAGCTTCTGCATAAGAAAGCCTAAAACAGTAATAAATGTAACAGTTAAAGTAACCTCAACAGTTCTAGAGTCAACAATAGAGGCATATAGAAGCATTAAAGCATCATAAAACGGTAGGGAGGTAAAGCAAAGTATAGCGGCTCCTATGAAAGCAGCTAAACCAATATTAACCCGCCTATAGCTAAGAGTAATAATTAAAGCCATAGCTACAGCCAACCATAAAATATCCATAGACAACATGACCATCACAAAGTATAGCTTAACCCTATTTAAATACTGACGCAGTCCTAACTTATCTCCAAAAGAGCACTTATAGAGCACCCTAAGCTCTAGCTACTTTCCATTGCTACTCGATAAGATTGAGATACGATACTAACACTTCAATACTAACTCTATATGGTCTACACATGAGTTAAATCATAAAGCCGAGAAAACTGTAAAGGCTGAATACTTAGAAAGTTAATTATATGTGTTTCTTCGTATATTAGCTTTATGGATAGCATTATAGTTACTGGGGGAGCTGGATTTATTGGTAGCCATGTTGTAGATCTCCTCCTAAATGATGGGTATAGGGTTACTGTAATTGATAATTTATCAAGAGGATCTCTAGGAAACCTACAGAGAAATATTGGTAGGGAGGATTTTAAGTTTTTAGCTGAGGATGTTCGAAGCCCAGGTATCCATAGTGTTTTGAGGAAGTGTAAAGCTATAATTCATCTAGCAGCATTAGTATCAGTTGAGGAGTCAATAGAGAATCCGATGATGTATCATGATGTAAACGTTAACGGTACCCTAAACCTACTTAATGGATATAGGGGTAGCTACGGCTTATTCATATACATATCATCAGCAGCTGTATATGGGGAGCCTACGGAGCTTCCCCTAAGGGAGAACAGTTTACCGAAGCCAGTATCACCTTACGGTGTGAGTAAGCTCTGCGCTGAACATTATGTTAGGGTATTTGGGGAAAACTACGGCTTCAAAACATTGATACTGAGACTATTCAACGTATACGGCTCTAGACAATTTAAAAATCCATATGCTGGAGTAATAAATAGGTTTATTGAAAACATATATTTAAATAAGCCATTAACAGTATATGGAAGTGGGGAGCAGACCAGAGACTTCATACATGTCCAAGATGCTGCTAGAGCAATAGTTAAAGCGTTAAACATAGATCTTAATGGTGAAATTGTAAACATAGCTTCAGGAAAACCTGTAAGAATAATTGATCTTGCATTAAAAATAAAGGAGATAGCTGAAAGAAAACTTAATAAGAGAGTAGCTATAATCCATAGTAAGCCAAAACCAGGAGATATAATGCATAGCTATGCATCAATAGAGAAATCCGAGAAACTACTTAAATTCAAACCGGAAATAAGCCTTAACGATGGATTAGAGCAGCTCATAGATCAATATAGAACAATATATAAGTAGCAAACGTAGTAAATACAGCAGCCTACCAAATAGATTCTTACAGCCGAAACATCCCATGGCTTCACTATCCACAAACACCCTCCTAAAGGGGAGAATAATGTATGCTACGGAAGCCAACACTCAGACAGAACGGTTAGGTATTGCTGTATCTAAGGTTAAGGCTGAACAGATTCGGAAACTATTAGGGTTGATAGGTGTACTGGATGAAAGCTTTAAAGTAGCTAAAATCAATGATAATGTCATATTCCCAATCATTAGAGAACTTAATACTGAGGAGATTAATGAGATTCTTAAGGTTGATTCAAACGCAAATATCGTAAGCTTTAAGTTTACACCTAAGCCAAGAAAGCCGCGTAACCTTATTGAGGCATTATCAGGTAAGCTTGAACCATGGATGCTTGCAATTCTACCAAGATCGTTTAGTATAGTGGGGGATATTGCAATTATAGAAGTTCCGGAGCAGCTATACAGCTATAGGAGAATTATAGGTGAGGGAGTAATGGCCGTCAACTCATCAGTTAAAGCTGTATACATGAAGGTAGGGAGGACTGAGGGGATTTATAGGATTAGACCTGTTGAACACATAGCTGGTGAGGAGAGAACTGAAACAGTACATGTTGAGTATGGATGTAGAATGAAGGTAGATATCTCCAAGGTATACTTTAACCCAAGCCTATCATACGAGCATGTTAGGGTTGCATCTAAAGTAAGGGATGGGGAAACCGTTATAGACATGTTTACCGGGGTCGGATCCTTCGCCCTCCACATAGCTTTAAGAGCTAAAGCTAAAATATATGCTATCGACATAAATCCTGAAGCCATTAAATACCTTACTGAAAACATAAAGCTTAACAAGCTTAAAGGTGAGATAATACCGATATGCAGTGATGCTAGAGAAGCTGTAAACTCCAAACTTCAAAACACATCTAACAGGATTATAATGAATTTACCCCATAACGCCATAGAGTTTATAGATGTAGCTGTTAAGGCGTTAAAAAATAGGGAAGGTATTATACACTACTACACCCATATAGTAAACCGTGAAGCAATAAATATGGAGAGGGATAAGCTCCTATTAGAGCTTAAGAAAAACAAGGTAAAGGCAGAAATTCTAGAAGCTAGAAGAGTTCTTGAAGTTGCACCCTACGAGCTAATAGCTGTTTTCGACGTTAAAATACGTAGAAACACCCTTTAACATCCCCCTACAGCTACAACAGGAGGAATGACCACCTATCGGGAGTATGAGCTCAATGATGAGCTTACCGATATTTTACCGTAGAGAACCCGCTCGTCAAGGCCACCTCATCAATACCCTATCCGCCAATACAATTAATCGAGAATCCTTCAGACACATTAGAGGTCTTCACCCTTAAACACTAGCGCCTTCAGCCATATTCAAGCATGTGGAGGAGTTCTGAAGAGGTGCCGATATCTTCCATGTACGTTACGAGGTTAAACATCAAGAAGTACAGTTAAAGTCCGCAAAACTCAGGAGACTACTAGAAGAATAGGCTAGGCTTCACGCATAAGCTAGTAGCTGGAATAGCTTAAATGGTTAGGGCATAAGTAATACTTAAGTATTTAAAGAAGTAATTTTCTAACAGCTTTAGAAAGAAGAGTAGGCTCCCCAGTTCATGATTGGATTCAAGCTAAACATTGGTTTAGTTACGTATTACCTAGTTGTTATAATTACATCACCGTTAGATATAACAACCGTATGCTCCGCTTGAGCTACAGGCATTCCCGACCTCTCTATAAGTACTGGATACGATAGTATATGTTTTGACTTAATTAAGGACTTGAAAACATCATCGAAATTCTTAAATGTATTTACAAACCATCTTGGAGTGAATGGTAGAGTATAGCATTTAGACTTTACAAGCTCAAACAGGATTTTTGCTGAGCTGTTTTTAGGATGTTTAAGCTTTATTAGGCGGTAAATATTTCCGGGAGGACCATCCATAACTTCACCATCCGCATCTTGAACTGTTGTAAATGGCTCAATAGCGTATACACCATTAGGCTCAAACCTTCCAGGACTGATGGAGTGAACGTTAGGTATACTTACTCCAGCATGTATTTGATACCTATCCATTGAGTGCCCGCAAAGATTTCTAATAGGTTTACATCCATATCTCCTCACAGTATCCTCAATAATAGATCCGATATCCGAATATCTTACCCCAGGCTTAATAGATTCAATAGCTTTATCTAAAGCCTCCTCAGCGGCTTCAACTAGAAAGCCAAGCTCAGGATTAAAACTAACAGTTACAGCAGTATCTGCAATACATCCATCAATATGTACTCCGAAATCCACCTTAACAATAGAGTTTGGAGGTATGATGTTTTCATCATTTACGGGGGAGGTGTAATGAGCAGCTACATGATTTACCCCTACATTACATGGAAAGGCGGGCTCACCGCCAAAGCTTCGAATAGCGTTCTCCACATCTTCACATAGCTTAAGAATAGGCATACCCTCCCTAACAATATCCTTAACAATCCTTCTAACACTTGAAGCTATACGGCCAGCTCTAACATAGTTTTCAACATCCTCAAGCATAAATCATAATAACCTAAATCCTCAAAAACCTTTCTACAAATTTAATAGTTAAAATGTTTTTAAATTTGAAAAGCTAAATGATTTATGTATTTAAAATATGTATTGATGTATTTACTGATACCTCGTTTTCAGGTAATCAGCTTGCTGTTGTTTTAAGTGGGGAGAAGCTGAATAGTAGCTTAATGCAGAGTATAGCTCGTGAATTCAACTATTCTGAAACCGCATTCCTACTTAAACCGCATGGCTTAAGAGCAAACTATAGAGTTAGAATATTTACTCCACAGAGGGAAATACCGTTTGCAGGCCATCCACTTGTAGGTACGGCATATGCTGCAGTATGGGAGGAAGTCATCGGTGTAGCGGAGCCTAAAACAACAATACTTCAAGAAACCGGTATTGGAATACTACCTGTAGAAATATATTTTAGAAATGGGAGGGTGGAGATGGTTACAATTACTCATGGTAAGCCTAAACTCCTAGATATGGTTGAGAATACTAGAAGTATAGCGAGAGCATTAGGGCTACCTACAGATAGCCTTGGGATTAAGGACTTAAAACCACAAATTGTCTCCACAGGCTTAAAGCAGCTTATAGTTCCAGCTAAAAACATCGATTCTGTAGAAAGATGCAGCCCTAACTTCAGCCTAGTTAAGAAGCTGGAAAACAAGCTGAACATAACAGGTATACTAATATTTACTCTCGAAGCTAAGTATAGTGACCGCCTAGCGCATGCAAGATTCTTCGCGCCAAGCGTAGGTGTCTATGAGGATCCAGCAACAGGAAGCGCTGCTGGATGTCTTGGCGCATACCTAGTAAGGCATAAAGCAATAGATACTTCAAAACAGCCAGTATCATTCATTATTGAGCAGGGTGTAGAGATGAATAGACCGAGCAAAATATATGTTGAAGTGGAGCATTTAGACACAGAGCCAGTAACAGTAAAAGTTGGGGGAATGCCGTAAAGATTATGGAGGGGAGGATAGTTATTGAAGATTAAAATAGAGCTACTCCACACCAAGGAATGCCCATACTGGAGGGAGGCATTAAAAACACTAGTTGAAATAATAAACGAGTATAATATAGATGCCGAACTTAAAGCTATTACTATAGGAGGATTAAGAAAAGCTGAAAAATACAGGTTTCCAGGATCACCAACAATTAGAATTAACGGAGTTGACGTAGATCCAAAACATACTGGAGGTATAGGGTTAGGATGCAGAATATACTTCTACGAGGGTAAACCCTACGGATATCCACCTAGAAAAATGATTATAGAAGCATTAAAAAACGCTAAGGCAATACCCTAATAACACTATGTAAAAGAATTAAGCAATAGTTAAACATGTTTCAGCAGCTCTCCTCAAGATTATTTTACATCTCCTTCAGCTCATGATTTTATTAAAACCTATTGGCCAACTAACTTCTTATTTGCACGCAGAGAAACTGTGGAGAGAACTTTAGTGAAATACTAGCGGACAACAGCTTAGAAAGCTTCATCTCAAAGCAGATATGTAGATCTATCATGTTAGGTCTTAATCCTCCATATATAAGCGGTTAGTTTTGTTGAAGATAAAAGTAGCATCAAATACTGGTATGCAGTAACGTATTTAGCCAGCTGTAGGAGAATACTGGGAAAGCTATTAAGCCATTTAGCAGTAGCCAAACTCTACTCCAGCCAATACTTAGCTTATCAATAGCTTTACGGCTAGGTATATCTGAAATTAAATGAGTAGATATACCTAAACTAAATGCAAAATATAGCTGGAAATAGCTGCTATATGGAGCTACGGTTAGGCTGAGGACTAAGGGTATTAGAGCTGAGTGGGTTAGGGGATCTCTATGATTAACTATTTTAATAATTCTCTTAAGGTAAATATCGATATCGGGGGTTAAAGCCCCGAAAACATTTGCAATTAAATATATTGGAAGCAAGTAATCATTAAATAGGTTGAAGTAGTAGTGTTGAATTATAACGATGTATGTAAGTAACGATGCAACTATATGTCCAGATCTATACATAACGAAACTAGTAAGCCATACTATTAACCTTTAGCTGAAATTAACATATGTGTTATTTAGCTTCATCATCTTAAGGCTATGGATTCATATTTAAACACACTTATAGGCTTTACATTCCTAAGTCTATGAATTATTTACGTAAAGAAAGAATATCATGTAGAGAATGGTTTAAATGAAGCTGGCTTTGTAAACTTTACCTAGAAGTTAATCAGCAAGCTTAAGTTTACAAGACGATGAAGCTTAGAGTTAAATTTTTATTTAGTTGTAGTATTAGCTAGTGGATAAGTGTGGAGAGTGTATGGGGAATTATTACTAGCTACTTTACTGTTGAGGGTTTTGAAGTACATGGGGATAGCACTATATTCTATGTTCAGCCTTTAGGAGATGTTAAGAGCTCGTTCCTTAAAGTACATGAGTTACTGAAACAGTATGGGCTTACAGCATATCTTAGAGGGTTTAAGGATAGAATTAGACTTGTTGTAATACCTAAACCTAAAATAAGACCAAGCAGAACATATGTAAACATAGCTTTACTTATCCTAACAATAACAACAACAGCTTTTGTAGGCTATAATCTCTCAATACCCCTCTTTGAGGCTGGATTGATGAGTAACCCCGTCATAGGTGCTTTATCCTTCTCAACATCTATAATGATGATAATAGGGCTTCATGAGCTTGGACATAAATTAGCTGCAAAGAAATGGAATATACAGACATCACCACCATACTTTATACCAGTACCGTTCTTTCTAGGAACACTTGGAGCTGTAATAATCAATAAGGAAACACCACCTAACCGTGATGCACTATATGATATTGGAGCTGCAGGACCAATTCTCGGATTCATAGTTTCAATAGTGTTTGCATTTATAGGAATATCGATGTCCTACACTATACCTAGAGCTGAAGCGCCGATGGAAAGAATTGTAGTTTATCCAGCACCAATACTGTTTGAGCTTATTATAAGCATTATGCTAAAAATACCTAAAGACCACATATTAATAATGCATCCCATAGCCTTCGCATCATGGGTTGGAATGGTTATAACCATGCTTAACCTAATGCCGGCAGGCTCGCTAGATGGAGGGCATGTTGCAAGAGCATTGTTTGGAGGTAGAAAACACCAAGTAATCTCCATAATTATTGCATGGATAACATACCTTATAGGATATCCTCTAATGGCTATAATAATGTTCCTATTCTCACTATACCCTCATCCAGGACCGCTGGACGATATTTCCCAGTTAACAACCTCAAGAAAGCTACTTGCACTACCCCTCTTCACAATTCTATATCTATGTGGGGTACCAGGATGGATTGGATAGTAAACTAAACCATATACTTATGCTTCCCACAACTAAAGTTTGAGATTCTTGCTTCCAGAGTTTCATTAGTTGTTCGCTCCTCTAGGCTTCCACTTCATACCATCCACGCACAAGTCTACATAGCCTGCCACTACATTTAAACTCATCAACAATTCATCCCGAGTTAAAACCGAGCTTTCTTATAGAGCTTCAATGTAAAGTTATAGTGGGAATACCGATGATGAAAATAAGAACCCTAAAGAGGTGGAGAGCTATATATGGAGGCTACGTTAACTTATACTTAATAAGTTAAATCTGGTGATTAAGGTATGAGTAGAATTACTGCTTTGGCTGGCGGTGTTGGAGCTGCTAGATTTCTAGATGGACTTGTAAGGGTCACTAATCCGGAAGACATTACCGTTATTGTTAATGTTGGTGATGATTGTGAAATTTATGGACTCTACATTTCACCAGACATTGATACAGTTATATATACTCTAGCAGGTATTGCGGATGATGTTAGGGGGTGGGGTATTAGGGGGGATACATTTAATTGCCTCGATATGCTTTCAAGATATGGTGTTGAAACATGGTTTAAAATAGGTGATAGAGACATGGCAATACATATCTTTAGAACTATGCTGTTGAGGAGGGGGCTAAAACTTCAAGAAGTTACAGATATTATTAGGAGAAAGCTAAACGTTAAGGTAAGGGTAATACCTATGACTAATGATAGAGTTGAAACCATAATTTTAACAGATAGCGGCTTACTATCCTTCCAAGAATACTTTGTTAAGAGAGGATTCCAAGATGAAGTTAAGGGAATAATCTATAGGGGAATAGAGAGAGCAAAGCCTGCTGATGGAGTTATTGAATCTATAATGAATGCTGATGGAGTTATAATATGTCCAAGCAATCCTATTGTAAGTATTGGTACGATAATATCCATTAATGGAGTTAGAGAGGCTTTAAGGGAAACTAAAGCTAAAACCATCGGGATAAGTCCAATAATAGGCGGAGCAGCTGTTAAAGGACCTGCAGACAAAATGCTTAAAGAAATCGGACTTGAACCATCAGCCTACACTATTGCAGAGCTATATAGGGATTTCCTCGATATACTCGTAATAGATAAAGCAGACATAAATCTAAAAGATAAAATAGAGGGAATAGGCATTAAAGTATATGTAACAAATACCCTAATGAAAAGCGTTGAGGATAAAGTAAGAATAGCTAGAGAAGTTCTAAACTTAATATAGCGATATCCATAAACTTAAAGCCGAACTTATCGATTCCTAACAGATAAATTTTATAGCTAAATACATAATAGCTAGCTCAACAAATATGGAGGCTAAAATCAGAATATACCGAAGCCATTGTGAACGATCCCCGCTGTATGTCAACCCGCATTTTGGACATCTAAACTCTCTTCTCTTGACTTAGACAACATGCTGTCCCGAAGCTCTTAATGGTGGTCGGACTTAAAAACCTTTCCCCCATCCCGCCTTGAAAGACGAAGTTTTCAGTTATAAGTGAGTCATCACATTCTAAAACTAGTTTTCCAGCTAAGTTTAGCAACGAAGAATCTTATCATAGTTTAAAGCAGAGTAGCTAGGGTCAGCGTTGGACCGCAAACACTGACGATCCCTCACCGTTGGCGGCGAAAGCCGCCAAGAAGCCCTAAAGGCTGAGGTGAAACGGATAGTTATAAAATGCTAACTATACGACAACGGTAAAGGATCTATTGGAAAACGTGAATGTTCCTAAATAAGAATTTGCTGTAGTATATGATGATGGCTTAACTGTATTCTCTGAAGAGGCAAAAATAGGTTGCTTTAACTCTACACTTTAAGGCTGAGGTATCTTCATCCAGCGAGTTTTTTGCAAAGTTGGTGAAGTAAGGTCACGGGTATGTTATACTTGACTACGCCTCTACGAATCGCCATGAAGAGCTTGAAGATGAAAATCTTGCCCAAGGTATTTATATGAGTTCCTCAATGGCCCTATGGAGTGGTTGGTTGACGGTTTCATACCTATGCACGACACTAAGAATCTTGCAGGAGTTGCTGTATAAGCTATACCAGGATTGATATAGGGTTTAGCTAAAGCTAGAATGGTTTCTTCCGTAGCGTCCCTAGTAGATGTGATAAGCCTCCTACTGCTTAGAACCACATTACGAAGTAAGAGCTACACCCACTTGAAAGAGTCCGAAATAACATAACTACATCAGAGGAAAGAGGATCAAAACCTTACCAACAACATTCTTATTTAAAACACCTATGGAGTTATAGTATGTTCCCTAGCTTACTGCTCCTATTTCCTTAAGCTTCCTTATCTCTTCTTCTGAGTATCCTATTTCCCTCATTATTTCATCTGTATGTTCTCCTGGTAGGGATGGCGGTATCTCTATTTCCACGTTGAACTTTGACGTTTTGAATGGGGATTTTATTACTTTTATTTCACCTATCTTTTTATGAAATGTTTTTGCTATTATTCCCCTAATTGCTGTTTGTGGATGGTTTAATACTTCAGCTACGTTGTTTACTAATCCTGAGGGTATTCCATCCTCCGTTAGTAGCTTAATCCATTCGCTGGATTCCCTACTCCTAATAACTTTCCCTATCTCCTCCTCTATTTCTCCATGCTTATCCCTTCTCTCCTGGACATCTACTATTGTTGGGTAATTCTCTAGGAGCTTCCTTAATCCATACTTCTCGCAGAACTTCCTCCAGTGTTGTGTTGTAGCTATTCCTAGTATGATCCATCTATCATCTTTGGCTTTGTATGGATGGTATGCTGGACCGAAGATATACTTCATACCCATTCTTCCGGGAATTCTGTTTTCAACCCAGTATATTTGTGCTAGTGTGAAGAAGGATGTTATTTGGCAGTCCCACATTGATATATCTATCTCCATTCCCTCACCATACTTATCCCTATATATTATTGCTGATAGTATTGATGATAGTGCGTATAGTGATGTTATGAAGTCTGTTATCGGTATTCCTATTCTGCATGGGGTTTCAGGTGTTCCTGTGAAGCTCATCCATCCAGTTTCTCCCTGCATTATGTAGTCGAATGCTGCCCTACTCCTGTATGGGCTATCCCATCCGAATCCCGAGATGTGGCAGTATATTATCTTAGGATTTATCCTTTTAACGTCTCTGTATCCGATTCCAAGCCTATCGACAGTTCCCGGAACGAAGTTCTCCAGTATTACATCCGCTCTTCCGGCAAGCCTGTAGAAAACCTCCCTCCCCAAATCGTTTTTAAGGTTTATAACTATGTTTCTCTTATTCCTGTTTATTGATGCGTAGTAGTAGCTGAATCCATTCTTTATAGGTGGCCAGGATCTTGAGGAATCTCCTTCAGGACCCTCTATCTTAACTACTTTTGCTCCAAGATCTCCTAGCAGTGATGAGGTGTATGGAGCTGTTAATCCTGTACCGCACTCCAATACCGTTATGTTGCTTAGAGGCTTCATGATGTTTTAATCCCCTTCTCCCTCATAAGCTCCGATACGTATCTGAGCTTTAGGATTTCTATTGTTCCTCCACCTATTCCTCCGAACATGCATCCTCTTACAAGCTTCTCCGTGAGTAGTTCTGCTGAGTATCCGTATCCTCCTTGGAGCTGCATTGAGTCTATGCATACCTTCCTAACCATTTCGTTTGCGAATAGCTTTGTTAGTTGAACCTCCTTCACGTATGGTTTCCCGCTCTGTATTAGGTATGCTGAATGCCATACGTTAAGTCTTGATGATCTTATTAGGGAGGCCATTTCAGCTATTTTGAACTGTATTCCTTGATAGCTTTCTATGAATGATTTACCGCTTCTAGGATCTATTCTCTTCATTAGGAATTCTAAAGCTTCATCGAATGCTCTCTGGGCAATACCGTTACATATTGATGGATTACCTATCCTCTCGGTATTGAACATATCCATAGCCTTAGAGAATGCTTTCGGAGGTCCTAGGATCAGGTTTTCCTTAGGGACCTCGCAGTCCTCAAGGGTTATTGAGCCCCACGACAATGCCTTCATGCCTAACCCCGGTATTTCACCGTCAAACCTGAATCCTGGCGAGTTCCTTTCAACTATGAACATACCTATCCCTCTAGCCCCCTTCTCCCTTTGGTCAACTCTAGCGAATAGTATGAATAGATCTGCAACACCTGCGTTTGTTATGAATGTTTTCCTACCGTTGATTATGTATTTATCACCCTCCAATCTTGCGCTTGTAGTCATATGTGATGACAAGCTTCCAGGAATTGATTCCTCAGTCATGGCGAATGCTAGAATCCTCTCCCCTCTAGCAATGGATGGAAGGTATTTCCTCTTAATGTCCTCGGATGCGAAGTGGACGATGCATTGGGATGCTGCACCCGTATGTATAAGCATCATTCCAGCAACGTTCGGATCGAAGTATCCGAGCTCCTCCATAAGGATTATCCATGAATATATATCCTCCCCCATCCCTCCATAATCCTCAGGAACCCTAATACCTGCATATCCGAGCCTAGCTAAATCCCTGAAAACCTCAACAGTACCCCAAATATCCCCATCCCTCTCCCTCCTTATAACATCAGTAGCTTTAAGCCTCCTACCAGCAAAATCCCTTAGAGTAGATCTAATCAGGAAATGCTTCTCACTCAAAAACGGTAGATGTAAATCCTCCAAAACCATACAACCACCACAAACACCTATATCTGCAATATTTAAATCTTTAGAAGATAACGTATACTCTATGGTTTAGCTATTATTCTAAATTAGAATTAAAATAGTCTATGAAGCTTTTCTTCTGCCCCCATTATGTTGGTTAGGAAGCTTTCCCTGATTGGCATTCCACCATAGGATATAAGCTCCGGCACTATAACTCGAACGGTAGGTATACCTATGTCGGGATGTGTTAAATCGACTACGATAGCATCCATATTGTTCTTAGATAGCTCCTTTAAGTATATATCTATATCCATTCCTAAATCCCCCGTGGATTTACTGTATATTTGCTTGATGGGGGTAACGTTGTTGATCGGGGAGTTTCTTGATGATAGTAGGTTATTTTTATTAAACTCCATTAGGATATTCTTTCTAACTTTCTGCTGCTCCATTTCTGTTATTGCTCTTAGCAGAGCAACCTCTAATTCAAGATGGGTTCCTGAGCCTCCAAAGATAATACCTACCCCTCCAGCCACATAGCATATGAAGGCAACTACTGTAGGAATATTTATTTTTACCTTATTCTCAATGAGGAATATGAATACTCTCTCTTGAGGGATATTACTGAAGAACTTCATGATGTACTTATTGTTTAAATCATTAATTTCAATAGGTTTTATACTATCTATGTTTTCGGAGTTGAATGTGTTGTATAGTGCATCTCTCTCTATTACCTCAGCTAATCCGCTTAGTATTGCTTCCTCTAGAGTGTTTCCTGAGGCAAGACCTCCAGTATCATTAAACATGAATGATGTACCGCTTCTTGACATGTATGGATAGTAAACTAGGGAGGCTGGAACTAGAACTGGCTTCCTCCCTATTAGCGAGAAACCCCAGGTCCATTCATAACATACATCGTTAAGATCATGAAAACATCTAAATCCTCTCTCCATACAGTACCAGCATTTAGGGGGGATAATTTTAGGAAGTGAGAATCTGGAGGGGGGAATAGCGTACTCTTTCACTTCTTCATAGCTTGCATGAATAATTCTGCTATGGGGGAAAATTTGCGCGGAGTATCTCTCTATAGCCTCCATTATGGCGCTTGCTCTTGATTGATGAATAGTTACGCCTTTACCGTAAAACTCTCTAGGAGGCTTGTTGAGGGGGGATGGCGGTCTCGACCAATAGTAAAGAGCTCTATGACAGTACCACTTTCCTCCAGCTTTATTTACCCTAAATATTGGAATGTTGTCAGTATACTTTAAATCTATAAGCTCAACCTTTTCCACACCTATTTTTTGAAGTATGGTGCTTGTCTTCTCTAAGGTATTTAATGGATGAAGGGATCTACTACCGGTTTCACCGTTAACTATCTTTATACTTCTTATCTCCACTATAAGTCACTAAAAAAGAAAAAAGTTGTTATTTTATGGGTATATAATGGATGTGAATTCCTCTAATCCTAGCTTTTTAAGTGTTGATCTTAAGGGTTTCCCTGTTTTCGGATCCCATCCCATTAGTCTATAGTAGTCTCTTACCCATCCCTCTAAATACGGCTTAATACTCTTCCCAGCTGCTGGACCAGCATCAGCTGGAGCTGGATCTGTTATTCTAGGTGAAACGTTTAGATCATCCTCTACCGTTAAGCCCTGTCTAATATTAAATATTCTTTCAAGAGTTATTACACGTTCACCAACCATTAATGCTTCTTCTGGAGTGAAGTCCCATCCCACTATGGCGGAGATAGCTCCACTAGTATACTTAAGGATGCCTGGAACACCCCAAGTTGCAAACCAGCAGCTTCCATGGCAGTCATTCCAATACTTCAATCTTCCAGTTTTAGCCACCTCCTCAGCTTTACCGAATGGTGTTAACGGATCTGTTTTTACGGGGTAGCCTACATCAGCTTCAGGAGTCCAGCAGTCAGCTCCTGGAGCAGGCCATCCTGATCCTCCGCCAACTATTTGCCCAAGTAGTACTCCCCAAGCTCTCCTCCAATCATGTAGATTCATTCCTGAGCCTTTTATATGAACTGCAGCTTCAGGTAAACCTACTCTTTCAGCTGCGGCTTTAGGTCCATCAGCTAATAGCTTACCGAAGCCTTCCTTCTTAGCAATCTTTCTTAGAAGGGTTTCTATGGTTTTAACATCACCCCATCTTAGCTCTAATCCATCCGTCTTTTCCTTAGTAAGAAGACCCTTCTCATAAGCCTCAAAGGCTACAGCCATAGCGCATCCTACAGTACTTGTTTCAAATCCTAGACGATCATTTAGATCAGTTAAATACCAGACGCTTGGAGGATCAGCTACTCCAACTATTGATGATGCCCCTTCTTGATTCTCCCCTCCACCAGATAGGGTAGCTACATAACCCTTTAATGGACCTGGCTCCACTACTTCAACATCGTAGGAGCAGGCTACTGGACATCTAAAGCATGGCTTCGGAGTTATTTTCCCCTTTTCAGTCATTCCCTCACCGAAGCCGGGAAGCATATTTGTTGTCCAGTTTTTAGCTGATAAGCCTACAAGATTTAGAACACCCTTATAGTTGCTTCTTGGAACTCCTGCCTGTCCAACTATTGGAAACAATCCTAATGTACTTGCACCCTTCGTCCATTCCCTAGATATTTCCCTTAGCTTCTCCTCATCCACTATTGGAACCTCCTTCTCCCCCTTAACTGCAATAGCCTTTAACTTCTTAGATCCCATTACTGCTCCTACACCTGAATGTGAGAATGAATGGTTTTTATCGTTTTCTATAAGTGCTCCTGCACACATATTCTCCCCAGCAGGTCCAATAGCGGCTACACTTACCTTTCCAGGAATTTCTGTGGTAAAGCCTAAATCCTTCTTAATCAGGTCTTCAGTTTCATGAGTATCCCTCCCGACAAACTTCTCCGCATCACGAATCTCAACTTCACCATCATGAATCCAGAGGTAAACCCATTTCTTCGAAGCTCCAGTTATAATCATACCGTCATATCCAGCCCCCTTAAGTCTAGGACCAAACCATCCATGTGAGTGAGATCTTCCTGCTGTAAAACCAGTATCAGCATTTAACGTTACAACTGTACAGTTATTTGGTGATGGAACAGCAATTCTTGTTCCCTCCGTAGAAACGAAGGGACCGTTCATGAAAATTAGTGGGTTTTCAGGTTCTAGCGGACCTACTCCTGTAGGAAGCTCCCTTATCAGATACCATAATCCAAGACCGAAGCATCCAACATACTTTCTTAAAACATCCTCAGAGGGTAAGCCCTCCAACGTTATCTTCTCCGTTGTTAAGTCAACTCTAAGAATTTTCCCCATATATCCTCCTTTAATCACAAAATTCACCAATTATTATAATTGAGAAACTAACTAATAAACTTTCCGATCATTTGTTGGAGATTTCTGCATAAGACATTGCATACAGTATTATATACAAGTGTATTATGAGAGATTAACGCTTCCTAACAAGAATTCAATCTCCTAATTTCTAAATATTTCACATTGGTTTTGTATGTTCCCACATCTTAAGCTGAGGGGGGCTCACAGCATCTAATAAGCCTTTCATCAACATTCCCCAATACATAAGGAAAAGAGAGTTGGACGTGGCAACTTAAGTTCACCTTCTTGGGTGGTTGTTGTATAGTATGAATAGTTTATTGATAGGTTCCAGCATAGTGTTGATCTTCTGAATCTCTCGCTTTGTTGGTGGGTTTGATGTTGTTGAGAATGATTTGTTCTCTTGAATGATGAGTATACTGATTCCACTAGACTTCTATCACCGAAAGGGCTTTGTATTGCGTGTTAATCCTAACTCCTCCAATGCATGTTAAGCCATGAAGCATTATCAACAATGAATGCTAGTCCTCCAATACAGTAGTTTAGAACTTCATCTATGAATTGTTTAGTAGTAAGAATATTTTGATGGGTAAACCCTCATAGATCTCATTCCTATCAACATCCAGCATAAACCCAACCAATCCATTAACCTTAACGCATGTCTCATCAAGCGCTATAACTCTTCTAGGTATTCTGGATGGATTAACACTAATCCTCCTAAACTTCCTAACTCACCTCCAACAATTCATAGATGAAGTGAAGGAGGAGGTGAATGCTAAAGGAGGAATTTATGTAAAAGAATATGGTAAAAAACTTCCTGTAAGACTTATACTCTATGATGATGCTAGCGATCCTACAACAGGTGTTAGTTTATATGAAAAATTAATAACAGTTGATAAAGTGGATTTAATATTGGGTGCCTATTCTAGCGCGATTGTTTACTCTACATCTGCAGTAGCGGAGAAGTATGAATATCTTTATTTACAGGGGGGAGGGGTTTCAAAATCAATATTTGAGAGAGGATTTAAATATACATTTCTAACTGTACCAGGATTAGGACGTGAATATACGCAGGGTTTATTTGAATGGCTTGCAACATTACCTTCAGAGAAAAGACCGAAAACTTTAGCATTTTTAGGAGAGGATACAGAGTTCCCGCATGATCTGTATGAGGGTGTTAAAAGCTACTCTGAGCAGCTTGGTATTAAAATTGTGGTTACTGAATTTTATCCAAAAGGAACAACTGACTTAACACCGGTAGTTTCTAAAGCTAAAGCTGCTAATGCTGAAATATTAATAGGTGGAACTTATTTCCCAGATGCCGTAACTATGGTAAAAACTGCTAAGGAGTTAGATTATAATCCGAAAATCATGTGGCTTTCGGTTGGTCCTTCAATGTATCCTGACTTTTATAATGCATTAGGACCTGACGCTAATTATGTTTGGAGTGGCGTGCATTTCATGCCTTATCCAACAACAAAATATAGTGCTGATTTTGTTAAAAAGTATCGTGAGAGATGGGGTAGAGATCCTGATTATCATGCAGCAGCTGGTTATGCTGCCGCACAAATATTACAAAAAGCTATTGAAGCAACAGGCACACTTAATAATAAAATACTTCGTGATTATGTTGCTACTCATGAGTTTGAAACGGTTGTTGGCGTATTAAAGTTTAAACCTGATGGAACACCGCATTATGCTATGATAACTATACAGTATCAAAACGGAAAACCGGAAAATGTCTGGCCTAAGGAGGTCAAAACGGCAGAACCAGTATATCCAATGCCCACATGGAAGGAAAGAAAATAAAATTTTAATTTACTAATTTTTATTATTACAAAGTCTTTATGTGCATAAGAATTAAAGCCAGAAGCTTAAGTTTACAAGATACTTCCTAATTTACTAAAGGCTGTTTAAAATCTAGATCTTGATGATGTCCTAGAAGGCTTGAAATGAATTAGAGTACGAGCCAGAATCTTACGTGTATGCATAAATAATGCAAGTTTCCCGTTCATAATGCTTGATGTTTGAAGGTTAGCTAGATTATTTCAGGTAGGTAGTTTTTTATAAGTTCCTGGATGTTTGTTCTAAGCATCTTCATAGCTTCAGGTAAGTGGTTCATGATGTCTTCAGCTGTTATTCCATCCTCCCCAAATTTTTTAGCCGCTATGTCTCCAGCTAAGCCGTGAATAAATACGCCCATTCTTACAGCATCATTAATCTCATAACCTAGGCCATACATAGCGGCTATGGTTCCAGTTAATACATCACCGGATCCTGCTGTAGCCATTCCGGGATTTCCTGATGTGTTTATGTATATGTATCCGTCAGGACGACATATTAGGCTATGAGCTCCCTTCAACACTATGAAGGAATGTAGACTACGAGATGTATTACGTAGTATATCGATAATGTTTTCCTGAATTTCCTTAATGCTTACACCGGTTAGTCTAGACATCTCTCCAAGGTGGGGTGTTAGAATTGTTGGTGCCTTCCTACTCTTAACAACATTTAAATCTCTCGATACTGCTGTTAATCCATCACCATCTATTATTACAGGCTTCACAATATCTCTAGTAAGCATTCTTATAAGCTCCTGGGACTCCTCGTTAAGAGATGTTCCGGGACCTAGAGCAACTATGTCTATATCGTATTTCTCGACTAGATCCATGATGAAGCTATAGTTATCCATCGATATTGATCCGTCAACAGTTTCATTTAAGGGTATGTATACAATCTCGCTTGCCCTAGATGCTATGGAGGGAATTATTGATTTAGGAGCTGCTAGCCTTGAGTAGCCTCCGCCAGCCTTCAGGAACGATAATGCTGAGAAGTATGGTGCACCATAATAGCTTCTAGCACCTGCAACTGTTAGGAGCTTGCCAAACATGCCTTTATGACCCCAAGGAATCCTAGCTGGTGGAGGAGTAGGGGTATTAAGCTCTGCTTTAATCTCATCAGTATTATATAACTCCGGAGGATAAGATATGTGTGAAACATAAAGCTTACCGCAATAGCTATATCCAGGATACAGAATATTTCCAAGCTTAGGCAATCCAAAAGCTACAGTATAGCTTGACTTTACAGCAACCCCGCAAACCCTACCGCTATTCCCATCAATTCCTGAAGGTATATCAACACTGAAAACTGTTTTACCGATCTTATTTATCTCCTCTATAACACTCCTATATATACCTGTAACCTCTCCGGACAGTCCAGTTCCAAAAATACCTACTACAACAACATCAGCCCACTTAAGAGCCTCCCTAAAAATAGTTAGCTCATCATCCCCTTTAACTACATATCTCTCAATACCTAACCTACATATAACTTCATAATTCCTCCTAGCAGGCTCCCTATACTTTTCCGGGTCACCAACAATAAACACCTTCACAATCCCACCGCTAGAGTATAGTTTACGTGCAGCTACAAGAGCATCGCCACCATTATTTCCATGACCTGCAACAACCATAAACCTCACTCCAGAAACACCGTGCTCCTTAAGAATCGTAAAGTAAACAGCATTCCCAGCATTCTCCATTAAAACATCCCGGCTAATACCGTAAATCTCAGTAGCCTTCAAGTCAAGCTTAGCCATCTCCTCAACAGTACATACCTTTAATCTAAGCATATTTAAGTAGGGAATAGCGTAATATTAAGCTTACTCCCACCTAAATCCTAGCAGCTTAACATACTGTACTTAACTTCTTAAGCTATACCCTCCACTATAGATGTTCCTCACATCATCACTATAAGCTATTCAAATTATAAGAATACGTACTAACGGACGTGGCAACTTAAGCTCACCTCCTTAGGTGGTTGTAGTATAATGAATAGTTTATTAGTAGGTTCCAGCATAGTGTTGACCTCCTAAACCTCTCGCTTTGTTGGTGGGTTTGATGTTATGTTGTTGAAGAATACTTTTGTTCTCCGCTGAATGATGAGTATACGATTCCACTAGGCTTCTATCCGAAAAGCTTTGTATTGTATGTTAATCCTAACTCCTCCAATGCATTTTAAGCCATGGAGCATTATCAACGATGAATTCTGGTCCTCCAATACAGTAGTTTAGAACTTCATCTATGAATTGTTGGTGGTAAGAATATTTTGATGATAAACCCTCATAGACCTCATTCCTACCAACATCCAGCATAAACCCAATACTCCAATCCATTAACCTTAACGCACGTCTCATCCAATGCTATAAGCCTCCTAACAATCCTAGATTTAACATTAATCCTCCCACTAAACTTCCTAACCCACCTCCAACAGCTGTCTTAGAGACCCTATAAACCTCAATAATGCTCTACCTCCTAAGACTTGAAAGCTGAATGTAAAATGCTAACCCAAGAATCTTAAGCTCCAACGGAACCCTACTCCTCTCAAAACACCTAAACTCTCAACCAGAAACCTAATACTTAACACGAAATAACTAACAACAGAAAATATAAATCTTAAGTTGCCACGTCCGTACTAACATCCATAAAATTAATTTATATATGGCATTAAATATTCTATGTGAGGGAGTTCATAATATATACTCATGGAGTTACTGGACCGTTTAGACTTGATGACTTACCTGGAGCTGGTAGAATGGATTTAATAGCTAGATGTATATCAAACGCTATATTTATTTCAGACGCTATTAGAAGAGATGTTAAAGTATATATTGTTTTAAACGGTCCACCTAATCCTCCTAAAACAGTTATATTTGATGCTGCAAAGATTAAGCGTACATCGCCCGATGAGAGAAATATAGCTTCACATATAAGAATAGCATTAGAGAAGCTGGGGGATAAAAGAGAGGTAGAGTCAGAGCCAGGCATAACTATAAAGAAACTAGGCTTTAAGGAGCTTGTCGAGGAGAAAATAAGGAAACAGCAGGTCATATATATGCATCCAAAAGGGAAAAATATAAGAAACTTCGAGTTCCAGCCTAAATTTGCAGCAATAATAGGTAACCACAAGGGGCTACCTAGAGAGGTTGAGGAATACTTGAAGAGAATGGGTGTGGAAACAGTTTCAGTTGGGAAAATAGAATACTTTGCCTCCCAAGTAATAACGATAATACATTACGAGCTAGACTCAAGAAGCAATGTTAATTAACGCATGAAATAATAGAATGATCATTCTACTTTAAGCTCATGCATGTACGTAGCAACCTGATGATTATCTCCTAATGATGAAATCTTTCATTCTGAAATATGCTTGAGGCAGACGTGAAGAATGCTAATCAAACCAATAATCCGCTATGTCCGCCCTACACATCTTGCAAGCTTAAACATGCCTCATCATCTCCATCATGGATAATGCTCAGAACTCTCTTCAACACATCTAATCATCATCAAACAATACTTAACGATCCAGCGTGAGGAATGTTAAGTAGGCTTAGAATACCTATTCCTCTCAATGATTTAAGTAAACATATGAAGTGGAAATGTAGATTCTCCCCTTAATAAACCTAAAGACTTAGCATGGAGGCTCCATATATGAAAGAAGCTTAACTAAGCTTAAGTTTACAATACGAAATTATGGAACCTAACAACTTAACATATTGCATCCAACTTCTTAAGTTGCCACGTCCAAATTATGTTTAGAAAAGTTTATATAATATATTTCCCATTTATTCTGGGGAGCTATGAAACGTAACTATTTAGCGCCTCCTCCACCACCGCCAGCTATTCGTGCTGCTATGGCTAAAGTTGCTGAGAGAAATGCCAAGAATCTTCCAGTATTTGATTTTAGTAGTGGAAATGTTGGCGCTCTTCCAGCTGAACTCAGTCTTTTCACGAGGTTTGAGGTTGAGGTTAATAGAAATCTTCCTGAAAGCCTGGTTGCTATAGCTGAAAGCTTAAGGAGGGGTATTATTGAATCATTCTATCCAAGCCCTAGAGGTTTAGGCTATAGTCCAACTGGAGGCGTACCTCTAACTAAGAAGCTTGTACTAGAATACTTTAAGAATATACATGGTGTTCCACTATCTGAAAACGATTTAAACAGGATTATTGTAACTGCCGGCGGTCAACAAGCTCTAGCGGCATCTCTAAGATCGCTTAAAGAGGGTACATCTGTTCTAATGCCGAGGTGGGAGTATGATGCTGCTTCAGGAACTGTTAAAACACATGGGTTAAGAGAGGTTAGAGTTGATGTAAAGGATGATTTATCAATAGATTTATCAGATGTTGAAAGTAAAGCTGCTAAGGACTCTGTATTCTATCTAAGCATGCCTAATAATCCAACAGGATATACGAATCCAAGTGATTTAAGAAGCATTATTGAAATAATGATTAGGAATGATGGAGCTGTTGTATGGGATGCACCCTACATATTTACAGTATTAAGATTAAACTCCGGAAAAGCCGTTTATGATGAAGGATTCCTCAAGGAGAAGCTGAACGAGTTTAGAAATATTTCAAGTAAATACTATGATTATATGTGTATTCTTTCAAGCCTATCTAAAACATGCCTTATAGCTGGATTAAGATTCGGAATGGCGCTCTCATGTCCAGAATGGATTGAAAACATGAATGCAATAGTTGGAAGAGAGAATCTAAGCAGTCCAACAGCATCGTTCATTATTGGAACAGTAATTCTCGAGGAATTCCTTAAAAAACCTATAACACATACGTGGACCTGTAAGGTACTAGCTGATAGATTAACAGTACTTATGGAGGAGCTTAATGAATACCTTATACTTCCAGGTAATGGAGTATTTGGAGCATTATACGTACTGGTTAAGACACCAATAGATGGAGATAAATTCTCAGCAAAAATTCTGGAGGAGTATGGAGTAGTAACAGTACCAGGTAGAGCATTCTACGGGGAACCAGTAAATGCAGTACGTCTATCTCTAGTTGCAGCACCATGGGTTGAAGGGGATGAAAAATGGGTTAGAAACGTTAGAGAATTAAAGAAAGCATTAAAATCAACCTAATTTTTATAATATAGGCGTATAGCTTCCATCAAGAAGCCAGCTTAACATAGACCGAGCTTTATATGATTAAACCCGATTTCAGCCGTAACGGTATTAAATGTATTTCTTAAGTATTTCAGCTTTCAACACCCCCTCCCTAATAATCTTTAACCTACTACCTGTAGCATCAACAACTGTTGATGGAATACCGTGAATTACATCTCCGGAATCTAATGCTAAATCTACATGTCCGTTAAGCTGTGCTAAAGCATCATCAACGCTTCTAGGTGATGGATGGCCGTGAAGATTAGCGCTTGTCCCCACTATTAATCCTCCAATACTTTTAGCAAGCATTAATGCAACTTTATGGTTTGGCATTCTAATACCAATCGTATATTCAGATAAAACCTCTTTTGGAGCTTCTTCCCTAGCCTTTAAGACGATTGTTAAGGGTCCAGGCCAAAACATCTCCATCAGTCTTTCAGCTAGCGGAGTTACATATGCAACCCTAAACGCTGACTCTATAGAGTCGATAAGTATAGGTAGGGGGCTGGGTCCACGTCCCTTAACCAAATACACTTTTCTTACAGCTTCAGTATTAAATGGATCTGCGCCAAGCCCATAGACAGTATCCGTTGGATAGATTACCAGACCGCCATTAAGAAGGATATTAGCTGCTTCACTGATTATGTTAGGTTCAGGATTGTTTAAGCTAATCTTTAAAACTTTGGTTTTCCAATGCATAACTATAGTTTAGGTTTTACCTCAGTTATCCAGCTTACGTATTTTTCAACATGTCCTGAAACTACTTCACGGAATAGATTTGATATTTTATCTGTAACCTCTCCAACATCGCCATTACCTATAACCCTATGGTCAACCTCAACTATCGGCGTAATTTCAGCAGCAGTACCTGTAAAGAATGCTTCATCGCATGTATACAGCTCCCCTCTAGATATTCTACGCTCAACAACCGTATATCCAAGATCTCTAGCTAACGTAATAACGGTGTTGCGTGTTATACCTTCGAGAATAGAGCTGTAGACAGGAGGCGTAATTAACACCTTATTCTTAACTATAAAGATGTTTTCACCACTACCCTCACATACGTAGCCATCATAATCTAGAAATATAGCTTCATCATACCCGCTAAGAGCAGCCTCTATACCTGCAAGATTGGAGCTTAAGTAAATCCCTGAAGCCTTAGCCTCAACTGGAAGCACATCGTTCGGAGGTCTTCTCCAAGAGGAAATAATACATCTAACCTTTTCAGATTTAAGATACTTCCCTAAAGGTATAGCTAGAATTGCAACTTCAATAGAGCTTTTTAAGCCCTTAACCCCAAACTCACCAAGACCCCTAAAGGCTATAGGTCTAATATATACGTTTTCACGATAATCATTCTCCCTAGTAATCTCTACAGAAGCTTTTTCAAGCTCATCAATTGTATAAGGTATATTCATGTAAAGTATCTTTGCAGAATTCATTAAACGTTTTAAATGATCCCTAAGCCTAAAGATCTTAACAACGCCATCGGAATAGTATCCCCTAATACCCTCAAAAACAGCTGTACCATAATGTAATGCATGAACATATACATGAACCTTAGCGTTTTCCCACTCAACAATAGACCCATTAAACCAAACATATTTAGGCATAACTTCAAAAAGAGCATAGAAACTTAAATATTTTGTGCAAAAAACAAGAAACTATGCATCATCCATCCTAAATCTTAGAGACAGCTTCAAAATACTTAATTTTCTGTTGCCTATTTGTTATGGAGTTTCATGGGTTGGTGATGTTATTTCATCCTTCCCCACCTAAGCCTAAGAGGGGTGGAGAACTTTAAGCGATGATAGATCGTTAATTAACGGTATACGTTGTTACTACTGGCTTTAGGTGATGTTGGAATACCTAGAAAGCATTGATCATACGTAACTGTTGAGGTTGCTTAGAAGACTTCAGGAGCATGGGATAGGATAATTGAGTTCCCCACATCCATGAGCTGTAGACGTGTAGTGGTAGATAGCGCAGCGTGTAGGCTAGAGGTGAGGAGGTAGGATATGACGGATTAGGCATAGAGGGAATGGAGATTCACGTAATAGTTGATGAGGGGTCAAAACCTATAGCTGTAGCTATTAGCCCAGGAAACATCTATAACCCAAAATGTTCAATCTATACGATAAGATGAGGCCTAAAGGGTTTATGGGGATCATACGATATATATGAGGTATGGAATATGATAAACTTAAATATTTGAAAACACTTCATTCATAAACTCCAAAGCTGTATATAGTAGTCTAAGAGAAGTTTATGATTTGTTGGATATGTATTTACAAACGAAACTTTTTTAATTAGGCTGGAGTTGAGCTGTTATGAGTAGAGAGTTTAAGCCATGCGTTAATATTGATAGATGTAAGGGATGTGGTATATGTGTTGATGTTTGTCCAGTGAAGATCTTTAAAATTAGCATATCCCCTAACAGTAGGGGATACTACTATACAACTATTGTTGGCAGTGGATGTGTTGGATGTAGGCTATGTGAATATATGTGTCCTGACTTTGCAGTTTATGTTGTGGAGGATAGTTTATGAGGATGCTTATATCAGGTAATATTGCATGTGCTGAGGGGGCTTTAAAAGCTGGATGTAGATTCTATGCGGGATATCCGATAACACCTTCAAGCGAGATTATGGAGTACATGGCTTTAAAGCTTCCGAAGCTTGGAGGAATATTCTTCCAGGCTGAGGATGAGATTGCAGCTATAAATGCCATTATAGGTGCTTCATGGGGTGGCTTAAAATCCATGACGGCTACTAGCGGTCCTGGATTTAGTCTTATGCAGGAGGGGTTGGGGTATGCTGTTATGACTGAAACACCTCTAGTAGTTATTGATGTTATGAGGGTGGGGCCAGCTACAGGTCAAGCAACAAAATCCGCTCAAGGAGATTTAATGCAGGCTAGATGGGGTAGGCATGGAGACCAGCAGCTAGTAGTATTGGCTCCAAGCTCACCGCAGGAATGTCTAGATCTTACAGTTAAAGCATTTAACATATCTGAGGAGCTTAGAGTTCCTGTCGTAGTGTTGTCTGATGAGATTATAGGACATATGAGGGAGACAGTAGAAATCCCGGAGTATGTTGAGATAGTTAATAGAAGAATAGCTGAGGATTTAAGTATGCCACCATTCCACTCAGATAATCCTAGAGAAGCACCGCCAATGCCGATATTAGGTAGGGGGCTTAACATTATGGTTACAGGATCAACACATGATGGATGGGGGTTAAGAGATACTAGAGGGTTTGAAACACACTTCAAACTGGTTAGAAGACTTGTGGATAAGATTAAGCTTAACGCTGAAAAAGTTTTTGAGTATGAGAAATACAATACTGAAAACGGTACTGTAGGATTTGTATCGTTTGGATCTGTAGCTAGAAGTGTTAAGGGAGCTATTAAAATATTGAGGGGGAAGGGAATTGAGGCAGCGTATGTTAATCTTAAAACGTTATGGCCTATTGTTGATGATCCCATTATTGAGATGGCTGAGAGGGTTAAGGCTATTATAGTTCCGGAGATGAATATGGGGCAGCTAGTATGGGATGTTGAAAGAGTAGTGGGGGATAGATGTATAGTAGTACCGTTAAACAAGGTTGGTGGAGGGGAGCCGATATATCCAAGTGAAATAGCATCTAAAGCTTTAGAGGTGATTAAATGAGGGATCATTTCGCAGCTAAGTATCTACGTGTTGAGCTACTACCAACATCCTTCTGTCCAGGATGCGGTAATGGAATAGTTATGAATGCATTTCTTAAAGCTGTTGAGGAGCTGGGATATGAGGACCTTAAAGAATTTGTGTTTGTAAGCGGTATTGGATGCTCATCATGGATTCCAAACCCATACTTTAAGGCAGATTCAATACATACACTACATGGTAGAGCTATACCAGTAGCTTTAGGATTAAAGCTTTCAAGACCTGAGCTAAACGTAGTGGTAATAGCTGGAGATGGAGATATTGCAAGTATAGGTTTAGAGCATTTAATACATGCAGCGAGGAGGAACGCCGACCTTCTAGTATTGATGGTTAACAACATGATTTACGGAATGACTGGGGGGCAGCAGGCACCAACAACACCGTTAGGGTTTGAAACATCAACAACACCGTATGGAAACATTGAAAAACCTCTTGATGCATGTGCACTAGTAGCTACGGCTGGAGCAAACTACTCCGCCAGATGGACTGTAGCCCACTTCCATAGGCTTAAGGAAAGCATTAAGAAGGCTATGGGTAAGAGGGGATTTAGATTTATTGAAGCAGTTTCGCCATGTACATCCCACGTAGTTAGAAGACTTAAAATACCGGTAAGCACATACATAAAACAGCTAAGGGAGGGAAGCGTGTTGGTAGGTGCTGAAGAGGGGATGGGGAAAATAGTCATTGGGGAATACGCTGATAGAGATGAGGAGGGATTTATAGAGAGAATGTATAAATACATTAATAGATTGAGGGGATAATGTGGAGAAATCAATAGCAATTACTGGGGTAGGCGGGCAGGGAATAGTTTTCGCAGTAACAGTTCTTGCTGATGCATTATTTAGGGAGGGATATAATGTAGTACAGATGCAAAGCTATGGAGCTGAGGTTAGAGGAACACCAGTAATAGCATACCTAATATATTCAGATAAGCCTATAGAATCACCATTCATAGAGAAGTTCGACATTATGATAGTTCTACATCCAAAATCCATTAACTACATCAATAACTTAGCGGAAAACGGAACACTAATAGTTAACAGCGACTTAGTAGATGTTAAAAATGCTTTAAGAGTTCCGCTGCAGAGGAAGGCTGAAGAAGTAAGATTAAGGGAGCTGGTAAACATGGTTGCATTAGGATACCTTGCAAAAATAGGGGTTGTAAATCTTAAAAGCCTAATTAAAGCTGTAAAAGATATAGGTAAAGGAGCTGAAGCAAATGAGAAAGCAATAATATCAGGATATAACATAACAACTCAGTAAGATCCATAATCACTATAAGAATCCTCAACACTGTTTCTTAATCCATAAATATCTAAACTCATGCTTATTCAACATCTACCTGGGGGTCTACTCGGATAGTATATGATCCTCAAGTATTACTGCAGCTCTGCTATATTACACTTATCTACAAGCTACCTCTAAGCTTCTCAATGTTAAAGTTAGAGCTTCCAGCGTTCAGCTGGAATTCGACGCTCTCCACGGCTTAAGCTGGGAGGTTCTCGGTTTGTTAGCCTTAAGGCTTCATCCTACCGGGTTCGGGCTGTATCAATCCAGCCCTGATACGGCGTATAGCCATATCCCGCCTGCTGGATCCTCCTCCACCCTTCCCGGCTTGGAGCCTTACTCCAGCTTTTGGACATCCAAGCCACATTTAAGCGACACGCTCAATATAACGCTTAAACAGAGTATTTAAGCTCATCGACATCCCACGGTTAAAACCGTAGGCTTTCTTGTCGATTTTATGTAAAGCTCAGCTACATCTGGTTCCATGCATGTAGCTGAAACCATCAAGATCATAGTTGCTATTTGGTAGCTAACTAGGTTTAGGCTTTGTAAACTTAAGCTTTATCTGGGGTTCTCTCCTTATCTATGGTGAAACCATGTCGAAAGTTATTAGGTTTGTTAGGGAGAGAACTCCATTTATCCTAATTGTTTATGGTGCTTATATATATTTTCGTTCATATTCTTCGAGAGCTGCTTCAGATATTTTAAGCTTCATAATATGTAGATCATACATCTATACTATCGTGGTTTAGATCTTTATGTTTTCTATTTTCTGATAGGAGTATTTGTAGGAATGCTAGAGTATTGTTGGTTGATGATACTAGGATTAAGATAGGTTCCAGAGAGGGGGTGTTGTATATTGCCTTCGAGCCCTACTTAAGGAAGATCATATACATGATGACTTTCGATGTTGCTAATACACTAACATCACTAATATTCATTAAGAGGGTTAGAGCTATCTGCGGCTCAAAAATAATTATATTGACTGATGGAGCTCCATACTATAGGGCTTCATGCAGAATTCTTAATCTAAGACATGGAGTATACAGTATTGAAGTTAGAAATTTAATGGAGAGGATAATACAGTACGTTAAGGATAGAACTAAACTATTCGATAACTATATACCATGCATTAAGGATGAATGCGATGAGAAGCATGCGGAAATGCTTCTAAATAATAATTATAATGATGAACGAATGGATAAATAGAAGAGTTAAAGCAAAGGAATTCATAGAAAATACAATACCAATAATAGAGGTGATCAAACATGCTTAAGTTTACAAAGCGTAGGTTTAGCTAGTTAAGGTTAAATAATTCCAGTGTTTGATATCGTGGTGTATATGGATGGCTAAAATTACTGGACCTGCTGGATCTTGTGTCTTGCTTTTAGGTAATGAAGCTATTGCTAGAGGGGCATTGGAGGGAGGTGTAGGGGTAGCTTCAGCATATCCTGGTACACCTTCAACTGAGGTTGTGGAGGCCTTATTTAATGCTTTAGGTGAGGTTGAGCTTTATGTTGAATGGAGCGTTAATGAGAAGGTTGCTTTTGAAGTTGCCTATGCAGCTGCTATTTGCGGTGTTAGATCGATTACAGCTATGAAGCATGTAGGGCTTAACGTTGCCTCAGATCCGCTTATGACAAGTGCATATACAGGTGTTGAAGACGGGTTTCTAATAGTTAGTGCTGATGACCCAAGTATGTGGAGCAGCCAGAATGAGCAGGATAATAGATACTATGGACAACATGCATTCATACCTGTTTTTGAGCCAGCATCACCTATGGAGGCTAAGAATATGGCTAAAGCAGGGCTTGAATTCAGCAGTAAGTGGAAGCATCCAGTTATGCTAAGAACTACAACTAGAGTTAGCCATACAAGAGGACCAGTAATACTTGGAGAGTTGCCGAAGCCTAGGTTAAAGGGTGTTTTTAGAAGGAATGTAGAGCGTTGGAATGTTATATATGCGAGAAAGCTAAGGGAGGAGATGCTTAAACGATGGAGTATGATAGTTGAGGATGTAAACAATGTGGAGTTTAACTTTTTTGAAGATGTAGATTCTGAAAATTTAATTATTGCAAGCGGGCTTGCATACAGCTACGTTAAGGATGCTTTAAAAATACTTAATAGAGATGGGGAAATATCAATCTTGAAGATAGCTACAACAGTACCAGTACCTAGAAAACTTATAGTTAAAGCTCTTTCAAAGTCCAGCAGGGTATTAGTAGTTGAGGAGCTTGAGCCAATAGTTGAGGTTGAAGTTAAGAGAATAGCTTTTGAGGAGGGCTTTAATATTGAGGTTCAGGGAAAAAACCTAATACCTCAAATAGGCGAGTTAACATTAGAAAACGTAGTTAACGCTATTGCAAGATTTAATGGATACAGCTATAGATTACCTGAACCACTTCCCAAACCTACAGTAAACATACCGTTAAGACCGCCAACACTTTGTCCAGGATGCCCTCATAGAGCAGCCTTCTTCGCGTTGAAGAAGGCAGTAGCTATGAGTAAAATTAATCCAGTATATTGTGGAGATATAGGATGCTACGGATTAGGAACCTTCCCACCATTTGAAACACAGGATACACTTGTAGAGATGGGTGGAAGCATAGGGCTTGCAAATGGATTTGCACATGTAGAAGCTGAGAAGACACCAATAGCAATAATAGGCGACTCAACATTCTTCCATGCAGGCATTCCAGCATTAATAAATGCAGTATACAACAAAGCAGCAATACTAGTTGTTGTTTTAGATAATAAAACAGTAGCGATGACTGGGGGACAGCCTACACCAGAAACAGGAAGCTACGCTACAGGAGGGGAGGCTCCAGTAATAATGATTGAAAATATAGCTAAAGCATCCGGGGTGGAATATGTAGAAACAGTAGATCCATACAGAATTCAGGAAAGCGTTGAGGTATTAAGTAATGCATTAAAATACGTTAAGAATACTGGAAAGGTAGCTTTAATAGTTATGAGGAGGAAATGTGCGCTTAACATATCCTCAATAGCTAGCAGAAGAGGAATAAAGAAACCAATATGTAAAGTACTTGAAGATAAATGTAAGGCCTGCAAGGTCTGCTATAATCTATTCTCATGCCCAGCAATAGTGGAGCTACAGAATGGAAAGGCATCAATCAACCAAACACTATGCATAGGATGCGGCGTATGTGTTAGCATATGTCCACATAACGCAATAGTTAAATTAGGTGAGGAGGATGAGTGGCTTAAGCTATGGTGGTAGTTTAAACATAGTTGTAGCTGGAGTTGGTGGACAGGGATTACTGACCTTCGCATCAATCCTAGCCTCAGCAGCCCTAAAAAGAAACTTTAAGGTATTGGTTGCGGAAACCCATGGATTAAGCCAGAGAGGGGGAAGTGTAAGGGTACATGTAAGAATTGGAGATGTCTATGCACCACTAGTTCCAGTAAGGCTAGCGGATGCTATTGTAGCATTAGAGCTTATAGAAGCTGTTAGAAGCATTGATTATGCTAATAGAAACACAGTAATACTAGCAAATAAACAAATACTTAAACCCCCACTTCCAGGGGTTAAAACACCAAGTATTGATGAAGTATTAAATATGTTCAGAGAGTTTAATATGAAAACCTACATTATAGATGCTGAGGAGATAGCGTTAAAAGCTGGAAGCAACCTATCAGCAAACATAGCCATGCTTGGAGCATTGCTGAAAACAGGTATGCTAAGCGGTTTTCTGAATCTTCAAGATGTTGAAGAAGTGATAAAGGATATGGGGGGAGCATTGCTAGAAGTAAATTTAAAAGCGTTAAGAAGTGGCTATGAAGCAGTTAATATTAACTAACTTAACGTAGCCTAAAAACCCTAGCAACTTCATAAAGTAGCCTCCAAGTACCCTTAAAAATCCCCTCTTCATGATATGATTCAAAAACAATTCTCCAATTTATCTTAACAGCTATGTAGGTTGCTATAAGTGTTACTACTATAAGCGATGTAAAGCTTACTATGAAGGGAAGCTTAAACACCCCCTCAACAACATCTATAAAAGCCTTACCGAAAAGCATAGCCATTCCTGTAACAACTATCTTACCCATAAACACAGCTATAATATAGGGTACTGATCGATATCCAGCTACTCCTAGAGGTATGTAGAGAACATCATCCGGCAACGGTGATGCTGCAAATAGGAAAACAGCTATGAAACCCCATCTCCTAAAAAGCTTATTGAAAAACACTAAATTATCCTTCACCTCATCTGATAATATTATACGAGCCCCTCTACCTATTAGGAATACAATTATCTTACCTATAGTTGCACCTAAAGCTGAAGCTATGATAGCTAGTATAAAATCCAGCAGAGTGTTAAATATTGGAGCTGTAAATACAAGTAAGGCTAAATATGGCAGGCTTACATACGGGATTGAGTTGGATACAAGCGACACTATAAATATGCCTGGATACCCATATCTTCTAAGAATATCAGTTAATACCTGAATTAGATCTATAGATATCATTTAAGCCTCCTCAACGCTAAAATCATGTTTAACGCCTATCTTTAAAGCATTCGTAATATGGCAGAAATCAACGGCAAGATTTAGGCATCTCAAAGCTAAATCCCTTAAACCCTTATCAACCCTAACCTTAAAGTACGTTCTTAAATCGGTAAACTCATAACGCCCATGCCTAAACACAATACCTCCAGAAACCGTAAGACTATAGCTTAACAATCTTAGCTTAAACCTTCTCGTAAAGAATAGAAACGTTGTTGTTAAGCAGCCAGCTATCGATGAGAGGAAAAGCTCATCAGGACATAGAGCCCTACCACCACCCCCAAACTCAGCAGGAGTATCAAAAGATACAATAATACCACCATTCCTCCTCACAACACCGCCCGTAAACCCATCCCACTCAATATTTAATTCATAGCTAACCTCCCTAGGGAGAGACATATAAAACACTAAAAAATATTTGTTAAGTATTTAACTCTACCCTAAGCAGTCTTAGTCCTAAAGTATGCCCCACAGCTTTGACACTTGTAAAGACCCATCGTAACTGGCTTCCTACCCTTAGGAGCTAGAGTCCAGGATTTCAGTGGGGCAGATACCTCCATACCGCATTTAGGACACTTAGCCATAATAAACCCCATGGGAATATTTCAGTAATTATAAAAACTTTTCTCTAAAACCCACATCGCCAAATCATGCAGTTAAGAATAATATATTGAAGCCCCAAATTCTAAAGACTAGCTTTAAGAGAATTCCTTAATCTAACACTAATAAATTGGAGGACTTCTATAAGTACTCATAATCTATATGTTAAGCATAGTGGTCATAGATACTGCTCAGCGCTGCTTCCAACAGATTCCGGATTTAGCCTTACATAGCTTCCAAGTTGATTTGATTTCTTAGTTTAAGATAGGTTGATTGTTTACTCCTTTGTAAGATAGCTCCTACGTTGGTGTCTTGGATTCTTAGCTGCCATGTAGTAGGATGGTTGCGATGTTGAAGCTGCGTGGAGGATTTAAGGCTTATGTGGCTTGGTTCAATAGGCTTTATTGCATGAGGATGATGTGTTTCATGGGTAGTGTAGCTGTGGATGATGTTGAGGAGTTGGGTTGTAAGGTATGGAGGCTTCACGCGAGCTTCAAGATGCTGGGCTTATTGAGTGTAGGTTAGGCTTAACATCTACCGTGAATACTTGAATAGTTTAATCCGGATGCTTAATGGTTAGGCTGTTAGGTAGCGTGTTTTGAGGAGTGTAGATACATGTTAAGTATGCTGGATGAGGGCTTACTACTTCTGAAAGCAACTAATGGAGCATATAGCTAACTATCCAGCAGCAGAAACCCCTAGGATACTGGATTCTACAAATCCTCATGATGCTGTAAACTGGATAACTTCTTGAATACTGATGGTTTCAATATCTACATATCTTACCACTACATTAAACTTATCATCCCACAGTTAAATGTTAAGAGTTACAAGTAGCTGAGTGAGTTATGTCTAAGTTTATGGAGTTATCCTTTGGACTGGCAACTTAACATATTGTATCTGATTTCCTAAGTTGCCACATCCTATCCTTTAATAGATAAGTTTAATTAAGTATACTCTAATCTGATATTGAGATATAATGGCTGCCGGTGCTTTAAGGTATGTTGATGGGGATTACTCGGATAGCTACCTCTATAGTATGCTTAGACCATATGTTGCTGAATGGTTCAGGAGGACGTTTAAAACATTTACGCCACCTCAAAGAATGGCTTTACCTGAAATTAAGGCAGCACATAACGTTTTAATATCAGCACCTACAGGTACAGGTAAGACGCTTGCTGTTTTTCTCGGATTAATTGATGAGCTGTATCGTCTAGGTGAGGCTGGAAGACTTAAGGATCAAATATATGTTGTATATGTTAGTCCTCTTAGAGCTTTAAATAACGATATGAAGAGGAATCTTCTAGATCCTATTGAGGGAATAGGTAAAGTTGCTTTAGAGCTTGGATATAAGCCTGCTGAAATAAGGGTTGCTGTAAGAACAAGTGATACAACACCTAATGAGAAGCAGAAGATGAGTGTAAAGCCTCCACACATACTTATAACAACACCTGAAAGCCTTGCAATATCTCTTATAGCGCCTAGATTTAGGGAGAAGCTTAAAACAGCTAGATGTGTTGTTGTTGATGAAATACATGAGCTATGTAGTAGTAAGAGAGGTGTACACTTAAGCCTCTCTCTTGAGAGGCTTGAAAACCTTACTGGAAGAGTACTTCTAAGAATAGGGTTAAGCGCAACAATATCTCCTCTTGAGGAGGTTGCTAAATACCTTGTAGGATATGATGATAACGGCAATCCTAGACCATGCAGCATTGTTGATGCACGGTTTACAAAACCATTCGATGTTAGGGTAGTAATTCCAGCTGAGGATTTAATCTATACACCGCCGGAAATAATAAATGAGTCAATATATAAGACCCTAAATGATATAATGAAGAAAAGTAGAACGGTTCTCGTATTTACAAATACGAGAAGCGCTACTGAACGTGTAGTTTACAAGCTGAGGAAAATGTTTGAGTCTGAAGGGGTATTTGATGTGGATGATGTGGAGGCACATCATTCAAGTCTAAGTAGAAACATTAGGCTTGAAGTTGAGGAGAAGCTTAAGAAGGGGGAGTTGAAGGCTGTTGTATGCTCGACAAGCCTTGAGCTCGGAATAGATATAGGATACATAGATACTGTTGTATTGTTAAGCAGTCCTAAAAGTGTAAGTAGACTACTGCAGAGAGTTGGAAGATCAGGTCATAGAACCCATAGGGTAAGTAAGGGAAGACTTATAGTTGTGGATAGGGATGACCTTATCGAATGCACAGTACTTGCTAAAGCAGCTATGGAGAGAAAAATAGATAATGTAAAAATACCTAGAAACTGCCTTGACGTATTGGTTCAGCATATTGTTGGAATGGCTCTTGAGTCAAAGTGGAGGATTGAGGATGCCTACAGAATCATAAGGAGAAGCTACAACTATCACGACCTACCGTACAGCGACTATATGAATGTTTTAAAGTATGTTTCAGGAGGATATGGGAAGGATCTTGAAAGCCGTAAAGTATATGGAAAGATATGGCTTGACGAGGAGGAGGGGGTTTTCGGAAGGAGGGGTAGGGGTAAGACTAGGATGATATACTACATGAATAGCGGAACAATACCTGATGAAGCTAAGATAAGCGTATATACTCTCGATAGGAGATATATTGGGGAGCTTGATGAAAACTTCCTCCAAATACTATCTAGAGGAGACATATTCGTTCTGGGCGGTAGAACGTATGAATTCATAGATAGCTACGGCACTAAAGCACTTGTAAAGCCTGCTGAAGGACAGAGGCCAACAGTACCGTCATGGTTTAGTGAAATGCTCCCACTAGCCTTCGACTCAGCGCTTCTAGTAGGAGCGTTTAGGAGGGAGGTTGCTGAGAAAATTTTAAGAGAGCCACGGGAAGACGTTTTGGAGTGGCTTATTAGCAGGTATAGGCTTCAGAGGGAGGCTGCTGAAAACATTTATAACTACGTAAAGGAGCAGATACTGTTTACAAACGGCTTAATACCGTCAGATAAGCTGATTCTAGTTGAAATATATGATGAGGAGACAAGGAGGAACATAATATTCCACACGTTGTTTGGAAGAAGAGCAAACGATGCTTTAAGTAGAGCATACGCCTACAGCTTATCAAAGCTGATAAGCAGCAACGTTAAAGTTACAGTTACGGATAACGGCTTCATGCTTACAATACCTAAACAAGCCAAATTCAACATATCAACACTGCTGAGTGAGGTGAATGATGAAAACATAGAGGAGCTTGTTAGAAAAGCTATTAGAAGAACGGAGCTTGTTAAGAGAATATTTAGGCACTGTGCTGTTAGATCATTTATGATACTACGTAGATACATGGGGTATGAAAAGACGATAAACAAGCTACAGCTAAATGCTCAAGCAATACTAAACATAGTTGAGGACATAGAGGATTTCCCAGTACTTAAAGAAACCTATAGGGAAATACTTGAAGACCACATGGATATACAGGCTGCAAAACAGGTATTAAAATGGGTTAGAAAAGGTGAAATAGGCATAGAAACAATAGGTCCAAACAGGGTTCCAAGCCCATTCGCCCACATAATGGTTATCCACGGATACAGCGATATAGTTCTAATGGAAGATAGAAGAAAGCTTCTTGAGGCATTACATAGAGAAGTACTTCAAGCAATAACGTCAAGACAGGAGCATACCGTAACACTTAAACCATAGTTAAGCACAACTAATACAATCTTACTACCAGCTTGATAATACTTCATTAATAGGATGATGTTACACATCTATTAGTGCTTAGTAGTGCTGCGTAGCGTTCTGGTTTACTTACTCCATGTGAATAGAAATACTTAAATCCATAAGCTTAGCTAGTAGTGATGTTATGAGGCTTAAAATTACTTTAATGTTAATACTACTGGTATTCCCGCATATATGGGGGGATACACAGCCTCAAGTATTGGAGTTTATATATTTTGAGAGGATAGTAATAGCGAATAATGGAGACATACCGGTAATGCTGGAGGACTATTATAGATACTCCACTTTATTCATCAATACATCCAGCCAAGTAAGCTTCCTAATAAATTCCACACCATCAGTATTAAGAACCTTCATGGATGAGGATGGAATGCTAAACATTGAGTTGAATGCTGCAAAAACCATAAATCCATATAGCTACATACAGATAAGTACTACACATAAAATAATAGTATATAAAGATCTAAGCCCTCCTGAAGATCTAAGTATTAGAAATTCGGGTATGCTAAGTGATATACCGGAAAGCTTAAGAAACTATACTAAATCCATCGGGGCATGGAGCTATGATAATGCATGGATGAGCTATCTTAAGGATAAGGCTTTAGAGTTGAAGGGGGATGATGAAAATGTTCTAAGTATAGTTTTAAAGTTTATAGATTGGATTGGGAGAAATGTAAGGTATCCTGAGAAGCCGCTTGAGGGACCACTATATCCAAATGAGACAATACCTAATGAAAAGATTCAGCAGGGTGAATTAGGTATTGGAGACTGTGATGATCAAGCAAGCCTCCTCATTACCTTATGTAGATCAGTAGGGATTCCAGCCTATCTCCAATATGGATGTATATACTTTAAGGATAGGAAGTATTATGAGAGCTTTGTAAATGGACACATAAACTTCCGCTACCACTATATTGGATGGCATGGATGGGCTATCATATATATTCCACCATGGGGATGGCTGCCGGCAGACTTGACATGGGGCTATCTTATTACTAGAAATCCAATAGATGCAATAATGAAGGCTGCCATATATCAATGTTGGAAGGCTGGAACCCCAATATTCATATGTGGAAACATCATAAACTCAAACCATGTAGAGATGGATAGAGAGGTAAGGAGGAAGGTGGGGAGTAGCTCCATATACATATACATCGATAACATCCTCATACCAGCAGATAAACAGCTAGACATAGAAGTAGAGAAACTACCTGAAATACCATTAATTCACGAAATACCTACAACCACCCATAAACACGCCACAACTCCTAAACCGGTGGAGAACAACAGTACAGTAATAGCTATAATAGTAGTTCTCTCAATATCTCTATACTTAATATTTAAGGGTAGAAGATATGTGATGAAGAGAGTTAAGTTTAAAAGAGAATATGCTACATTAATTAGGGTTAGAAATGGCTATAGCATACGTATTAATTAATGTTGAGAGTGGAAGCGAGAATGAAGTTTTAGATAGGCTTGCAGCTATCGATGAAGTGAAGGAAATATACTTTATTTACGGGGTTTACGATATAATTGTTAAGGTTGTTGCGGAAAACGTTGAGAAGATAAAGGAAGTTATAACTTGGAAGATTAGGAGGCTTGAAAACGTTAAGTCAACAGTAACTATGATAGCAGTAAAGGAGGCTGCTAAAAGCAGTGTTTAACATGCTGTTACCTTGAGTTTACGCTCTTAGCAAATTCGACATCAATCGCAACACCATACCTGTTCTCTAATCTTTTAAGCTTACTTAGCCTTTTCTGGAACTCTCTCGAAAAATCTCTTGGAACAACCACCTTTAAACATTTATCCTCTACTTGAATCTCAGCTTCTGGAAGCAGTTTTTCAATCTCCCTCTCAACCCTTAGCTTAGATCTTTTACTTCTAAGTTTCTTAATAGGAATTACTACTGTTTCCTCGCCGAACGTATAAATCTCATATTCAAGCTCCCCAGTTATGAAGTCCCTAATTTCTATTACTGGTCTTGCTAAATCAGCCTCCTGAAGACCTGTTGGAAGCTTTACAGTCATTTTCAACTCATATACCTTAGCTACTTCACCACAGTCTATAAATATCAGGGTATCTATTATGCTCGGAATCATTCCAAGCTCAACCCTACCAATAAACCTCTGCACCGCATCTATTGGGGATGTTGCATGTACAACGCCAACCATACCTATACCTGCAAGCCTCAAGTCAGTATAGAGTCTAAAGTCTTCATCATTCCTCATCTCATCAAAAAACGTATAGTCAGGCCTGCTTAGAAGAAGGATGTCGTGAAGCTCCTCATTGCTAGCGTATGTTTTAGAGTATTGCGTTACACTTTCTGGAAGCTGCATATCTCTCGGAGACTCGATGGTTTTAACGATTTTACTCTTAGATGCGTAAAACTCTGCAAGAGCTTGGGCAAATGTTGTTTTACCCATTCCAGGAGCACCTGCAATAAGTATTCCCTCAGCCTTCCCCTCAAGCCTCTCCATAAGCCTATCAGGTAGATTATAGTCTTTAAGACTTAGCTTGATAATTGGTCTAACAGCAGTTATCTCCCACCCATCAGACATTGGAGGTCTAGTAATAATAACCCTATAACCCCCAAGCTGCACGATCGTTGAGCCTGCCCTATCAATTTCTATGAATCCGTTTGGAACACTTTTAGCAACCTCAATGATTTCATTAGCTAGGGATTCAATATCACTTCTCGTTAATACCTTACTGCTTAACTCAGTAAAATACCATTTACCTGGACGCCCCTTCTTAGCTCTCGGAACCACACCCTCCTTTAAGTGAACACTCATAGTTTCATTATCGAAAAATTCCTGAATTCCAAACTTAAACTCCCTCTTAGGAGGTATGTAGAGAACCTTCAAGCCCATGGCTTTAGCAACTTCAGCCTGAGTTCTATCACCAGTAATGAGGGTTGCTGTATTCTCCCATGCATAATCCCTGATCATCGCATCTATAGAGCCATATTTAGCATACTGTATATCTATAGGTCTGGGGCGGACACCAACAATTTCAAACTCTATAACACCCTTATCAGCTAGATCACGTATCCTCCTAATTTCTTCAAGACCGACGAATCCTGTAACCCTCCCCTGATTAGCCTGACCCTCAAGCTCTGAGAGAATAGCTCTATGAAGAGCTATTTTACCCTTAATTTCACCATTCATAATAAGCTTTGAAACTATACCCTCCACTACCACGCTGGTATCCGGAACGTATACTTCCATCTCCTCATATTCATACTCTTCCAATACTACACACCGAATTAGATTACTGATATGTAGAGAGTATTTAAATATTTTGCTGTAAGGCAGGCGATACTGTCAAGTTAAGCCTTAGGCTTAATGAGTCTACCATATGTTAACTTGACAGTATCAGGCAGATACCCAGTAGACTTAAACATGCCTCATCATCTCCATCATGGATAATGCTCAGAGCTCTCTTCAACATATCTAATCATCAAACAATACTTCATCATTTAAATATCGTGGGAGGCTTAACGATCCAGCATGGAGGAATGTTTAAGTAGGCTTAGAATACCTATTCCTCTCAATGATTTAAGTAAACATATGAAGTGGAGATGTAGATTCTCCCCTTAATAAACCTAAAGACTTAGCATGGAGACCCCGTATATGAAAGAAGCTTAAGTTTACAGGGCGAGTTGGAACTGGTAACTTAACGTACCTCTGATTTCTTAAAGTTAATGCATCCCAGCAGTCAACTATAAATTTATTATAGAATTTTAAATATCAGTGCCCTACCATAAGCCATCATGTCCAGTTTAGGTACTGCATCCTAGAAATACGTCAAGCAGACCATAAACCTTTCCTAAATTACTCTTAAGCTTTAATTTGATGAATAGCTAATGGTGGTTAGATGAGGCTTGCTGTAAGCTACTGGTTAGGTTTGTGTGTAGTAGGCTTAACAGTTTCTACAGGTATCTGACAGATTTATAAGTTTGAAGTTAATTTAGTGATGATCATGACTTCAAGACTTATAATATATACTGGTAAGGGAGGAGTTGGGAAATCTGTTATTTCCTCAGCTACAGGGTTAAGGCTGGCGGAATTAGGATATAGCGTTCTTGTAATGTCCAGTGACCCAGCCCACTCTTTAAGAGATGCCTTCAACACATCTATAGGAGCTGAGCCTACAAGAGTTTTAGATGAGTTATATGCATTACAGGTTGACCCAGTGCATGAAGTTAAGAAACACTTTTCAGATATACAGAATTACCTTACAAAGGTTTTGCTTAAAAGAGGAGTTGATGAAACGATAGCTTACGAGATCGCATTCATTCCAGGAGCTACAGCTATAGCTACACTTCTTGAAGCTGAAAAACTTATTAATGAGGAAAGCTACGACGTTATCGTTGTTGATACTGTTCCATCAGGTGAGGCATTAAGACTACTTAACTTTCCACAGATTATTGGAAGACTTAGTAGGAAACTTATGAAGACAGCCAGCAACATAGTCTCAGTTGCTAGGGTTGCTGAGCCATTAATAGGATTACCGATGCCTAATAAAGATGTTATAGAAAGCGAGCTTAAACTCATCGATTCCCTTGAAAGAGTAGCGAACACTCTTAGAAACTACGATGTAACAAGCTTAAGGCTAATAGCAAACCCAGACTCATTCAGCATAGAGAACTTAAGGAGAAGCCTACTTCAAGCATGCATATATGGAATAAATACTGATCTAACAATAATCAATAAGGTATTTCATGAAGAAATTAAAGACAAGTTCTTCAACGAGTGGAAGAGGAGACAGAATGAAATGATAGGGGAAGTTGAGAGAGCAGTATATCCGATACCTGTGAAGAAGCTGAAGCTATATGATAGAGAGTTGAGAGGATTAGATATGTTGAGAAAATGCGCTGAAGACCTATTTGGAGATGATGACCCGGCAAAAATATACTTTAAGGGTAAGCCAATAGAGATATTGGAGGGCGATGATGAGCTGACAATACAGGTAAACGTACCATTTACTTCAAAGGATAATATTGAAGTTGAAAGAATTGGGGATGAATTAACGGTAAAGATAAATACTGAAACAGGAAAACTAATAAACACCATACCACTACCTACAGCAACATACTACATGAAGCTCAGCAAAGCAAGACTTGAAGAAAACCGATTAATAATAAACTTTGTAAAAGAACATAGCTAATAATAATCCCTCGATAAGCTACTTACTCCTCAGAGGTTTACGGGATTTCCGCCTCAGCGATGAGGTTTACGGGAATATGAAATAAATTCCATAGGAAATGTGAACATGCTTAAGTTTACAGGCAATTCATCCCATGATTAAAGCCGTAGGCTTTCTTGCTGAATATTAGGTAAACCCATGAAGTTAAACTTAGCTTAACAGTACTCAGAGAGATGCTAAATCTTTGTCAATATCTTTATAAGCTAGACTTAACCTATATCTGTATGGAGGAATTTATTGACGACTTAATTAAAGATTTAAAGAAAATCATTACAAAAATAATGCTAAATCCTGAAGCTTTACTACTATTAGTATCTCCTAGTGATTTAAGAGAGCCCTATGAACATTTATTAAATGCAAAAATAGAATTTCTAAAAGCTGTTAGGAGCATTATTGATGAGAGAATTTCAAATCTTGAAAAAATACTAGAGGAAACTAAGAGGAAAATTGAAGCTAAAAGAGAAACAGTAAAAGTTGAATAATCTAACAATAATCTCCAACAACCTTCCAGATCTTAAATTATATTTACTTCTAAGAATTATTTCGAAGACTCTTCTTTCAAGTGAGGAAGGTGTACAGCCTACTTCGTAGGAATTCTAGCTGATGCTGTTACCTACTGTTGTCAGCGTCTTGTAAACTTAAGCTTTACCTAGAAGTTAATCAGCAAGCTTAAGTTTACAAAGCCGTTGTCAGATAGTTAACATTTTATAACTATCCGCTCCACCTCGGCTTTATTGGCTTCATGGATAACTTCGCCGCCAACGGTAAGGGAGGACGTATCGGGGTTTTGCAGCTATGTTCAAGCAGCTACCAGATGTCTATCCATTTGGAAGCCGCATTCCCTACATTTATAGATGTGCTCCTTCAGCCTACCCAACTCGCCACATATCGACACATTCTAGAAGTTTTCTAGCATCAACATATTCAGGTTTATAACCTCTCTCAATCGATTTATAGGAAATGGAGAACTGAATCTTTCTAAACAGCATGCTATGCAGTCTTCTATCCTCCTTCCACCATATCTAATTCTTCCTTTTATGTTCTTCAACTCCTCCATTGCAGGCTTAACTTTCTCTTTAGCTACTGTTTCAGCTGCGTAGGGTGATCAGACATGCTCAAGTTTAAAAAGCATAGAAACTGCCGGCTAACCCTATATGTGGCTCAATTATGAATACCGGAGGCGTATGTGTAAGACTTGCCTTAAAACATTTGATGATAAGACTGAAACAGTTCTCCACTACTTAAGCCTTTGGGATCAGCTCCTCCTAATCATCCCATAGGTTGGCTTCTAGATAATTCATACATACATGTTTAGAGCTTCTAACCTTGTAACGCTTAAGATCTGCCCATAACTTTCCCTAACCATACAAGACCCATACTCAACCATCCCAAAAACTGGAGTAAGCCTCCCTGCCTAAAATAATGAGGTGGTTTCAAAATATTTAATTTTTCTGTTGCTTATTTTGTTATGGGGTTTCGTGAGTTGAGTGATGAGGAGTGGGGCATCATTTCATCCTTCCCCCGCCTAAGCCTAAGAGGGGTAGGAGGGCTTTAAGCGATGATAGATCGTTGATTAACGGCATATTGTATGTTGTTACTACTGGCTTTAGATGCGTGAAATGCCTAGAAAATATGGATTGTACGTAACTGCGGAGATTACTTAGAAGACTTCAGGAGGCTGGAGTATGGGATAGGATAATTGAGTTCCTAACATCCATGAGGTAAACGTGTAGCAATAGATAGTATAACGTGGAGGCTAAAGGGGGTGAGGAGGTAGGATATGATGGATTCAACATAGGAAGGGGACGAAGATACACGTAATAGTTGATGAGGGGTTGAAGCCCATAGCCGTAGCTATTAGCCCAGGAAACATCCACGACTCTAAGATGTTCAACCTAACGATAAGATGAAAGTAAGCCTGAAGAGTTTTATGGAGATTCAGCATACGATACATGAGGTGAGGGATAGGCTGGAGAGGGATGGTTAAGGCAACATACCTGTAAACACTAGGAATGAGAGAAGACAAATACCATATGATGAGGGGGGATATAAAGTGATGAGATCAGCCATAGAGAGATTCAA
>Ga0272445_1000335_pt1 | contig 45883 bp, 41 predicted proteins | sample YNPCB0031_FD_194404 | JGI IMG/M metagenome (GOLD analysis project Ga0272445, IMG submission 194404) | Hot spring sediment microbial communities from Yellowstone National Park, WY, United States - YNP-CB-003-1 | ecosystem: Environmental > Aquatic > Thermal springs > Hot (42-90C) > Sediment... | reverse complement strand
TAAGTGGGGTAAAAGAGTTGTTTGAGCCTGTTACGCCAGGTGTTGTTAGGATGTATGTATGTGGACCTACTGTTTATGATTATAGTCATGTTGGACATGCGAGAACATATGTCACTTTTGATGTTGTGCGTAGGTTTTTTGAATTTATTGGTTATAGTGTGATATATGTACAAAATATTACTGATATAGATGATAAAATCATTAATCGTGCAATAAAGGAGAATCGTGAATGGAAGGAAATTTCTGACTACTATATTAAAGCATATTTAGAGGATATGGATAAGTTGCTTGTCAAACGAGCCTATATACAACCACGTGTGACTGAACATATAAGTGATATTATTGATTTTATAAATAAGTTAATTGCGAAGGGTCATGCATATGTTTCATCAGATGGTAGCGTATATTTTGATGTTGATTCTTATATGCCTTATGGTGAACTTTCTAAAATTAAACGTAATGAGTTAAAACCAATTGAACTTGGTGAAGGAAAAAGGAAAGTGTATGATTTTGCTTTATGGAAAGCGTTTAAACCAAATGAACCATATTGGGAGAGTCCATGGGGTAAAGGTAGGCCTGGATGGCATATCGAGTGTTCAGTCATGTCAAGTAAATATTTAGGAGAGGAATTTGATATACATGGTGGAGGACAGGATTTAGTTTTTCCGCATCACGAGAATGAAAGAGCACAAAGTGAAGCTCTTTTTGGCCATAAGTGGGTAAGATACTGGATGCATACTGGGTTAGTAACGGTTTTAGGCCAAAGAATGGGGAAATCTATGGGTAACATGGTTCCATTGAGAGAGCTTTTATCAAAATTCAAACCAGAGGTAATTAGATTATATTTATTAGGTACTCAGTACCGAAGTCCTCTGGAGTTTAGTTTTGAGGGTGTTGAGAATGCTGCACAAAGTTATGAGAAACTTTTATCTTCGGTGGAATTACTTATTAAATTAAGTAAAGAACTCGAACCATCATATAAGTTAAGTGAAAAAGAATTAGCTGTGATGGAGGATTTAGTTAATATTGAGAAGGGCTTTCTGAATGCTATGTCTGATGATTTTAATACGCCTGTTGCTCTCACATATTTGTATAAGTTACACTCGATTGTAAAAGGAATAATAGCTTATAATCCAACATATGCTATAGTTAGTAAAGCATTACATCTCTTTCAAGATTTTAGTAATGTGTTCGGATTATTTGAAAAACAATTCACTCAAATTACAGAGGGTAGAGGAGATTTAACAGAGAAAGTAATTGACCTCCTTATAGAGGTCAGACAAAGGCATAGGAAAATAAAAGATTATGAAACGGCTGATTGGATAGCTTCAGAATTAAGAAAGCTTGGTATAGAGCTTGAGGATTTTAAAGATAAAACTACATGGAGAATAAAACAAATTACTCCTTCCTAAGTTTTAGGGCATAGACTAATAATTGTCTTTCTTCTCTAACATCAAATCCTTCATTCTTTAACGTGTTTATTATTAAGGGTGTTACTGGCGTGAATCCTTCAATACCACGTAAATTAAGCTCTTTTGATTGCAACTTTAACCATTTAGTTATCTCTTTAAGACCATCGGGCGTTCCATCGATGAATCTTACGTTGAGTTTATTATCTATTGGGCTACCTAAAAGCGCTATACCATCTAATTGTCTTATGCCATGAATAATTACGTTACCTGAAACTAAATCTTCCTCTAAAATAGTTTTATTCATAAATGTGAAAGCCCATGGTTTTAAACGAGAACCAATTATGCCATTGTTAAAAGAGTAATTACATGAAGCTGTCAAATAGTTCCATACTAAATCAGCTTCATGCAGAATTGCTCTGCGAGCTTCGCTTACTTCAATGATTTCATCTTTTTCATATGAAAAATTAGTATATCTAGCTAATACTGAGAAACCTAATTTTTCAGCAACTTTTCTAGCAGGAGCATTCTTTGATGAGGTTACTAGCATAGCATAAGAGAGTCCTCTTTCTTTAGCAATTTCTATACAATATTTAGTAAGTATTGATGCAAGACCTTTGTTTCTATGGTCAGGATGCACTCTCATTCCTTCTAACCACGCTACATTATTTTCAATTACATCCATATGACATATGGCAACCGCTTTACCATTTATATCTACTGCGGCAAATAACCCTATTTTATCATTAATCCATGAATTCCATACATCCTTTATATAATCTCCCCATTCCCAAGTCTTATTAGTGTAACTTAAAACAAAATCTTTATCCTCATTAGTTAAGTGTCTAATTATGATTTTATCTTGAGGCAAATAACTACTATTAGACATATCCATATTCATTGAAGTTGTTAACTCATATAAGTTTAGTGTTCTACTATATTTTTTATGTAGTTTTGTTGATAAAAATCTGTGATCTCAAAGATTATTTTTTCTTTATAAGATTTTTATTAAAAATCTAGGTATTTCATGTTCACCAAGAACATTACGTTAATTGAGATATTTTCTAAATGGTTTACATGCTTGGTCTCAATCTTTAGGTAAGCTATTTTATATCAATTTCATAAGCGTTCTTAAAATAATATTTTCTTCAAATTTTCTATAATGTGTTCTTGAACTATATTTTCAAATATTGCGCTTTTTGATAGTTTTTGCTCACTCATGCTGCAATGAATATTATCTCTGTAACTTTGTTAGTTATTTTAAAAGTAATTTTATTAGAGATTAAAGATTTATAGTTCACTATGTTATTTTGATAGAGAATAGTCATGTATGATAACGTTGCGATAGATGTGCAAGAATTAACAAAATATTATGGTAAGAATCTTGCGGTTGATCATGTGAGTTTTAAAGTTTATGAAAATGAAATATTTGGGTTTTTGGGTCCTAATGGTGCTGGAAAAACTACAACAATACTAATGTTAGCTACGGTAATAAAACCATCATATGGAACAGCAATCGTTGGAGGTTATGATATTAGAAAACAACCTGAAAAAGTTAGAGAACTCATTGGTATAGCTTTTCAAGATCCTAAAGTTTATTGGGTTAACACGCCTTGGGAAGTCTTGTATTGGCATGCAAAAATTTGTGGGTATAAGGGTGAGGAAGCAAAAAGGGTTGTAAAGGATGTTCTTGAAAAATTGGAATTATGGGATGCGCGAAATAAGAAGGCGTTTGAATTATCAGGTGGTCAACGAAAAAAGGTTGAAGTAGGAAAAGTTTTAATTAAAAGACCGAAAATTGCAATATTTGATGAACCAACAAGTCAAATTGATGTAACAGGTAAACATTTTATTTGGTCAATGATTAGAGAACTTCGAGATTCTGGTTCAACTATAATACTCGCAACTAATGATTTGTTTGAAGCTGATGTTTTATCTGATAGAGTCGCAATAATTCACAGAGGTAAGATTGTTACTTCAGGAACACCAAGTCAACTTAAAGATAATATACCTAGTGGTGATATTATAGAGTTGAAAGTTGAAAATAATATAGATACAAAAATTTTAGATGAAATAAGATATAGTCGTAATATAACTAATATAAATTACTCTAATAGGGTTCTGAAAATATATCTTAATAAAGGTGAGGAGTTTCTTCCACAACTTATTTCAATGCTTAGTAGTAAGGGAATAAGGATATTATCTGCTACAATAAGAGAACCAACACTTGATGATGTCTTTCTTTATTATACTGGTATGACTTTAATAGAGGCTGAGAAAGGGAGGTAAGCAATGAAGATAAAAAATATCTTTTTAGTAGCTGAACGTGATTTTAGATTAATTAGCCAGCAAAAGGCGTTCATAGTAGTTAGATGGTTTTGGTATTTCGTACAAGTTGCTGTGTTTGGGTATGCGTTAGCAAGTCTTGTTTCTGTGCCTAATTATAAAGATTATTATACTACTGGCATATATATTGTTACATTATACTCGTCATCAATAACAATAGCGTACGAAATTCTAGAAGAGGCTGAAGATGGTATTGTTGATTATTTGTTAAGCTTACCGATCTCTAGAAAAGAACTTGAAATTGGAAGATCTATTGGCGGTGGATTAAGAGGATTTGCTGTAACATTACCTCCATTCATAACTACTTTATATTTAGTTGGTATAAAAGATCCAATATTTTTAATAGAAGCTGGTATATCACTTTTCCTGTTATCATTTGGTGTTGCAGGACTTGGAATAACATTAGCTTCAGGGTTAAAATCTGGTGATAAAACTGATATAATACTTGGCATGATAGATGCATTCGTAGCACGATTAAGTACAGTTTTTTATCCTTTAGATGCAATAGTAAGATCAAATCCAGTATATGGAACTCTAGCACAACTTAATCCATTGACTTACGCAGCAGATGTTTTAAGAGCTGCATTATCGGTACCAACAGGTATTTCACTTGATCCTATTATGAGTATTGTAATACTTCTTACATTCGCAATCGGAACAACAACATTAGCAGTTCTTTTCTATGAGAGAAACTTAGAAGGTGGTGGCTGGACATGAGATTAAATTTTGTTTACATAATAGAACATGATGTGAGAAATTTTTTTAAGTACAAGTGGTGGTTAGCCGGACTTATAAGCATGAACATAGCTGATATTGCAATATTAGCCCTCATCTTTAATAACATAATAACACGTTTTCAATATTTTACTTTTGTACTTCCTGGAATAGTTGTAGGAGCACTTTTTGCGTCGGCTTTTACAATAGGACGAGAAATAAACATAGAAATTCGACGCGGTATACACTATTACTTATTAAGTTTACCATTAACAAAAAGTGAAATAATCTTTGGACGTATAATATCAGGCGGTATACGAGGGCTCGTATATATGTCACCATTTCTAATAATTAACATAATTTATTATTATTATATTATGAAAGTAACACCAGCAATACAATTAATTCTCTTCTCATTATTAATTTTATTAATGCTCTCATTAGGTATATCATCACTTAGCATATCTATGGCAGCGTCAACAAGGAGTTTTGATCTATATGTTACTTTAAGAGGTCTCTTTTACTTTGCACTTCTTTTTTGTAGTACAATTTTTTATCCAATACAAATTCTTGATAGATTACCACAACCAATACCACTCATAGCCACTTATAATCCAGTAACTCATGGTGCAGATATATTAAGAGCCACGCTTAATGGAACAATACCTCCATTACAAGACATATCATATGCTATAATTTTTTCATCAGCTTTCATAATGCTAGGCGCAATAATTTATTCAAAAACAATACAAAAAACTTAATCATTTATAATATATATAAATTATGAACAAGTTATAGTGAAGCTAATATAAAAAAGATAAATAAAATTTCATATAAGATAGATGAGAAATATATATTTGCAATATTTTCCTTTTCATGGTGCAAAAAATGTCTATTTCTGGAATTAATATTGATCGTGCGCTTAATACATTTCAAATTCTCAGACCTGATGGAACATATAATCCTGAATATGAGCCTAAATTAACAGCAAACGAATTAAGAAAATTGTATACGACGATGTTAACAGTTCGTATATTGGATAGAAAAATGTTGATATTACAAAGACAAGGAAGGATTGGATTCTACATAACAGCAGAGGGTGAGGAAGCTGCGCATACTGGCAGCGCATACGCATTAGAGCCAGATGATTGGATATTCCCAGCTTATAGAGAACAGGGGGCAGCATTAATAAGAGGTGCTACATTAAAAGAGTTAATAGCTCAAGTTTATGGTAATGCTGCCGATGTAAATAAGGGTAGGCAGATGCCTAATCATTGGGGATTTAAAAGAATAAATTATGTAACACCTGGAAGCCCTGTAGCTTCACAAGTACCTATCGCAGTAGGATTTGCAATAGCTGCAAAACTACGTAATGATAAACGTGTTGTCTTAACATATTTCGGTGATGGAGGAACTTCAACAAATGAGTTTCATGTTGGTATGAATTTTGCTGGTGTTTTTAAAGCTCCAATTGTATTCTTTTGTAAAAATAATCAATATGCAATATCGCTTCCAGTTTCCCGTCAAACAGCTAGTCCGACAATAGCAATAAAAGCCATAGCTTATGGATTTCAAGGCATAAGGGTTGATGGTAATGATATCTTAGCAGTATATACTGTAACAAAGGAAGCTGTTGATAAAGCTAGAAGAGGCGAAGGCCCAACATTAATAGAAGCAATTACATATCGGCTTGGCGCCCACTCCACATCTGATGATCCTAGTAGGTATAGAAGTCAAGAAGAAGTTGAATTGGCGAGAAAAAACGATCCATTGAAGCGTTTTAAAATATATTTAGAATCAAAAGGATTATGGAATGATGATGAGGAAAATGAGACAGTTAAGAAGATAGAAGAAGAAATAAACATGATAATCAATGAAATGGAAAACACACCACCACCAGATCCAAAAACACTCTTTGAGGATGTTTATGCAGAAATACCATGGCATCTTAAAGAGCAAATGGAACTTCTTTTAGAGGAATTAAAAAGTAAAAAAGAAGAAATTCAGGAGGCTAGATGAAATGCCAATTCTTAACATATTGCAAGCTATAAATTTGGCATTAAAAGAAGAAATGCATCGTGATGATAGAGTAGTAGTTTTAGGTGAAGATGTAGGTGTTTTGGGTGGAGTTTTTAGAGCGACTGATGGATTATTAAAAGAATTTGGTGAAAATCGAGTAATTGATACTCCATTGAATGAGGCGGGAATTATTGGTATAGCCATGGGTATGGCTATTTATGGTCTTGTGCCGGTTGCAGAAATTCAATTTCAAGATTTTATCTTTACAGGATTTGAAGAAATTGTAAATCACTTAGCAAAAATGAGATATAGGTCTGGAGGTCAGTTTGCTACTCATGTTGTTATAAGGACGCCATATGGTGGTGGTATTAAAGGTGGACATTATCATTCACAAAGTGGTGAAGCTTATTTTGCGCATACTGCAGGTCTTAAAGTTGTTATACCATCAACGCCTTATGATGCCAAAGGCTTACTTAAGGCTGCTATAAGAGATCCTGACCCTGTGATATTTATGGAACCAAAGAAAATATACAGATCAATTAGGGAAGATGTGCCCGATGATGATTATATAGTTCCTTTAGGTAAAGCTAGATTAGTTAAAGAAGGTAGTGATGTAACAATTTATACATATGGAGCAATGACTTATGTTGCTCTTGAAGCCGCAGAATTAGCCAGTAAGGAGGGTTATGATGTAGAAATCATAGATTTACGTACATTAATACCACTGGATATTTATACAATAATAGACTCAATTAAAAAAACTGGTAGAGCAATCATATTACATGAAGCCCCTAAAACACTTGGCTTTGGAGCAGAAATTTCTGCATTAATTTCAGAAAAGGCTATAGAATATTTAAAAGCTCCAATAATTAGAGTAACTGGATTTGATACACCATTTCCATATACGTTAGAAAACCTTTACTTACCTAATTCTTATAGAGTATTAAAAGCTATAAAGCATGTTATGACTTATTAGGTGATTTTTATGCCCTTTTATTTTAAACTCCCAGATATAGGAGAGGGAACGGTAGAAGCTGAAATAATAAAATGGTTAGTTAAAGAAGGTGATAAGGTAAAAGCTGATCAACCAATAGTAGAGGTAATGACTGAAAAAGTAAATGTTGAAATTGCATCACCGAAGAATGGAACAATATATAAAATACTTGCTAATGAAGGTGCTAAGGTAAAAGTTGGTCAACCAATAGTAATTATTTTAGAAGAAGGTGAGCAACCATCATCACCTCCTCCACAAATGATTGTTACGCAACCATCACAAGCTACTGAAAAAGAAGTTACTCAAGAAATACAATCTCAACAAGTATTAGCAACACCAGCTGTCCGTAAATTAGCCAGAGAATTAGGTGTTGATATAACTAAAGTTAAAGGAACTGGACCGGCTGGACGTATTACAGAAGATGACGTAAAACAATATGCGCAATCGCTTCAAATATCTAAAACAGAACCTACTAAGCCAATACAAACTGCTGAGACACGGATCGAGAGAATACCATATAGGGGTATACGAAGGAGCATAGGAGAACATATGGTTATGTCAGTGCAACATGCACCACATGCGACTCATTTTGAAGAGGTTGATGTTACTGAACTTGTTGAACTTAGAGAAAAATTAAAAGATATGGTTGCTTCATCGGGTATAAAGCTAACGTATTTACCGTTTATAATAAAAGCAGTTATTCAAGCATTAAAGAAGTATCCAATTTTTAATGCTTCATTAGATGAGGAGAAAGGAGAAATTGTAATAAAGAAATATTACAATATTGGTATTGCAACTGCTACGCCAGAGGGATTAGTAGTACCAGTTGTAAAGGATGCGGATAAAAAAAGTATAATAGAAATTGCTAAAGAAATAGAAGTGTTAGCTGAGAAAGCTAGAATTGGTAAGCTTGAATTAAGTGATGTGAGAGATGGGACGTTTAGTATAACAAATATTGGTTCAATAGGTGGAATACTTTCAGTACCTATAATAAACTATCCTGAAGTTGCAATATTAGGTGTTCATAAAATACTTGAGAAACCTATAGTGAAGGATAATCAAGTTGTGATACGCAAAATCATGTATCTTTCTCTATCATTTGATCATAGAGTTATTGATGGTGCTATGGCTGCAGAATTTGTAAATTTCATTAAGGAAAAATTAGAAAAACCTTATACCTTACTGCTTGACCTTTAACTTAACTTTTTTCTAATTTCAGTAATTTCCCACTCAGTAAGACCAGCTTTTTTCACATTAAATCCATTTATTTTTAGTGCTTCTTCTATGCTATTAATTATTGTTGATATTGTAAGTCCTTTTATCCAGTATGCAAGATTTGTAACTGGAGGTGAATTTAATGGTGGAATACATAACTTGTTTAGCTCCTCTAAATTTGATTCTACAAGAAGAGTTCCATGCACTAATATTGCATTCTTTTTCACATAAGAAGCCATACCAGATATCTTATAACCCTTAAACTCAATTCTATTTGGTGGCATAAAATAAGCTTCTATGCCTAATCTGTTTAAAGCATTTATTATTATTTCAGCAGGTTCTTTGAATAAATCAATTATGTCAATATTCTTATTTTCATGTCTAATAAAAAAGCTCCAGTTCAAATTCCCCTTATCATGATAAACGACACCTCCACCAGTTATCCTTTTATAAACATTGATACCAAGTTGCGTAGCAAGCTGTTCATGATACCATCCATATCCTTTGGAACCTCTTCCAGCAACAAGACACCTATCATTAATCCATAGCATGATAGTATTGCTTACAAAACCTTCATTAACAGCATTTAATATAACTTCTTCAGTAATTAAATTAACTTTTGGATTAGTAGTTTCAGAAATTATGAACCTCATATCTTTACTAGATAGCATAATCAAATTTGTATAAAACTCACTAATTTTTAAAATTAATTATTTTCTATTTTTCCTTTAATATAAACCGATTATGAGTATGATAGCAAAAAGTTATGCGATATTTGAAACTAAAAATTTATTACTGTCAACTTATATCAAAATACTATTCAGTTGGTGACGGAGATGAAATACATACTAATATCTAATGATGATGGTATTGATTCGATTGGATTATTTGCGCTTAAAAAAGCATTAGAGGGATTAGGTAATTTATGTATAATAGCACCAGAAACTAATAGGAGCGGGATTAGTAAGGCACTACAAATGTTTTCACTTAAAATAAAAAAGACTAAACTAAAAGATAATACTGATGCATATGCAATAACAGGAACACCAGCTGATGCATATTTCATATTTAGATACAAAATATTTAACCAAGAACCTGACCTAGTAGTATCGGGAATAAATTTAGGATGTAATGTTGGCATAGGCGATATATTAACATCAGGAACAATAGGTCTTGCATTAGAAGCAGGCTTGCATGGAGTACCAGCGATCGCTGTCTCCCTATGCGTAAGTCAGGAAAAGAAAAATTCGCTTACACTTGATGATTTTAGCATTGCAATAAAAATTACACGGCAAATAGCTGAACGTATACTTGTCAGGGGGATGCCCAATAATGTACATTTAATTTCAATAAATATTCCAGAAAAACCTCAAGGTATTCAAATAACGCGACCTGCAAACTATGTTTATGGTGATATATACGTTGATAATGGTGATGGAACATATTCTGCATCACAGTTAAGAACAGATATTTATAATAATTATCATAAAAGAAATAGTGATATAAACGCAGTATTTAACAAAAAGTTCATTTCAATAACACCAATAAGATTAGAAATAAAATCACCAAGAGATGAGCTCATCAATTTATTAAGAGATATAGAACTCTAAGTTTTTATAAACAAAAATTATTACTAGATGGATTAATATGTCAATAATGAGATTCAAATCAGCTACCTTTGCCTTAATTATTATTAATATTATAGTATTCTTTCCAACAAACCTTAACGACACAATATTAATATTATTAGCGCAAAATAATTTACTAGTAAGGGAAGGATTTTGGTATCAAATAGTAACAGCAATGTTTGTTCATTTTGGGCCACTTCATCTGTTCTTTAATATGCTAGCACTTTATTATTTTGGTTATGTAATAGAATATGTGTATGGTAAAGTTCGTTTTCTTATAATATATTTTATCTCAGGAATTTTAGGTAACATAGCTACTTATTTTCTTCTACCAGATAACATACTATCTGGCGGAGCTTCAGGCGCTATTTTTGGTTTACTTGGGGCATATGTAATATTAAGTAGGAGCGCTGGTAGTATGAGTGCTGCAGTAGTTTATGCTTTATGGATTTTTCTTGCTAGTTCAATTATTCCTGGTGTAAATATTATAGCTCATTTAATAGGACTCATTAGTGGCGCAATGCTTGGGATAATATTACTTCGACGTCCAAAATACTATTTAGATTATAGTTGATTTAAACCTAGATAATGTTCTACTCCCCATTTTTCCATATGATCCTTTAATGCATTAATGGGTCTTACAGATTTTGCATCAATGTTTTTTAATTCTGATAATTTAACAGATACTAGATCACCCATTATACATGCTGAAAGAATTCTAGCTAGTAATGATTCCTCGTAAGTCTCATAAACTATTACATGCACACGTTTAGATAAATATTCTTGAAACCAATTTAAGGTCTCTTTTATGGGTTCACTTTCTTCTCTAGGTGAACGAAGTATAACAACACTATAATTCTCTAACTCCTCAGCTTCTCCCCAACTTACCAATGAATTATGATTAGCTTCTGTTAGAAACTCATACCATGCAACTGTTTTAGCGTTTTCATTAAGCTGTGTTTTCCATCTCATTGCAGCGATGCTCATTGAACGGTATCCATAAATTACAATACTTTTCCCAACAATCATTAATGCAATCTGTTTTGCCCTTTCCTGCTCTTGATTTAGTAAGCGATCTATGACATGAGTGCTAAGCTCAATCTCTTGATAAGCACGTACTGGAATATCAAGTCTATCAAGTATTATTAGCATTGCTGCGATCTGTTCATAAAGGCTTGATCTAGGCTGTATTCTTGGTGTTAAAGAAATAATTGGAATCTTAAACCTACTTGACAATTCAGCCAATTTTCCATTAGATGTTACAGCTACTTTCATAGTATCAACATTCTTTAAGTTTCTAAAAGCTGCAAGAGTCTCCCATGTATTACCAGAGTAACTTATTATAAAAGTTAATGTATCACGTGTAAAAAAGTTTGAGGGTACTTCTGGACCTCTAAATACTTGAGATGGTATACCATGAATATTTACTAAAATCCATGAAATAATCTCACCAGCCATAGCGGATCCACCTATTCCAATGAAAACTACACGCTCAGGCTTTCTAAACCACTCAGGTAATTTTAATTCCTTACCAGTATTCATTCCATTAATTAGCAATTCTTTAGACATCATAATTTCATCCATCATAGCGTTCACAACACTCTTTACTAAACATTATTTAAGATAAACTTTGCTTTTTCTAACCTAATTATTTAATGTTGATAGTCGAGGATATAATGATACTATCTTTAAGCTATTATTAACTTAGCTTACTAAATCATTATATATTGATCTTTATCTTAGAGATAAATCTGTTTATTTGATGCTCTTCACTACTAAAGTCGAGAGATTCTTGTTTCTAAGGTGATCAAGCTGATTATTCATTGGAACTAGATTCTGTGACTTTCTTGCCGAATCCATGTAAAATTTAAATCTATGTTAGTGTTTGCTAGTAGGTAGACTATGAGCGAATCAAATAAAGAAAATATAGATAAAGAAGAATTAATAAAACTTCCTGTTGAGCGTGTTCTCAAAATTTTAAAGACTGATGTTAATTTTGGACTTTCAAGTGAGGATGTTAGAGAGAGGCAGCGAAAATACGGTTTTAATGATATTCCTGAAGAAAAAAAGAATCCATTTATTACATTTGGAAAGAAATTTTGGGGGCCATCCGCATGGATACTCGAAATTGCAGCTGTGCTTAGTTATATTCTTGGAAGAATGCTAGATTTTTACCTGATAATTTCACTTATAATACTTAATGCTATAATAAGTTGGGCTCAAGAACAAAAAGCCAATAAAGCGCTTGAGCTTCTTAAGAATAAACTTCAAGTTCAAGCAAGAGCGTTAAGGGATAAAAAATGGAGTTTAGTTGTAGCAAGAGAGCTTGTTCCAGGTGACATAGTTAGAGTGAGAGGTGGCGACTTTGTACCTGCTGATATAAAAATAATTACTGGTGAAGCAGAGGTAGATCAATCAGCTCTTACAGGTGAATCTTTACCTGCTTATAAACAAGTTAACGATGTAATCTATTCAGGATCTATAGTTAGAAGAGGAGAGATAACTGGAGTAGTAATTTTAACAGGAGTACAAACTTATTTTGGAAAAACTGTAGAATTAGTAAAGATCGCAAAACCAAGATTAAGAATAGAAAAGGTAATTAGTAAAGTAGTAACATGGATGGTATTATTAACGGGTTCTCTTTTAGGATTAGCAATAATTGTAACTATTTTGCGTGGTGAAAACTTGCTAGCATTATTACCATTGTTTTTAGTATTAATTGTAGCATCAATACCAATAGCGCTTCCTGCTATGTTCTCAATAAGCTTAGCATTAGGATCAAAGGAACTTTCTGATGTGGGAGTATTAGTTACTAAGTTAGATGCCATAGAGGGTGGTGCTACAATGGATGTGTTAGTAACTGATAAGACTGGAACTATCACACAAAACAAATTAACTATAGGCAAAATAATAACATTAAATAATAATGAGGATGAGGTCATATTATATGGTTCCTTAGCATCTCAAGAGGCGAATCAAGATCCTATAGATATTGCTTTCATAGAAGAGGCTAAGAAAAGAAATCTTAACATTTCTGAATATATACAGCAATCATTTAAACCATTTGATCCTTCTACAAGAAGGACAGAAGCAATAATAATTCATAATAAAGATGAATTTAAGGTGACAAAAGGAGCATTGGATGTCATAGCAAAGCTTTGTAACATGAACGATCAAGACATAGCATCATTAAATGTTAAAATTGAAGAATTAGCGCAAGTGGGTTATAGAATATTAGCAGTAGCTTATGATAATGGAAGTGGGTGGAAAATGGCTGGTTTGGTTGGATTGCGAGATCCTCCTAGAACAGATTCTCCCATTTTAATAAAAGAATTAAAAGAATTAAGCGTGCAGATAAAGATGCTAACGGGTGATGCATTACCAATAGCTAAACAAATAGCTAAAGATATTGGAATTGGAGAAAGAATAATAAAAGTTGCTGATATTAAAGGAATAGCACAACAAGATATTTTAAAAGCAGCAAAACTTGCAGAAGAAAGTGATGGTTTTGCTGAAACTTATCCTGAAGATAAGTACATAATAGTAAAAGCGCTTCAAGGTTCAGGTCATATAGTTGGAATGACAGGAGATGGTGTTAATGATGCGCCAGCATTAAGACAGGCTGACGTTGGTATTGCAGTAAGCAATGCTACAGATGTAGCTAAAGGGGCTGCCGGTGTTGTCCTTACACAACCTGGATTACGAAATATGGTTGATCTTATTAAGATAGGAAGAAGAATTTATGAAAGAATATCTACGTGGATATTAAGCAGATTAACGAGAACTTTTCAGGATGTTATCTTTGTTACTCTAGCATTAATATTAACAGGGCATTATGTGATCTCTGCATTAGGAATGATATTACTACTTTTCCTATTTGATTTCGTCACATTAACACTCTCAACAGATAATGTAAGGTGGTCAAAAAAGCCCGCAACATGGAATGTAATAAATTTAATTAAAATCTCTATTATTCTTGGGACATTCATGGTAATAGAATCTTTTATAATGTTACACATTGCACTTACATACTTAGGATTAACAGAAGAAAAATTAATGACTTTTGGATTTCTCTACATACTTTACAATAACATATTTAACCTATTGAACATTAGAGAACGAAGAAACTTCTGGGTAAGCAGACCAAGTAAACCAATGCTTATAGCAATGACCAGTGATATGATATTTGCAGCAATAATCAGTATTATAGGTTTACCAGGACTTTACCCAATCTCCTTAACTCTTGTGTTAATAGTATTAATATATACATTCATATTCTATCTAATAATTAATAACTTCATAAAAGTCACAGTAGCTAAATTTCTAGGACTGAGCTGGTAATTATTTCACGAAATTATTTTCTTTTAATTCAGAAATTATCGAGTATTGCTTAGAATATCGAGTATTTTATTTAGAACATTTGATGAGATAATATCTAATTTGTCCCTTAATTCTTTTGTTAATTCAAGAGATGGTGTGAAGAAATCTTTAACTTCTATTGCAATGATATAAACCTTTTTAGGATAATTAAAACCTAAAATCTTCATTAACTCGATAGTTTCAGTTAATCCTATACTATGCGTAAAAATACTTTTTTTATGGGCTTTGAAATTGTCAGCCTGTAATATAATTAAAGATCCTGTAGGATATTTACCAGTTATAATACTATCAACTATTATAACAATTTCCCTATCTTCCATGTAATCTATTAATGTTAACCATCCCTTTTCTAAGATTTCAACATCAAAACCTCTTCTAAGCAACTCATTCCTTAATCTAAAACCGATTTCAAGCCCTATTCTATCATCTCCCATTATAAAGTTTCCCAAAAAAATAATTAATGGTTTATTCATCATAATATAAAGACTAGTACATTAAATAAATTTATTTATTATTCATTTACAAGCACTCTTAGTAGATTTCCTTTGCTATTGTAAATATAAAATGCTAATGGTATGCTATTCGATACTGTATGTGTTGCGCATGCATGACACGGATCATAAGCTCTAAATGCCATCTCAACCATGTTTAAAATTCCCTCATCAACTTTTCCTCCTTTTACAAAACTTTTAGCGGCTTTATCAACAGATAGAGCTATGCGTGCAGCATTATGCTGTGTAGCAACTAACAAATTAGCTTTTATAATTCTTCCTAAATTATCAGTTTCATAATGATGAATAAGAGTACCACGTGGCGCTTCTACAACACCAATTCCAACACTTGGAGTACTCGTAGGTATTATCCTTACATTCTTATCCATTATCTCTGGATCTTCAGCTAATTCTTTTATACGTTCAGCAGCATATATCATCTCTATTATTCTAGCCCAATGATTAGCTAGTGTGTGATGTACAGGTTTTCCACCAAGCATATTAAACATTTCTTCATATGCTTCTTGAGCATGAGGTGTTGCCATACCATCAGCAACATTAAGTCTTGCTAATGGAGCAACACTATATATACCACTATTCTCACCATCAATAAATCCTTTCCAACCAATTTTCTTAAGGAATGGAAACTTAACATATGTCCATGGTTCAACATGCTCAGCAATATAATTTTGATATTCATGAACATCAAATTTTGCAAACTCCCTCCCATAAGGATCAATAACTCTTATCTTTCCATCATAGAAATTGACCCTATTCTTATCATCAACAAGTCCCATATAATATGTTTTATGAGTATATGAATCACTAGTTATGAGATTAACATACTCTTTATTTGAAAGGACAATATCCTTAAAAACTTTCAATGTAAATAGAGCAAATTCTACACTCTCATTAGCAACACTTCTAAGCTCTTTTGCAATATCCTCATTTATAGGTTTAGATATTCCACCAGGGACTCCAAAAACTGGATGTATAACCTTACCAGCTATTTTAGTATTAAGATCTCTAAGTTTTTTACGCATGCCTATTACTTTCTTCCCAACGTTTAAACCTACTTTTCCTATAACACCAATAATATTCCTCTCTGCCTTAGGAGCAGTCGGACCAACTATAAAATCAGGTCCAGCTAATATGTAGAAATGCAATGCATGATCCTCCAACATGAAAATATTGTAAACTAGCTCACGTATCTTCTTAGCAGTCCTTGGAGGATCAACCTTATAAAGGTCATCTAAAGCTTTGGTAGATGCCATATGATGCGCCATTGGACAGACTCCACAAATTCTTGGAGTGATTTGGGGCATATCCTCAGCTGCCCTTCCTTCAGCAAATTTCTCAAATCCTCTTAACTCAGGTATATGAAAGTAAGCCTTTTGACAATTACCCTCATCATCTAATACAATAATAATCTTTCCATGTCCTTCAAGTCTAGTTATTGGATCAATAATTACTTCCTTAACCATCAATCTCACCTCCTTTTAATAACCTTACCTCCTAACTTAGAAGCTGGTAAAGAATAACGATACAATCTTCCTACTAAATCCACTAGTTTTTCCATCTGTTTTTCAACCTCCTTTTCATCCTCAGTATCTAAAACACTTGCTAAATATGATAGAGCCTTCGCGCCATAATCACTCACACGATCTAACATTCCAAAACATCCAGTACAAGGCATAGCAGCATTAATACAAAGAGCACCACAGCCTCCTCTGGTTACAGGACCTAAACATGGCAAACCCTGAACTAATAGACACTTTTCTGGATCAGGTGTAATTTCCACAACCCTCTTAAACTCTTTAATCAATAATTTCTCTGGTTTAGTTTTATTTAATGGACACTCATCACATAAAGCTCTAGAAGAAGCTCCAATCACAGAACCTTTCGGAGGCAAATTACCAGATAATAATATTTGAATAGCATTCCATGTAACGTCAGGAGTTGGAGGACAACCAGGAATATAATAATCAACATCAATTACACGATCCAAAGGAAGTAATCTTGGTAAAAATTCTGTAACCTCTATTTTAATACCTAAATTCTTATCTTCATAAGTTCTTGGTAAAATTCCCTCCTCATTAACCACAGTAGGCACTTCAAAGTATACTCTCTTAAATATTTCATCCCTTTCATACAAATTAGCTAAACCAGGAATACCACCCCAAGCAGAACACGCTCCATAAGCTATAACATATTGTGATTTACTTCTCAACAATTTAACAACTTTCTCATGTTCACTAAGCCTAATACCACCATTTATGAAACTTGCCGTTATTGATTTATCCGGTAATTTTTCTACATCCTCCAATTTAAAATCTAATGCTACAGGCCAAAAGACAATATCAACAACATTAATTAGATCTAGTACTTTTTCCGCTAAATCTACAACAGATTCTTCACATCCTCCACAAGAGGCACACCAATACAAAGCTATTTTTGGTTTCTCCATTAAACCATCACCTCTAATTTAGACTTTAAAGGACCAAGAGCTTTTATTTGTTCAACCATCTCTTTTGCCACTTGAACCCACTTAGTGGCTTCTGATGCTGATATCCATTCAAGTCTAAATCTTTCTTTTTCAATACCCAAATCTTCTAGCATCTTTCTTAACATTGTCATTCTCCTTAAAGTTTTCATGTTGCCATTAATATAATGACAATCACCAGGATGACAGCCTGCTACTATCACACCATCTGCACCTTGTTTAAATGCCTCTAATACAAACTGAGGATCTATTCTACCAGAACACATAACTCTAATCACCCTAAAATTAGCTGGATATTTCATTCGACTAGTTCCAGCTAAATCTAAAGCAGCATAAGTACACCAATTGCAGGCAAATACAACAATCTTAGGTTCAAAACTCATTACTCAAACACCTCCTAAAGAAGCTACAACCTGAGCCATTATTTGAGAATCCTTAAATCCTTTTTGTTGCATTGCTCCAGATGGACATGCTGCTACACATGCGCCACAACCCATACAAAGTGTTTCTTCTACACGAGCAATTCTTTTACCATCCATTTCAGTCATAGATATAGCACCATAAGGACATACTCCAACGCATACCTCACAACCACTACAAATATCTTTGTCTGAAGTTGCTGTTAATGGTTCAACAGTAATACGACCCTTAGATAATAAAGCTGTAACTCTAGCCGCAGCTGCACTACCCATTTTAATACTTTCTATGATATTCTTAGGACCTGTTACTGCTCCAGCTAAAAATATACCTGAAGCAGGTGCTTCAACTGGTCTTAACTTTAGATGTGCTTCCCTAATGAAACCATCAGTACCACATCCTACTCTAGTTACAGTAATTAAATCAGGTAAATCACGTCTAGGAACCATTCCTACAGACAGTACTATTGCGTCAACAGGGATTCTAATTTCTTCTTGAAGAGTTATTTCATATACATTTACAAATAAACCTTCTGGTCCAACACTAACTGTTGGAGGTTCTTCAAATTTTATGAATTTTATTAATCTTTTACCAGCTTCTTCGTAGAGGCGCTCATCGCTACTGTAGGTCATTATGTCTTTGTATATTATGAAGATATCAGTATCAGGGTATTTCTCTTTTATTCTAATAGCATTCATAATGGTTGAAGTGCAGCACATACGTGAGCAATAATTCTTGGCATTAGGAGTTGTATTACGAGAACCAACACACATTATAAATGCTATACTTTTTGGTACTTTTCCACCTATAATTAATTCACCATGTGTTGGTCCTTCAGGATCTAGAATTCTTTCAAGTTGGAATAGCGTTATTATACCCTCATGCAAACCATATCCATATTCTCCCATAAAAGGTCTATAAGGATCGTAACCAGTTGCGATTACTACAGCACCAACTTTAACATCTAAAGTTTTTGGTTTATCATTAAGATCTATCGCATCATATCTACATGCTTTTAAGCATTCACCACACTTAACACATACACGATAATCTATTACGTATGTTTGTGGATATGCCCCTTTAAATGGAATAAATATGGCTTTTCTTCTACCTAAACCAAATTCATATTCATTCACAACATCAATTGGGCATTCTAATGAACACTCACCACATAATGTGCATTTTTCATTAACATATCTGGGATTTACATTGATCCTAGCTGTGAAGTTTCCTACAAATCCACTTAAATTAACTAATTCTGAATTAGTGAAGACATGAATTCTAGGATTCTGAGCTATTCCTTTAATCATAGCATTAACAATATCGCTACCTCTTCTTTTACTTTCAATCCATCCTATTAAAGCAGCTCTACCACCTAATGTTGGACTTTTTTCTACCAAGTAAACATTAAATCCCCAATGCGCTAATTCTAATGCGGCTCGCATTCCAGCAACTCCTCCACCTAATACTAACACATTAGGTTGTACTTCAAATTCTGGTTCCTTTAAAGGTTCTAAAAGACGAGCTTTTGCAACAGCCATTCTTACGAGATCCTTAGCTTTTTCAGTTGCAATAGTCTTATCTTCATGCACCCAAGAACAATGTTCCCTAATATTAGCCATTTCAAGAAGATATTTATTAAGACCAGCATTTTCTAATACAGCTCTGAATGTAGGTTCGTGCATTGATGGTGAACAAGCAGCTACAACAATCCTATTAAGATTATATTTCTCAATATCTTCTTTAATTAAATCTTGACCAGGTGTTGAACACATGAACACATAATCCCTACTAACAATTACATCTGGAAGGTTCTTAGCATACTCGACAACTTCTTTAACATTAACTGTGGATGCTATGTTAAGTCCACAGTGACAAATGTACACTCCAATTCTTGGTTTTTCACTCATGGCTTACCACCCCTAAAGGATGTTGCGGTCATTAATGGTACTTCAATACCTTTAGCTATTAATGCTGCTCTCATAGCCGCAGCACTAGCCTCACTTACAGAATCCGGAATATCTTTTGCTCCTGCTGCAACACCAGCTACAAATATACCATCAACTGTTGTAGAGACAGGATCTAGAAACGGATCCTTTAATTTAATAAAACCATCATCATCTAATTCTAAAGGTAGTGGAGGAACTACACGATTGGGTCTTATTGCAACAGATAAAACAACCATGTCAAATACGTCTTTTTTCACATAACTAACTGAAGTATCTTCGTATGTTAATATTAGATTCTTAGTTTTTGGATCCTCATTTATTTTTACGACTTTTCCACGCACATATTTTACACCAAATTCATCCATAGCCCTCTTATAAAATTCATGAAAGCCTTTTCCAAAGGCTCTTATATCCATGTAAAATATTGTTGTTTCAACATCTGGTATGTGTTCTTTAGCTAGTATAGCCTGTTTTGTTGCAGCCATGCAGCAGAATGTAGAACAATAATGATTAAACCTAACATCTCTTGAACCTACACATTGTATCCATGCAATTTTCTTTGGAGTTTTATTATCAGATCTTCTAATGATGTGACCATTTGTTGGTCCAGTAGCAGATACTAATCTTTCAAACTCTAATTGTGTGTAAACATTCTGAAACTTACCATAACCATATTCTGGTATTTTACGAGGATCATAAAGCTCAATTCCCGTAGTTACTATAATAGCAGCGACATTTAACTCAATAACTTTTGGTATCTGAGTAAAATCAATCGCTTTAGCTGGGCAAATCCTCTCACAAACACCACATAAAGGTCTTCCTTTAGCTTTCTCTTTAAGATCTGGGGGCGGGTTAAGACGTAAGCAATGCATAGCGTCAATAACTGCTTTACGTGGAACTGCTTGAGGAAACATTATGTATATGGCTTTTCTAGTAGTTAGATTTAAATTAAACTCGTCTGGAACTTTTTGCGGACATTTATCAGAACATGTTCCACACCCTGTACATTTATCCCAATCAACATAAGTTGGATTTTTTAAAATCTTGCATGTAAAGTTTCCAGCACTTCCTTTAACTTCTTGAACTTCAGAACACATTAATAATTTTATATTCTTATACCTAAGAACAGAAGCCATTTTAGGTGTTAAGATGCATGAAGCACAATCAAGTGTAGGAAACGTTTTGTCAAGTTGAGCCATTCTCCCTCCTATACTGGGATTTTTATCAACTAGATACACCTCAACACCCTGCTCAGCTAAATCAAGTGCTGCTTGAATACCAGCAATACCTCCTCCTATTACCAAGACAGGTTTACTCAAGTTCCTCACCTCTTACCAGTCCTCTACGAGTAGCCACATAGTTAGCAATAAGCTTGTAGAGCCAATGCGTATGTTTACCAAAAGGTATCTCAAGAGTAAGGAAAGGAACTACAAAACCCAAATGAACTGTATATACAGCATAGGCGATAATAGGCATTCCTAAATCCTTAAATATTATTAAAAGTCCTCCACTTAATGCTACAAGGAATACTAATATGAGCGCTGTCCAATCTGTTGAATGACGAAAGAGTCTATAATACCAATGCACATTAGATGATCTTTTTAATCTTTTAATTAATGGTGCTCCAACACCATATAATAAAGCACCTACAGCAATATATCTAATAATCCATATTGTTAAATTGTTGTAAGCGTGTGGATAAAGTATTGCTATAACTGTGAGTAGTATAAAAAGTCCAAGTCCTATTAATATTGATAGATGTTCTAAAATCCTTACTCTTTTATCAGGTATTTTAAGCGCTTCTATTTCAGTTTTTATCCAAAAACGTAGAATTAATATTATGGATGTTAAAAAGCCAACTTTATACTTCTCATTTCCTCTCACTAATTTGTACATTCTATAAGCATTGCTTAATAACAGAATTGCGATAACACTTATTATACTACCTCCAAACAATATAAGTGATTGCCATGGTATGAATGTATCTAATGCTACATATTCCGTAATTATTGGACCATGGAATAATGATATAATTAACATGGTTATGAGAGAAAGTGTGAATGATAATACGAGTTTTGCTTTTAGTGAAGAATAATTCCACCATGCAGAAATTCCAGTCCAATCATAATTAATAGACTGGTAACGTCTTAAAGCTGCTAAAATCTCACATGGATTAGCATCTCTTGGACACGCCTTTATACAATCACCATGAACGTTACATAACCATGGTACTAAATCACTCATGACCTTATCTTTAATGCCCAATTGTGCATACTTTATTACTCTTCTAAAACTGGTGAAAAGTCCTTCTGCAACAGCGCATGTTGCTGTGCATGAACCACACTGGTAACATTTAAATAAACCAGCACCACCTAATTTAACTATCTCATCAACAGTTTCACGTTTAATTACAGTTGCTGGCTTCATAGTTTCCAACCTCCTACAGATTCGTGTTTCATCGTTATGTCAGCTGTTTTTAATCTTACAAGGTATAGTGCGAAGGGTCTGAAGATGGCGTGGGCAAATTTAGTAAATGGTGCGGTGATTAATAAATCAAACGTGAACATTAAATGTATAGCATATGTAATGTATGTAGCAAAAGCCATTCCAGTGTATAGGAAAATGTCTATTAAGAAACCTGTTAGTCCTGTCATGAATAGGAGTATCAAAAAGAGCCAATCTGAAAAGTGACCATACTTCGCATAGGTCTCTTTTTTCTCTAATCTCTTATATATGAAGTACAAACTACCATACATTAATAATACTCCTGAAAGAATTCCCAGAATTCTAGGATAAATTACATCTACATGTATGCTTAATATATCACCTATATAATGTAGGCTGGTTGCTATGAATAAACCTAAGAAACCCCAGAATAATGATAGGTGTGCAATGTATCTTAGCTTACTAGTGTTAGAACATTTATTAAAACGTTGCTGTAAAAGAGCTTCTTTTAATGCTGTAACAAACTCTTTAGCATGCTTTCCAATATTTAAAGAATTGTTAGGTAATCCACTTCTTTTAACATAATTGTACATGATTGAAATATTTATAATAGCACTTAACACTATGAATACTCCTGCAACTATTCCAGCATAATGTATTAAATCATAGGAAATAAATGAGTATATATCTGGATATTCATTTATCATTGGACCATGAAACATGTAAAACATTGCTAACTGAAATATTGTAAAGATACTAAGAATAAACACAAGAGCACTTTTTGAATAAAAGAATCTTGCTATTTTATTCCAAGAGTAATAAATAGTTTGATACCTTCTTACAGCCATCATGACTTCTCCAGGATCTGCCTGCCTTGGACATGCTTCGCTACACTCACCACAATAATAACAAAGCCAAGGTGTTAAATCGGTAAGTACTTCATCTTGTAAACCTAATTGAACATATTTAATAGTTTTTCTAAAACTCATATTATATTCTTCTGACATAGGACATGTTGCAGTGCATGCACCACATTGATAACACTTTATTAATCCTGTACCACCTAGTTTGACTATCTCATCAGAAAATCTACTCCTGGGAATAACTATTAGTGCCATACCATGTTAATTATATTAGAACTTGTATATAAGTATTTTCAAATAGTACTAATAATTTCTTTTAATATTAATACTAGTAGCATTAAATTAATACTAATCTGTATACATGTTTTTAATAATATATTAGGAGTAATAATTTTTAATATAACAGAAATAAATTTGTACTATAAATGATTATTGGTAACATTTATTGCTCATGAGTAAGAAGACCAAAATTTGAAGGATAATTATGCGGTTTGATAACAATTCAAGTCTTATTCTTAAGAATGAATGATGATCATAATTAGACGTACTATGAGGAATTTCTTGATAATTTTCATTCTTAAAATGTTTAGTGGTTTTTGATTTATCTATAAGTAATGAAGCATTTATTCTTTGAATGATTGTTAAATGGTAAATGTTAATTTACATGTATATAAATTTTTAGACAAAAATATATAAGTTGGTATTACTATTTTATAAAATGGTAATACTGGAGGTTAAATCATGCATATTCCAGATGGATATTTAAGTCCTGAAGTTTGGTTTATTATGTTTTTCATATCATTACCAATATTAATATTTTCTATTTATAGACTGAAATCAATTTTGAATGAGAAATTGATTCCACTGCTTGGTATGTTAGTTGCGACAATATTTGCACTGCAAATGGTTAATTATCCGTTAGGACCTGGGGGGACGACGGGACATTTAATTGGTGCACCGTTGCTTGGAATTTTATTTGGTCCGTATGTTGGAATTGTTGGTATTTCGATGGTTCTTCTAATTCAAGCGTTATTGTTTGGTGATGGGGGTATTACGACTTATGGTGCTAATGTGTTCAATATGGCTATAATAGGGTCTGTAATTGGATATGTAACTTACAAATTATTTCGGAGGTTTTTTAAGGGTGATTCTGGTATTATGGTTTCTGGGGCTATAGCTGGATGGTTGGGGATAACGTGTGCTGCGTTTTTCTGTGGTCTTGAGCTTGGTTTTTCTTATGAAACTTTTGGATATGGTTTAAGTGTTACTATTCCTGTGATGACTATTTCGCATGCTATTCTTGGTGTTGTTGAAGGGATTGTAACTGGGGCGGCGCTTCTTGCTTTTAAGAGGTATAGGCCTGATATATTTGGAGGGTGAATGATGCAGCGGATATATATTGTTATGGTAGTTATATCAATAATGGCTATTTTTATTGGTTCATATTTAGCATCTTATGCTTATGAACCATTGGATAAGAGTGCTGAATCGTTAAATATTAGTGCTATTGAATTATATCATGCACCGTTTCCTGAATATTCTGTATCTGGATTATCGCCTGAGATTGGTAGTGTAATATCAGGAGTTATAGGTATTATAATTCTATTAGTAATTTTTGGTTTTCTTTTTGTTATGAAGCGGTGGTATAAATGAGTATGATTAAGAAATTATCAGAGTTCTTGGAGTTAAATTATTTGTCAGAAAAGCTTTCAAGTAGGAATGGTTTGATTCAAGGGTTTTCAGATCTTGAGAAGACTTTATTAGTTATTATGTCTCCTTTTTTGGTTGTGTTATCTAATGTTTTATTTTCTCTTTTTTGTATTGTGTTATCTCTTATTATGTCACTTTTATCGGGTCTTTCTGTAAAAAATTTTCTATTAAGGACTCTTTTCTTCATACCTGCGTTTTCGTTAATAATAGCTTTACCGAGGGCTTTCATGATGGATGGTACTATATTATATAGTGTGAATTTTTTATGGTGGGGTTTGAGGTTAACTAAAGAGGGTTTATGGATTGCTTTTTTGTTTACGTTAAAGGTATGGGCTGCTCTTTCTATACCGGTTATTATAGTCACTGTTTCTGGATTTCGGTCAATAGTGAACGGTTTTAGTGTTTTTCATTTTCCTAAAATTTTTACAGAATTGTTAATGGTTACTTATGTTAATATATATTCGATGGTTAGAAGTATTATAGTATCAGTAATAGCTTTTGAATCAAGAACTGTGAAGAGGGTGAAATTAAAGTTTATTGGGTTAATGTTTGGTTATCAGTTGGTTAAAGGCTATGAGAGGAGTGAAAGAGTATATATGGCTATGCTTTCGAGAGGTGGGTTTAATATGCCTAAATATGCTGTATCTGGATATAATATAAAATTTTTATTTATATTTTCATTGATGATATTTTTTTATGTTATTGATTATTTAGTATTCTAGGGGATGACAGTAATAGAGTTTTATGATGTGGAATATACGTATCCTGATGGAACGAAGGCGCTTAAAGGTGTAAACTTAGTTGTAAAACCTGGTGAAATAATTGGGTTAATTGGTCCTAATGGTGCTGGTAAATCAACATTATTAATGATGATTGATGCGCTCATATTTCCTGAGAAGGGCAGAGCTGAAGTTTTGGGTCTTCAAGTCAAGGAAAGTAATGCAAAACGTATACGCGAGCATGTGGGGTTAGTTTTTCAAAATCCGGATGATATGCTTTTTAATCCAACAGTTATCGCAGAAGTAGCGTTTGGTCTCATAAATAGGGGAGTTCCAGAAAATGTAGCACTGGAACATGCGCGTAGGGAACTGGTCTCTATAGGTTTTGAGAATTTAGAAAATAAATTACCTCATAGGCTTAGTCTAGGACAAAAAAGATTGGTATCATTAATTTCTGTATTAATAGTAGAACCCAAAATTTTACTTTTAGATGAACCTACAAGTAATTTAGATGATTATAGTAAAAAATTATTGGAAAATAAATTAAGGGAGTATATTAATAGGAGGAAAAATAATATAACAATGATTATTGCTGGTCATGATGTTGAATTTATAAAGAAATGGGCTGATAGATTAGTTATGATTAATGATGGAAAAATTGTAACATAATTTTTGGCACTATTCACGACTTTAGTCGGGTGATTCTCGCTTCTAAAACGAGATAAGATGATCTGTCTCATTCCATCACATCTTAGAAGCAAGGTATGAAAAATAAGACTTATTAAAACTTTTATATGTTCAAATTGTGCAATATGTTAAGTTCAAAAGCTTTTAATACTTTATAATGTATATTAATTATGATGAAAATGGGTAAAGTGAAAAAATTTAGTGTTTCATTTTCTCAGGAACTTTTTAAAGATTTTGAGGTAGTGTCAAAAGAGTTAGGTATTAAGAATCGATCTAGAGCGTTACAAAGTGCTGCAAACCTTTTCATAGCAATGAATAGATGGCAATTTACTAGTGGTAATGTGGCTGGTGTTATATTGTTACTTTATGATCATGAGGAGTCTGGTCTTGAAGAAACTTTAACTGATGTACAACATGATCATATGGATATTATTGTTTCAGCTCTTCATATACATGTAACGCGTAAAGAATGTTTATTAGTAATTGCAGTAAAGGGTGAGGCTAGAAAAATAAAAATGCTTTATGAAAAGATAGCTAATTTGAGAGGAATAAAACAACTGCAATATTCAATAACTCCATTTACTTGAATGTTTATTAATAACTCTAATTTAACATTCTTCACGACTTAATCCAGAGTTTCTTTAAGTAATTTTTATGATTAGCTACATTAGCAGGAAGTCTTGATTTTAGAGAGACAGTAATATAAACTTTAATTTGATATATCGTGAGTCATGCTTAAATATAATATCCAATAATAGTAATTGGAGTGAATATGTACCACCAATGGAATTAAAATTAGGCGTTTACCTTACTTTACCCTATTTGAATGAAGGATTGAATGATGTTCTGAAGTACGTAGATTTTGTAGAATTTGGAATTCCAACTAATAATCCTAAATATGATGGGCCTTTCATAAGAAAATTATATAAAGAGTCAATTATTAAAGGGTTGGATGTGTTTCGATATTCTTTTCCTAAATTTGAGAAACCGTTGATTGTCATGGCATATATAGAGGATTACTTAAATAATTTAAAAGAACTTTTTAACGAAGCTTCTAAAATTGGTGCAGTTTCAATATTATTACCAGATCTTTTGTTTGAATATCTTGAATATTTGAATGATTACATAAATTTGTCACAAGAGTTTTCTATGAAGCCAACATTTTTTGTATCGAGTAAAGTGCCGTACAAATTAATTTTAAAGCTTATAGCTTATAATCCACTCTTTATATATTTAGGTCTTTATGCTACGACTGGTATTAAATTGCCTATACATATTGAAAGGAATGTTTCAATAATAAAGCAGCTAATAGGTAAACAATGCCTTATTGTAGGATTTGCAATAGATAATCCCGAAATAGTAAAGATAGTGTTTAAGTCAGGTGCTGATGGAATTGTTGTAGGTACTGCTTTTTTGAGAGCAATAAATAATGGTATTGATGAAGGCGTGAAATTCATTAAATCGTTGAGAGAGGTGATGTAATATTGTGGCGATACCAAATTTTTGGTATAATATTTCTACAGATTTACCTATACCATTACCACCTCCAATTGATCCCGTTGATGAGGGAGGTTCACGAATAAGTCTCCTTAATAAAATCTTACCTAGTGAGTTAATTCATCAAGAATTTTCTGGTGAACGTTTTATACTAATACCAGAAAGAATTAGAGATTTTTATAGAAGAATTGGCAGACCAACACCATTAAGAAGGGCTTATGGATTTGAAAAAGCTATTGGAGCTAAGGTTAAGATATATTATAAATTTGAGGGATTTTTACCTAGTGGTTCTCATAAGTTAAATACTGCATTACCACAGGTATATTATGCTATTAAGGATGGTGTTAAAGAAGTTGTTACTGAGACTGGGGCGGGACAATGGGGTTTAGCAGTAGCCATAGCAGCATCATTACTAAAAATTAACGCTAGAATTTTTATGACTAGAAGTTCCTATTTGTCTAAAAAAGAAAGGGTAATTTTTATGAAATTATTCGGAGCTAAAATACATTCTAGTCCTAGTAAACTAACTGAATTGGGTAAAGAAACGCTTAAAGTGAATCCTAAATCACCAGGTAGTTTGGGAATATCCATAGCTGAAGCAGTAGAATATGTGCTTTCTCATGATAGAACAAAATACATCCCAGGTAGTGTGATGGAGTTTGTATTAATGCATCAAACTATTATTGGACAAGAAGCTATTCAACAATTAAAAGAAGAACCAGATTTAATAATAGGTTGTGTTGGTGGAGGAAGTAATTTCTCTGGACTAGCTTACCCGTTTTTAGGAATGAAATTTAGAAATGAAGGGTTTGAGAAAACACAATTTCTAGCAGTTGAATCTAATAGTGTTCCTAAATTAACTAATGGAATATATCGTTATGATTTCCCTGATTCAAAGGGCATTTTACCGATGGTAAAAATGTTAACATTAGGTCATAAATATGTTCCCCCATCACTACATGCTGCTGGTTTAAGATATCATGGTGCAGCCTCAAGTTTATCTTTATTAATAAAGCGTAATTACATTAAAGTTAAAGGGTATAATCAAGAGGAGGTTATAAAAGCTGCTCAATTGTTTGCAAGGACAGAAGGCATAATACCGGCTCCAGAGTCTGCTCATGCAATAAAAGCAGTTTTGGATGAGGCCAATAAAATGTCCTCTGGTTCTGTCATATTATTTAATCTATCCGGTCATGGATTTTTAGATGTTGATGCTTATAGGAAGGTGTTAAAAATATGAAACAATTTATTAGTAAAATTGTTAATAGAAATAATTTGACGTTTGATGAAGCTTATAATGCTGCTATAACTTTACTTAAAAAAGATAATGATCCTGTAGATGTAACTGCTTTATTAGTAGGTCTTAGAGTTAAGGGTGAATCACCGGAAGAACTTGCTGGTTTTACAAAAGCATTAAAAGATACGTGTGTAAAAGTTTCATTAAAAACTTATGCAATAGATACTGCGGGAACGGGGGGTGATGAGCAGAATACATTAAATGTATCAACTGCGGCTGCTTTAGTTGCAGCCGCGTCAGGTGCGAAGGTTCTTAAACATGGTAATAGAGCTGTGTCATCTTCTTCTGGGAGTGCTGATTTTCTTGAAGCTTTAGGATTTAATATTAATCTTTCACCTGAGGCTTTGGCTGATATGGTTGAGAGACATGGTTTCGCATTCGCATTTGCACCTAAATATCATCCTACAATGGCAAACGTTATGCCTATAAGAAAAAGATTGGGTATAAGAACTATTTTTAATTTTATAGGACCATTAGCAAATCCTGGAAACATTAAAAGGCAAATTATAGGCGTAGCTTCACCGGAATTCATGAAACCATTAAGTGAGGCGATTTCATTATTAAATTTGGAGCATGTAATGCTTGTTCATGGAGTACCTGGAATAGATGAAGTTTCTGTTTTTGGGATAACTAGGGTAATAGAGATTAAAAAAGATTCTATAGAGAGTTACAAACTTTTACCTTCTGACTTAGGATTATCATTAGTCCAAATAGATAAAGTTCGAGTTTCAAGTCCGCATGAGAGTGTTGAGAAAGTTTTAGAGAGTTTAAAATATCCGAATTTAAATAATGATATTATAAATTTTATTGCGGCAAATGCAGGTTTTGCTTTATATGTTGCTGGTATAGGTAAAGATCTTAAAGATTCTGTGGAAATAGCCTTAGAAACAATATTGAGTAAAAGAGCATACGAGTACGTAAAATACATAATAGAGGTGAGTAAACAGTATGGTGGTTAGGGCACCATTATTAAAAATCTGTGGTTTAACAAGGAACATAGATGTGGAACTAGTTGATAAGATTGCTGATTTTGCGGGTTTTATAGTTGATGAGTTACTTGTGAGTCCTAGAAAAATAGATCCAAAAATTGCTAAGGCTTTAGCATCAACATTAACTAATGCTAAAGCAGTTTTTGTTTATGGAAAAATAGATCCTAAAATAGCTATTGAAACATCTAGAAAATTAGATATTCGCATTCTTCAATATCATGCTGATATAAATCCTAGTTTGATAGAATATGCGCGATCCCATGGTATTGAAATAGCTCCAGTCATAAATTATAAAGAGAACATGAATGATGAGATTCTTAATAAGTTCTTTGAATATAGTTATTATAAGCCTATTTATATATTAATTGATTCAGATAAGAATTCTAACTTAAAATACGAGCATGGGCTCAAATTACCATTAAAAGCGTTGAATCAAATTTTAAATGTAAACAATGTTGGTATTGCTGGGGGTATTACACCAGAAAACATATCCTATGTTATTAGATTCCATCCATATCTTATAGATGTTAGTTCAGGGGTGGAGGATGCTCCTGGTATTAAGAGTGTGGAAAAAATAATGAGAATTATAGAGGTGATAAAAAGTGAAAGAATTTAAAAAACTTCCAATTTCTATTGCTCCAAATCCGCATGAATTAGTGAGATACCTTATTAAAAATGAGAAATATGTTGCATTGCTTGAGAGTGGTAGTGGGGGATTCCCTGAACGCTCTAGATATACAATAGTGGGATGGGGCGCTAAAGATAAAGGCACGTTAATTGGATTTGAAAATACATTAGAAGCATATTTATCAAAGTTTAAACCAAACTCCACATTTCTTGAAGGAAGTATAGCTATTGGTTATATATCTTATGAAGCTGTACTTCATATTGAACAATATCTTAGAGATAAAGCTAAGTTGCATAAAGATTGGCCTATAGCTGAATTCTTTATACCAGAAAATCTCATAATTTATGATAATTTACTTAATGAGGTATATATTTTTGGTGACCTACCTGATAATATACAAACTACAAAAGTATCTTTCAGAACACTACAAAAGATAAGAGAGGTGGATAAGAGATCCTACATTAAATGGGTTAATGATGCTCTAATGAATATAAAAGATGGTGAGATTTTTCAAGTAGTTCTATCAAGATTTGAAGAATATGAGTATGAGGGAGATTTGTATGATGCATATATCAAACTTGCTCAAATGAATCCATCTCCATACATGTATTACATCATGATGGATGGAGAACGTATAATATTAGGTACCAGTCCAGAACTTTTAGTAAAAGTGACTGGTAATAAGATCGAAACGCATCCGATAGCTGGTACTCGGCCAAGATCTAAAAATTTAATTGAGGATCTAAAGCTTGAAGATGAACTCTTCAATAGTATTAAAGATCGTGCTGAGCATATAATGCTAGTTGATTTAGCTCGCAATGATTTAGGTAAGGTTTGCAAATATGGTAGTGTGAAGGTTAGAGAACTTTTTGTACTTGAAAAATATCAAAGTGTACAACATTTAGTGTCAAGGGTTGATGGAATTTTAGAAGAAAACGCTGACATTGTTGATGCACTAATAGCAACTTTTCCTGCAGGCACGGTTACTGGAGCTCCAAAACCTAGAGCAATGGAATTAATTGCACTTTATGAACATGAGCCTAGAGGACCGTATGCAGGGGCTATTGGGTTCATAGATGGTCTAGGTGGAGAATTTGCAATTACTATTAGAAGTATTTATGCTTATAAAAATATTTTGCGTATTCAAGCTGGTGCTGGTATTGTTCATGATTCAAATCCAGAATTGGAATATATGGAAAGTGAGTATAAGCTAAAGAGTTTAAAGTTGAGCTTGGATATGGGTGATACGTATGAGTGATATAACGCTTATTATAGATAATTATGATTCATTTGTATATAATATAGCTCAAATAATAGGTGATTTAGGTTCGAGACCGATAGTTATAAGAAATGATGAGATTAGTATAAATGCTGTTAAGAGACTTAGACCTAATAGGATAATAATATCTCCAGGTCCTGGAACGCCTTTAAATCAGAGGGATATAGGTATATCTGCCGAGATTGTAAAAATTTTTGCTCATAAAGTACCCATCTTAGGTATATGTTTAGGGCATCAGATTATAGGAGTTACTTTTGGAGCTTCAATAAGAAGAGCGAAGATTATAAAGCATGGAAAAACAAGTATTATAAAGCATTATAATAGTCCTTTATATTTTAAGGTTCCTGACACATTTGAGGGAATGAGATATCATAGTTTAGTTATTGATAATCTGTCATCAGAGTTAATAGTTGAGGCCATTAGTCTTGATGATAATGAGATAATGGGTATTAGGCATGTTGAATATCCAGTCTTTGGTACACAATTTCATCCAGAATCAGTTGGCACAAAATATGGTGTTAGGATTCTTAAAAACTTTCTGGATGAGGTAACAGAGCCATGAGTGATTACCTTGAAATAGCTTATAAAATAACCAAAATGAGGGTTAGGTGTATAAAATCTTCTAAAAAGCGTATTTCATTTAAAAAGGCAATAGAGCAAAAAAATAATGAGGGTTATTTAGCGCTTATAGCAGAGTATAAACGTGCTAGTCCGAGAGGTATTATTAAGCTTGATATGGATCCCTGGGAATATTTTAATAAAGTCAGGCGTTATGCGACTGGATTTAGCGTACTTACAGAACCTATACACTTTCTTGGTTGTAATGAGATAGTAGCTATAGCATCTTCATTGAACAAGCCTATTCTTTATAAGGATTTTATTATTGAAAAAGTTCAAATAGATCAAGCAAAAGAGTATGGCGCATCAGCAATATTAATAATTTATGAACTATCAAAATTCATAGGTTTAGAAAAAATTACAAAACTTATTAATTATGCTAAATCCTTGGGATTAGACGTTCTTCTAGAAATTAATAATGAAAATAATGCAATTCATGCACGGGAAGTATTTCAGGATTCAGTGATCTATGGTATAAATTCTCGAAACCTATCATCGCTGGAACTATCTTTTGAAAAAAGCTTAAACATATTAAAAATCTTAGCTAATAAATATTTAGTAATTTTTGAAAGTGGAATAAATAATGAGAATATGGCTAGAAAGATAGCAAGCACAGGAGCAAATGCAATACTAGTAGGAACAGCATTAATGAAAAATCCAGAGCTAGCTAAAACCTTAAGTAATATAAAAATCAGAACTTAATGCTTGATTTAGTTTTAGGTTTAAAAATATAAATATATTACCACATTATAGTAGTAACACTTATATATTTTTACATTTTGTATTAATCGAGATGCGAGCTGTATTTATTAAACAACATGGAGGCCCTGAAGTACTCGAAGTAGGAGAATTCAATGATCCTATTATTAATGATAATGAAGTATTAGTTAGAATTAAATATACTTCCGTAAATAGAATTGATATACTTGTTAGAAGAGGTTATCCAGGAATACCTGTGAAATTGCCTCATATTTTGGGTACTGATGTAGTAGGATATGTTGAAAAGGTTGGTGCATATGTTAATAATCTTTCACCAGGTGATTTAGTCATAGCAAATCCTGTCATTGGTTGTGGGTATTGTAAAATGTGTTCAAAGGGGTTAGAAAATATGTGTCATGATTGGAAGATGATAGGTTTTCAGATTAATGGTAGCTATGCAGAATACCAAAAAATTCCTGCGCGATCTCTCATTAAATTCAATTCTAATATTGATATTAAAGAATTAGGTAGTGTTCCTTTAGCATTATTAGTTAGTTGGAGAGCTCTAGTTACATTAGGCAGGATTAAACGTGATGAAACGGTATTTATTTGGGCTGGAAGTAGTGGTGTTGGAACGTTCTCTATTCAAATAGCTAAATTTTTCGGAGCAAAAGTTATAACAACTTCTGGTAAGAAATGGAAAGTTGAGAAATTAAAATCAATGAATGTTGATTTAGTAATTGATTATAATTCAGATAATCTAATTGAGAAAGTTAAAGAGTTTACTAATGGAGATGGTGTTGACTTAGTTATAGATCCTGTTGGATCAGTATTAACACGATCTCTAGATCTAGAACTTATTAAAATAGGTGGAAAAATTATTGTTTTTGGTGTAAAAGATTCTGATAATGTACCAGTTAACTGGAGGAAAATTTATCTTAAACATGTTAAAATTATTGGGACGCATACTGGAAATAAATGGGAGCTTATGGAAGCACTTGAACTTATTAGAAAAAGATTTGTAAGACCAGTGATATATAAAACTTTTAATCTTGATGAAATTGCAGATGCTCATAGACTATTAGAATCTGGTGAATCATTTGGTAAAATAGTTATAAAGGTGGATTAAATGTCAAAAAGGAATATGATATTCTTTATATTACCTGTGCTTTTATGGCCTCTTGTATTCGTAATTTTCGCGTCAATTTTTCTTTATGTAATGGTAATTATAACGCTTTTTCTTGGCCTTTCAACAATCTTATTGTTTAAAAAAGATTTACATTCGTTGTTTTATAAAGGCGCTCAAAAAATCACAATAAAGTTCGTCTTTATTAGTTTAATAGCAGCTATAATACTTTACATAATCTTTTTACTTGGTGGTAAAGCTAGTTATCAGCTTGGAATAGGATATTTAGTTCTAAATATATATGATGTGCTTTTAAGTGTTAATAAAATTTATTTAAGTATTACATTAATAATAATTGGTATTATGGAGGAAATATATTGGAGAGGATTCGTACAGGGTATATTTATTGATAATAATGCAACATATCCATGGATTTTATCCACTATTTATTATTCAATAGTCCATGCAGTAACATTTAATTATATACTAGTAATAGCAGCTTTCATAGTTGGACTAGTTACAGGGTATGTAGCGTTCAAATTTGGCATAGTATACTCGATACTCACGCATATAATTTGGTTAGAGATTGTTATAGTTCTTTTTCCAGTATTACCATAATGAAAGGTGAATTTCATGAAGAATTTTATTAAGAATTTTCAAACACTTCTCATGAAAATAATACTCATAACACGACCGTGGAGCTTTTTTATGACTGTAGCATCGGTCACTTTAGGAGCAGTTTATGCATATTATGAAAACAATATATTTAATGTAATTATCTATCTAATTACCATAATAGGTGCTATAGCACTTCATGCTTTTACAAATGTTATAAATGATTACTTTGATACATTATATGGTGTTGATAAACCTAGCAGTCCAACTACAAGGTATAGATTGCATCCTATAATTTCAAAACTTTTTAAACCACGTCAAGTAATCAAGATATCATTTATGTATTTATTTATAGCAACTATAATGGGAATAATATTGTATCTTTGGGAAAGACCGTTAGTTTTAATCTTAGGCATATTAGGTGCATTGATATCCTTTGAGTATACAGGCCCACCATTAAAATATAAATACAAAGGATTAGGGGAGCTTATGGTGTTCATCATGTGGGGGCCGATGATGTTTTCAGGATCTTACTATGCGCAAACAAAATTACTTACTCTAGATTCTTTAATAGTATCATTTCCAATAGGATTATTAGTTGCATCAGTACTGCTAATTGATGGAATAAGAGATTACGATTATGATAAAGCGGTTGGCATAAAAACATTACCTATCATAATTGGAAAAAATAGAGCCTTAAAATTATATTTCTTATTAATTATATTACCTTATATACTTGTTATAATACTTGCATTAATTAATATTATAGGAATAACATCCTTAATAGTTCTCCTAACAATTCCACAATCAATAAAACTATTAAAAAATTTTCTAAAATATGTTCCAGATACAGCAGCACCTCAAACAGCCCAGTTTACATTACTGTTTGGAATCACATACATTATTGGAATTGTTCTAAGCTAACTTATAAGCGAAATTTATCTTAACATAAAATTTTTAGTTTAAAAATCTTTAATGGAACGAATGGTCATTGAGTAGTAATTGTTTTATATTTGTTGAAATTATCTTAAGAACTAAGTTTTAAACTTTCTTGTTAATTTAAAAAATATAAAGTTAGTTTATTTATGTCCAGTTCTGATAATTATAATAAACAATACTATTCCTATTATTATTGCTGCGATCATTATAGTTATTGGATTAATCATGCTTACTCCTGTGGTTGTTTCCGTAACTGTTGTAGTAATTGTAGTAGTTGTTGTAGTAGTTGTTGTGGTGGTTAATGATGGAGTAGTTATTGGTGTTGAAATTACTGATGTAGTAGTTATGGTAGTAGTTGATGGAGGAGCCAAATTAATAGGTAAATATAGTTTCGTGATATGTCCTGCTGCATCAAGAATATTTATTGTGATATTAATAACTGTTCCTGGAGCAAATCCAGGTAATATTATTTTATAATATGGTTCTTCATATGATGCTTCTGTTATTACTTTTTTGTTTTGATAGAAGTATTCTGCATATATTCTTAAAATACCCCATCCTGTATCAGAGGCTTGTATATATACTGTTATTTGAGAGTATGGTTCAGGGGTGAGTGGACTTGTATATATAATTTTTCCTATAGGTGGTTCAGTATCTTCATAAGGTGCTAAAGTTATTTTAAGACCACTTTTAGTTGGAATTACCACTTTTACTGCAAAATAATTTGTTCCTGCAACATCTATAGCACTTAATAGTACTACTGAAGCTGCTGTTCCATAGGAATTGCTGTATAATTTATAATTTGATAGTTTGGCTGTATTTCTTGATGTAAGAATTAATACAGAATTTATGTTAATGTATGTTAATGTATTAGTGATGTTAACTGTTACTGCTATTTTATTATTATCATATACAAGTTTAGCATCTAAATAATCCTGTGACCATACTTTATCTATAGGGATGCTATTGGGATGCTGTTCTATTTTACCCCATGGAGGTATGAAAGGTATTTTTACATTTCCTTCTTGATCTATGTCAATGATTCTAAAACCATTGTATTCAGGTCTACCTTCCCCTGTAGTTGTTGTAGTTACGAACCAATGTAAGGATTTAGTTGTAGTAGAATTTATTACTACAATTCTATCTGTATGTACATGTCCAGCTAGAATTAGTGTGATGTTAAAGTCTTCAATTGTTTTAAGTAGTGCTTTAGCTATGTCAGGATTGTTAGCCCAGCTATAATATAACATTGATGTTGGTACGTTTGATAATGAAGTGGTAAAATATCCCTCTGTGTTAGTTCCGAAAAGTGGATGATGCATTAGTAGTATTTTAACTTTATTGTTACCATAAAGTGTTAGTATATTTTTCATCCAATTTAACGTAGTAAATGGTATTACACCAGTTTCACCAGTATCTACACCTATTATAAGGAATTTACCTAAATTTGTGAAATATGTACGTGGTCCTATATAATTGTCATATGCGGTTGTTCTAGCGTCATGATTTCCAGGTATGCTAAAAATTGGTAACGTTGGGGCTAATAAAGAAATTTGTCTAAATGTTGATGCTTGCCATTCAGCTGCAGTATCAGTATCATCACCAGTTATGAGTGCGATTGTTGAATTAAACATTTGAGCACTAATGATACCTGTAGTAAAAAGATTTACTGCTTCTGGAGCACCTATATGAACATCTGTGAAATGAGCTATGCGCAATTTATTTGGCCAATCATCAAGAATCCATACACTCTTTTCTTGTGTGTAATTAAAGATTGAAGTACCAACTTGAAATATGACTTGAAGTGTATAAAGACCAGAAACCGTATTAGTAGGAACTTGCAAAGTTAAAATCCATAGGCTAGTTGATGAATTATAATATGCATTAGTGAGTAAAAAAATCGTGTTTAGTGGTATTAGTGTATTATTTACAAGCTTTACTCCATATCCTTGAATTGTCCAATTGAAAGCGTTCTGTGGTGCATTTACAATTATATTAAATGTTGATCCAGTTAGGACAACTGCTGGTGAAAATGGTGTAGGATATATTATTGTTTTATTTGGGGGTAATGTTATTTGTTTAGATGGAGGTACTTGAATTATTAGTATTGACATTAAAATTATTAGAACAATAAGCCAAGCTGATAGCTTATTAATATTATTCACCTCAAATATTTTTCATTTTAAAGTTATAAAAACGTAACTTAACTAACTTTCCCAAGGTAATATATTTACTTGATCTGCTCTTATAAAGACTTTAAGTTTTGTGCCTAATTTTATATCCGTATCTGGACTAAGTTTAATGAGTATTTTTGAATTATTTTCTAAATTTAGTCTCACGTATTGGTATGAGCCGAGAAACATGTTCATATCAACATCTCCCTCAATAATGTTATAATGTCCACTTTTTGGTTCTAATTCAAAATCTTCGGGTCTAAAAATAACTGCGACTGAAGCCCCAGGTTTTACATTTATGTCCGATGTAATTACACCTTTAATAGTATAAGTACCTAAGCTTACTGTTACATAATTGTTTGTTATATCTTTAACAATTCCTTTTAATATACTACTTCTACCTATGAATGATGCAATAAAAACATTACGTGGTCTTTCATAAATTTCTTTGGGTGTTCCAATTTGTAATACTTTACCTTTATCTAGAATTGCAATTCTATCAGATATGCTCATTGATTCTTCTTGATCATGAGTAACGTAAACAGTCGTGATTTTAAGGCTTTTCTGTATACGTTTTATTTCCTCTCTCATTTCAATTCTTAATTTAGCATCTAAATTACTAAGGGGTTCATCTAAGAGTAAAAGTTTAGGTTCAACTACTAATGCTCTTGCAAGAGCTACTCTTTGTTGTTGACCACCACTTAGTTGAGTTGGATATCTATTTTCCAGTCCACTTAATTGTACGAGATCTAAAACTTTTTTAACCCTTTCTTTTATTTCATTTTTTGGTATTTTTTTAATCTTAAGTCCGAATGCTATGTTATCAAAAACTGTCATATGTGGCCAAAGTGCATAATTTTGAAATACCATTGCAACATTTCTTTCATATGATTTTTTGAACGTAACATCCTCATTTTCAAAAAATATTCTACCACTATCAGGATATTCAAGGCCGGCAATTATTCTAAGGATTGTTGTTTTTCCGCAACCACTCGGGCCTAAAAGAGTAAACAGTTCACCATCTGCTATATCTAACGTTACATTATCTACAGCTAGAACGTCACCAAATTTTTTTGTGATCTTATCTAAATGTACGTTTACCATTTTTCATTAACTCTAATTTCACACACCTATAAATGCATATCTTTGTTTGAATCCTAATGTTACTATAATTATTACACTAAGTTGAATGAGCATAAGTAATAGACCGAGAGCTGCAGCTATTTGAGCTGAACCTACAGAAGAGACCCATACATTAGCCATGTATACTGTAAGTGGTGATTTATCTATATTTATAGATCCTAATGTTACACTTACACTCACTTCACTAATACTGTAAATGAAACTTATCATAGCACCGCTTATTATGTTAAGTGCAATAAGTGGCATTACTATACTGCGAATAGTCTTAAACCTTCGAGCCCCTAAATTCATAGAAGCCTCCTCAAGGGTATAATGAACTTGTTGTAATCCTGCATAAATAGATCTGGCTGTAAACGGCATTCTTCTAACTGAATAAGCAATAATTAATATGAGAGCTGGATCAAAATATAAAGGATTCCTCGGATCTAAAAATGTTCCCTGGAAGAATTGGGTATAAAAATAGAAATATCCAACCGCCATTACTATTCCTGGAATTGCTATTGGTGAAGTTGCTAGAGTGTCAAATATTGTTACCCCACCTAATCTTACACGATTTGCTACATAAGCGGTTGCAATTCCAATTATTATAATAATAACTACTGCAGATAAGGCATATATTATACTACGCATAACATAACCTGACACGCTTGGGTTTATGAATATTTGCATAAGATTATTTAATGTAAAACCTTCTGGGAATACTCCAGACCATCTGCTTGAAAATGCTAGAACTATGGTTCCAATCTGTGGTAAATCTGTAAAGATTATTAATGGTGTAATAAAGAAATAAACAATAATTAATCCTTTTATTCCTAATTTTCTAATTCTAGGTTTCCATCTTCCACCTCTACTAATCATAGCATAACTCTTCATGCTCACATATTTTCTTATAAGCAAGAATCCTGCTAATGCTATTGCCAACATGATGACTGCTAATGCTGCTATTTCGGGTAATCTTTGACCAGTTGGTCTTATAAAGTTAGAATAAATCTGGAAAGACATTAACTTTTGAACGTATGGATGTCCTTGAAACACTATAGGAGCGCTCAAATCTTCAAGACTAAAAATGAAGACTAATGTAGCTCCAGCAGCTAATCCAGGAAATGCTAATGGTAATGTGATTTTTCTAAATAATGTGAAACCTTTAGCACCTAAATTCTCACCTTGTTCTTCTAGACTTGGATCAATATTCATTAGACTAGCATAAACATTTAACAATACAATAGGATAATAAGTAATTGATTGTGTGACAATTACTGCAACCAAACCATCAAGCCAAATACGCCATGGTATCACATGTAAAACATCATAAAAAAGCCAATTTATTAATCCTGTAGTTGGATCAAAAATCTTCTTAATCACGTACGCATTTACAAAAGGTGTTACAAGGAGTGGTATGAGAGTTATAACTCTCAATATTTTCTTACCTAGAAATTCATATCTAGCAAGTATAAATGCTACTATAACACCGAATATTGAAGCTATAATTGTAGTCATAGTTGCAACTATAAGCGAGTTTAGAATAACCCCATGATCCACACCTATCACATAAAGTGTATTAATTCTAGGAATATAGGTATAAAAAGAACCTTGAGATTTAATATTAATATAAAACGATGATAAAATATTACTAAACCATTGAAGTGTAAAAGAATCACCAAAGAGAAATGCGGATTCAACCATCATAATAACTGGAATTAATAAAAAAACAGTAATATAAATGATTGAAATAAATATAAAAATTAATATTATTGGGTCAGTTTCAAAAATTATTTTACGTGAAATTTTCTGGCTAATCTCGCTAATCTTTAGCATAATTTTTATGCACCTGCAGCTACAGCCTCATTATATATGCTTATGAACCAACTACGTGCAGTATCACGCCAAATTGTAGTTAATTGATTCAAAAAGTTTGTATCACTTTGTAATCTATCATTAATACTCATCGCATAACTTTCAGTAAATGAAACCATATTTCCAGTAGTTGGATCCTTAAATTGAAAGAGGCTCATTAACTTTTGTTTAAGCTCTTGATATTTTTGCGGATTTTTATCTTTAAGCTTAATTATGGCGCTCCAAGCCTGTTTTAACTCTGTGTTAGCATCTATCAAAACTGACTTAAAATAATTCATCATAGCATATTCAGTTAATAATGCTCTAGTATCATTAAAATCAATACCCCTATTAGCGATAGTCATATTATAAAGTTTATAAAGGTCTAGCCTTTGATGACCTTCAGGAGTATTAAAAACAGCAGGATTAGCCGGCATTCTGTTTATATTTGGATCAAGCCATAATTTTTGACCCTCTGCAGAAAGAACCCAAGCAATAAAAGCTTGAGCAGCTAAAGGATGAGGAGCACCCTTAACTAGAGCTATTGGATCACCATTTATTATTGATTCATTAGTTGGTATAACATATTCAGTCTTAGGATTTTGGCGCATAGCATTATAACCATAAAAATCAATAGTAATTCCAACAGGAACATCACCAGTAATTACAGCCTCTCTAACAGCATCACTAGTATCATAAATTTTAGCATTAGCAGTCATGAGAGTTAATATTCCCCAACCCTTCTCCCATCCATAAGCTTGAAGAATAATCTCATAGATCCTAGTATTACTAGTACTTGCGAGAGGATTAGCTAACCCTACAGTTGGTATGGGAAGAAGCTCACCATAGCTTTCTGAAGCTAAATCACTCCACCTAGAAGGTTTTGGCAGATTTAAAGATTGTAATTTATCATTATTTACAGTAAAACCAAAACTTGAAATCGCCGCCGCGACCCATAAAATTTGACCGTTCGCATTAAGACGTTTCATTGGAACGCCTCCTATAGTATTTGGTATTTGAGATATGATATTAAGAGTATTATTATCTGTTATTGGCGCGAGTAATCCATAAGATAACATATTATCAAAAAGTGTAGGTCCTCCACCCCACGCAACATCAATTCCTCCCCCTTGAATATAGTCTTTCCATAAAGCTGCAGCAACAGGCACGAACTTTAAATCAGTAATACCATAAGTCTTCGCTATATTACTTGACAAAAACATCTTCTTTGTGGCTTCTTGTATTGTCGTGTCATGACGGGTTATAATTACTAAAGTAATACCACTTGTTGTAGTAGTTGTTACACCAGATGTTGTAGTTGATGTTGTAACTGTAGTAAAAGTTGTACTAGTTGTAGGGGAAGATGTTGTAGAAGTTTGACTCGGAAGAGATCCTAAATATATATATGTGCCAATTCCTATTATTAAAATCACTATAATTGCTATGATGATTATAGTTCTAGAAACAGACCTTAATGTTTTTATCATAAAACAGCACCAATTAAAAAGAGTTAGCATAACTTATAAATCTTACGTTATTTATATAGATATTTTCCGATATCTATTTATATTATGAATACTAAGTAGTCTTGGTGACCTACATGAAGAGGATAATTTTCATAATACCATTAATAATGTTAATAACTATATACGCATTTTCAACAGCAACTCCCGTTAAATCAGTCAAGTATGTTGTTGCAGTAGACTTAGCACATGGAGAAAGCACAAAATATCTTAACTATATTCAAGGCAACATAACTTCAATCGAATGGGTTAACATAACAGCACCCTTCACATCTGATATTTTAGCTAATGTAGACATGCTTATCATTGGACAGCCAACAAAACCATTTACACCCGATGAATTAAATGCATTAAAATCATGGATCAATAGCGGTAACAAAGTATTATGGGTTGCATCAGATAGTGATTATGGGCCAGGCGTTACAACACAAGATATAACAAACATAATACTATCATCTGTAGGATCAACATTAAGAATTGATTTATGCTCAGTAGAAGATCCAGTACAAAATGCAAAAGCAAGCTACAGAGTAGTAGGTAATGTAACGCCTGATAGCGGCGCAGAGGCCGTAGCAAACGGCATAACAAAAGGCGTCCTATATCATGGTCCAGCAATACTTGCATATGTAATGCCCAATGGTACATGGGCACCTTTAGAGAAATCCAGACCAGATAATGTGTATAGAATTGTCTGGACATCACCAAATGGTAAAATCGTAGAAAATAGTCCACCACTCGCCAAAGCACATAAAGCTGGTGATACTGGAAAATTTGTTCTCTTAGCAGCTGAGATTATGAAAATCGGAAACACACAAAGCGTTATAATCGCTAGTGGTGAAAGCCCTTATGGTGATTATGAACCTACATGGTCATGGATTTATTATGGTATTCCATTAGATGGACCCAAATTCGTTACCAATATGATAAATTGGTCACTAAAAGCAGCTTTAGCTCCAGCAACAGTAACAATAACAAAAACTGAAACAATAACGAGTACAACATCAATAACAAGCACAACAACTATAACAAACACACAGACCATAACAAACACGCAGACCAAAACTGAAACTGTAGAATCGATGACAGGATGGGGTGTTGCAGGAGTTTTCGCAATAATAGCGATAGTAGCAATAGCAATGATGCTTAGAAAAAAATAAAATAATTTTCTCTTTTTTATTATCTTATCATTATTTTCCATAAATAATTAGAGAAGTTCAGAAAATTTTGTAATGATTCAAGTAAATAGCTTAATACTGAAAAATAAAACAAATGAGGAATAAAGTGTTAATATTATAGGTAGTAGAATGGCAGTGCTACATAGTTTAATGGCATGGTATAAGGTTTTTAGTTCAATCTCAAAATAAGATCAATAATCATAAATGAAAACCTGACCACAAAAATCTTATTAAGAACGATTAAATAATGTTAAAAGACATCTACAGAAGAATAGCACGTTAAAAAATTAGTTAAGCTTAAATATTTTAAATATCATAAAATATACATGGAACACTCTAAAAAGGTTAAATTAGGTGTTGGTCCTGAAGTTGAAATTGAAGATCTTCCTGAACCCCCTTCAATGAAATTTAGAGAATTAATAAGAGTGATTGGTCCAAGTGCTATTGTTTTGGGTGTGAGTATAGGAAGTGGTGAGTGGTTAATAGGACCATCTAATGTATTACTCTATGGTCCAGGAATTCTTTGGATTGCAACAGTATCAATTCTTCTTCAAACAGTTTTAAATTTAGAAATGGTAAGATATACAATGTATAGCGGAGAACCCATATTTAATGGAATGTTACGATTATATCCTGGAAAGTGGTTTTGGGGACCTTTTCTAACAGTACTATCAATCTTAGAGAGAGCATGGCCAGCATGGGCATTTGCAGCTGCAACTGCAGCAACTGCAGCTTTTATTGGAAAAATACCAGGTACTTCAGAATCTACGCTTGTGCTTATTGTAGGAATCATATTAACGTTTATTGTTATTGGTATAGTTTCATTTGGTAGTACTATTGAAAGAACACTTGAAATTGCTCAATGGGTAATGATCTTCATTATAATAATAAGTTTAATAATAGTAAATATTTTAGTTGCGCCCGCCAATAAGGCAATAGAAGATTTTATAGGCTTTTTTAATTTCGGTTATTTACCAGCTGGAGCAAGTGCAATTTTGCTTGGTGCATTAGCAGGATATGCTGGTGCAGGAGGATTAAACAATACTACAGTAACAAACTATTATAGGGATAAAGGACTTGGAATGGGCGCAAAAGTTGGTGCAATTCCTGCATTAGTAGGCGGTAAAAAGATTACTGTCTCATCAGTAGGAAAAGTCTTTTATCCAACAGAAGAAAATCTCAAAAGATGGAAAAATTGGAGAAAAATAGCATTAATAGATATTATTGGTATTTTTACAATCGGGGCTTTCTTAGGAATGTATTTACCAACACTTTTAGCAATCGCATTAATTCCAATAGGAACTAAACTTCCAACATGGGGAGTTGCAGCTTATCAGGGTAATACTCTTGCAAGCATATTTGGGCCTGCGGGTTGGGCACTAGCATTACTTATTGGATTTTGGATACTTTTTAGTACACAACTAGGTAGTACTGATATGATAGTAAGAACATTGGTTGACTTATTCTGGCAAGCCAGTGAAAAAATTAGAAACTGGGCAAAAGGTGAAATAAAAAAGGTTTACTATTCTGTGTTAACATTTATTGCAATATGGACAATAATTGCTTTTGTGCTTTCTTATGTCTTTAATATCGTGCCTCTTGCTTGGATACTTCTAGTAGCTAATATTTCAAATATAGTTCTTGGAGTAGCAGGATTAGCAACAATATACATGAATACCAGATGGTTACCAAAAGAAATTAGACCATCCATATGGATTAACTTATTACTCTTCATAGGAGTTATATTCTGGTTTACATTCGCAATATTGGCAATTGGAGTAACATTCTTTGGACTTAAAATCTAAAACTTTTTTATTTTTGGTAAATTTTTATGTGGTGTCTTTCGATTTTGATGATTA